>JAEEGI010025547.1_pt1 | contig 11443 bp, 6 predicted proteins | sample 8958751 | NCBI WGS metagenome assembly JAEEGI01 (sample SAMN16246545, study PRJNA631951) | gut metagenome | biome: gut microbiome; feature: rumen; material: KS-attached | host: Bos | place: Iran: Karaj | collected 2018-10 | reverse complement strand
CTTTGTTGATGACAAGCTCACGCTGAACGTTCCTTCGGAGTTCTTCGTGGAGCAAATCGAGGAGCGCTTCTACAACCTGCTTAAGGCCACGCTCAAGCGTGTGTTTGGCATGAACGTGAAGCTATTTTATAATTATAATGTGGTTAAGGACGACAACGAGTCGGGAGTGACTGTTCAGGACCAGGCTCCGAGTACAGCCATCAACAACCGAGTCGCTCAGCAACAAACCACCTCCTCAAATCCTTTCGATACGGGCGAACTGGCTGACATTGATCCGCAGCTCAATCCGCGCTACACATTCGAGAACTATTGTGGCAGCATGAGCAACAAGCTTGCGGTAAGCATTGGTCAGGCAATAGCCACCGATCCCAAATGCAAGACGTTTAATCCGCTGTTTGTGTTCGGCTCTACTGGCGTGGGCAAGACGCACCTGATTCAGGCCATTGGCATAAAAATCAAGGAGTGCTATCCTCGCACCCGCGTGCTCTATGTTACTGCACGCCTGTTTGAGAACCAGTACACCACTGCGGTGCGCACCAACAAGATTCCCGATTTCATCAACTTCTACCAGAGCATCGATGTGCTTATCATCGACGACATTCAGGAGCTGGCGGGAAAGCATGGCACGCAAAACACTTTCTACCACATCTTCAATCAGCTGCACAACCAGGGCAAGCAGCTCATCATGTCGAGCGATTGCCGCCCGTCGGATCTCGACGGTATGGTGCCGCGGCTCATTTCAAGATTCAAGTGGGGCATGACGGTAGAACTGGCTAAACCCGACTATGAGCTGCGTCGCGATGTCCTCACCATGAAGGCCGCACAAGACGGCCTCATGATTGCTGATGAGGTGCTCGACTTCATTGCACATAACGTGACAGAGAGCATCCGTGACCTTGAGGGCATCATTGTTTCACTGCTGGCTCATGCCACTATGCTCAACCAGGACATTACCGTTGACTTGGCGAAGGCAGTGATTGCCAATTCGGTGCGCATCAACAAGCCACAAATCACGTTCGAACTCATTGCCGAGCGAGTGGCTTCGTTCTACAACATCGACACAGCCGATCTCTACGGCAAGTCGCGCAAGCGGGAAATTTCTGATGCCCGGCAGCTGCTCATGTACTTCGCGAAGAACGAGGCCCAGTTGTCGTCGACCAACATCGGATTGCGCTTGTCACGTAATCATGCCACCGTGTTGCATGCATGCAAGCAAATTGAGCAGCGCATGTCGGTCGAGAAGAAGTTCCAGGAAGAGGTGCTCGCCATCGAAACTGCCATCAAGCAGTGATGAGCACTTGTTGTCGTGGAACGGGAGTGCCCGTGATACACTTGGCCGTGTGGCTACTGAGAGTCTAAAGCAGAATTGCAATCACGCAATTCTGCTTTTTTTTCTTGAAATCGAGAGTCGCCGGGTTTTTGGGGAAAGATGAAACGGATGGGAACTGTGGGAAAAATGGGAAATGATGGAAATCTTATCAAAGAACGCTTGTGCGAGTGGACGCATGGACGAAGATAGGGGATGGGGTAGGTAATGGAAATGGTGATTGCATACAAGGTTTAGGGTTTAGGGTTTAGGGTTTAGAGTTTAGAGTTTAGAATATAGTGTCAGGAAAGGAAGAGAGCTGGCGATGATGCTAGGTCTGTAGATGTTGTGGTTTGAATGAAAAGCGTTTTACTGCAAAATTGTGTATTGGATTAAATAGTGAGATTCTTCATATATTGTAGTGGTAGAAAAAGTTAAGGGACTTCATGGAATTGAAGCCCCTCAGCGTTTATAAGGGATTGGCCACGATGGGCCTGATGATCGAAACGTGTTAGGCGGTGTGTAGCCCCGCTACTAAATCATTAGTCTTCGTCGAGGAGGATGTTCATGATTTCGATGGCCGATTTCATGACATTGGTGCCAGGACCGAAGATGGCAGCTACGCCAGCCTTGTAGAGGAAGTCGTAGTCCTGAGCGGGAATCACACCACCAGCAATGACGATGATGTCTTCGCGGCCCAGTTTCTTGAGCTCTTCGATAACGGCAGGAACGAGAGTCTTGTGACCGGCTGCGAGCGAGCTCACACCCATCACGTTCACATCGTTCTCAACGGCTTCACGAGCGGCCTCTTCAGGAGTCTGGAAGAGGGGACCCATGTCGACGTCGAAACCACAGTCGGCATAACCTGTGGCAACCACCTTGGCACCACGGTCGTGACCGTCTTGACCCATCTTAGCCACCATGATACGGGGCTGACGACCTTCTTTCTTGGCGAACTTAGCAGTGAGTTCGCGAGCTTTCTCAAGGTCGGAATCGTTTTTAGCTTCAGCTGAATACACGCCACTAATAGTTTTAACAACAGCTTTATAACGACCCACGATTTTCTCGCAGGCATCAGAAATCTCACCCAGTGAAGCGCGGTCCTTGGCTGCCTCAACAGCGAGTGCAAGCAAGTTGCCTTCGCCAGTCTCCACGCAGTGCGTGATGGCATCCAGATCGGCTTTCACCTTGTTCTCGTCGCGGTTAGCGCGAAGCTTCTCGAGTCCTTCGATCTGCTCTTTGCGCACCTCGGTGTTGTCGATTTCGAGAATGTCGATAGGATCTTCCTTCTCGAGACGATACTTGTTCACGCCAAGAATAGTCTGGCGACCGCTGTCGATGCGTGCCTGTGTGCGTGCAGCAGCTTCCTCGATGCGCATCTTGGGCACACCAGTCTCGATAGCCTTGGCCATACCGCCGAGTTTCTCGATTTCTTCGATGTGAGCCCATGCCTTGTGCACGAGTTCGTCGGTGAGTTTCTCTACATAGTAGGAACCAGCCCATGGGTCGATGACCTTAGTGATGTAGGTTTCCTGCTGGATGTAGATCTGGGTATTACGTGCAATGCGTGCCGAGAAGTCGGTAGGCAGTGCGATGGCCTCGTCGAGTGCATTGGTGTGCAGCGACTGGGTGTGACCCTGCGCTGCAGCCATAGCCTCGATACAGGTGCGGCCCACGTTGTTGAAGGGATCTTGCTCGGTGAGTGACCAACCCGAAGTCTGGCTGTGTGTACGCAGCGACATTGACTTGGGATTTTCGGCTCCGAAGCTCTTCACAATCTTGGCCCAGAGCAGACGGCCAGCACGCATCTTGGCAATCTCGGTGAAGAAGTTCATGGAGATGCCCCAGAAGAACGACAGACGAGGAGCAAAAGCATCGACGCTCAAACCGGCGTTGACACCAGTGCGGATGTAGTCCATACCATCGGCGAGGGTGTAGGCCAACTCGATGTCGGCGGTAGCACCTGCTTCCTGCATGTGGTAACCCGAGATGGAGATGCTGTTGAACTTGGGCATATTCTGAGAAGTGTACTCGAAAATGCTGGCAATGATCTGCATCGAGAATTTGGGAGGATAGATGTAGGTGTTACGCACCATGAACTCCTTGAGAATATCGTTCTGGATGGTACCGGCCATTTCTTCGAGTTTGGCGCCTTGTTCCAGACCTGCCACGATGTAGAATGCCATAATGGGAAGCACGGCACCGTTCATGGTCATAGAAACCGACATCTTGCTCAGAGGAATACCATCGAAGAGCACCTTCATGTCTTCGACTGAACAGATAGAAACACCTGCTTTACCCACGTCGCCAACCACGCGCTGGTTGTCGGCATTGTAGCCACGGTGAGTGGGGAGGTCGAATGCTACCGAAAGACCTTTCTGGCCCGAAGCGAGGTTACGGCGATAGAATGCATTAGACTCGGCTGCGGTTGAGAAACCTGCGTACTGACGCACCGTCCAAGGACGGAAGGGGTACATGAGGCTGTAGGGACCACCCAGGAAGGGAGGAATACCGGCGACGAAGTCGAGGTGCTCGATGCCCTCGAGATCTTCACGTGTGTAGACTGGCTTGATGTCGAGCAGCTCGGCATTCTTCCAAGGCTCGGCCAGTTCAAGAGGCTTGTGCTGAACATTAAAAGCCTCGTTTGCAATATCTATATTTTTAAAATTTGGTCTCATATCGATATCTTATTTTAAAAGTTTAGCGTTGAAAGCCTTTAATGTAGAAAGCACATTGGTGCGCACGTTGATGAAATTGGTGACACCCATTTCCTTGAATTCATCGGTCTCGGGACCTGCGAGTACAAACTCGGCACGGCCGTCGAGTGCCTTGATGGCACCAGGAATTAACTCGGGATATTCGGCATCGCTTGAGCAGAGCACGACGATGTCGGCCTTGGCAGCCATAGCGGCCTCCATGCCTTCTTCGACAGTTGCGAAGCCATTGTTGTCGATGAGCTTGTAGCCAGCGCAACCAAAGAAGTTGTCGCTGAACTGAGCACGAGCGAGACGCATGGCAAGGTTGCCGATGGTAAGCATGAACACCACGGGGGTGTGCTCGGCCTGCTCGGTAGCCTGACGCAGTTCTTCGAAACCGCTAGCGAGTCGCTTGTCGTTGAGGGTAACAACGCCCTCTTCGGGAGCATTGCAGCAGCACTTGCACTCCAGTGAGCGCTTGTCGCCGCTGAGTTCGGTGAAGTTGGGGAATTGATTGGTACCGAGTAACTGCTCTTTGCGCTTAGCCACCTTGTCGAAGCGTGAAACAGCGCTAGCGTTAACGGCCTCGGCAATCTCGTTGTTCTTGACCATAGCCATAAAGCCGCCCTTGTCCTCAACCTCGAGGAAGAGTTGCCAAGCAACCTTGGCGAGCGACATGGTGAGTTCCTCTACATAGTAAGAGCCGCCGGCGGGGTCAACCACCTTGTCGAGGTGACTCTCTTCCATGAGCAGAATCTGCTGGTTGCGTGCGATGCGTTCGCTGAAGTCATCACCTTCACTATAAGGAGCATCGAAGGGAGTGACGGTGATCTCGTCGACGCAAGCCAGAGCAGCCGACATGGCCTGGGTCTGCGAGCGGAGGAGATTCACGTGCGAGTCGAAGAGCGTCTGCGTGAAGCGTGAGGTGGAGGCGTTTACCACCATCTTGCAAGCGCAGTCGCACTTGGGACCATACTGCTTCACGATTTGAGCCCAGAGCATGCGTGCTGCACGGAACTTGGCAATTTCCATGAAGTAGATGGTTGAAACACCCATGTTGAACTTGATGCGGTGAGCAATCTCGTCGGCAGTGAAGCCCTTGTCGGTGAGTTGAGCCATCCATTCGTTACCCCAAGCCAGAGCGTAGCCCAGTTCCTGGTAAATGAAGGCACCAGCATTGCAGAGCATGTCGCTGTTGACCGAAAGCACGCGCAGGTGCTTGACGGGCTCAACAACCTTGAGAAGTTCGGCAGCCTTGTCGGCAATATCTTCAGAGAGATGCTTGCCAGCTTTGAGCTGTTTGCGGAAGGGGTTGAAGTCGATAGAACCAACGAATTTGTCGGCGGTGCCTTTTTTGACAAGATAGTCGACAAGCGCTTTGGCAAGATCGATAGCCCTGCAAGGGCAAATGCTGAAGTTGATTTCAACCACATCGGTGTAGATGCCATCGAGCAGCGTGTCGAGATCGATGTCGGCATCTTTGCAGAGCTTGAAGCCTAAAGCGGTAACACCCTTGTTAAGGATGTCGAGCGCTTTGGCGTTGGCGGCTTTGGGGTCGTTGACCTTAATGTCTTGACGCACGAGCCACACATTGTTGGTGCGTGTTCCGCGCACAAACGGATATTCACTGGGGAGTGAATCGATTGTTTTGAAGTCCTTAATGTCTACACCACGATAGAGAGGCTGGACATTGAATCCTTCATTTGTTCGCCAAACCATTTTCTTGTCGAAGTCGGCACCTTTGAGGTCGACCTCGGCTTTGGCTCTCCATTCTTCGGGAGAGACTGGAGAAAACTGATCGAACAATTTTTCTCTTTTTTCTGCCATAACTTAAATAAAAATTATATAGTAACTTAATTTAGAAGATAAATCTATAATGTTGATTTTAGAAAACGCAAATTTACAAATAAAACTTTAAACACGACGATAAATGGTGGTTAATTATGGTGAAAAACGACTGAAAAGTGGTGAGTGTCGCTTTTCAGTCGTTTTCGTGCTGTAGTTGTTGCTCCAGATTGCGTTCGTCTTCTTCGGTCCAGAGCGGGTTCTCGTCGTCGAAGTCGTCGAATCCGAAGAAGGCCTCGTCGGTGAATTCCTTCATTTCGCGCCCATCCTTCTTGGTGGGACGGCCCAGCCCTTTCTGTCGCTTGACGAAGCCGCCGATGCGAGCCATTTCCAGAATCTGGTACTGTTCGGGAGCCGTGATGTTCTTGAGGTAGTTAGGCACGAGCTTGGCACCGACACGGTTGTTGAGCAGGCCCACCACCTCGAAGGTAAAAGTGACGGGCGGTTTCCTGACGTCGATCTTATCGCCTACCTTGATGAGGTGTGAGGGCTTCACATTCATGCCGTTCTTGGTGACACGGCCCAACTTGCAGGCGTCGGTGGCGAGGGTGCGAGTCTTGAAGACTCTTGTGGCCCAAAGCCACTTGTCGATTCTCATGTCGTTCATGTTGGCTGAGTTATTTGTTGTTGTAATTGGTCATAGCGAAGTTGATACCAGACAGGCAGAACGCCTTGATGGCCTCGATGGCTACGTTCACGCGCTCGGGCAGAATGGCGAGTTCGTCGGGGGTGGGGTAGCCAAGCACATAGTCGACCTGTGCTCCTGGTGGGAAATCGTTGCCGATGCCGAATCGCAGGCGGGCGAAGGCCTGTGTCTGGAGCAGGTTGATGATGCTTGTGAGTCCATTGTGGCCGCCATCGGCGCCCTTGGCTCGCAGGCGAATGGTGCCAAAGGGTAGTGCAATGTCGTCGACCACGACGAGGATGTTCTCGAGCGGAATGTTCTCCTTGATGTGCCAGTACCTGACAGCCTCGCCGCTGAGGTTCATGTAGGTAGATGGCTTGAGCAGCAGCAGTTGAGCGTTCTTGACACGAAGTTGGGCGACATCGCCATAACGCTGTGTCGAGAAAACAATATTGGATGCCTTGGCGAAGGCATCCAATACGGTAAATCCTATGTTGTGTCGGGTACCCTGATACTCGGTACCAATGTTACCCAAACCTGCAATCAAATATTTCATTGAAAGAGTTACACAAAAAGGGGTTGAACTGTGTTATTCAGCTGCAGGAGCCTCGGTTGCTGCTTCTTCAGCACCTTCTTCAGTCTCTTCAGTAGCCGCAGCGGTAGCGGCAGCGCGAGTGGCGCGAACACCTGTAATAACGAGGTCCTTAGAGCTGACGAGTTCGTACTTGTCGAAGTGCAGGTCGCTAACCTTGATAGAGTGACCGATCTTGATGTCTTCAACATTGACCACGATGCGCTCGGGAATGTCGCTATAGAGACCTTTCACTTTCACCTTCTTCATGCTGAGGTAGAGCTTACCACCAGCCTTAACACCCACTGCGTGACCCTCGAGGGTAACGGGAACGTTCATCACAACAGGCTTGTCATCATACACCTCGAGGAGGTCGATGTGGAGGATGCTGTCGTTGAGCTTGTGGAACTGGATGTCCTTGAGCACAGCCTTGTGCAGCTTGCCATTGTAAGTGAGTTCGATAACAAAGATTTCGGGGGTGTAGATAAGTTTACGAATGTCGTTGAACTTCACAGCGAGGTCGGTAGAAATGACACCTTTACCTTCGGCAGTTGTCATGATGGCCTTTTCGCCTTCTTCGAGCTTGCCATTGTAAACAAATTCACCATTGTCGTTCTTCTCGAACTGAATGAGTTTGCCACCGTTGAGGACTACGGGAATCATGTTGTCCTTGCGGAGGGCTTTCGCAGCTTTCTTGCCAAGGTCAGTCCTTGGAACAGCGTTTAATTGAAAAGTTTTCATTTGTTTGATTTTGAATGTGTTACTAAAAATTAAGTTGCTGCTTCTTAATTTCCCATCACACGGAAACTTTAAAAGCGGTGCAAAGTTACAACTATTTTTTTAATTCACAAACTGTTCGGTCTTATTTCTGCGGCAGAATTCGAGGAATCGGCAATAGTTGCACGGCGTATTGCCTTCCTTGCACTGGGTGAAGGGGATGTTAAGGTCGAAAAGTGTGGACAGTTTCCCCTTGATAGAGGCCAGGAACTCGTCGTTGAGCGGGTGGTCGTGGTAGGTGCCTTTGAAGTCGATCACGCATTGCTTGTCTTTGCCGTCGGTCCTTGTGTGGAAGATGCCGGTCTCGTCCATCTGCTTCACGGTGTAGATGATGGGCGTGATGACGGGGTTGTCGATGCCTTTCTTCTCCTTGAGGTATTGCGAGTAGGCATTGCAGTAGAGGAAGAGTTGCAAAATGCTCCTTTTCTTCCGGGCCTTGTCTTCGTAGATCAGGTCGAAGTCGGAGAACCGGGTCAGGTCGCCACCGGTCTTGTAGTCGATGAGTCTGAACGGCCCGGTGCCATTGATGCGGTCGATTCGGTCGGCCTTGTACTTGAAGTTGAAGCGCATGCCGTCGCCCAGGTCGATTTGGGTGATATGAGTCTGCTCGCACTCCCATATTTCGAAGAAGTCGTCGTCATTAGTCAGCAATCGCCGGTCGTAGTTGATGACGTTGAGTACGAAAATCTTGAATGCCTCGTAGAGTATGGAGGCTTCGCCGGTGATTTCATCGTCGAGGTGCTCGGGTTTCTTGTTGAGGTAGATGCTATTAATGTTGCGCACAAGATGGTAGTCGAGCTTTTTTTCCACGAAATTTTGCATCATCGACTTCGTTACCTTGTAGGTCTTGTCAATACTGGTTTTACCATCGGGGTAGTAGAGCTGTTGCAGAGTGTCGTGTACGATAGAGCCAAAGGTGGCGGCGTCCATGAACTCCGACTCCTCGTTGTCGTCGTTCAGCCCCTCGATGTAGTGGAAGTAGAACTTGAGCGGACAGTCGATGAAGCTTTTGATGGCACTTGCCGAGAGTCGGGTCTTGCTGTTCTCGTCGAGGTAAGCCTTGACCCTATCGGCAATGCGCCCCTCTTTTTTCACGTTGATAGCAAGACTGTTACCGGGATGAACGTCGGCCGAGAGCTGCCTGTGATGGATGGGGCAACCATAGACTTTCTCGAGCTGGGTGATGAAGCGCGAGTGCTCGCCCGAACCAATGGCCTGAGCGCTTGAGTCGTAGAGCATGAACACCTTGTTGGCGCGTGAGATGAGGCGATAGAAATAGTAGGCCATCATTGACTCCTGATGCTCTACGGTGGGCATGTTGAAGTGTCGTCGCAACTGTATGGGTATGAATGATGCTGTGTAGAAGCGGCGCGGGAATACACGTTCGTTCATCGAGAGGATGATGACGTTGCTGAAGTCGAGGCAGCGGGTTTCGAGCATGCCCATAAGCTGGAGGCCTGCAAGTGGTTCGCCCTCGAAGGGAATGCTGTAGATGGCTGCAATCTTGTCGATAAGGAAAAAGACGGTAGCCTCACACATGGGCACGCCATAGTCGCTGATGGCGAGCTTCACCTGCTCAAGCACTTCGAGATACTTGTTGAGGAAGGCGCTCTGCAGGGGCAGTGGGTCGTCGTCCTCGTTACTGGCTGGGGTAGCAGTTGTACCGGAGACCTGGTCGTTTACCATTGTCACAAAGTCTTCGAGTCGGTTGATGTAGTTGATTACGTCGGTAGCGTCGTCGGTTTTGCGTATGGTGACGAACAACTGGTCGAAACCGCAGCCGTGGAATATGGTCTCGGGCACGCGGAAAAGGTTGTTGTTGTCGATGATGCTTATCAACTCGGTGACCTTGCGCGGGAAGAGCGACTTGACGATGGTGTGTGAGAGCACGCTCTTGACGTCTTCACGATAGAAGGTGAAGACGAGTTCGTTCTGCTCGTTCACGCTGCGTGTGGCCTGGCGATGCATCTTGGCAACAATGCGCATAAGCGAGGCGATGGAACTGTTGCGCAGGGGATAGCCGAGCGTGACGTTGATGCGGCTCACCTTGTCGGTGGCAGAGTTGAGCAGGGGCACAAACAGGCTCTCGTCGGGCAACACGATGGCAGTGTTGATCGCATTGTCGGTGTCGGTAATATCGTGGTTCTCAACCAGCTGATTGACTATGCGGAAGGCGTGCTTGGCCTGCCCCACGTTGAAGGGAACACCCACAACGGTCATCTCGGGGAAACTATCGATTTTTTCGGTTACACCCAGGGCTGTCGGGAACTGCTTCACGTTCAGTTTCATGAATCGTGTTGCAGGATTCTCCTCCTGCTTGAAGGCAGGCGAGTCGTAGTCCCAACAGAACTCGGCAATGCCCTTGTTCTTCATCTGCTTGAAGATAGATGTCTCGCAGGCCGAGAGCAGGTTGAAGCCTACAAAGATGTATTTCTTCCAGCGAAATTCGTCGGGTGCCATGGTGGCGATGAGCTGGGCGGCATCGCGCATGATTTTTCCCTTGTAGGAAAGCCCCTGGTTGCTGAGCCGCTCTCTGAATCGCATGTAGAGCGGGTACAACACTTGCCAAAGCCTCATATAATTGCTTTGCACGCTGCCATTCTCGCCGTGCGTGATATGTTTCCAGAATTGGTCTTCGTCGGTGGGTGTCTCTCCAAACCTGACGTTGAAGAATCGCTGAAAAAACTCCTTGAGTTCGGGCGTGAGGAAGTCGGTGGCTATTTCGCGCAGTTGGCGGGTGTTCATGAAAATCTGCTCGGCATCTACCATTGAGGTGTCGACATCGTTGAAATCGTTCAGGATGACATTGCCCCAAAATGCAAAGCGGTCGAACGAGTACTGGTCGTTGCCCGTAATATCGACGTAGGCATGATAGAGGTTGAAAATTTGCTCTACGGGCGAGGCCATGATGCTGTGAGTGAGCATTGTGGCAAAGTCGGTGATGGTCGTGATCTCGGGTGCGAGCATGGGAATGCCTACTTGCTGGCGCGCAAGGTGCATAAGAAAGAATTCGCCGCTTCGCCTGTTGGGAAACACAAAGCAATAGTCGATCAGTTTGTCCTTCTGCTCATAATAGTGACGGGCCACTTGCTCGAGGAATGGAGTATGTGTGGTGGAGCTCATGAAAGATCAGGTTTTGATGAGACGTGTGACCATGATGGCGAGGTCGAACAGGATGATTTTAGCGTTACCATTGGCCCTGATATCGGAGTCGGCCCGGGTGAACTCTTGGTGCAGTGTTTCGGCATTGCCCTCGTTGATGAAGGGTGCGAACTTCTTGCTGAAGGCCTCCTCGTCGCGGGTCAGGTAGTTCAGGCCAGGGTTGTGCAGGTTGTAGATGAAGTTCTCGCGCACTTGGCGGGCACAGTATTGCATGAATCGGCGCGCCTTCTCGCGCTTGAATGCCGATACGTTCTCACTCCAAGCCTTGAGCTCCTTGAGGTTGCGCAGGTAGGCCATGCGCATGAGGGTGATGAACTGTTCGTGAAACTGCTTGGTTTCGCTATCAAGCTCCATGTTGCGTTCGGCCTGCACAATGTCGCCATCTGCTGGTGCGGCAAGAGCCAGTGCGTCTTGCGGGTCGAGTGCATAATGTTGTTGCAGGTATTCGGCCACCTGGTCGG
>JAEEGI010025546.1_pt1 | contig 11443 bp, 11 predicted proteins | sample 8958751 | NCBI WGS metagenome assembly JAEEGI01 (sample SAMN16246545, study PRJNA631951) | gut metagenome | biome: gut microbiome; feature: rumen; material: KS-attached | host: Bos | place: Iran: Karaj | collected 2018-10 | reverse complement strand
AACGGCATTGGAGTCGCCGAGGACGATGAACGCATTTCGGTTTCCACACTGTTGCATTATCTACAAGCCAGCCATGCCTATTTCATAGACTTCCAGCTGCCTTACATTCGACGCGAGTTAGAAGAATCGCTCAACGAGGACAACTCTCTTGCAAAGCTCATCATGAAACTCTATGACGAGTATGCCCACGAAATCAAGCGCCACATGAACTATGAGCAAAAGACGCTGTTCCCCTACGTGGAGAAACTGCTTGAAGGCCAACCCGCCAGCGACTACAACGTGGAGACCTTCTCTAAACATCATGGAGCCACCGACCAACAGTTGAGAGAACTCAAAATCCTCATCATCAAATATCTGCCACAGGACGGACTGCACAACAACCAGTTGACAGCCGCCTTGCATGATATCTATGAAAACGAGGAATGGTTATCCCAGCATGCGTCGGTCGAAGACCATATCTTTGTCCCTGCCATCCGGCGCCTGGAGCGACTCGTCAAGCAGGGCGACGTGACGCGCAACATCACCGCCATGGTGTTCAAACAGGGCACGCCAGGGCATGAGACGCTCTCGGCCCGCGAGCGCGAAGTGATCATCGCCCTGGTTCAAGGGATGGCCAATAAGGAAATTGCCGCCCATCTCGGCATCTCCGTCAACACCGTCATCACCCACCGCCGCAATATCGCCCAGAAACTCCAAATACACAGCCCGGCAGGACTGACCATCTATGCCATAGTCAACGACCTGGTGGACATCAATGCCGTGAAACTGTGATTTCCTTCACAACAGACTTGTGACAAGGAGCACCATGGCAATCATCATCAACTCTGCTGCCCGGTTGATACGGACAGCGGTGTGCATGTCTGCGGTGGTGAGTTCGCGGTCGTTCTCGCCGATGTAAGGTTTGTCGAAGAGTTCGCCAAAGTAGTAGTGGGGACCGCCGAAGCGGCAGTTGAGGATGCCTGCAAGGGCAGCCTCGGGGTAGCCACTGTTGGGACTGGCGTGCTTGCGGCCGTTTTTCCAGACGAACTTGAGCAGCGACAACCTGCCAGAGGCGATGACCATCAGCAAGGCCGTCAGGCGAGCGGGGATATAGTTGGCCACGTCGTCGATGCGGGCCGCCCAGCACCCGAAGTCCTTGTAACGCTCGGTGTGGTAACCAATCATCGAGTCGAGGGTATTGACCATCTTATAGGCCAACATGCCTGGCGTTCCCAGCAAAGCAAACCAGAACAACGGGGCTATCACGCCGTCGCTCAGATTCTCGGCAAGGGTCTCGAGAGCGGCCGTTCGCACCTCCTGGGCCGACAGTTGCGAGGTGTCGCGTCCCACAATTCGGGCGACCTGTCGGCGTCCCTCGTCCAGCGAGCGATCAAGTGCCAAAAAGACCTCGCGCACCTCGCGAATGAGCGTTGTTCCTGCCAGGCAGTAGAAGATGATGATGGTGTCGAGGATCAGCCACAACACCGTGTTGGGCACCACCCGTTTTAATCCCCACACGGCAAAAAACACCATCGCGATGAAACATAGAGCCATCACTGCTCCCTTGGCTCTGCGATAGCGGCCCTGATTCAGGCGATGCTCGCCCCACGAAATCATCTTGCCGAACCACACAATGGGATGCGGCAACCGGGACGGGTCACCGAAGATTAAATCGAGCAACCAGCCCAACAGCAAGGGTAATATGAGTAATAGCGTGTCGTTCATTAGTTGTTAGTTTCTAGTTTTTAAATAAAGGAAACTCCTGTAGTTGTATTTATTGTTGATTTTTTAGAAAGAGAAGGATGGCGGTGGCGAGGGCATCGTTCTCGGCGGGTGACTGCGTCGCGATGCGGAAGTGGTGCGGCGTGAGGCCTGTGAAATTGGAAGCATCGCGGATGAGGATGCCGTGCTCACGCGCCAGATATTCCTTCAATGCTGCCGCAGTCGCTTGCCGGATAGTGCACAGGAAGAAATTGGTCTGCGTGGGTTGGGCTTCTATGCCCTCAATATCGTTGAGCATGCCCCGCAGGCGGTGAGTCTCGGCCAAATAAGACTCCAAGTCTGCAATGGCGGTTTCACCTCGTTGAACGAGCCATTTGCCCGCCTCGAGCGACAGGGCATTGATGGCCCAGGGACGATATTGCTCACGCAAGCGGCTGATCACCGACGATGATGCAGTGACAAAGCCCAAGCGCAGCCCAGGCACCGCATAGCGTTTGGTCATCGAGTGCAGCAGGATGATGTCGTCACGACCGACCACATCGGCAGGTTGCAGCAACGATGCCATCGTGTAGTCCTCGTAGGACTGGTCCACAATGAGCAGGCGGTGACGCTCGGCAAGCGCCAACACTTCCTCGGCTGCCATCATATCACCCGTCGGGTTATTGGGATTACACAACCAGCACAGGGCTCCGTCCTCGCTCTCGTGATAACCAAACACGCGGCAAGCGTCCTCATATTCCCTGAACGTGGGCTGCATCACATGGCTAGTACCCTCGTGGCGATAGGCTTGTGCAATCAGATAGATTGCATCGACTGCGCCGCTTGTCACCAGCACCTCATCAGGGTCAATGCTGCAATCATGAGCGATCATCATTTCTAACGATGCTGCCGAGGGCTCAGGATAGGAACGGATGGCATCCATGCGGGTACACAGGTAAGCATCCAGCTCGCTCAGGTCAGTCCCGTTGTAAATATTGGAACTGAAGTTCATCTTGATGTTGTCATAACGATACAAGTCGTCACCGTGTCCTTCAATCATGGTCAGTCAAGATTTTGTAGATTTGTTCCATATCGACATACTGGCGCACATGCGCAGCCAACTTGTCGTATTGTTCTTCCTTGAAAGCGGCAAAGTCAAAGGGTGCATTACCCTCGTTGATTTTGTCCTTGAACGGCTCCAACAGGAAATCGACAAAGGGCGTATTGTCGAGGATACCGTGGACGTAGGTGCCCATGCACTTGTCATCAACGATATAGCCGTCTTGGCGCCCGTCACCGAGGTGAAGCAGAGGGGATGATTTAGCGTCGCCCACAGGGTGTGTCTCACCCTGGTGTATCTCGTATCCTTGCCCATACTGGCAGGTGACTTGGCGTGTATGCTTGTCGCCGTTCATTGTGGTGGTCGTGGGTAACAAGCCCAGGCCCGGCAAACGATCGATGTCGCCCTCGACATGGTCGGGATCCAACACTTCCATGCCCATCATCTGGTAGCCACCACAGATGCCCAACACGGCAGCACCCTCGCGATGAGCCCTCACGATAGCCTGTGCACAACCGTTGCGACGCAGTTCGTACAAGTCGTGCAGGGTGGACTTGGTGCCAGGCAGGATGATGATGTCGGCCTTCTTGATATCCTCGGTATTATTGGTGTAGAACAGGTGAACCCGAGGATCCCGCTCCAGTGCGTCAAAATCGGTGTAATTAGACAGGTGCCGCAGCATAACAACCGCCACATTAACTTTGCCGCGCTCGGCTTGCATCGATTTTTGAGCCAGAGCTACGCTGTCCTCCTCCTCGATGTATATGTCTTTGTAGTAAGGGATAACACCCAAAACGGGAACACCGCAGATGTCCTGCAACATCTTCCGCCCCTCATCAAACAACCGCATGTCGCCACGGAACTTGTTGATGATAGTACCCTTGATGAGCTTTCGGTCTTCGGGCGTCTGCAAGGCGATACTGCCATAGACCGAGGCAAACACCCCTCCACGATCGATGTCACCAACCAGGATGACATCGGCATGGGCATGACGAGCCATGGGCAAATTCACCAAGTCGGTGTCACGCAAATTGATTTCAGATATACTGCCCGCCCCCTCCATCACGATGGGGTTGAAACGGGAAGCCAAGCGGTCGAAGGCAGCGCACACCTCACGGCGATAATCGATTTCGGAAGTGCCGCGGCGCCAATAGTCATAGGCATTCTTGTTGCCAATGGGTTTGCCATGCAGAATAACCTGCGAGGTGTGGTCACTCTGGGGCTTCAAAAGCAACGGATTCATGTCGGTATGGCAAGGTATGCCTGCCGCCTCGGCCTGTACGGCCTGAGCGCGTCCGATTTCAAAGCCTTCGGGGGTCGCATAGGAATTCAAGGCCATATTCTGGGCCTTAAACGGGGCTGGACTGTAGCCGTCTTGCTTGAAGATGCGGCAAAAGGCTGCAGCAACGATGCTCTTGCCCACGTCGCTGCCCGTCCCGGCAAACATGATGGGATGTAATCGCTTGTTACTCATTCTTTTTCGTTGGCTAAGACAAACAGATAATCAGACAGGCGGTTCAGCATCACCAAAATGTCATGATGGACAGGATGCTCACGGTTCAACGACCACAAGCGGCGTTCTACAGTGCGGGCCTGAGTGCGTGCCAAGTGGATGAAAGCAGACAACTGTGACCCGCCACCAGGCACAACGAAACCGCCCTGATAATTGGCTGAGTCGATGGCCTGCTCCAACTGTGCGGTAATGCCAGCGGCATGCAGTTCTCGCGGATTGACGCAACCCTCTGGCGTGGCAATGTGGCTCATCACCGTCATCAGTTCGCGCTGCACAGCGTGAATGAGTTGTACAGTAGCAACATCTTGCGCCTTGTCGAGCATCGAGCGCACGACACCCAAGTGGGCATTCAACAAGTCTATCTGTCCGTTAGTCTCGATGCGGAGGTCATCCTTTGGAACCCTCACCCCGTCGCGCAGCGAGGTCTGTCCCTCATCTCCAGTCTTAGTATATATCTGTTTCATTCTTCAATCTCTATTTATTGCCGACAGCATCTCTAAACTCTAAACTCAAGTTTGGAACATGTTCCAAACTTGATATATATGAGTATAGCTTGCCAATACATTCTTGTACCGTATAACAGGTGTCGGTACGGGTTCGCCCTTGGCGTTATAGACCTGAGTCACCGATCTCGGTGACTCACCCAAGAACTGCGTGTAGTGGAACTCATGCCCGCGATACTCCTTGCCGTCGAGCATGAAACGCCGATAGCCCAGCGACAATTTGCGGTCAGCCTTTCGGGCCGTAATGGTGTAAGGCAGCACGCCGCACATGGGAAATTGACCCTCGTCGGTGACGATTTTCTCGCACAGATACATCATGCCACCACATTCGGCAATAATGTGACCGCCACGTTCAGCATATTCCTTGATGGCGCTTCGTGTTGCCTCGGCTTTTACCAATGCGTCGAGATGTTTCTCGGGATAACCGCCCGGAAGGTAGAGCAGCGCCACGTCATCCAGACAAGGCACATCGGTCTCTGGATTAAAGAACGACACATCCTCCAATCGGTCGATATTCTCCTGATAGATAAAGGAGAACGACTCATCGTTGCGCGCGATTAAAGTCTTAGTAGCCTTTGCCATTCCACATGCTGTTCTAATTGTTCAACTAACACATTGTTTTCTGGCCTTTTCGAGAAGTCCAGACCCAGATAGCGGGAGCCTTGCTCCAGTTCGGCTTTTTTAGGCAGATAGCCGAAACACTCCACCCCAATGTCATCACACACCTGCTGCAGCATTTTAAAATGCCTTTCCGAGCCCACACGGTTAAAAATCACACCGACGATGCGTACATCCTTACGGAAGTTGATGAAGCCCGAGATGAGCGCCGCCATCGAATAGGCCGCCGACTTAGCGTCAGCCACCAGCACTACCGGCAAGTCCAAAACACGGGCGATCTCGGCCGATGAGCCCTTGTCACGGTCATAGCCGTCAAACAGGCCCATCATCCCCTCGACAACGCACACATCAGCATCCTTGCCATAATGGTCAAACAATTCCCGCACATGCTCAGGCGTGGCCATAAACGTATCCAGGTTGATGCTTGGCCGTCCACATACCGCCGCATGAAACTTCGTGTCGATATAGTCAGGCCCGCACTTAAATGGCTGAACCTTATACCCCTTGCGGGTAAACAACGCCATCAGCCCTCGGGCAAGCGTCGTCTTGCCCGAGCCACTGTGAGGTGCCGCTATCAAAAATCCATGTCCCATTTAACCTGCAAATTTACTCAAAAGTTGTGCAAGTCGGGCACAGAACAAAAAGAATAAACATTTTTTATGTCTAGACGGAGTCTACTTTTTTAAATAATATCGACAACCTGTAATGTAGGATCCGTTAATTCAACTTGATAAATAACGGTTCGTAGGGAATACAACCTACCCCCTAGTGTGAAGCAACTGGAATTATCAACAATTATCACGTGAAGGCTACCGCTCACAAATCTCGATGTCGCCCGTGTCCACGTCCCTGCGACTGATCATGACAAAAAAGCAAAAATATGCAAGCAAGGAAAATCTATCAGAAAAATAATGTACCTTTGCGCTAACTAATTAATTCATGTCATTATGAAAAGAATACAATCATTTTTCGCTTTACTTGTGTTTGCTTCTATGATGTCGACAATGGGTTACATGAACGCCCAAGCTCAGATGCGGGAAGCACCCGATTGGAGAAAACTTCATTACCGTTCCGCAGAGGAAATGCTAATCCCTGTGAAGAAGAGCATCAACTTCTCGGAGACACCTGCGCCCGCCGAAGCGCCCCGCTTCGTGGCAGAGTTTGAGCCCATGCAGGGCGTGGCTATTGCCTACCCGCTGGGCATACCGATCGACTTAGTCAAATCGCTAGCTGAGAATTGCCAGGTGTACTGCATCGTGCAGCAGTACCAACAGTCAACAGCACGGTCGCGTTTCATCAATGCAGGGGTGAACATAAATCGAGTCACCTTTGTGAACGCTAAAACAGATTCCTACTGGGTGCGCGACTACGGCCCCTGGTATATCTTTGCCGGCAAGAATCCTGCCATCGTCGACAACGTGTATAATCGTCCGCGTCAGAACGACGATGAGATACCCTCGGCTTTTGCCTCGTTCTGGAAGATTCCCCTCTATAGCATGAACCTGACGCACACTGGCGGCAACATGATGGAGGACGGACGCGGGCATGCCGTTAGCGACAATTTGGTTCTTATAGAGAACAACAATGACGAGGCCACCGTGCGCAGGAAAATGCTCGAATACCTCGGTATCGACAACTACCACATCACCATCGACCCTCAAGACGACTACATAGCCCATGTCGACTGCTGGGGAAAATATCTGGCTCCAGATAAAATCCTGATTGCTAAACTGCCTAAGAGCGACAGCAGATATGAGAACTATGAGTCTGTAGCCAACTATTTTGCCACAACCAACTGCTGCTGGGGCTATCCCTATAAGGTGTACCGCGTCGAAGAACCTGGTGGCAGCACCGTTGCGCCTTATACCAACAGCCTTATCCTCAACAAGCACGTTTACGTGCCGATGGGCAGCAACAGCACTTACAATGAACGCGCACTCCAAGTGTACAGGGAAGCCATGCCCGGCTACGAGGTGACAGGCGTGTACAACACATCCAGCAGCATCCAGTGGCTCAACACCGATGCCCTGCACTGCCGCACGCGCGGAGTGATGGACTTCGACATGCTGTATGTCGACCACAGGGACGTGCTCTTCGGCACGCAGGATTGTACTGATTCCATCGCCATCACGAGCAAGTTTATTGCCTATAGCGGAGAGCCCCTGAAAGAGGACTCGCTATTGGTCTACTATAGTATTGATAACGGCCCCTACCAGGTTGCACACATGAGAGCCACCGGCGTTCCCGATGAATATGTGGGCTACATCAAGGGCTATCACCAGGCATCAGAGGTTGACTACTACGTCTTCGGCGCCGACGAGTCAGGTCACCGCTATCAGCAACCAGTGTTCGGCGAACTGGACCCCCACCATTTCACTGTCAACATTACCTTCACGCTTGGCGACGTGAACAACGATGGCATCATCAACATCACCGACGTGACAGCCCTGATTGACTATCTGCTGAGCGGTGACGCCTCGAGCATCAACATCGATGCCGCCGACTGCGACCAGAATGGTGAGGTGAAGATTAATGACGCGACAGCGCTGATTGACTACCTGCTCACCGGCAGCTGGTCAACAACGATGGAACTATCACGGTAAGAAGCATTCATAATTAAATGAGGCCAGGAGGTATCCTCTGGCCTCATTTAATATGATGAAAACGGTTCTTGTTTTAGAACCTGAAGCGCACACCGGCCAAGCCAATACCCTGTTCACCGATACCCAGTTCGGCAAAAGCGCGCACGTTTTCAGAACCAGCCTCGATGCCAAGAGCCGAAACCTGGAAATTGAAGAACACAGTATTATCAGTCGTTTTCTTAGCACTGATGTCATTTTTATTTTGAAGGGAACTATGGCGCAGCGACGCACCGGCAGCAACCTTGGTATACATCCCCCAGTTAGAGCGGCGCAACCAGTTGAATTTCACCGACGGCATGAGGGTGATGTAGTTATTTTCACTAGTTCTTGTAACTTCGCTCTTGAGCTTTTCCTCTTCACTATGCTTTGCGTAAGTGGCAACTGCACCTACCGCAATCAGGGGGCTGGTTCGATAGTAATACTCTAAACCGATAGGGCCGGTTTCACCACTATGGTCATATTGGGCGCCAAACAAAGAACCAATGACATCACTCGTGATATCCAACCAAATGCTGTTGGGAACAACACCATAGCTGACACTAAACTCATGACGGGGTTCGTCCTGAGCCTGAGCAGGAACATACAATAAAGCACTGATAGCCAATGCGGTCAATAAACATTTAATCTTCATATTACAAATTTTTTTTCAAAATGCGGGTGCAAAATTACTACAATTATTATTTATAACAATGCAATTGTGGATTTTTAAGGCTTAGCTATTTAATTATTAGTTGGAATGTTGTATATTTGCAGAAACGTAACTATAAATACGATTAACATGAAAAAGAAAGCGATTGTATTGATGATGAGCTTGGCTTGTGTCCTGTCCTGCCTGGCGGGCGAGGAGATTGTATTCTCGACAGTGCTGGAAAACCCCATCACTCCAGTGAAAAACCAAAATCGCAGCGGCACGTGCTGGGCCTATGCCACCATCGGATATATTGAGGCCGAATTGCTGCGCCAAACGGGCAAGGTGTATGACCTGAGCGAGATGTTCGTGGCCAGCAAGGATTATGTGGACTGTGCCGAGTATCACGTTCGCATGCACGGCAACAGCCGTTTCTCGGAAGGCGGCTCGGCCGACGATGTGTTCGAGGTCATTGACCGTCACGGCATCTGCCCTGAGGATGCTATGGCGCGTCCAGGTTCGATGATTGGGGACACACTGGCCAACTTCACCGAATTCTTTGCCACCCTGGAGCCCTACGTGGAATCCATCGCCAAGGGCAACAGCACCAAGCTAACCACACAGTGGAAAGTGGGTTTGCAGGGTATCCTCGACGCTTATCTGGGAGAGTGTCCCGAGCGCTTCACTTATGAGGGAAAGCAGTACACACCCCAGTCGTTTGCCAAGGCTTTGGGCATCAACAAGAACGATTATGTGAGCATCACGAGCTTCACCCACCACCCATACTATGAGCAGTTCGTCATCGAAGCTCCTTACAAGTGGCGTCCTCGTCCTAGCTGGAACGTCACCCTCGACGAGATGATGGCAATCATCGATGATGCCCTCAAGAACGGCTACACCGTGTGCTGGGGCGGCGACGTGAGCGAGGACGGGTTCACACGCACTGGCCTGGGTATTGCCGCCGACATCGAGCACGCCGATGATTTGACAGGAAGCGACGCCGCCCGCTGGCTTAAACTAACCAAGCAGGAGCAAGCCGAATCACTCAAAAAGCTCGGCGCCAAGACGCCCGAACTGGTTCCCTCACAGGAACTGCGCCAAGAGCGCTTCGACAACTGGCAATCGACCTATGACCACGTGATGCTCATCTTCGGCATCGCACGCGACCAGAACGGCCGTGAATACTACATGGTGAAGAACTCGTGGGGCAAAACGGGAGAATATCAAGGCATCTGGTACATGTCCAAGACCTACATCGCCCTGAACACGACCTATATCTTCCTCAACAAGGAAGCGGTGAAGAAGGACGTGCGCAAGAAACTGGGATTCTAAAGAATTACAGGAATATCATTCGTGCCGACGGCTCTCATACTTGAACGAGCCGTCGGCATTTTGTTTACTAACGGAGGCAGGGGTTATGGTTTTTTGTTCTCGGCAAGGAGCAGCAGGCAGAAGAGGATCTCGACCACGACCATGCACAAGGCGAGGACATGGGGAGGGAACAGCAGCCCGACGAGCAGTGCTCCGACCGAAACAGCTGCAGTCATGAAGTAATATACCCGCGAGTTGTAGAGCCAGCCGAAAGGCAACAAGTGAGCACCAAAGACCATCGCAAGCGCCATCACCATCTTGTCGGGGACGGCGGCAAAAACCCACATGACGATGAGCAGATAAGGAATCTGAGCCACCGAGAGGACAATGCCCAGTGGTGACAACGGATTTTCCTTGTCACTGAAGGTGATACCCAACGGTTTGCTGAGCAGCCATGCCAAGGGCATCAGCGGGCAAGTACAGCAAAAGGTGAGCAGGTTCTTGGTCTCGATGGGTAACTTGGTCAGGTGGACGATAAATACCAATGTCCATATCACCACCGATGCCATAATGAAATGAAGGCCGCGTTTTTGGCCTCGGGCACACGCGAGTTTTGTCTGCTCTAATGATTGCTTATCCATAATTCACCAAATATTTTTATGTTACAAAAATAGGCATAATTCGAGAAAAAGGCCTACATTTGTAACATATTTATCTTTTATGAGTGATTTCTACAAAACAGTGAAGGGGGTCTCGCAGGGTATCTACCGCGAGAAGATGTCTCGTTTCCTGGCGTTTGCCGAACCCGTGTCGAGCGCCGAAGAGGCCCGTGCCGTCATCAAACGCTATGCCAACGAGTACCATGACGCGCGTCACTGCTGCTGGGCCTACATGATTGGCACCGAACGCAACGAGTACTTGAGCAGCGACAACGGCGAGCCTAGCGGCACGGCGGGCAAGCCCATCCTTGGACAAATCAACTCCTTTGAACTGACCAACATCGTCATCGTGGTCATCCGTTATTTTGGCGGCATCAAACTGGGCACGTCAGGTCTCATTGTTGCCTACCGCGAGGCGGCCAAATTAGCCATCGAGGCAAACGAAATTCTCGAGTGCCACGAGCAGGCAAGGCTGTCGTTCACCTTCCCCTATCTGAGCATGAACGACGTGATGAAGGTCGTCAAGAAGAACGACCTTAAGGTGGTCGAGCAAGCCTTCGACAACGTGTGCTCGATGACCATCGAGGCCGATGCCGACAAGGTGCCTGCGCTGCGCGAACAGTTCGCAGGCATCGACGGCACCAGCATCATATCATAACAACGATTTCACAAATTAAACGACGGTCTCGCTACATCAGCTAGTCTGTGAAATTTGTGCTTTTGGCTACGCCAAGTTAAAGGGCAAGGCGCAACCCCAAGTCGGCGTCAGTGAACACCGGCGTGTTGCGGTTCCGCCACGATACGCGGCAGCACCCGGCACCGGGGTACC
>JAEEGI010025545.1_pt1 | contig 11443 bp, 6 predicted proteins | sample 8958751 | NCBI WGS metagenome assembly JAEEGI01 (sample SAMN16246545, study PRJNA631951) | gut metagenome | biome: gut microbiome; feature: rumen; material: KS-attached | host: Bos | place: Iran: Karaj | collected 2018-10 | reverse complement strand
AATCCACCTCACAAGTTAGATCCTTCTAATCCTAACCACTACGACCACGTGTGCGATGGTATTGATGGCACTGTGACAAATGTGGATAAGGAAATCCGTTCTGACTACAAGTCGGGTATGGTTGACCTGCACTTCAAGAACTTCAACAATGTTCTTGTTGAGAAGAGTGTCGGTGCTCCGAAATGGCGTAAGCAATAAGAGTAAGAGCTAATAGCTATCCCGCAGAGCTAAAAACTCTGCCATAGTAAAACTCTCCCGCAACTTATAAAAGTGCGGGAGAGTTTTAATCTAATAGCTATAATTACTACAAAGAGCTACGCGACTATTTTTTCTTCTTTTTCTGAATCTTCTTCAGCCTTTTCTTAAATTCAGACAAAGCCTTTCCACCTGCCGAAAATCCTTTATCTTTTGCCTCTTGGTATGCTGTCAAAGCACGTTCATAGTTGCCTAATTGTTCCAAACTGTTGGCTAAATAAAACCAAAGCTCAGGAGTGTCGAAGCCTGTTTTGAGTGCACTGTCACCATATTCTACCATGTGAGCATAGTCACTATCACGATATGCATAATATGCCATTGAGTAATACATGACAAAATCTTTATGCTTACTAATTGAATCCTCTGAAGAGGCAAAATGTGACTTTACCTTTGGTTTATTCCAATTGTTGATGAAATCTTTTGCCCATAAACCATAATGAGAGCGGTCACCCTTGGGTATTCTGTCTGCAGTACGCGCCTCTGCCTGCATCTGTGATAGAGTGGCATCTTGCGCGTACCCGCTCATAACAGAGCAAGATAATACAACTAATGAAATTATAGACTTTTTCATTTCCGTACTGTTTAGTTTTTGCAAAAGTACATTATTTTTATTACAAGCACAAACTTTTTCATTAATTTCTTCAAGGAGATTTTATAGCAAACTGTTGGGCATATCATATTAAATTCGTATATTTGCAAACATATTAGAAACTAGTCGGAATTTGGGAAACAATCTACAATCAAATCAAACAAAAAGATGAAAAAGCATTTACTCTCAACGCTTTTGCTAATGCTCATCTTTATTATTGCACAAGCACAAACAAAACGGACGCCGGCTTTCCCAGGTGCCGAAGGGTTCGGGATGTTTACTACTGGCGGACGCGGTGGCCAAGTGTATCATGTCACCACATTAGAGGATGGAAACCAGCCTGGTAGCCTGCGCTGGGCAAACAAACAGGAAGGCCCCAAGACCATTGTCTTCGATGTTTCCGGCACTATAGTTCTGAAATCACCATTTCGATTCTCTGAGAACACGACCATAGCAGGACAGACTGCCCCTGGTGACGGTATCTGTCTGGCTGATTATCCTGTCATGGTCAGTTCCAATAATATCATACGCTATATGCGTTTCCGACTGGGAAATCGTCAGGTTGCCCATCATGAAGGCGACGGGCTTGGTGGCAGCCGCTGTCACGACATCATCATCGACCACTGCAGCATCAGCTGGTCCGTTGATGAATGTCTGTCCGTCTACGGTAATCGTAACTTCACTGTCCAGTGGTGCATCGTGAGTCAGAGCCTCAACAATGCCGGACACCAGAAGGGAACTCACGGCTATGGCGGTAATTGGGGTGGCAGCGGAGCTTCGTATCATCACAACCTGATAGCTCACCACACTTCGCGCACGCCGCGTCTTGGTCCTAGTCCTTTCACTCAGGAGGACGAACGCATGGACTTGCGCAACAATGTCATCTACAACTGGACTGCCAACGGTTGCTACGGTGGCGAAGCCATGACGGTTAACATTGTCAACAATTACTTCAAGCCTGGTCCTGGAACACCTACTGACGTGCGCGGCCAGCGTATTGCCGCTCCCAACATCCGCACCTCGCAGTATACTCACCACGACAGTCCACGTCCCAATGTGTGGGACAAGATGTGGCACGTATGGGGCAAATATTATGTGACGGGCAACGTGAACAGCCGTTATCCAGAGGTGACGAAAGACAACTGGACGTACGGCATCTACAACCAGATATCGACTGATGCCAACGACGGCACTTATACGGCAGTGACCCGCGACACCATACGCCTCAGTCAACCCATGCCCTACGCTCCTGTCACGACGCACACGGCAGAAGAGGCTTACCTTCTGGTGCTGCAACAAGCAGGGGCAAGCCTCCACCGCGACCAACTAGACCAAATCATCGTAAGTGATGTACGCGAAGGAAAAGCCACCTTTACGGGTAATGGATGTGCCCCAGGCATCATCAACACCCAAGAGGACGTGCGCTTAGGCAAGAGTCCGTGGCCGGAATTGAAGAGTATGCCCGCACCGAAAGACACTGACGGTGACGGCATGCCCGATGAATGGGAAACAGCCCACGGCCTGAATCCCAACAACGCCGCTGACGGCAACACCGTCCAGGCTGACGGTTATACCAATCTTGAGCATTATCTGAACAAACTAATAAAACAATAAAAACAACAGAAAAGATGAAAAGAATCCTATTTATGACCGTCCTCTTAGCAGGATTATGGGTGAATGGCCTCGCACAAAGTGCTTCTTCCATGAAGTGGGCAGACATTTGCAGAGGCAGGATGAGTGCCAGCTGGTATGGCAGCGACGAGGCTCAGCAGATTGCCGACAAGGTATTGGCAGCACAAAAGAACAGTGGTGGCTGGATGAAGAACATCGAGTTCCACAATGTAAGTGAATATGGCGACAAAACGGAGCACTCGTGTCTTGACAATGGTGCTACGACTCAGGAGATGCGCTTCCTGGCCAAAGTGTACCAAAGCACCAAAGTGGAGAAGTATAAAGAGTCGTTCACAAAGGCTTTGAACATGATCTTCACAGCTGAGAAGGGTTGTGGCGGATGGTCGCAATACTGGCCGCTGTCAGGCAATGGCAGCTATCAGGACTACATCACCTTCAACGACGACTTGATAACCAACGTGATGAAACTGCTGCAGGAGATTGCAACGAACAAAGGCGATTTCGCTGATATCACCGATGAGTCCACACGCAAAAAGTGCGAACAGTCGTTCGAACGTGCCATCGACGTGATTATCAAGTGCCAGGTGGATGACAACGGAACCCCGGCGGCATGGTGCGCACAGCATGACACCATCACCTTCCTGCCTACTGAAGGACGCCCCCACGAGCTGCCTTCTATCAGCGCTTACGAGTCGGCCGACCTGCTCTCCTACCTCATGACCATCGAAAAACCTTCAGAGCAGCTGCAGCAAACCATTCACACTGCCGTAGACTGGCTGGACAAACACAAGATTGACGGCAAGGCCGTTGAGGACTTCACCAATACAGATGACGAGAAAGACCGCCGCATTGTCGACAAGGCTGGCAGTGCTGTCTGGGGACGCTTCATCCAGTTGGGCGGAGCTACCGGTGAGAAGACCTACAACTCTTTCTTCACGAAGTTGAAAGGCCGTAGTAACAAGACACGCTCTTACTCTCAGAACGGTAAGACGTATACTTACACCGAATATGAGATTGCCACCAAGTCGTATGATGCCAGCAAGGCTTACCAGCCCATCTTCGCTATCTACGACGACCAGCTGCAACATCTTTACTATCGCTTCCTCTATACCTATGAGGATGCTCCAGAGGCTACTGACTGGCAAGGTTGCTCAGTTCCTACCTCATTGAACGCCATACGCCGAGTGAACTATCAGTTCATGGGCAGCTGGCCACTCAATGTGATAAAAAGCGAATACCCAGAATGGAAGAAACGCATTGAGTCGCAAGATATCTCTGGCGACATTTCCACTTACATTATCTCTGCCGCTACTACGGATGCTCAAAAAGACGACAAAGAATACAGCTTTACCAGCGGAGACAAAGTGTTCACTATGACTAATGCTGGTGGTAAAGGATATGGAGCAGGCACGACAGCCTCAAAGACGTTCAAACTCTCTAATAACGTACTCTATAGTCTCAGCATTCCTGATGACATAAAGATTATTAAGGTGCTGTTCTCTGGCTATACTAATGAGGATGGTCAAACAGGTTATGTGAAAGAGATTTGTGGCAAAGCATACGACGATTCTTATGGCACATTCCCTGCCCGTGACCGTGACGGAGACGGCAAGAATCCACCTATGAATGATGTGGAAATTGACATTTCTGCCGCACCTGCAATAGGAACGCTCACGATAAAGACATTTAAACAACTAGCCCTGAAAATGACACTTTACGCCGTATCTGCCACTGGCATCAACACTATTTACACGGTTGAGCCGAAAAACGATGGCCAAACCTACACCATTCAGGGAATTCGCGTTGATAATCCCGGTAAAGGCATTTTCATTCGCAACGGAAAGAAGATCATAATCAAATAAAACCGTTACCAACATGAGAAAACTATTCTTTGTCTTATTGTCTCTGGTGGCACTCAATGCTTCTGCGCAGAAGACATATAAGTATCCTTATCAGAACCCCAGCCTCACGCCCGAGCAACGAGCCGAGGACTTGTGCAAACGGCTCACCATCCATGAGAAAGCACAACTGATGATGGACCGCTCACCCGAAATCAAGCGGCTGGGCATCCCGCAGTTTGAATGGTGGAACGAGGCCCTGCATGGTGTTGGCCGCAATGGCTTTGCTACGGTCTACCCTATTACCGTTGCAATGGCGGCCTCGTTCGATGATGTATTGCTCCATCAGATCTACACCAGTGTGAGCGATGAGGCACGTGCCAAGAACATGGAAGCTAAACGTTCGGGAGAAATGAAACGGTATAGAGGACTATCGTTCTGGACTCCAAACATTAATATCTTCCGTGACCCACGCTGGGGACGAGGACAGGAAACCTATGGCGAAGACCCCTATCTTACCACAAAGATGGGTTTGGCTGTCGTACGCGGACTTCAGGGATACAACTATGACGGGACTCCTGCCCTTATCAACGGACAGCATTCTAAATACGCCAAGCTATATGCCTGTGCCAAGCATTATGCCGTGCATAGCGGACCAGAGTGGAACCGCCATCAGTTCAACATCGAGAACCTTCCAGAGCGCGACCTCTGGGAGACCTATATGCCTGCGTTCAAGTCACTTGTGCAAGAGGGAAACGTCAAGGAGATTATGTGTGCCTACCAGCGCATCGACGGAGAGCCATGTTGTGCTCAAACCCGCTACCTGCACCAGATTTTGCGCAATGAATGGGGATTTAAGGGACTGGTAACCAGCGACTGCGGTGCCATCCGTGACTTCTATGCGCCAGGATATCATGGTTTCTCTGCCACTCGTGCCGATGCGTCAGCGAGTGCTGTCATTGCAGGAACTGATGTTGAGTGCGGAAGCGAATACAAATCACTGCCAGAGGCTCTGAAAGCAGGTAAGATAACCGAGGAGCAAATCAATACGAGTCTGAAGCGACTGCTCAAAGCCCGTTTCGAGTTGGGCGACTTCGACAACGACAATCTGGTCGAGTGGACGAAAATCCCCATCAGTGTCGTAGCGAGCAAAGAACATAAACAACAGGCTCTCGACATGGCTCGCAAGAGTATGGTACTGCTACAGAATCGTAACAACATCCTCCCGCTGAATCCACAACAGAAGATTGTTGTCATGGGACCCAATGCTAACGATTCCATCATGCTATGGGGTAACTACACCGGCACACCGACAAAGACCGTCACCATTCTTGAGGGCATTCTGCAGAAAGCACCACAAGCAACGTTCATTCAAGGCTGTGGTCATACCCGCAACGAAGTATACGAGAGTCAGTTCAACGACTTAAACACTCCAGAAGGAAAGCAAGGCGTCCGCGCTACCTACTGGAACAACGAGCAGTTCAAAGGGAAACCTGCCGCACAGGTGGTCAACACCTCACGCATCAACCTTGACAATGGCGGAAACACGGCATTCACTGCTGGTGTCAACCTTGAGCATTTCTCTGCCAAATATGAGACTGTATATACACCAAAGGAAGACGGCGATATTCTCATCAACGTTAATGGTGAGGATTATCTGGCCATCATCCTCAATGGTGACACCCTATTCAACAAATGGAACGGCCACGGCGTGCGCTACTACTCATTCCCTGCACACGTCAAGGCTGGTGAGAAATACAACATAGAAGTAGACTATGTGCAGAATATCGGACTGGCATTCCTCGGTTTCGACGTGGCGAAGAAAGTGGTCAGCAATCAGGAACAAATCCTCAACCAAGTGACTGACGCCGATGTTGTTGTCTTTGTGGGAGGTATATCCCCGCGCCTCGAAGGTGAGGAGATGAAGGTCAACGAGGAAGGTTTCAAAGGCGGAGACCGCATCAGCATTGAGTTGCCCCGTGTCCAGCGTGAGCTGATAGCTGCTCTCAAACAGGCAGGCAAGCCGGTCGTCTACGTCAACTGTTCTGGCAGTGCCATTGCGCTGGTACCCGAAACAGAGAATGCAGATGCTATCATACAGGCTTGGTATGGAGGCGAATTGGGTGGCCAGGCTGTTGCTGACGTGCTATTTGGCGACTTCAATCCGAGTGGAAAACTGCCTCTGACTTTCTACCGCAGCACCGATCAGCTTCCAGACTTTGAGGAATATCGCATGGCAAACCGCACATACCGATACTTTAAGGATGAGCCGCTTTTCCCATTCGGTTACGGACTGAGCTACACTACCTTTACCATTGGCAAGCCTCGCCTCGATGCTCTTCATCGCATCATCAGCGTGGATGTAACCAATAATGGCAGATGCGACGGCGATGAGGTGATTCAGGTGTATATGCGCCGCCTCAACGATGCCAATGGACCGCTCAAGACGTTGCGTGCCTTCAAGCGCATCAGTCTGAAAGCCGGTGAGACGGCTACTGTGGAAATCCCGTTCCAATACAAAGATTTCGAGAACTGGGACGAGCAGACCAACACAATGCGCGTAGTGCCAGGCCGTTATGAGCTGATGGTTGGCAATAGCAGTCGCGACATTGACCTGAAAAAATTTACTGTCACCGTTAAATAGACATTCGCACTTCACAACGATAGAAACTACCAAATCATCGTTACAGTACATACGCTGAACCGTTGCAAATAGCTTTTTTGCAACGGTTCTTTTTGCAATTGCCTACCCGTAGATGTTCAGGAATCGTATATTTGCATATTAGTAAAGACTCAAACAGGCTAATTCCTTTCTTTAATAGCCATAAAAAAGGTGCAATTAATGGCATATTGTGGTACAAATAATGGCTGTTTGAGGTACAAACAAGCACAGATTAGAAACTATCACTGGAGTGATAGGATCCTTTCACTGGAGTGATAGAACTCTCTCACTGTAGTGATAGCAATCTCTCACTGCAGTGATAGGCTTTAAAAAATGTCAATCACGCTGGTTTTGTGGTTCTCTAATGTAAACAGAATACATTGGAAAACACAATGCAAAGTTACTGTTTTTTCCTTGAAAAACCTTCACTACTTATAAAAAAAACGCAATGATTAATAAAGAAAAATGCATTTGTTATCAGTGACAAAAGCAAAGCAAATCTATCGTTCTGTTCGAGAAAAAAGAAATTGCCGTTGAAGGTATTATAACTTTCAACGGCAATAGTTACATAAAGGAAAGACTACATATTAAGCCTCTTTTTTCTCTTCTTTCTTCTCAGGAGCTTTCTTAGCAGCAGGTTTCTTTGCTGCAGGCTTCTTTGCTACCGGCTTCTTAGACTCCTTCTCGTTAGTTTTCTGCATCTTCTCGAGTTTAGTCTGCAAGCGAGAAATCTCCTTATCCTTCATCGCAATCTCGTCGCCTTGGTTGCGGATGGTGGTGAGCAGGTTCTCCAGCTCCTCATTGTCGATATCGACAGGATAGAGACTGTTCACACGGCTCATAAAGTCACCGAGGATGTTCATGTAGTTAGTGAAAGCATCGAACGGATCGCTATAAATGCCACGGTCAAGACCTACGTTAGAAGGCTTGGTGGTCATGAAGCGGAAGTTGTTGGATGCCTGCAGATAATCCCAGTCCTGATTAATGTGTGAGTCGTTGGCAATACGCACACGGTCGGCAATGCTGTAGAGTTTGTTGAAAGCCTCACGCTGCATGGGGTTACCCAGCCAGCAGCTCACGTCACGCTCCTCGTCAACCCATGAGAGGGTGTCGGGCACGTCGAGACTGCTCACGCTGTTCAGTTTCAGGCAGATTTCAGTCGGAGTAGAGAATGTGATACCCTTTTCCTTGGCGCAAGCAGGCAGAGCCTTGATAAACTCAAGGATGTTGCTCGACAAAGGCTGGGCAATACCCAGTGCTGAAAGCTCCATGAAGATATTGATAACCTGCTCCTCCTCTGGGAAGTTAGCAATACGATTGATATAACTGTCGGCAAAAAGTGGATAACCTTCCCACTCACTGTCGTTGAAACGCAGAGAGATATCGTCGCTTAACTCTACATCGCGAAGCAAAAGCTTGAGGTTAGGAGCAATAGCGCAATTGTATACATAGTGGGGTGATTTCCATCCGAGCACATGCTTGGCACCCTCGGTAAGCATGCCTTTGAAACCCATGGCGGCAGCTTGTCCACCTATGTCGTCGCTATAAATAAGTGATGAGTTGCGGAGCACCTTAGGTGTTTGTCCGAAGTATTCCTCAATCTTTTTCACTTGCTTCTTAACATCAAGGGCGAAGCACTCTTCGTTGGCCAATGAAGACAGACCGTGGCTGTATGGCTCTGCCAGGAACTCCACACAACCTGTCTCGTTGAGCTGCTGCAACTTCTCCAGTACCTGTGGAGCATGCATCTCCAACTGCTCGATGCCTACGCCAGACAGAGAGAATGCCACTTTGAAGAACTTCCCGTTGTTGCGAATCATGTCGTGCAGAGCATTGAGAGCCGGCATATAAGAGCGCTCGGCAATGTCGCTGATGCTACGCTCGTTCTCGTAGTCATCATAATAATAATGGTCGGTACCGATATCGAAGAAACGGTAGCGTTTGAGATGGATAATCTGATGTATCTCAAAATATAAACAAATGGTCTTCATAATTCTTTAAATTTTAGTTTTTTTGATAGGTCTGATAGGTCGTATAAACCATAGTTACTATTCCCATCCGAGGGTTCTTCTATATAGTGTGCGAATCCATGTGCCCACCTTCTCCCACGTAATCTGGTCAACCTCATTCTTTCCCTCATCCTGGAGATAATGGAACAGCGAGTCGTTATGACAGATGCTGTAAATGGCATCAGCCAGGGCGTGAATATCCCAATAGTCAACCTTGATACAGTTGGTCAGAATCTCAGCACAGCCAGACTGCTTAGAAATAATCGAAGGTGTACCGCACTGCATAGCCTCTAGCGGAGAGATACCGAAAGGCTCACTAACCGAAGGCATCACATATACATCAGAGTCCTTCAGGCATTCATATACCTGTTTGCCACGCATAAAGCCTGGGAAATGGAAACGATCCGCAATACCACGCTCTGCTGCCAAAGCAATCATAGCATTCATCATATCGCCTGAGCCGGCCATGCAGAAACGTACGTTGTTAGTACGGTGGAGCACCATATTAGCAGCCTCGACAAAGTATTCGGGACCTTTCTGCATGGTTATACGGCCAAGGAATGTAACCACTTTCTCCTTGTCCGTATGGTCGGGACGAGGAATGTCCTGCAACTCCTGAGCAAGTGGATAAACAGCATTATGAACTGTGAAACACTTGCGCGGATCCTGATAATAGTGGTTAATAACGGTTTGACGAGTCAGCTCACTCACACACATGATACAGTCGGCATTGTCCATTCCGTCTTTCTCAATAGAGTAAACCGTCGGGTTCACCTTTCCACGAGAACGGTCGAAATCGGTAGCATGTACGTGAATACACAAAGGCTTGCCACTTACATTCTTTGCATGAATACCTGCAGGATAAGTCAGCCAGTCGTGCGCATGAATAATATCAAACTCCTCCGTACGGGCAACAACGCCTGCTATCACAGAGTAATTGTTTATTTCCTCGTGCAAATTGCTGGGGTAGCCACCTGCAAACTCCATGGCACCCAGATCATTCACATGCATGTAGTTGAAGTCGGCATAGATATGATCCCGCAACTTGAAATAATAGTCGGGATCCATGATGTTGCCTACGCGGTTCTTAACGTAGTCATGGTCAACATTACGCCAGGCAATAGGCACGGCATTCATGGCCACGATGCGGCAGGCAGCCTGACTCTCATCTCCAAAAGGATGTGGCAGACACAGCACCGTTTCAATGTCGCCCTGAGCCTTCAGTCCTTCAGAAATACCATAGTTGGCAGTAGCAAGTCCACCAAACACATGAGGAGGATACTCCCATCCAAACATTAATACTTTCATATAGCGTCTCCTCCTTATTTAATCACGTTGATAAGTATAACTCTCGAGCAGTTTCAACGTACGCAGAATCTCAGCCACATTCATAGCGAAAGACATCGCACCACGTCCGTGGAATGGCGGATTACCGTCGAACAATTCACTAATCGTACCGAGACAGTGGTAAGCCATCTCGTCCTCATATCCCACCATCTGGCGCTCAATGAAGCTCAGACGTGTTCGCTTATAGAGTTTCAGACATGCCTCCATGTAGAAGCCGCCAAGCCATGGCCAGGCTGTTCCCTGATGGTAAGCATAGTCGCGCTGTGTCTGCGGACCTACATACATCGGATTGTAGCCACCACTCTTCGGTGAGAGTGAGCGCAGACCCTTAGGAGTAAGTAACTCACGAGTGCAAATATCCAACACACTCTTCTTTTGATCCTGCGACAATGGCGAATAATCGAGTGCCACAGCAAATATCATATTCGGGCGTACGCTCCAGTCCATCATTGGACCATCCACATAATCGAACAGATAACCATAGTCGTTGAGGAATGTCTTCACAAACGACTCCTTGGCCTTAGCAGCACGCTCCTCTAGTTCGATGACATTCTTTTCATCATTCCGAGATGCGGCCAAAGCGGCACAGAACTTCAATGCATTATACCACAATGCGTTGAACTCGACGATGAAACCCGTACGAGGAACCACAGGACGACCATTGGCAGTGGAGTTCATCCAGGTAACGGCTTTATCACGCCCTTCTGAACGTAGCAGGCCATTTTCCTCAAGAGAGAGATTTGGATGCTTGCCGGCAACGATATACTTCATCATGTCAGTTACCAGCTTGCCATACTTGGCATATCCTTTCTCGCGGCCAACATACTTAGCATATTGTTGAATAGCCCATACAGCCCACAAGAATACGTCAGGCTGTTCCAACTCATAAATCTTTACTGAAAGCGGTTTCCCTTCCATAAACTCACGGATACCACGCTCTGCTGTCTTCATCACCAACTCGAAATACTCTACTTCGTCGATAGCGAGGGTCAGGCCGGGCAATGCGATGAACGTATCACGTGCGCGACATTTAAACCAAGGATAACCGGCCAAAAGATAACGGTCGTTACCGTCACGGTTGTGGAATTGATGAGCAGCATTTACCAAACAG
>JAEEGI010025538.1_pt1 | contig 11445 bp, 11 predicted proteins | sample 8958751 | NCBI WGS metagenome assembly JAEEGI01 (sample SAMN16246545, study PRJNA631951) | gut metagenome | biome: gut microbiome; feature: rumen; material: KS-attached | host: Bos | place: Iran: Karaj | collected 2018-10 | reverse complement strand
ATTCTGACGCGCAGAGTTACACATGACGGATGATGTTAATAACTTCTTGAAACAGTTTGTTATATATACAGTAACATTTAAAAGAATTATTGATTTAAGTTAATAATCAGTGTACATATATTTATATAACAAATAATTCCATTAGTATGTGAAGCGTGTCACGTTCCTATAAGTTTGACACTTCCTTTGATAGATCTGCTAATTTAAGATTTCGGATTACTGAACTGCAGATCCGGCATTCACCTGTTCACGCAGAATTTTCTATTCATTATTTATAAACTTTCAGGAACATCTCATGCCGTAATGATGGTGAGCGTAAAGCAGATGAGTCCAGAAGAATAATTTATTGACTTGACTGTACTTACTTAAATCGAAGTTTCTTTACGGTACTGCTTTGTGAACACACTGCCTGGTTTTAACCTTAAACTCACAGTGCATTTTGCAGACAGTTTTGACTGTCTTTCTTAATTAGCGACTGCCGGAAATGGTCAGGCGCTAATTTCGACAGGTAGCCAGGAATCCCCAGTTTTTGACGTGGTAAGTGTCTAAATCTGCGATCCAGAAGTGTATTCGAACTGTGCATAAAATTTATGCACGGCTGCTAATGGAAATTAATAAAGGCGATTTGTTATTGATGTTCATGCGTGTCTGTCGTGATGTGACGAAACAGTAGGAACGGCAGTTCTGTGTCTTCAATGTTTCTTTTTAGTTTTGCACGGGGATTCTGTCTGAGGGAATACCGGGGAAAACGGCTGAATCTTCATGTCTCTAAGTTTAAGGTCTGCAGTCTTTCATGCCTGTTGGTTAAATTTTTGTGTCATATCTACATTTTGCTCATCGAATGTTGTATTGAGACTGAGATTTGATGATAATTCTGTGGATGCTGGATGAGCTGTTAATCGTCAGGTGATCCGCTGATTTGGAATTTGGTAATCAAAAGTTTATGTTTAGGTTTGTTTTTAGTTTCCTGCTGGTTATGTCCTCTGTTTTCCCAGTGGTGTCTGTAGGAGAAACGATGGACAGTTTTTCCTGTCTGCTGGCGATGCATGAAAAAAGAGTATCTCACGATTCGGAGAACAGTTGCAGAGTAGCCATTGTTGAAGAGCAGGATTTGATGGTATACCTTATCGGTCAGGAATACATAAAACTGGGTGAGTTCGGTGCGGCAAGAAAATTCTACAGCAGTTATCTCAATTCAGGATACCATGATGGGGCTGTTCTTGGTCTCTGGACGCTGGAAAGATTTATCTACGGCAATGTTACAAATCATGATCCTGATGTGAAGCGTGATCACGTTGTTCGAAATATTCTCAGAGAATCTGCCTATCGAGGTGATCAGATGGCTCAGTATGTCCTCAAGGGCTATAAATCCTCAAATCTTACCCGGATTAAAACCATGAGTGACGAGGGCGGCAATATTTATGCAACCGTTCATTATATTTTTTTCAGTTCTGAGAATATAAAGGACAAGAAATCCTATATTGATGCAGTATACAAAGCAAAATTACCGATGGGCAGGGTTCTCCTTTCGACCTACGAGGCTGTTACCAGAAAGAAGGATTCTGAGCAGGAGGCTCTGTCCAGGGCGTATGAAATGGCCAGATCAGCGCTGGCTGACGGCAGCAACTGTGCCTATCTGCCGTTAAGTATTTTTTATCAGCAGGGAAAATCGGTTGAAAAGGATGTCAAGGAAGCAGCCAAACTGTTTTCTCTTGTGAAGAAAAATTGCTGGTATGCGGAGAAGAATTCCGATATGGCATGGAGATAGATAGTTTACTTCAGAGGATTACACTATGATAATGCAGCAGTCTTTTTCCAATCTTGTTACCTACGGTTTTTACGTGGATAAGACAGAGCAGATTTATAATCTGATAAAATCCCGCTGTGCACTTCTTGTCAGACCGAGGAAATTCGGCAAAAGTCTGCTTGTCTCAACTTTGAAGGAACTGTTTCTCGGAAACAGAGATTACTTCAAAAATACGTTTATCTACAATTCAGATTACGACTTCAAACCTCACAAGGTTCTGTCCTTTAATTTTCATTTTGATGTTTCAAGTGCCTCCGAACTTGCTCTTATACTGAAGCAGTGCGTAAGGGAAAGAGCGGCTGACAATAACATCACTCTTACCAAAGAGAAGCCTGATGAAATGTTCAGGGAACTCCTGGACGGCATGGGCGCTGATCTGGTCGTTCTTATTGATAATTATGATTTTGTTCTGGCAGATAACATTACCAATCCTGAAATTGAGAAGATTGATCAGGTACTCGGCAGATTTGTATCCGTTCTTAACAACAAGGATCAGTTTAGATTTGTTTTTCTTACAGGCATTAATCACTTTCTTCTCTGTGATGACGGCTACGGTCAGGTGCTGGATTACGAGGATTATACAAACCGTCCGGAGGTAGCGTCCATCTGCGGTTTCTCCCAGACGGACCTTGAGATCCATTACATAAACAAGATGATGAATCTGTCATCTCCGGGTTATGTAAAGGCACACGGCATTGACGAAATGATAAAATCAGATATGGGTGGCAGCAAACTGTCCCGGGTTTACGGCGAGTATCTGCAGCAGAAAAAACAGAGTGCGGACGATCTCATCAGAATTATTATGAACACTGTGGGCGGCTATACCTTCTCAACTAAAAGGACGAATATCGCGTCTGCTGGATTTATTCTGGATTTCATGCGCAGCAACGGCACATTCCATCTTAACTACGATATGCGCTGTGCCAGAGGCTATATTGTCGGCAAACTCCGCAGTCCTGTCTTTAACCTTTCTGATTATATAGATCAGCCGCTGGATCCTGAAATCAGTTGCGGACCGCATTACAGCTACAGACCTCAGATGGGATCACTTCTGCTTCATAACGGCATTCTCACATTGAAAGATATCGTAAAGGATGAGGATTCCGTACAGTGCTTCCTCAAGGTGCCTAATCTTGAGATGGCAAACTTCATAGAGGAAAGAATTGTAAAGAAGTAGTGTGTTCTCTTCCTTCCAGGATCCTGTTGTACTCCGTCATTTATTCTGGAATGACGGAGTTGTTTTTTTGCGCTTTGTGTATTGCCTGTTCCGGTGCAGCCTGTAAGAATGGTGTGCCTTGTGAAATAAAAACGTTACAATTTGTTAAATTTATGAAAAATCTTGCATTTTTGTAAATTTTCTTCTTTTAAATCAGTTACCAGATTTCACCGGAATGATTCAGTTGGGGGCATCTGTTTTGAAGTTTCGGAGAAATTCAAATAAAAAAGGTGCTTTTCTTCTACTGGAAGATCTCAGTGATTTTACTGCGTTTCCCCGTAATATCAGTACTTCGAAAAGTATCAATAGGCTCCTGATTCCAAACCTGAATTTTTGCAGATATTCCATGGAAATCTATTTCATGATATCAGGCACTGCTGTCTTTTGGCGTTGAACATGCGGTTATCAGGTTAACACAGCTTTGAATCCGGCTGGTATTGAACTGACAAAAAATGGTAATCGTGCTAAAATCACGATATGTAGTGTGCATGAAATTGTTTTTTTAATATTATTTCAGTGCTGTTTCCTCAGGATTTCTCATTATCTGTTTTGATTCGAACATACCGGGATCCTGTTTCGTGGATTTTATTTGGCACTGAATTTTCTTGCATGTTTCCAACAGGAAGGTATATGAAAATTTTTTTGAAAAAGATCGCTTTGTCATCTCTGATCTTTTTTTCACTGGCGGCAGGTGCTGCTGAAGGTGGTCTTTCCAGAGAAATGAGTCCGTCAGAATTTCTGGTCACGGTTCCTGGAAAAATTGATTCCTATGATCGTGCATCAGTGATTGATATGGCTTTTGGTGAACTTACGGAAAGACTGACAGCCGGGCAGTTTGCCGGAACCATTTCTCTGGATAAGGATTCTCAGGAGCAGTACGTAGAGTCTGTTGATTCAACTGACGGAGGAATTGCTGTTCAGTTTGATAAAACCAAGATCCTCAAGTTCTTTCAGGATCGTCAGATAGGTGTTTATCTCGGCACTCCGCCGGATGTTCTTCTGTGGATCCTGTGGCAGGATCAGGACGGAACGCAGCATGTTCTTGCTGATGGTGACAGCAATGGTTTTATAACCTCGCTAAAGGCAAGATCTTCATTTTACGGTCAGTCTGTTTTTCTTCCGATGATGGATTCAGATGATATATCAGCTGTTACTCCGGATACTTTTTCAAAACATCATTATGAGGATATAGCTGCCGCCAGCGGTCGCTACGGTACCAAATATCTTGTTATAGGTTCACTGGATGGAGGTTCTCTTCACTGGGAACTTTACGAAATTTCCAATATGGCTGTACCGCTGTACCAGTCTTCAATATCAGGACAGCCTTTTGATATGGGAAAGATGATGTCCCATGATATGGTATACCATTTTGCCAAGGGTCATACCGAGAAGGTGCACGGGATCCGGGGTGCTTCGGCTCCTGCATCAAGTCGCGTAGGACTGATCGGTGCCGCTGTCGGTAAGAACAAGGTTTATGTAGTCATAGCGGGACGAATGTCCTACAGTGAAATGCTCAAGGTTGAGCGCAGTCTCAGGAAGGTATCCGGAATAACCAAACTCAGTCTTTATCAGTCCCAGGCTGATCAGAATGTTTATGAGATTCTTTATAACGGAGATTACAGGGAACTTTCTTCAGGAATCAAGCGCATACCTGGAATCAAGCAGCTTGATGAGTCACAGCCTTATAACTATGTTTATGACTATGTGTTTGTAACCGAGGCCGAGGAGGCAGCAAAGGCCAGGGCAGAGGCGCAGGCCGTAAGCATTTCAGCTTCCGAAGGTGTCAGCAGCAATTCTGAAAAGAAGGAAAATGCAGGGAATACAGGGGATAAAAATGATGCAGTTGCCCAGGAGCAGCCTTCAGCAGAGGACAAAAAGGAGATTCAGCCTCAGCCGGAGTTAAAACCTCAGCAGGAAAAGATGCAGGCTATTCCTATAACGGATCCTGATTCCATTATTGATACTTCGAATGAGAAACTGTAAAGGACTTCTTCAGTAGGTCCAGGAATGAATCTTTTGCGGAAGGGCGGATCGTGTATATGCGGTTCGCCTTCTTTTTTGTCGAGATTGTGCTATCTGTTTTCGAACTGCTTATCGCTGATTTTAGTCTGCTCGTTCCGTACTACCATGGCGTCAAGTTTTGCTTTTTCCAGTTTTGTTCTGGCAAGTCTTGAGGCCTGCATTATACTTGCGTTTGAACGGTCGAAATTTCCGCATCTGGAGTGAAATTCAGCCATAGTTACGTGGTACTCGTACATTCTGTTCTGCTTTCTGTAGTTTCTTGCCAGCATTTCGTAGGCGATGACATTTTCCGGATTTTTCAAAATAAATTTTTTCAGGATCTTTATGGCGGCGTCCGTCTGGTTAGCCGCATTGAGAGCCACGGCGTAGTTTAGCACAACAGTCTGATTATTTGGCATCAGCTCGTATTTAGGGGCCAGCATGGCTACTGCCTCCTTCGGCTTATTGTTCATGATGTAAAGATCTGTTCTGGTATCCAGAATGAAATGACTGGATTTGTGCGACTGCGAAATCTGATCCAGAACCTCTTTTGATTTTGATGCATTCCTGTCAGCAAGGTAGCCGAGGGCAAGACCGTAGAGTAGTGAGTCTCTGGAGCAGGAATTCTTTTTGTCGTTCAGAGATTTTTTAAAAAAGTCGATGACTCTGTCGCCAGGCATGTCTGAAAATCTGGCTTTGATCCTTGCCTTGGCAAAGCAGTAGTCAGGATCCTCCCGGACAGTTCTTGCCGGCAGTTTTTCAGCTCTGCTTCTTGCTTCAGCTACTCTCACCTCCGGAATCGGATGCGTCAGCAGTCCCTGGGGGATATTACGGTATGAAAGTGATGTCATTCTTCCGAAAAGCACGGCCATCTGTGCGGGATCAAATCCGGCACGGTACATAAGATCTATTCCGATATGATCAGCCTCGAACTCGTCATGTCTGGTGTAGTTTATCTGTGCCTGCATATTAAGACCGAGGGTAGTCTGGAGTGCAGCCATGCCGACGGCAGGATTGATTATCGTCAGAATGATCCCGCCTATAACTGCACCTATTGTCATATTCTGCCTTGCCGCGGCATCCTCAATAAATCTTGCCACGTGTCTTTGTGTCACATGGGTAATTTCGTGGGCAATGACTGCAGCCAGCTGACTTTCATTTTCCGTAAAACTGACAAGTCCCGTATGTATCCTCACATTGCCACCAAGAAAGGCTGATGCGTTGATGGTACTGTCTTCCGTAAGAAAAAAATTAAAGGGAAAATATACGTTGTTTGCATGTGCGATCAGTCTGGAACCTAGAGCTTTTATATAGTCGTCAAGAACAGGATCCGATATTACTTTGAGATTTTCCCTGGCTTTTCTGAAATAGTATTTTCCGAAAACCTTCTCCTCTTGGACTGTAATTACGGAGGAGCCCGGAATACCGATTTGCGGGAGTCTGTTGTCGGCCTCACTGTGCTGCATCTGGTATTCGGAATAGCGAAGATCTGACTGATGCATTTTGCGCAGGGTCGCATCCACGTCGATACCGCCTACATCAGCCGTACATGGATATGAAGTGACATAGAGCATAAGTGCGGTCAGGGTGTGTACGAACTTCATGGTAACCTTAACTGGAAAAGCAGATCTTGCGGATGCCTTATTATAGCCTTTGTTTCAGGAATTTCTGAAAATGTTTTTGACTGGAGAAAACTAGGTGATACTCTTCTGAAATTGGTCCTTTATGCACGTTGTCGCATCGTGAGCTGAAAGAATGGTATGAAGGATACCAGCTTAACGGGATAGATATTTACAATCCGAATTCAGTGGTTTCAGCTGTTGGTGACGGTAAATGTAAAAGCTACTGGAGCAAAACCTCGTCAAATGAAGAAGTTGTACGCCTGATTAATACGGATTTTGACGGCATAAAAAAAGACATAATCGATTTAATCGAAGGTGCCAGAGTACCGTTCGACTGCGGTAATTTTCAGAATGATATGGTCAATATAGAAGGAAAGGATGACGTGTTCAGCTTCTTGTCTGTCTTGGATATCTTGGCTGTTCTGATATCCCCGGTGACGAAGATCTGAAACAGGCATATGTACCGAATAAGGAAATCAGACTGGCATTGATGGCTATCATCAGAAAGCAGGAATGGTATGAACGAATGGAAACCATCCGACGTTCTGAAAATCTGCTCAGAGCCATACTGGAACTTGACGGAACAGCAGCCGCCACTCTGATCCAGGATGTTCATAATTCTCCGGCTGTTGCTCTCCTTGATTATAACTATGAAGAATCGCTTACATACTGTGTGATGACCGGACTTTTGTGGTCAACCCTTGGAAAATACGTCTCTCACCGGGAGGAACAGGCAGGAAAGGGCAGGGCAGATCTTGTATATGAGTCTGCAATTAAAGGAACAGCGCCGCTTATCCTGATTGAATTCAAATATGACGGCTCTGCAGAGCAGGCAATAGAACAGATTAAAACGCAGGAATATTTCAAACGCTATACCGGACAGTATCGGAGCGTCATAATTGTGGGGATAAACTATACAGCACAGGAACCAAGGATCATCAGTGCCTGATTGAAAGCTGGATTAAATTCCGCAATCTAAAAAGTAATTGATAAGATCATAGAGACGAGGTGATAAGGGTGAACAATGATCCTTTCAAAGACTACTTAAGAGAAGCAGAGCCAAACAAGAGAGACAAGGGTTATGCCTGGCACACGGCCATTGGTCTGCAAGCAGTTGATGGGTTGAAGACATCTGATTACCTTATGCAGACTGCTGTCCGCAATATCGAGGGAGAGATATCATTTGAGGAGGCTAATGAGCTTCTTCAGACTTATTATGAGGAAAATCCTGTGTGTGTTCCAGGAGATCGCACGGAGGAAGCAGACAAGGTTGCCGCAAGAATTGCCTCTCTTTTATCAGAGAGAGCGTTCAGTTTTACTCCGATCGAGTATCTTTCAATTCACCGAAAACTGTTCACCGGAATCTATTCTCACGCAGGATGCATACGGGATTACAATATCACAAAAAAGGAATGGGTACTGAACGGAGCGACCGTCATTTACGGCAGTGCCACGGAGCTGAGAGCAACGCTGGATTATGACCTTTCGGTAGAAAAGAAGTTTTCCTATAAGAATCTTTCAATGGATGAGATCATCCATCACCTTGCGGTATTCGTTTCGAGACTATGGCAGATTCACATATTCGCAGAGGGCAACACAAGAACAACAGCTGTGTTCTTCATCAAGTACATGAGAACACTAGGATTTGATGTGACCAACGACATTTTTGCCATGAATGCATGGTACTTCAGAAACTCCCTTGTACGGGCTAATTACAATGACCTGAAAAACGGTATCCATGAAACAACGGAGTATCTGGAACTTTTTCTGAGGAATCTGCTGCTGAATGAGAAACATCCTCTTTATAACCGGACATTGCACATTAGTGGAACGTTCAAAGTACCGTAAAAAGCGAAGAGCAAAGAGGCGAATGTTGTGGAACAAAAAAAGGACGTTGAAAGAGTAAAAGCGAACATAGGAGATTCGTTTACGGAGAAAACAGCTTCTCACATATGCCTTTTATTGGAGACGTTCGGCTTACAGACAATCCTTGGAAGAGTAGATGCTCAGAATGTTCTCGGTCTGAAAGCGGCAAAAAGTACAGAACTGCCTGGTGAGATGACAGAGAGAGGATTCATCGAACCGGTAAAAGGACTTTGAAAAGGAAAGTACAGATTCAGAAATCAGCAGGGCTGAAACGACGATTTTCGCTATGTTCACCAATAAAAGTATAATAGAGTGAGTAAGTGCCGGTCTCCGTTTCACATGACGGACAAAATTACAAATTTAATAGCAACTGTCAGTGAGCAGTTAGGACAGATCAAAATTTTGTCCGGGGGGAACCTCACTCCTCATCTAAGAAAAGAGAACCGTATAAGAACAATTCACTCCTCATTGGCCATTGAGCATAATTCACTGCTCCTTAGAGCTGGTTACTGCTATTATTGACGGCAGGAGAATTCTTGGCAATTCGGTAGAAATCAAAGAAGTTAAAAATGCGTACACCACGTATGAGATGATGCTGGCTTTAGATCCTTATTCTGTTGATGATCTGTTGAAGGCTCATGAAGACATGATGAGTTTGTAAAAACGGAAATGTTTGTTGGAAATTTCTACGCGCCTGTCGTTGCAGAATGGGTGTCTGATGGATTTGTTAAACTGTATGTTACGTTTTATATGTCTATGCCCTGATGTGTCTTCGGTGACTTCTACTGCCGGTTTTCCATCTGTGTTATAATTCCATGAATTTTTGATGGATTATATCTTTGATTAGAAAACCTTTATTTTTTACCATAGGACTGCGTTATTCAGGTGCTCTCGGATCGTCCGGGTTTGCCTCCTTTGTGTCTGTGATGTCCATTATCGGGGTATTTCTCGGTGTTGCGGCGCTTATAGTGGTCACATCCGTCATGAACGGACTTGAGGATTCAATGAAGAGCAGGACGCTGTCTGCGGTTTCCCATGTCCTGGTTTCTAACGCTGATCCCGGAAAAAGCTTCAGGGACGAGGAACTGGAGAAGAAACTCCTTGGCATTGAAGGAGTTGTGGACATAGCTCCGGTAATTGAAACCGAGGCAATAGTGCAGAGCAGCAGACTTCTTACTGCTGTCAGTCTTATGGCTATTGATCCTTCATCATTTCCGGGCGGAGATCCGATGCGGCGATCCACCTCCTTTGATGAGGATGTTGAGCGCCTTTCCCATCTTTCGTCAGTTCCCTTCGGTGTTATTCTTGGTTCCCGTCTGGCTGACAGCCTTGGTGTCATCACGGGAGATCAGATCAGAATCATCTTCCCCCGCGGAGTTCGCTATACAATGGCGGGGCAGATCCCGGCAGAAAGGCTTTTTACAGTGGTGGCGGTGTTCAGACTCGGCTCCGACGCTGATGCTACGAAGGCTATAATAACTCTGGATTCCGCCAGGAAAATTATGAGGATGGGCAGTAAATTCGATGGTTACCGGGTATGGCTTAAGGAGCCGTTTGCTGTTGATGATTTTGAAAAGCATCTTCCCGGCAATGTTGCCTATACTGACTGGCGGAGTGAACGGGGAGAACTTTTTCAGGCTATTGCCATGGAAAAGAAAATGATGGCCCTCATGCTTTTTCTTATAGTTTTTGTCGCGGTGTTCAATATCCTTTCATCTCTTATCATGATGGTGATGGATAAGACGGGTGAGATTGCGATCCTCCGTACCATGGGACTTAAGTCCAGGACAGTCATGGGCATATTTGTTTCCCAGGGCATGATCTGCGGTGTTCTCGGAACCGTCCTTGGCGCCGCCGGCGGACTTCTTGCGGCAAACAATCTGAATGAAATACTGGCATGGATCGGACTGTCAGACCGGTTTCTGCTTGGTGCGCCGCTTCCTGTAATGATACAGCCTCACATGGTTGTGTTTATTGTTCTAAGCTCCATACTGCTTTCCGCTCTTTCAACTCTTTATCCTTCCTACAAGGCGTCCAGGGTAATGCCTGCTGAGGTTCTGCGCTATGAATAATGTGATACTCGAGATCAGGGATCTTCACAAGATCTATAATGAGGGCAAGATAAAAACCGAGGTCTTAAAGGGAATAAGCCTCAGGTTCTATGAAAATGAAATGACTGCAGTTGTCGGAAGTTCCGGATCAGGAAAAAGCACGCTGCTGCATATTCTTGGAACTCTTGATCGGCCGACCTCGGGAGAGATTATTTTCAGGGGGGAAAACATAAGTGCATGGGGCAGTAACCGTCAGGCTGAATTCAGAAATACCAGACTCGGCTTTATCTATCAGTTTCATCATCTTCTGAACGAATTTACTGCTGAAGAAAATGCGGCCATGCCTCTGATGATCAGAGGGGAATCAAGGGCCAAAGCCCTTTTAAAATCCAGGGAACTGCTCAGGGCTGTAGGCCTGGAGCACAGACTGTCTCACCGTCCGTCAGAACTTTCCGGCGGAGAGCGTCAGCGTGTTGCCATTGCACGGGCTCTCGTGAACAGTCCTGAGCTGGTGCTTGCCGACGAGCCTACCGGCAATCTTGATTTCAGAACTGCCGATGAAATTTTTAATGTTATGAAGAAAATGCATGGTGAATTCGGTACAGCCTTTGTGGTGGTTACGCATGATCGCGAGCTGGCTGGCAGGTTTGAGCGGGTAATTGAAATCAGAGACGGTCAGGTGTGCGGCGACAATGAATAGTTTAGCTTCGTTTATCGGTCTTCGTTTCAGCAGATCCCGCAGAACCTCCGGTTTCGTTTCATTTTCCACCATATCCTCCATGATTGGTATTGCAGTCGGTGTCATGGCACTTACCATAGGTCTTTCAGCAATGAACGGATTTGAGCATGAACTGGAGGATCGCGTTCTTTCCGTTGTTCCAC
>JAEEGI010025536.1_pt1 | contig 11446 bp, 9 predicted proteins | sample 8958751 | NCBI WGS metagenome assembly JAEEGI01 (sample SAMN16246545, study PRJNA631951) | gut metagenome | biome: gut microbiome; feature: rumen; material: KS-attached | host: Bos | place: Iran: Karaj | collected 2018-10 | reverse complement strand
CTTCTATGGTTTTACTTTTCTATTTACGTAATTATCAAAAAATCCCCAGCGGTATACTGCCACTGGGGATTATCATTTCCAATAATGTTGTCCACGTGCCGGAAGCGAGTTAGCGCCATTTTTTTCTGACAGCTGTCATGAGGCAAACTCTGATGCGTCATCAGAGAAATTCAGACTGCCCTGATTTGCAATGCTGATACTGCTGATGCCGTTGTCTGATGTCACGCCTTCTACAGTTACTGATTCATTAGGCTCTGAATTCTCCTCCTCTTTCTTGAAATCTAAAAACTCATATTCAAAGCTGTTGCTTTTGGCGGAAGGGAACTGGCTGCGCTGATCCACGTCCTGACGGTTTTTCAGATGCTCAACGATTCGGTTGTAGCAGTGCATCGCGCTCTCAGCTATCAGACGAACACGGAAACGGGTGTCAACATACTTGCATTTGCCTGTGTCGGGATTCTGAACCACGCGTTTGAAGGTGATGGTGGCATCGTACCAACCCACATGAGGCTCATTCAGAATCTCCATCTGTGTGCGCTTGCGGTCAGACATCAACATGCGGCCGTCTGCGCGCTGCTCTTTCCGCTGACGCTCCATCAGTTTAAACTCTTCCAGATTCTTGGCATCGGTTTTCAGAAAAAGTACGTAGTTGCTGTAGCTCACTTTCAGCCTGAAAGGATAAATACCGTCTGTCTCCACAAAACCCATAACCTTGCTGACTACATTGTCATCAACTTTGATTTCATTGATTGAGGAAAGAAAACTGACAACCTCATCGATGTTGGTTGCCAACGTCTCATGATCAAAGTAACGTACGTAAAGATTCATTTTAATAATTTTAGTTATTGTTAAATAAAAGAATGAACATAACTAATAAAGTTGTAAAAATATAAAGGATGGCAACGCGGTTTAAGCGAAACCAACATAACAGTATTTTTAGAACACACCTTTACAACGTTATTAGTTATTTCTGCAAAGGTAAATAAAAAATATGGTTTTATGCAGGATTTAAAACGATTTTTTTATTTATTGTGCCTTTTGTGTTAAAAAAAATAAATTTTTTACGTTTCGTTTTGGGGAATAAAATTATTTTACTTTAATTTGCATCGGAAAAATAAAAAATGATGACTTAACCTAAACCTAAAAGTTTTCATTTCAGTACTTAATTATTTAACTAAAACTTTATTGCCTATAGGAAAACATTACGCGTAATCAATTCGTTTAGCATAATGAAACAATTAAATGAACAGACTGATGAACAGTTGGTTAGTTCGTATTTAAATGGCAATAATGTTGCTTTCGACACGCTCTTGAAGCGCTACGAAAGGAAGGTGTTTACCTATATTGCTTATTCAGTGAAAAATGAGGAGGTGGCGCAAGATCTCTTCCAAGATTGCTTTATGCGCATCATCACCAAGCTGCATTCCGGACTCTACACAGAGAATGGGAAGTTTGCATCGTGGGTGATGAGAATAGCCCACAACCTCATTATCGATTACCACAGGCAGAACCAGTCGTTGGTGGTCTTTTCCAACGATGAGGCTGAATACGACTTGCTCAATGATTCCAATATTGCGCTCGAATACAGCAGGGAGAAAGAAATCATCGACAAGCAGGTGCTGCAGGACGTGAAGGCGCTGATCAAAAAACTCCCAGCCAATCAGCGGGAAGTGGTGCTTATGCGTTTTTATGAGGGGCTCAGCTTTAAGGATATTGCCGACACAACTGGGGTTAGCATCAACACTGCCCTCGGACGAATGCGTTATGCACTCATCAACCTCAGACGTCTGGCGGAGAAATTCGATGTCTGTATGGCTGGATAAGCAACGGATTCCGGATTTTCCGAGTCCCACATCACGGATACTTTTTTCGCTTTTTTTTGATAAAACAAGTAAGAGGATATGTCTTCAAATAGACATATCCTCTTATTCGTTTCTGATGGTGGGCCGCTGAGTGGCGGACTGTCTTTTTGGGGAAGGAAAGGGGATTCAGGAAAAGGAATCAAGAACGTTGGAACTCCATGCAGCACCAGCCGTCTTCTTCCAGCACAGAGGTCAGGACGAGCCCATGGCTTGCCGCATTATCTTGAAGCATGGCTTGCTCTTCAGCGAAAAAACCGCTGAGGTGAAGTTTCCCACCTTCTGCCAAATGCGCGGTATATGACTCCATCAGAGAAAGGTGGATGTTCAGGTGGATGTTCGACAAGATGACGTCGAAGAGTTCGTCTGCGCCAACCGTTTCTATGCCGCCTTCTTTCACCTCGCTGCCTTCGATTCCGTTCAGGCGAAGATTGTCAATCGTATTTTCCACGCTGTTGTTGTCGATGTCAACGGCCGTCAGATGTGAGGCTCCCGCAAGCATGGCGCCAATACCCAAAATTCCTGTGCCGCAACCCACGTCGAGCACTCGTTTGCCCTTGAGATTGCTGGAAAGAAACTGGCGGAGCATCAAGCGGGTGGTGGTGTGGCTGCCACTGCCAAATGCCATACGAGGATTGATTTTGATGTCGTAACGTACGTCGGGAAGGGAGGGATAAGAGGTGGGGTGGATGTAGGCTAAGTCGCCGATGCGGATAGGTTCAAACGCTGACTCCCATGAGGAATTCCAGTCGGTGTCAGCCATCTCTTCTGTGGTGTAGCTGATATCGACATGGGGAATGGGGAATGAGGAAACCACCTCATCCACAGATTCTTTGCTGAATTGCGACGACTGCACATATCCGTCCACTCCCTCTGGCGTGGACTCAAAACTGTCAAAACCCACTGTGCCAAGCAGGCTGCTCAGCAGGTCTGAATAGGCCTCCTCGCAGGGAGTCAGCCGAAAACTGCATTTCATATACCGCATGATGGCTCTGAAGTGTCTTTGGGGTGGGGGATTGTTCTGTGAATAATATGAGGAACTATTTCGTGATGCTATGGATGCAAGAGAATGGGCTTTCCTTGTTTATTGCTCATCCTGTGCTTCCCGGAGTTTCTTTTCCTCAATCAGCTGGAAGTCTTTCGGACGGAGAACGAAATTAGAGCCTAAGTACTTGTCGCGCACAATGTGGTTGGCGGAAAGCTCGGGAGGGGTGCCTTTAAACAGGATACGGCCTTCGAATAGCAGGTAGGCGCGGTCGGTGATACACAGGGTTTCCTGAACGTTGTGGTCGGTGATTAGGATGCCGATGTTCTTGTCTTTCAATTTCCACACGATATATTGGATGTCTTCCACCGCAATAGGGTCAACGCCGGCGAATGGCTCATCGAGCATGATGAACTTTGGGTCGATGGCAAGGCATCGGGCTATCTCGCAACGGCGACGCTCACCTCCGGAAAGCTGGTTGCCGTTGTTTTTGCGGACTTTCTGGAGACGAAACTCGTTCAGCAATTCTTCCTGCTTTTCACGACGGTCGTTGCGTGTCAGCTCTGGACGCATCTCCAACACCGACATGATGTTGTCCTCAACACTCATCGTGCGGAAAACCGAAGCTTCCTGCGCAAGATAGCCCACACCAGCCTTGGCGCGTTTGGCAACAGGATATTTGGTTATTTCAATATCGTTTAGAAACACTTTGCCCGCATTGGGAACAACCAAGCCGGTGGTCATGTAGAACGAGGTGGTTTTGCCTGCACCGTTAGGACCGAGCAATCCCACAATCTCTCCCTGGCGCACATGGATCGACACATCGTTCACCACTGTGCGCTTACCGTAGGTCTTCACCAGATTGCGCGTGTAGAGGGTCATTCGGTCGGACGAATATTCAGGAATCTCCACATCGCCGTTGTTGTCTTTCAGGTATGGTTGGGAGTCGACATTCCAGGAATGGGCGGCGTCTTGCGGAATGTCTGCCACAGGTGTCTCTTCGGATGATGGGGCTGTGGAGGATGAGGCTATATCTGCTGAAGGCTCGGAACTGGCTGACGAAGCGGCTTCAATCGCTGTCCCAGTAGTGTCGTCCACCATTTCTGCTGTGGTTTCTGGGGATTTCTTTGTTTCTGACATATCAGAGTTGTTTTATCTTCTTTGGGAATGAATAAAGGGGCTTGACAGATGCTGACACTGCTCTCTTCATCGGAAATCAACAGAGCCTTGACCGGCCATCTGCCTTTTTTGAAAAGCATACAAAATTACTAATTGTTTGGCTAATAAAGGGTATAATTACAAAAAAAATGGAAAAGAAGACGGAAAATACATCCTTTTTTGCTATTTTTGCATTTGTTTTGTGATTTTTAAGAATAAATTATTTCTTTAGAACCCCTCATGGTTTCAATCAAAGAGAGCTTGCAAGGACTTGGAGAGTATGTGTTGCTTATCGGTAAAGCCATCTCCGTGCCCGACAGATGGAAGATGTTCTGGAAGCAGTACGTCACGGAGATGTTCCAGTTGGGATATAACTCCATCGGCATTGTCCTCATCATCTCTTTCTTCATCGGAGCGGTTATCTGCCTGCAGATCAAACTCAATATCCAGAGTGCGTGGATGCCTACAATGGTCACGGGATATACCACAAGGGAAATCATGCTCCTTGAGTTCTCGTCGTCAATCATCTGCCTCATCCTGGCTGGAAAAGTGGGCTCCAACATCGCTTCGGAACTTGGAACGATGAGGATTACACAGCAAATCGACGCACTGGAAATCATGGGAGTCAACTCTGCCAACTTCCTGATTCTGCCTAAGGTCCTGGGACTGATGACAATCATGCCGATTCTTGTCACGTTCAGTGTCTTTGCAGGCATTATTGGAGCTTATGCCACAACCCTGCTCGGCACTACCTCCATTGCTGAGCTGAATGAGGGATTCAGATATGAATTCAACCAGTGGTTTTTCTGGTGCGGTATCGTCAAGGCGGTGGTGTATGCATTCCTCATCACCACTATTTCGTCCTACAAAGGCTATTCTGTGGAGGGGGGATCCGTGGAAGTGGGTAAGGCATCCACTTCGGCGGTCGTCACCAGCAGCATCTACATCCTTTTTTCTGATATTTTCCTTACCAACATGCTCACCTGATGAAATCGCTCGGCGATTGTCAAAAGGGAGCCTACGGTGATACGCTATGATAGAGGTAAAGAATCTATACAAATCTTTTGAAGACAAAGAGGTGCTCAAAAACATCAACACCACTTTCTGCAATGGTGAGGTGAATCTCATCATCGGACAAAGCGGAAGTGGAAAGACGGTGCTCATGAAGAACATCGTGGGGCTGCTTACACCCGAGAAGGGACAGATTCTCTACGATGGGCGGGACCTCTGCACACTCTCAAAAAAAGAGCGGAGCCTGCTGAGGAGGGAAATGGGAATGATTTTCCAAAGTGCAGCATTATTCGATTCCATGACCGTGCTCGACAACGTGATGTTTCCACTCAACATGTTCTCCGACAAGACGTGGGACGAACGGAAAAAAAGGGCGCTGACTTGCCTCGAACGCGTTGACCTCCACAATGTGGGGCAAAAGTCGCCGGGCGAACTCTCTGGCGGTATGCAGAAACGTGTGGCAATCGCCAGAGCCATCGCACTCGAACCGAAATATCTTTTCTGTGACGAGCCGAACTCGGGTCTCGATCCGAAGACGTCCATCATCATCGACGAGCTCATAGCGGGTATCACGCATGAGGACAAAATCACCACCATTGTCAATACTCACGACATGAACTCAGTCATGGGGATTGGTGAGAACATCACGTTCATCTGTGAGGGAAGGGCTGAGTGGACCGGCTCCAACAAGGAGATTCTTAGCGCAGACAACAAGTATCTCGAGGAGTTCATCTTCGCTTCTGACATTCTGCGACACCTCAAGCAATCTTATGATAAAGATAACGGAAAAACTGAAAAATGACAAACCTTTTGATAACTAACAACAGTTTGATTAACAGTTGATTGTATAATATAATTAAATAACACTCAAATCATGATTCACAAAATGAAAAATATCGGATTGGCGGCTGCCATGTTGTTCTCAACGGTGTCTTTCTTCTCATCATGCGGAAACACCACGCCGGAAGACGTCGATTATCTTTTTGATTTCCATACCCAATATGCGCCGACTTACGACCATCCACTTGTGCCGGATTCTGTTGACCTTTATGTGGACTACACCACAGGATTGGCCCTCAAGGGACGCATCAAGTTCTATTGGGAGGTGCTTAAATCAACATTCGCGGAAAAAGTGAAGAACTACTATGCCATTAAGGGACAGCAGATTTCTCATGAGGCCGGTGACGTGGAGGAGTTGCTGAAAGGAGTGAGGAATTATGAGAACCCAGATCTCAAAGGGGCGCTCAAACGCATTGTCAACGGCAATGTGGAGGCTGTGCTCATCACAGACGGCGAGTTGGCCGACCCAAGTGACCCTTTCATGAAAGAGGCGTTCAAGACGTGGCTGATGAAGGGACACGATGTCTTTATCATGTCGGAAGCGTATTATGAAGGAGGAAAGACGGGGGCAAAGAAAAACATGTTCTACTTCCTCTTCTACGATGCCAAGGTGGACAAGAACCTGTGCGAATATGTGAAGAAAAGAGCCAAACTCAGCCACTATCCGAAGATTAAGAAACTCAACCTCTCCATCACTCCGTCTGTGAGCGGTTCGCATGGAGGACATTCCGACCCGAACAGCTATGTGCAAGCCATGGTGACAAGGAAAGGCGACATGGAAATTCAGGAATGGAGCACGGAATGGACCGACAAAATCGAGAAATTCATCATCAACGCCAAGGATTCATGGGGAGAGCCGATGGAGAATGGTGCCGTGCTTGTCGATGGCCTCCAGCTCGACCGCAACAGCATTGCGGGAATGAGAATCACGTCGGTAAAGACAAAAGTCTATAATATCAACAGCGAATATGCCGACTACTATGAAAAGCGAAGGGCTGAGGAACCGGTGGATTCTGTAATCGAACCTGACGAGGTGGAGAATTTCATCATCTTCAATGAAAAGGCATTTGAACGCAATTCGTTCATGCAACTCTTTTTTGACAAGAAGCACTTTGACGACAGTTGCCTCAACGGACAACCGTTCAACTATTTCAAAATCTGTTTCTATATCACAGGTTTGGAGGAAAACCTCGAAAGATACAGGGCACAGCTGGAGTTCGACGACATCTATAAGAAGGGCTACAAGAACGTTTCGGTGTTTGAGAGCGTGAAGCAGACCATTGAGGACAAGGATTTCAGCGAGTTCCTCGCTTCTAATCCGATTTACACCATCTATGTGAAAGCGCTTCCGAAATAAAGGATGGCTTAAATGAGTCAGAGATATATGAAAAAAGCCCGTGCTGAGTTATCGGCACGGGTTTTTTCTTGACTTGCAATCGCAACCACAACCGCAGCCACAATCGCCTTTTCCTTTGATTCTTCTTGATATCCTGTAGCCAACATATACTATGGCCAGAAGGATGATGATTCCAACAATTACAAAATCTGTCATGTATTATTTATAAGGACTTGTGAATAATTCATGTCAGAATTATTAGAACACACCTTAAATGACAATGTGAAGGTTTAGATCAGTTCAATCGAACGTTTCACGAAGCGGGCCAGTGATTCACCACGCAACATGCCGTTCTGAAGCAAGGCAAGGTCAATCAGCTGATGTACCACGGCGTTGTCCTTGGCGGATTCAGCGATGATGGAGGTCTTCTTGCCTTTCTCTTCCTCAATCTTCTTCTCTGTGGCGGAAAGGTCGTCTTTCACGCTCTGATCAACCTCATCCCATTTCTTGTCTTTCGTCTGGGCATTCAGGCTGTCGTGGCGAGCGTTCAGGCCTGCAAGCTCACCGTTCACTGGCTTCAAGGCTTCAGCGGTGGCACTGTCGGTTTTCGACAAAATATCCTTCACCAGTTTGTGGTCTGTGTTCACAACCACGTTCAGCATGTCGGGCATCTCGCCATAGAACGACATGCCTGGCTGAAGACGCGACATGTCCTTCATCCTGCGCATATACTCGCTCTGAGTAAGCACAATCGGGTCGCTGGTCTCACCAAGTCCTTGAGCCTCTACATGGAATTCAACTTTGTCGATGGATGGCATCTGGCTTGAGAACACGGTCTCAATCAATTCTTTCTTATCGGCTTCAAGAGCTGTATCTACACTGTCGGCTTTCGCAATCAGGTGTTCCACTACGTCGCTGTCCACGCGGGTGAAGCGGCTCTTCTCCAGTTTCTGCTCCAACAGGCCGAGCATGGCAGCATCAAGCTGACCATCCATCAACAGCACGCTGTAGCCTTTGGCCTTCGCACCCTCAATCTGGCTGTACTGGCTCTCTTTGTCGTTGGCATAGAGATATACGAGATTGCCATCCTTGTCGGTCTGGTTGTCTTTGATGAGTGTCTGGTATTCATCGTAGGTGTAGTGTTTACCATCGGTGTCCTTCATCAGGGCAAAGTTCTTTGCACGGTCATAGAAGTCATTCTCAGAGAGCATGCCGTAGTGGATGAAGATGCTGATGTCGTCCCATTTCTCCTCGAACTCCTTACGGTCGTTTTTGAAGATCTGCTGCAGGCGGTCGCTCACTTTCTTGGAGATGTAGCTGCTGATTTTCTTTACATTACTGTCGCTCTGAAGGTAGCTGCGGCTCACATTCAGCGGAATGTCTGGAGAGTCAATCACACCGTGCAGCAACGTGAGAAATTCTGGAACGATACCTTCCACGTTGTCGGTCACATAGACCTGGTTGCAATAGAGCTGGATCTTGTTCTTCTGGAGTTCCAGGCTCGACTTCACTTTCGGGAAGTAAAGGATGCCAGTCAGGTTGAATGGATAGTCAACGTTCAGATGTATCCAGAACAGTGGCTCGTCGCTCATTGGATAGAGGTCGCGGTAAAATTTCTTGTAGTCCTCGTCCTTCAGTTCTGATGGCTTTTTAGTCCATAGCGGAGTGGTGTCATTGATGATGTTGTCCTCATCGGTTTCCACCTGCTTGCCATCTTTCCATTCCTTCTTTTTGCCGAAGGCGATGGAGATAGGCAGGAATTTGCAATATTTGTTCAGCAAATCCTTCACTTTCGATTCCTCGAGGAATTCCTTGCAGTCGTCGTCAATATACATCACGATGTCCGTACCGCGGCTTTCACGCTCTGCATCCGTGATTTCGTAGGCTGGACTGCCGTCGCAGCTCCATTTCACAGCTTTGCTGCCTTCCTGCCAGCTCTTGGTGATGATTTCCACTTTCTTCGACACCATGAACGAAGAATAGAAACCAAGACCGAAATGGCCGATGATGGCATTGGCGTCGTCTTTGTACTTGTCGAGGAAGTCGTTGGCGCCGGAGAAGGCTATCTGGTTTATGTATTTCTCAATCTCTTCTGAAGTCATGCCGATACCGCGGTCACTCACCGTCAGGGTGCCGGCGTCCTTGTTGATGCTCACATGGACGGTCAGGTCGCCAGCCTCTTCTTTCAAGTCGCCTTTGCTGGCAAGGGTGCGAAGCTTCTGGGTGGCGTCAACTGCATTTGATACGATCTCACGGAGAAAAATGTCGTGGTCAGAATACAAGAACTTTTTGATGACGGGGAATATGTTCTCGGTGGTTACCCCAATGTTTCCTTTCTGCATGATTTTTTCGGTTTTTTTAGATTTTTCTTACTCTTTTCGCAAAATATATGCCAGCAGGATCTGTTCTTACAGACTGAAGCACTGGGTGACATTCTGTCACCATGACAGATGACATCTATTCTGATGACAATCGGGAGTGATGTGCTGAGGGGGCTAAATGAAGAGGAAATGGAGGGGGGAGGAGAGGAAAGTTGAAACTTTTCCTTTTTTCTTTTATTTGTTCTGTTTTTTTCTTATCTTCGCATCAGTTTATGGTAACTGCAGCTATCAGATGCCGCGTTCCCCTGAATGGAACGATATGATGTTGGAGAAAATCAGAGATTGCAATATAATCCATGCCCAACAGGTATTCTAAGTCTGGCAGAAATAACCAAAAACGGAATTTTTGGAACAAACTTGAATTAGGCTATCGTTTATTATTTCATGATGTATCGTCAATCCACAGAACATCGGCGCGTGATGCTCATCTACACTGGTGGAACTATCGGAATGATCAAGAACCCGCTTACCGGGGCGCTCGATACCTTCAATTTCGACCACCTTATGAAGCATGTGCCTGAACTGGCGGAGTTCGACTATCAACTGTCGTCTTATGCGTTCAACCCGCCTATCGACTCGTCAGACATGCATCCACGGCTTTGGGCAAAACTGGCCGATATCATTGCTGAATATTATGACAGAACCGACGGTTTCGTAGTCCTTCATGGTACCGACACCATGGCTTACACGGCGTCGGCACTCAGTTTTATGCTGAAAAACCTGCAAAAGCCGGTTGTTCTTACTGGAAGCCAGCTACCTATCGGCGTGTTGAGGACCGATGGTAAGGAAAACCTTATCAATGCCATCGAATTGGCTGCTGCTGTCGATTCCGTCGGAAATCCTAAGGTCCAAGAGGTCTGCGTCTGCTTTGGGCAGCAACTGCTGCGGGGAAACCGGGTCACCAAGTGCAGCGCGGAGAATTTCAGCGCGTTCAAGTCCTACAATTGCCAGCCTCTGGCGGTGACAGGGGTGAACATCGCGTTCAATGATAAAATTTTGTTGAGACCAACAGCTGGTGGGGTGTTTACCACCCATACCCAAATGGACTCGTCGGTCATTGCCATCACACTCTTCCCCGGCATCAGCAGGAAGGTGATTGAGCATGTGTTCTCTTACAAAGACATCAAGGGAGTGGTGCTCCGCACTTTTGGTTCTGGCAACGCCCCTAGGCTCCCATGGCTCACCGATGCCATTCGTAAAGCCACCGAGGAAGGGAAGGTGGTGGTCAACATCACCCAATGCCAAATGGGGGCTGTCCACATGGGATTGTATGAGACGGGAAACCAGCTGAGGCTCGCAGGGGTGGTCAGCGGACACGACATGACGGTGGAGTGTGCAGTCACCAAATTGATGTATCTCTTTGGTCAAGGGTATCCTCAGGAGGAGGTCATGCGGCTCATGGACATCCCGATTGCGGGTGAGTTGACGGCTGAGGACGACACCAATATCTTGTAAGCTTTATTTATTTTATATAATGTGTGTATGAATAAAAGCTATTTGAAATATGCAATTCCTGCGGTGGCGGTTGTTCTGACGTTACTGGTAGGCGTAAATCTGCTTAGGAAAAAAGACAAGCCACAGGATGAGCCTAAGGAAGAAGTGGCGGCGGAGCAAATAATGCCTGTCTTGAAGCTGAAACCAGAGAAAAAGGATGTGGCTGGACCACTTCACGACTTTTTTGAAGTGGTGGAAAGAACCTATAAAACGAATGATGGTGTCCTCAATGTGGAATTGAAAAGAATAAGTGAGGGATTCCCAGAACCATGGACGGAAGGTATGGAAGTCGGCTATTATGGAGGATGCTGTGAGCCCGGCTTTTATCTGGAACTGATCGATGCCGATGGTGATATTGTGGACCGGTATGAGACGAATGTTG
>JAEEGI010025529.1_pt1 | contig 11447 bp, 8 predicted proteins | sample 8958751 | NCBI WGS metagenome assembly JAEEGI01 (sample SAMN16246545, study PRJNA631951) | gut metagenome | biome: gut microbiome; feature: rumen; material: KS-attached | host: Bos | place: Iran: Karaj | collected 2018-10 | reverse complement strand
GCCGTTGGATATGATCTGTATTGTAAGATGCTCGGCGAAGCGGTCAGACATAAGAAGAGCTCTGACCTAGGAGAAACTCAGGATTACACGCTTGATGATATCAATACCTCGATCGATCTTGATGTAAGTGCATTTATTCCTGACACTTATATTATGAACGAAGAGCAGAAGCTTGAGATCTATAAGAGAATCGCCAGCCTGGAGAATCAGGGAGAGTGCGACGATATGAGGGACGAGCTTATGGACAGATTCGGAGAGGTTCCGGAGACCGTTAAGAACCTGCTTCGTATTTCCCTTCTCAGAACTCGTGCTCATGCCCTGTATCTTCTGGAGATCAAGGGCGGAGACGGAATTATCGAGCTTAAGATAAGTCCTGCAGCCAAGATAGATCCCGGCAAGATTCCCGGATTCATCGCCGGCTACAAGGGTTCCATGCAGTTCCACAGCGCAGGAACTCCGGTATTTATCTACAAATACAAAAAGGAAGGCAGCCCGGAGAAGGCCGCCGCTCAGCTCCTTACCGACACCGAGAGCATTGTTGAGAAAATGCAGCAGCTGCTGGTGTGACGTAGAAATGGACCTGTGGGACGGGAGTGTGAGTCAATGGGGGCGGGGGTGTGAGTCAATGGGGACTCACACCCCCGTCCCCCAGGTCCATTGGAAACAATATATCAGAAAGTACTTTAATCCGTTACTATACTATAGTAAAATAACAGGAAAATAGTTTTTCCAGGAGGATCGTTATGATAAATCAGCAGTATAAGGACATGCTTTCAGCAAAGTCCGTTATAAGAGAACTGTCAGAATATGCCACAGCCAGGGGCAAAGAGATCGGCTACGAGAACGTATTTGATTTCAGCCTTGGCAATCCAAGTGTTGAGGTTCCCAAGGAGTTTACCGATGAGATGATAAGACTTCTTCAGGAAGAGGACACCATGACTCTTCATGGCTATACCCCCAGCCTTGGTAATCCCATGTTCAAGGAAGCCATTGCAAAATCTCTTAATGAGCGCTTTGGCATGAACTATGGCCCTGAGCATATTTTCCCTACAACCGGTGCTGCCGGTGCTATTTCCCATGCGGTCCGCGCTGTGACCAAGCCCGGGGATGAGGTTATCGCATTTGCTCCCTTCTTCCCTGAGTACAGACCATACATTAACGGCGCAGGCCTTGAGCTGTCTATTGTTCCTGCGGACACCGAGACCTTCCAGATCAATTTTGATAAGTTTGCGGAGATGGTATCAGAGAAAACCGCCGCAGTTCTTGTCAATACACCCAATAACCCTTCCGGAATAGCCTATTCTACTGCAACTTTGGAACGTCTTTCTTCTATATTAAAGGAAAAATCTAAGGAATTCGGACATACCATTTTCCTTCTGTCCGATGAGCCTTACAGAGAGATTGTTTTCAAGGGGGCAGATGCACCTTATGTATCCAAGTTCTATGATCACACTCTTAGCTGCTATTCCTTCTCCAAGTCACTTTCACTGCCAGGAGAAAGAATCGGTTATGTGGCTGTTAATCCTGCCTGCGAGGGAGCTGAGTTCATCGTTCCCATGTGCGGACAGATTTCAAGAGGCACAGGACACAACTGTCCTCCTTCCATCATTCAGCAGGCTGTTGCCAAGGTTTGCGGCCTGACAGCAGATCTTTCTGTTTATGAGACCAACATGAATATTATCTACGACACCCTGGTAGACCTGGGCTTTACCGTTGTTAAGCCCGGCGGAACCTTCTACATCATGCCCAAGGCCCTTGAGGAGAGCTCTGTTGAGTTCTGCAAAAAGGCCAAGGACTATGACCTTATCTTCGTTCCCGCCGACGGCTTCGGAGCACCGGGATACTTCCGCATGGCTTACTGCATCGACACCGAGAAGGTGGAGCGCGCCATGGTGAAGCTCAGAGAGTTTGTAGAAAAAGAGTACAAATAGGAGATATATACGTATGAAAAAAGAGTACAAAATCAGCATAGGTGCTGAGGGGATAAAAAGCGCCTTCATTTATCTTATTACAACCATTATCTACACAGTCCTTGTTTTTACAGTGGACAAGGCCCCCATCGGACCTAATGATTCCGTTGTGGGCTTTGCCGGGATCAATGGTAAATTTGCAGCCCGTTTTGGCTACAACCCCTTATTTGACAAGATCACTGACGTGGCAATGCTTATAGCGATCCTTGTGGCAGCAGGCTTTGCGGTTTACGGACTTATGCAGCTCATCAGGGAAAAGAGCTTTGCCAAGGTGGACAAAAAAATCTACGGACTTGCGCTGGTGTACATCGTAGTTATGGTGTTGTATGTCTTTTTTGATAAAGTGCCCCTTAACTACAGACCTGTGATAATGCCCGGGGAGACAGAACTTGAGGCATCCTTCCCTTCAACCCACACCCTGGTGGTATGTGCCATCATGTCCACAGCATCTCTGTTCTGGAAAAAGATTTTCGACGGAACAGGCAAGTATGTGAAGGACACCGCATCAGGTAAATCTTCAGTATTCATCAGCGGCGACAAGGAAAAGCTCCGCAAAGTCTTTGTTGGCTTTGCTAATCTGGTAATGATTGTGGCAGTATTGGGAAGAATAGTGGCCGGAGTGCACTGGATCACCGACATAGGCGGAGGAATTCTGATTGCATCCACCATCAAGGAGTTCTACAGTGCTTTATTTATAGGAAAATTGGAGTCCGAAGATTGACAAGGCGCATGGATGTTGGACAGATTGAATATTTTTATCAGCGAATGCGTTGACAATGCGGCTTAATGAGTGTAAACTCTATTTCGTAATCACTTTATTGTTTTAGCGAGCTATAGAAATCAAGTGCGATTTTATGAGGAGGAGAACAAAAAATGGCAGAGATTAAGAAGACAGATAGCATCGTAAAGCCTGCAGCTGCTCCGGAAGTTAAGAAACCCGAAGTTAAGGCAGAAGCAGCCAAGGTAGAGAAGAAAGAGACTAAGACAGTAGCTAAGAAGGCACCTGCTAAGAAGGCAGCAGCTCCCAAGAAGGCAGCAGCACCTAAGGCTGAGAAGAAAGAGACCAAGGCAGCAGCACCTAAGAAGGCAGTAGCCAAGAAGGCACCTGCTAAGAAGGAAGCAGCTCCCAAGAAGGCAGCAGCTCCCAAGGCTGAGGTTAAGACCAACATCGTTCTTCAGTATGGCGACAGAGCTGTATCTTATGCAGATCTTGTACAGAATGCCAAGAACAAGTTCCAGTACGATATGGGCGGCGACGCAGAGGCTGTTAAGAAGATCAACCTTTATGTTAAGCCTGAGGAGAACAAGGTTTACTTCGTTATGGACAACAAGGTTCAGGGCAGCTACGATCTTTAATCTCTGATTCACAAAATATATTGCAATTTTCTGATCATTGATTATAATAAGGTTCATGACAAAGGCAGTCATTGGATTTATCCCCGATGACTGCTCTTTTTTTGACCATTTTACAGGAATTTATAAGAGTATTATATTTTGTTTATATTTTCTTTAGAAAACTATTGACATTGCTATTTTTCAAACTTAAACTTAAATATAACTTTCAGCACTTGGGGAAGGTGTACTCAAAACGCTTTATCACATAAAAGTGGTAAAAGGACAACGCTTTAAACTGTTTAATTAGTTTTCAGATAATTGCTTACAATTTGCGTTGATTGTTGGTACATCATAGTGCGAAGTAAGGAAAAGAGTTTTGTGTGGAGGTGTGTAGATGGGCAAGGCTTCATTTGAGAAGGTTGAGAAGACAGGTTCTTCAGCAGCCTTTGGGGACAATAAGAAGCTCGGGCTCGTCAGATCTTTTTCTGACAGTACTTCAGATACTGTCTCACAGCATATATACATCATCTTTTCAGAAGACATCAGCATTGAAGAGGGAATCGAGTGCATTGAGAGAGAGGTTCTTTCAGGGGACGTGCTCCGGGTTTCAAGATTCGATGTGAGAGGTCACGCGGCAGTGGCCATCGTCAGTTCTTCCCAGACAAGACAGATAGAGAGGCTCCCTGAGGTCAGGAGAGTCAAGGTGATGGAAGCCCATCATCCCAACAGCAATGTATAAAGAGGCACCGTAATTCGATGCATTTTTATAAAGTACTACTATACTAACGACGGAGGAGAAAGTGTATGAAGAAAAAAATGTGCCCTGAAAAGGCGCTGGCTGTAATCCTTAGTGCATCTCTTGCATTATCACCGGCTGTTACAGCATCAGCTACTTCAGGAGACGACGCTGAGCTTGAAGAAATCGTTGTAGAGCCCAGTGATGAAGCGGAACTTAAAGAAGTTCCCGGATTAGAAAAGGTTGATCCTGCAGAGGTTGACCTTGAGAAGCCTGCAGATTTGCTTACAGGCGAGGTTTCTGCAGATGTTCAGGCTGCTAAGCAGGATCCTGATGAGCAGACCCGAGTTATCATCGTTATGGAAGGTGACAGCGTACTTGACGCAGGTTTTGATACAGCCGAGCTTTCAGAGGATGAGGCAGTTGCTCTTTCAGAGAGCATCATCAGTGAGCAGGAAGCCACTGTAGAGAAGATCGAAGAGGAAGCTCTTGAGGGAGAAGAGCTTGACGTTAACTTCAATCTTTCAATCGTAACCAACGCAGTATCAGCTGACGTTGCTTACAAGGATATTGAGAAGATCAAGCTTGTTGAAGGAGTTGCAGCAGTTTACGTTGCTCAGGAGTATGAGCCTCAGGCAACAGCTGATCCTATGACAATCACATCCGGCGACATGGTTGGAAGCTATTCAACATGGGCTACAGGCTACACCGGAGCAGGCACAAGAATTGCCGTTATCGATACAGGTATCGATTCAGACCATCCTTCTTTTGACGGCGCAGCATTTGATGCTCACCTTGCTGAGACAGCAGAGAAGGCCGGCAAGACAGTTGCTGATTACAATCTTCTTACAGCAGAAGAGATCGAGACAGTGCTTCCAAGCCTTAACGCTTCCAAGGACAGCGAAGGCTTAACAGGAGAGCAGCTTTTCGTTAGTGATAAGATTGCTTTCGCATACAACTACGTAGACAAGAACCTCGACATCACACACGATAACGATGAAGAGGGTGACCACGGTACACACGTTTCAGGTATCGCTACAGCTAACGCTTATGTTCCAAATGCAGCTGCTGAGACAGGCTACTCACAGCAGGCAGTAGGCGTTGTAGGTATCGCTCCTGACGCACAGCTCATCACCATGAAGGTTTTCGGATCTAACGGTGGAGCTTACTCAGATGATTACATGGCAGCCATCGAGGATGCACTTCTTCTTAAGGCTGACGTTGTTAACCTTTCACTTGGTTCAGCAGTTGCAGGTTATTCTGCAGACGCTGAGGCTTATGTTAACGACATCTTTGAGAAGCTTGAGGGAACAAGCACTGTTGTTTCTATCTCAGCAGGTAACTCAGGACGTTGGGCAGATGATTCCCAGCTCGGTGTTAACCTTTCCAAGGATGTAAGCCAGGATACAGTAGGATCTCCCGGATCTTACTACAACGCATTCACAGTAGCAAGTGCTGCAAACAGCGGTATGACAGCTAACTACTTTGCTACAGCAGACGGAGCTAAGATTTTCTACAGCGACGCTAATGACACACTTGCTCCTAAGTTCAATACTCTTGATACATCAGCTGATAAGAATGGTACTGAGTATCCTTTCGTATTCCTTAATGCTAAGGGTGAAAAGACTGACTATGAAGGCGTTGATGTAGAAGGCAAGATCGTATTCGTTCAGCGTGGTGTTATCACTTTTGGTGAGAAGCAGATGAACGCTGAGGCAGCCGGCGCTATCGCAGTTGTTATCTACAACAACCAGCCTGGTACCATCAACATGACACTTCAGGGCAGCACAGCTGTTATCCCTGCTGTTTCTATCACAGAGGCTGAAGGTTATGCTGTTGCTCAGCAGGGAGAGGAAGTTGCTGATGGCGTTTACGCAGGTGTTCTCACAGTTGCAGGTAATGTAGGAACCAACTACAACGCAGCTGACGGATACACAATGAGCACCTTCTCATCATACGGTGTTCCTGAGACTCTTGATCTTAAGCCTGAGATCACAGCTCCCGGTGGAAACATCTACTCAACAAGAGACAATGGCGAGTATGGCCTTATGAGCGGAACTTCAATGGCTGCTCCTTCAATCTCTGGCCAGAGCGCACTTGTTGAGCAGTACATCAGAGAGAACGGACTTGCTGAGAAGACAGGATTATCTGTTCGTACTCTTGCACAGTCACTTCTTATGGCAACAGCTGTTCCTCTTTACGAGGACAACGACCACTCAGGTCTTGAGTATTCACCCAGATCACAGGGTGCAGGTCTTGCCAATGTATACAACGCTGTAACATCACCTGCTTATGTACTTGTTGGTGACAAGGAAGGCAATGATGGTAAGGTTAAGGTTGTTCTTGGAGATGATGCTTCTAAGAGCGGCGCTTACAACTTCGCATTTGATGTATACAACCTTACAGAAGAGCCTCAGTACTATGTACTTGATTCTACAGTTCTTACAGAGCAGATTTATGCATACCAGGGTATCAAGTATTTCGCTGGATCATCACACAAGCTCAATCCTGAAGTATCACTTTCAGCTGACGACACAGTTCTTGTATATGACCTTAACGGCGACGGCAAGGTTAACAAGAAGGACCGTCTCACATTCCTTCAGGGCGTTAACGGTTCAGTAAAGGTTCCTGCCCTTGTAGCATTCCAGGATGAGTTCGACTTCAACAAGGACGGAGCAGTTAATACCAAGGACGTATTCCTCTTTGGTAAGCAGTTCGTAAAGGGCGGCGATGTTGTTGCAGATGTTGATCTCAGAGCAGTAGAAGTTAAGGATGCTGCTAAGATCAATGTTTCTATCAATCTTTCAGAGGCTGACAGAAAGTATCTTGCACAGTTTGAAAACGGTATGTACGTTGATGGATTCATTTATGCTAAGGGTGCTGTAGACCTTTCAGTTCCTTTCCTTGCTTTCTACGGAAACTGGGGTGATTCTTCCATGTTCGAAGATTTTGATTTCTATCAGGGAAGATTCGACGACGAGTACTATGAGAATTCTTACCTTTACACAGGTCTTGAGGAGACCAACTTCATGTCATTCTTCCCTTACGGCGAGATGGATGAGGATAATGAGTACTACTTCCTTCCTAACCTTGTAGCAGATGACGCAGAGTTCATCGCTGACAGACTTGCTCTCAGCGGAACAAACGGAACAGTTCTTGGCGGATTCTACTATACACTTATCAGAAATGCTAACAGAGTAGTTGTTCAGATCAAGGATAAGAAGACCGGCGAAGTTTACTACTCACATGAGGAACTTGAGAACTATGCAGCATTCACATACCAGGGTGCATGGCAGAATTCCCTTCAGACTCAGGAACTCCTTTGGGGCGCTACAGATGCTGAAGGCAACGTTCTTCCTGATGACACAGAAGTAGAAGTTACAGTTACAGCAGTTCCCAGCTACTTTGATGATGTTGAGGATATCAGCACACTTACAGGTAAGGGGCTGAGCATCGGATACTCACTGGCAGTTGATAACACAGAGCCTGACATCGTTGATGTTGTTCTCAATGAGGATGGCACAGTAGATCTTACAGTAAGAGATAACAGATACACAGCAGCAATCCTTGTTCTTGATGCAGCAGGAAATGTTGATGGCAGATATGCTGTTGACCAGACAGTTAAGGGTGAAGACAAGGTTGTTACAATCAAGGTTCCTGAAGGAAGCAAGTCCTTCTACATCGAGCTTTACGACTATGCTCTTAACAGCTCACTTTACACATTCACATTACCTGAAAAGGAAGAAGAGCCTGTAGAAGAGCCTGAGACAACCAAGTATCCTACAAGCCTTACAACAGATGTTGAGGAACTTGACCTTGAGGTTGGAGACAGAGCGCTTATTAAGACTACTGTAGGCCCTGAGAACCTTGAAGAAGGTTATGATGGAGTTGAGTTCATGAGCTCTAACGAGCTTGTAGCAACAGTAAGTTCTGACGGAACTGTTACTGCACTTAAGGAAGGTAAATGTACAATTCTTGTTTCTACAAAAGCAACAGATGAAAACGGCAAAAACCTTACAGCAACTGTTTGGATTACAGTAAGGGATTATGGCGGAGAAGATGGTGAAGATTCAGTAGTAGACGATACACTGGATTCATCTGAGGATGCCGCTCTTGAAGAAATCGGAGTAGCCGAGGAAATAGGAGGAACTAATTAATGAACAAATTATTTAAAAGAGCAGCTGTCGCAGCTTTGACAGCAATCGTTCTTTTTGCCGGAATGCCTGCTAAATCCGTAAAGGCTGCAGACGCAGAACCGGTTCGCACAGCAACCGAATTAAGCGGCAAGCCCGACAGCCAGAAGGTTGTATATAAGCTTAAGATTGATAAGACAAAAGTAACAGACGGACAGATCGCAGTAGTATACGATCCCGCAGTATTTGAGCTTGACAAGAGCAATGTGAACAAGATTTTCAAAGAGAGCGATGTTAACTATGATTACACAGAGGGAGACCTCAAGGGTGTTTCAATCGCATTCGTAGGCGATAGCGCTGCTTATGCAAACAGAACTCTTCTTACACTTTCATTTAATGTAGCTAAGGGCCTTGTAGCACAGGATTCTGTTATCAAGACCAAGGTTGTAACTCTTAACAATGCTGATGAAGTTATTCTTGAGGATGTAGTTCTTGAGGACAGCTTTGTAGTTGGTAAGGGCAAGATCGTTGATCCTGTAGTTGAGTACGTTAACCAGTCTATCCTTGGTGCCAAGGTTCACTGGAGCAAGGATGAGAATGCTGATGGATTCCTTGTATACCGCAGAACAGGTAAGAGCGGTGAGTTCGTTCAGATCGCTGACGTTAAGGGCAGAGATTACAGAGACTCAAATGTAGAGAATAAGGTTACTTATTACTACAAGGTTGTTGCTTACCAGGTACAGGGTGAGGAAACAGTTTATTCAAATGAGTCAAATGTTAAGTACGTTACAATCAAGAAGCTTTTCGGAATCTTCTAATTTAATAAAATTATAAGATCAGGGCCTGCCTCGAGATTCGGGGCGGGCCTTTTTATGACTTTTTTTATATTTTGCTAGTTGACATTGATACCTTAGAGTGATAATTTATGATACAGAAGATGTTAGCACTCATATGATGTGAGTGCTAACACATCAAAAAAGATGTAGCGTACATCATGCCACATATCTACCTGCCACAGAGGAAGGTGAACAATTTGGAACTGGATGAGAGAAAACGAACAATACTTCATGCCATAGTTAAGAACTACCTGGAGACCGGAGAGCCTGTAGGCAGCCGTACTATTTCCAAGTACACTGACCTGAATCTGAGCTCAGCCACCATCAGGAATGAGATGGCGGATCTGGAAGAGATGGGACTTATTTTGCAGCCCCACACTTCTGCCGGACGTATTCCTTCTGATCAGGGCTACAGAGTTTATGTAGACGAGATGCTCAGGGAGAAGGAACAGGAAGTAGAGAACATGAAGGAGATGCTCCTTGATAAGGAGGAGAAGCTTGAGAATCTGCTGAAGCAGGTTGCCAAGACCCTGGCCATAGATACCAACTATGCCACCATGATCTCAGCACCTCAGATCCGTAAGAATAAGCTGAAGTTTATCCAGATCTCCAAGGTTGATGATGAACATCTTTTAGCCACCATCGTCATTGAAGGCAACGTTATCAAGAACAAGATCATTCCTGTGGAAGAGGTTCTGGATGACGCCACAATGCTCAAGCTTAACATTCTGATGAATACCAGACTTGACGGTCTTGCAGTTGAGGACATCAACCTGGGACTTATAGCAGCAGTCAAGCAGGAAGCAGGTATCCACAGCGAGATCATAGGTAATGTGATAGATGCCGCAGCTGAGTCCATTACAGCTGATGAGGATCTTCAGATCTACACCAGCGGAACGATGAATATTTTCAAGTATCCGGAGCTTACAGACAACGCCAAGGCCAGCGAGCTTATCAGTACCTTTGAGGACACCAAGGACCTCTCTTCAATAGTTGAAGGACCTTTGGCCAACGAGGCAGAGGAGACCGGTATTCAGGTTTATATCGGCAATGAGACTCCCGTACAGGCCATGAAGGACTGCAGCGTTGTAACAGCCACCTACGAGCTGGGAGACGGCATGAAGGGCACTGTAGGAATCATCGGACCCAAGCGTATGGACTACGGCAAGGTTATTACAACACTTAAGAATATGAGACATGCTCTTGATGATCTTTACAAGAAGAGCTAGAGCAGTGTTTGAGATATATCAGTATTTGATTTAGGAGGTAACAATAATTGAGCGATAAGAAGAAACCCGTGAGCGAGAAGGAGAAAGAGGTTCTCGAGAACATCATGGAGGAACTTGAAGAGGAAGCTGCTGAGAAGGCAGAGACCAAGGCGGAGGACAAGGCTGCTGAGGAAGCCAAGGCAGAGGAGCCACAGCCTGAGACAGATAAGGCAGAGGGCCAGGAAGCAGCTGAGGAAGCTACAGAGGAGACCAAGAAAAAGGGTCTTTTCGGTAAGAAAGAGAAGAAGAATCCCCTTCAGGAGAAGGTTGACGAGCTTAACGACAGAGTCGTAAGGCAGATGGCAGAGTTTGATAACTTCAGGAAGAGAACAGACAAGGAGAAGGCCCAGATGTTTGAACAGGGCCAGAGTAATGTCCTTGAGAAGCTTCTTCCGGTTATAGATAATTTCGAGAGAGGCCTTGCAGCAGTTCCCGAGGATGAGAAGGACGGAGCTTTTGCAGATGGCATGAACAAGATCTACAAGCAGCTTATGAAGCAGATGGAGGATCTTGGAGTTACCCCGATTGAGGCTGTGGGTAAGGAATTCGATCCCAATCTTCACAACGCAGTAATGCAGACCCAGAGTGAAGAGTTCGAGTCCGGAGTTGTTGCACAGGAACTTCAAAAGGGCTATATGTTCCATGACACCGTGCTTAGACACAGCATGGTAGCAGTTAATCAGTAAATATAGAGTTTTGTTAAATATTTTGAGAATTAAACGGAGGAAAAGAACATGAGTAAGATTATCGGTATCGATCTTGGTACAACCAATAGCTGCGTAGCAGTTATGGAAGGTGGTAAGCCCACCGTTATCGCTAACGCAGAGGGTGCAAGAACAACACCTTCAATCGTAGCATTCACCAAGAATGGTGAGAGAATCGTAGGTGAGCCTGCTAAGCGTCAGGCAGTTACCAACGCAGACAACACAATTGCATCAATTAAGAGAGACATGGGTACAGACCGTGGTCGTACAATTGATGGAAAGAAATATTCTCCTCAGCAGATTTCAGCTATGATTCTTCAGAAGCTGAAGGCTGATGCAGAACAGTATCTCGGCGAAAAAGTAACAGAGGCAGTTATCACAGTTCCAGCATATTTCAATGACGCTCAGAGACAGGCTACAAAGGATGCCGGCAAGATCGCAGGTCTTGAGGTAAAGAGAATTATC
>JAEEGI010025528.1_pt1 | contig 11447 bp, 5 predicted proteins | sample 8958751 | NCBI WGS metagenome assembly JAEEGI01 (sample SAMN16246545, study PRJNA631951) | gut metagenome | biome: gut microbiome; feature: rumen; material: KS-attached | host: Bos | place: Iran: Karaj | collected 2018-10 | reverse complement strand
GCCTGCCTGATGCGCCTCCACCTTCACATCTACCTCAGTGGCAGTGGCCAGTTTTATGCGCGAGATGGAGTCAAGGACATGCTGCTTTTTCGTCAGCTCTTCATCCAGCTTCAGCAGTTCATCGTCGATGTCCTGTGTGCGCTTCTTCAGCGACAGCAGCTCCTGCGAGTAGTAATTGTTCAGCTCCTTGATGTTGACCAGCGGCGTGGCCACAGTACGTCCCGCCACAGAGCAGTTGGTCTTCACCAGCTCTAGCTGCGATGCCAGCACCTCCTTCTCGTCCTTGGCTTGCTGAATCTGGCGCATCACGGTCTTCACGGCACTCTCGGCCTGGCGCAGGCGTTTCACCTGCTCCACAGAGTCGGGATGCACCGTGCGATGCGTCACTCCCAAGACGGTGAGCCGTCCGCGGGCCTTCAGCTGCATACTCTTGCGGTCCATATAGGGCGACATACCCGTGAAGGTGACCACCTGCTCGCCAGCCACCAACTGCACACTCTTGGTGCGCACCACTTGCGCGCCGTTGGCAAACACCGTGACGCGCTCAATCGAGGCCGTATGCTTCTCTGCGGCCATTGCCAGCCCTGCCACCAACAGACAGGCCAGCGTCATCTTGATTCTTTGCATTTTCATATTAAAACGATATTTATCTCTTACAGTGGCATGTTGGGTTTCATCACGTCGTGACACTTCACCGTGTGCTGCTTGGATAGCTTATATGACACAGTGGCACGGATGTCCTCTACGTTGGCCCCAAAGCCTATGACATACGAGCCTGCAGCAGTCTCCCAGGCTTGGGTGGCCTCATTATAGGATGCCAAATCGTAAAGCGAGAGGTTCAACGTGAGTGTTTCGCTTTGTCCGGGCTGTAGCTCGCGCGTCTTGGCAAAGGCCTTCAGTTCACGGACAGGCTTTTCCAAGCCACCAGCGGGAGCACTGACATAGAGCTGAACCACCTCTTTGCCTACTTGCTTCCCAGTATTGGTAACGGTGATGGAGGCGGTAAGCCCGTCTTTCGTGGCTTTGACCGCAGGCTTGTTATAGGAGAAGGTGGTGTAGCTCAGGCCGAATCCAAATGGATAGGACACCGGTTCGCGAGTTGTGGTGAAATAGCGATAGCCCACATTGATGCCTTCGGTGTGCTTGGTGTAGTCTTGAAACTCCGTCTTCTCGTTGCCTCGCCTGCGGGGAGCAGCAGGACGCACGTTGGGATAGCTGGCGCTCGATGGCAGGTCGACAAGGTTGTTGGGCCATGTCATCGTAAGTTTTCCAGAAGGATAGGCCTTACCTGTCAGCACATCGGCCACAGAATAGCCGCCTTCCTGTCCTGGCTGCCAGGCAAGGAGAATGGCATCGGGCATCGACTTCCACGAAGCGGTCTCGATGACATTGCCCATGTTGAGCACCACCACCACGGGCTTGTTGGCCAGGTGGAAGGCGTTGCAGACATTGGTGATGAGCTGTCGCTCCACGTCGGTCAGGGTGAAGTCGCCCTCCTCTTTGCGGTCGGAACCTTCGCCAGCCTGTCGGCCAAGGGTGATGATGGCGAGGTCCGACTCCTGTGCCTGCAGGTTGATGATGGGTCGGCTGACGGCCATCTCGGGCAGGACGGGCTTGCCCCAGAACCAGCCGCCACGTGCAGAGGCTGCCGCCGTGAGCTTGGCCTGGTAGTCCTTGTAGCTCTGGTACACGTTGGCCAGCTTCGTGTTCACCTTCAGGCCGGCCTCGGTGAGTCCCTGCATCATGTCGATGGTGTGGGCTTTGTTCACATCGCCCGAGCCGGTGCCACCAGCGATGAAATCGTAGGAAGTGACACCAAAGACCGACACGGTCTTCGAGTTGTCAAAGGGCAGCGTGGGCACCTCTTCGCCTTTGGGCGAGGTGGTGAGGGGGTTGTTCTTCAGCAGCACCATGCCCTCGGTGGCACTACGGCGCGTCACCTCGGCATGAGCAGCCAAATCGGGCTTGTTGGAGTATTTATAGGCGCGGAAGGCGGGCGTCTTCACGAGATACTGCAGGATGCGCTTCACGCAGATGTCAAGGTCGGCCTCGGCCAGCGCGCCACTTTTCACCTTGTCTACAACATCCTTTATTTGCGACTCGTTGCCCGGCTCCATCAGGTCGTTGCCGGCATGAATCTGTGCGGCGGTGTTGCGCAGTCCCGTCCAGTCGGTCATCACGATGCCATCGAATCCCCATTCCTCGCGCAGGATGGTGGTGAGCAGTTCGCGGTTCTCCTGCGTGAACGGCCCGTTGATGCGGTTATACGACGACATCACCGTCCAGGGGGCAGCCTCGCGGACGGCAATCTCGAAGCCCTTGAGGTAGATCTCGCGCAGTGCGCGCTGCGACATCACCTCGTCGACACCCATTCGGTTGGTCTCCTGCGAGTTGGCGGCAAAGTGCTTGACGGATGTGCCCACACCCTGACTTTGGATGCCTCGCACGTAGGCGGCAGCAATCTTTCCCGTCACCAACGGGTCCTCGGAGTAATACTCAAAATTGCGGCCACAAAGCGGCGAACGGTGAATGTTCATGCCTGGCGCGAGCAGCACGTCGCAGCCATATTCCAGCACCTCGTTGCCGATGCACTTGCCCACCTCCTCAACGAGTTGCGTGTTCCAAGTGCAGGCGAGGGCAGTGCCCACAGGGAAGCCCGTGCAGAAGTAGGTGTTGGTGTCGTTGTCGCGCCGGGGGCTGATTCTCACGCCGGCAGGGCCGTCGGTGAGGACGGTCGATGGGATGCCCAGGCGAGGGATGGCCTGTGTGGCACCAGCGGCTCCGGGCACACGCTGGGCGTGAGCGCCAATCATGCCATTGTTGGAGGTCGACGCCATCTGCCTGTTGCCGCCCACCACGAGCATGGCTTTCTCTTCGAGCGTCATCGCTTTGAGTACTTCGTCAACATTGTTGGCTTGCAGTTGCACTTGTGCCGTCAGGGTGCAAACGCTCCCCAAGAAAAAGGCACACACTGTGAAAAATCTTGTTTTCATCATCATCAGGTCTTTATAGTTTTATGAGGTTGTTATTCCATTCATTGTTTCTTCGGCGGCACCCATCAGCCACGGATGCTTGTGGCAAAGTTATGAAATAATCGTCAACCCGCCAAACAGTTGAGAAACAATCGTCTTTTATTTATTGTTTTTTATGAAAACGCACTGCAAAAGCGGCCCTTCAGCGCTCTCATGGCTGGATGTAGCGCATGGTCGAGAAGTTCGTGCCGATACTGGAAGATACGTTGAGGAAAGGGGAAAAAGGTATGCGCAAACAGGGAAAGGTGCATCATTAAAAAGGAATAAGGTGCTGGGTATTTCGTTGCCACGAGCCGCCCGCATGAATTAGGGCGGGCGGCCTAATAATTTGGAGCGCCCGCCCTTTTATGCTGGAGCGGTCGGCCGAAACCGATTTTTATTCCTTTGAAGCGTCTTTTGGGGAATGCAGCGTCGCAGGGCCTCGTCCATTGCTTATTCGCTCGTTTATTCGTACCTTTGGCTGCGCCAAATGTACTTTCGCTCGGAAAAGAAAAACACGTTTTTTCTTTTGCTTATTCGCTCGCTTATTCGTACCTTTGGGCTGCGCCGAAGGTACTCTCGCTCGGAAAAGAAAAGAAAAACACTTTTTTCTTTTGCTTTTCGCTCGCTTATTCGTACCTTTGCAATCAAAATTGTACAATTAAGCATCATGAACAACATTTTGAAACGGTGGCTGCCCGACGTGGTGGCCGTGGTATTGTTTGCCGCACTGGCATTTGCCTATTTCTACCCCGCCGACACCGAGGGGCGCATCCTGTATCAGCACGACACATCGGCCGGAGCCGGAGCCGGACAGGAAGGACTGGAATATATGAAGACCCACGACGGCGAGCGCACCCGCTGGACCAACAGCCTGTTCTCGGGTATGCCCACCTACCAGCTGGCACCATCGTACAACAGTACGCAGGCCCTCTCGGTGGTTGAGAAGGCCTACCACCTGTGGCTGCCCGACAACGTGTGGTTCCTCTTCGCCTATCTGCTGGGGTTCTACATCCTGCTGCGCGCCTTCAACTTCAAGCAGTACCTGGCAGCATTAGGCAGCATCATGTGGGCCTTCAGCACCTACTTCCTCATCATCATCGCCGCCGGACACCTGTGGAAGGTGATGGCGCTGGCCTATCTGCCACCGCTCATCGGCGGCGTGGTGCTGGCCTATCGTGGCAAACTGCTGCCGGGACTGGCCGTGACGGCCATCTTCACCGCGCTGGAGATACACGCCAACCACATGCAGATGACCTACTACTACCTGTTCCTCATCCTCTTCATGGTGATAGCATGGCTGGTGCAAGCCATCCGCACCAAGCAGTGGATGGGCTGGCTGAAGGCTACTGGCGTGTGCCTGATAGGTGCACTGTTAGGCGTGCTGGTGAACCTGTCGAACATCTACCACACATGGGAGTACTCGCAGCACACCATGCGCGGCGGCACCGAGCTGAAGCAAGGCGACGGCCAGACATCGACCAGCGGCGGACTGGACCGCGACTACATCACGCAGTGGAGCTATGGCATCGGCGAGACGTGGACGCTGCTCATCCCCAACGCCAATGGCGGCTCGCACAACGAACAGCTGCGCGACAGCAAGGCGGCGATGGAAGCCAGCGACCCACAGCTGCGCGACTTCTGCGGACAGTGGTATCCCTATTTCGGACAGCAGCCCTTCACCGCCGGACCCGTCTACGTGGGTGCCTTTGTGCTGGCGCTCTTCATACTGGGCCTCTTTGTGGTGAAAGGCCCGATGAAATGGGCACTTTTGGCGGCTACCATCTTCAGCATCCTGCTATCGTGGGGCAAGAATTTCATGGGACTCACCGACTTCTTCATCGACCACATACCGATGTATGCCAAGTTCCGCACTCCCAGCAGCATCCTCGTCATCGCCGAGTTCACCATCCCGTTGCTCGCCATGCTCACGCTGAAGAAAATCATCGACGAGCCGGAGCTGCTGGCCAAGAAGATGAAATTTGTGTGGGCCTCACTGGGTCTCACCGCCGGCTTCTGCCTGCTCTTCGCCCTGCTGCCCACCACGTTCTTCGACTTCGTGAGCGACGGCGACACCGCCCGCTTGTCGCGCTATGTAGACCCGCAGAGCATGGGCATGGTGACCGACAACCTGGCCAAGATGCGCGTGCCCGTGTTCACCAGCGACTGCTGGCGCTCGTTCATCATCATCATCATCGGCTTCGCCCTGCTGCTGCTCTACAAGGTGAAGAAGCTGAAGGCCATGCCGATGGTGGGGCTGATGGCCGTGCTCTGCCTGATTGACCTGTGGACGGTGAACAAGCGCTACCTGAACGACTCGATGTTTGTGGATGCAAGCATCAAGCAGACATCGCACGCCATGAAACCTGTGAACAAGCTCATCCTGCAGGACAACGACCCGAACTTCCGCGTGCTGAACTTTGCCGGCGACACCTTCAACGAGAACGAAACGAGCTTCTACCACAAGTCGGTGGGTGGCTACCACGCCGCCAAGCTGGGCCGCTACAACGAGCTGATATCGGCCTACATCGCCCCAGAGATGCAAAGCGCCATCGGTGCCATCCAGCAAGCCAATGGTCAGCTCGACAGCATTGCCGGTGGCACGGTGTGGCCTGTCATCAACATGCTCAACACCAAATATTTCATCGTGAGCGACGACATGGCCCTGCCCAACCCCTACGCCCAGGGCAACGCTTGGTTTGTTGACCAACTGCAGTATGTGGCCGATGCCAACGAGGAACTGGCAGGACTGAAGCAGGTGGACCTGCGGCACGAGGCTGTGGCCGACCGCAAGTTTGAAGCCATGCTGGGACAGGCTGCTGCCGCCGACTCCACCGCCAGCGTGCATCTCGACAGCTATGAGCCCAACCAGCTGAAGTATACCGTAGACAGCCAGACGGGCGGCGTGCTGGTCTTCTCAGAGATTTACTACCCTGGCTGGAAGGCGACGGTAGACGGTGAGGAGACGGAGCTGGGACGCGTGAACTACGTGCTGCGTGCCATGCGCATCGCACCAGGCTCGCACCAGGTGGAACTGAGTTTCTTCCCCCAGACGGTGAAAAACACCGAGACCATCGCCTACGTGGCACTCATAGCCATGGCACTGCTCCTGCTGGCCGCCATCGGGCTTGGACTGAAGAAAAGAAAGACGATAGAGCGCTGACTGTAGACGATAGACTATAGACTGTAGACGATAGACTGTAGACTGTAGACTATAGACTATAGCAAGTAGGCTGTAGACGATAGACATTACTTAATTAACAATATTGATATGGATGCTATTGAACTGAAGAATGCTGTTGCCAATTGCGCCAAGCGTGTGAGGAGTCAGCTGACACCAGGCTTTGAAGAAAAGGTGTATCAGAACGCGATGGTCATCGAACTGAAGGACAGTGGCTTGAACGTGGAAACAGAAGTACCCATAAAAGTGTATTATAAAGACCATGTGGTGGGCGATTACCGCGCTGACCTTATCGTGGAAAAAAAGATGATTGTAGAGTTGAAAGCCGTCAGCGCCATCTTGCCCATCCATGAAGTACAATTAGTGAACTACCTCACCGCTACAGGCATTGACAGTGGCATGCTCATCAATTTCGGCTCCGACATCATTGAGATACGCTACAGAACGCGAATATACAAAATAAAACCATAACGAGTCTATAGTCTAAAGTCCAGCATCTAAAGTCTATAGTCTAAAGTCCAACATCTAAAGTCTATAGTCTAAAGTCCAACATCTAAAGTCTAAAGTCCAACAACTAAAGTCTATAGTCTAAAGTCCAACATCTAAAGTCTATAGTCTAAAGTCAAACATCTAAAGTCTATAGTCTAAAGTCCTGCAACTAAAGTCTAAAGTCAAATCCTACAGTCAAATGAGCGAATCGATAGTCCTGCACGAGATAACCCCGCTGGCCGATAGCGACTTCATGTACGTTGCCGACCGCCATAAGAAGGAGTTCACCTACCCCATCCACTGTCACGAGCTGTTCGAGCTGAACTTCGTCGAGAACGCCGCTGGCTGCCGCCGCATCGTGGGCGACAGCAGCGAGGTCATCGGCGAGTACGACCTGGTGCTCATCACCAGTCCGCAGTTGGAGCACGTCTGGGAGCAGCACCAGTGCCACAGCGACGACATCCACGAGGTGACCGTGCAGTTCAGCGTCGACTTCACCTACGAGCACAGCATCTACCGCACCAATCCCTTCCGCTCCATCTACCAGATGTTTCTGCGCGCCCAGAAAGGCCTCGTCTTCCCCTTGCCCGCCATCATGCAAGTCTACCCCCGGCTGATGCAGTTGTCAACCATCCAAGAGGGTTTCTATGCCGTCAGCGAGCTGATGACCATCCTCTACGAGCTGTCGAAGCAGGAGGGCGCCCGCGAGCTGGCCTCCACCGCCTTTGCCAAGGTGGAGGCGCACAGCGACTCGCGCCGCGTGCTGAAGGTGAAGCACTACATCGAGGAGCACTATCGCGACGAGCTGCGGCTGGCACAGCTGAGCCAGATGGTGGGCATGACCGCCGCGGCCTTCAGCCGATTTTTTAAGCAGCGCACAGGCAAGAATCTGAACGAGTATATCGTCGACGTGCGCCTGGGCCATGCCGCGCGGCTGCTGGTGGACACCACCCACACCGTGTCGGAGATATGCTACGAGACGGGCTTCAACACCGTGTGCAACTTCAATCGCCTGTTCAAGAAGCGAAAAGGCTGCAACCCCACCGACTTCCGCGACAAATACCGAAAGACGAAGATTATCGTCTGACGGTGGAGCACTTCGCGCGTGTAAATAAAAGACCTACATTTTCTACAACAACGAATTAAACGAATTTGACGAATTAATATGCTAAACAGAATGTTTGAATCATAGAAGACATGATGCCGTAAGACAATATGAGTCAATCATCCGCATGGAATTCGTTTAATTAGTAAAATTCGTTGTTAAAACAATAGACAGCTCCTATATTACAAACCTGTAATTCCCCGTTTTGCTGGTGAGCGAGAGGTTCCCGTGGCAAACTGAGTTGTAACTCGAACGTATTGAAAACCAAACAAAAAACATATATGCTGAATCATTTCGTAAAATGCTTATTGGTGGCCGTCGTTCTCGGCCACGCCTCGTCGGCCATGGCCCAGCACGACAGTATCTTCATCTACTCGCCCGACCAGCGGCAGGGTCTTCAAGTGGCTACCCTCGATGCCGACGGCTGGCACCACCTGGGCCAGCTGTGCAGCAGCGACTATGGCACATGGGGAGCCGAGAAGCGCATGCACCACCCCACCCTATGCCGCGCTCAGGATGGCTCATGGCGGCTGGTGTTTCAAGTCAACGACCGCTCGCCCCTGTTCGCCGCCGCCTACAGCAACGACCTCATCACCTGGCGCCCGCAAGACTATCCCCGCGTGAGCACAAGGCAGTGTCTGAAGCCCGTCGTCAGTCCCACAGCCGACGGAAGGTTCGTGGTGCACTACACATCGGAACAGGGCAACCGACGGCTGACGGCCTCGGCCGACTTCCGACAGTTCTCGGCCGACGAACCCGCCACCAACGCCAGCCCCACCCTGTGGCACCGCGACACGGCCGTGGTGGACGGGCGGCAGATGGTGGGTCAGGTCTTTGCGGTGTCGCCTACCGAAACCTACCAGTTGAGGCAGTTCTTTGCCGAGCGCGCCGACGATGGCCGACGGAGCGCCGAGCGCATGCACGACGATGCCAAGAACCTGACATCGCTGCCTGCCACCATCCAGGCAAGGCTCACCATCGACATGAAACGACAGAAGCCCATCAGCGACAAGCTCATCGGCATCTTCTTCGAAGACATCAGCTATGCCGCCGATGGCGGACTCTATGCCGAGCTGGTGCAGAACCGCGACTTTGAATACAACAGCAAAGACCGCCGCGAGTGGACGGCCACCACGGCCTGGCACGCCTCGCGCCCCATTGAGATAGCCACCGACCAGCCTCTGCATCCCAACAACCCGCACTATGCCCTCATCGCCAGCGACACGCTCTGGAACGAGGGATGGGACGGCATCGCCATCAATATGGGCGAGACCTACGACTTCAGCATCTTCGTCAGAGGCACGAAGCAGTTCACGGTGCAGCTGGTGGCCGACGACGGCTTGCTGCTGGCCCAGACGAAGGTGAAGGCGCAATCGAGCCAGTGGAAGAAGTACGAAGCGGTGCTCAAGGTGGGTCGACTGCCCAAGGCCGACGGACGTACCAACAAAGCCATGAAGCGCAGTCGGCTGGTCATCGTGCCGCAGGGGCAGCAGAAGGCCGCCATCGACATGGTGAGCCTCTTTCCACAGAAGACATTCAAGAACCGCAAGAACGGACTGCGCCGCGACCTGGCCGAAACCATCGCCGACCTGAAGCCCAAGTTTGTGCGCTTCCCCGGGGGCTGCATGACCCACGGACAAGGCATCGACAACATCTACCACTGGCAGCACACCATAGGCCCGCTGGAACAGCGCAAGCCCGACTTCAACATCTGGAACTACCACCAGACGCGAGGACTGGGATTCTTCGAGTATTTCCAGTTCTGCGAGGACATCGGTGCCGAGCCTCTGCCCGTGCTGGCCGCTGGCGTACCCTGCCAGAACTCCGCAGCCAACGCTGAGGGCATCGGCGGACAGCAGGGCGGCATACCCATGGAGCAGATGCCCGCCTACATCGACGAGCTGTGTAACCTCATCGACTGGGCCAACGGCGACCCCGCCACCAACGAGTGGGCACGCCAGCGTGCCGAAGCCGGACATCCCGCCCCCTTCAACCTGAAATATTTGGGCATTGGCAACGAGGACATCATCGGTACCGTGTTTGAGGAGCGCTACGCGATGATTTGCCGCGCCCTGCAACAGCGGCACCCCGAAATCAAGGTTTGCGGCACCGTGGGACCCTTCCACACGCCGTCGGCCGACTACATCGAGGGCTGGGACCTGACGCGCCGACATCCCGATTGGCAATATATGACCGACGAGCACTACTATGAAAGCACGGGATGGTTTATGCACCATCGCGACTACTACGACAGCTATCCACGCATGATTGCCAATCCCGACAAGCCAGGGAGCCTGGTGCCCTCGCCAAAGGTCTACCTTGGCGAGTGGGCCGCCAGCACCAACGTGAAGCGCCCCAACTTGGAGACAGCACTGGCCGAGGCACTCTACCTGACCGACGTGGAGCGCAACGGCGACATCGTGGAGATGACCTCGTATGCGCCGATGCTCTGCAAAGATGGGCACAGCAACTGGAACCCTGACATGATTTACTTTTCGAACACCAACGTGCGCACCACACCAGCCTACGAAGTGCAACGGCTCTTCTCCGTCAACTGCGGCGACCGCTGGGTGCAGTCGGCACTCGTCGTCAGCGAGCCACAGCTGAGCCATCGCGTGGGAGCAAGCTTGGTGGTGGATTCCAAGACTGGCACCAAATACCTGAAGATGGTGAATGCTCTGCCCACCACGCTGCAGCTGACCATCGACGGCTTGCAGCTGCCAGCCAGCGTGGAATGCGAACAGCTGAGCGGAAAGGCTATCGACGACCAGCAAGCCCATACCGAGCACATCACCACCAGCACTCCCACCACACTGCCACCCTACACCATGCGGGTCGTCAAGCTCTAATCCATATTATTCATCGGGTGTCGGATGTATCCACTTATTGTGTGAATCGTTTATCGTAGGGACGGACCTTGTATCCGTCCGCAAGCGAAAAAAGTTACTTCTACAACTGCGTAAAGACTTGGGGGCCTTCCGCAGTTGTAGAAGTAACTTTTTTCCGTTAGCTGACAAACCCATTCCACTGACAGAAGCCCAGATTTTTCGATGGGAGCGCTCCAAGGGATAATTTGGCGTTGACTTTTTGAAAAATGGCGTTGACCTTTTGAAAAAAGTAATGCACAGCCCTAATTCCAAAATCCATATTGCATGAATCATGCAGACTAAAAAGATTTGCGTGCAAGTTCTTTGCACTCTCGGCTTTTTTGTGTACCTTTGCAGCCGTTTTAAATGGTATTAGATTTATTTGTATGCAAGACATCAGGAACATTGCTATCATAGCACACGTAGACCACGGAAAGACCACCCTCGTCGACAAGATGATGCTGGCCGGCAACCTCTTCCGCGAGGGACAAAACCTGAGCAGCCAGGTGCTCGACGCCAACGACCTGGAGCGCGAACGCGGCATCACCATCCTTTCGAAGAACGTCAGCATCAACTGGAAAGGCACCAAAATCAACATCATCGACACACCGGGACACAGCGACTTCGGCGGTGAGGTGGAGCGCGTGCTCAACATGGCCGACGGCTGTCTGCTGCTGGTGGATGCCTTTGAAGGCCCCATGCCACAGACGCGCTTCGTGCTGCAGAAAGCACTGCAGATAGGGCTGAAGCCCATCGTGGTGGTGAACAAGGTCGACAAGCCCAATTGCCGCCCA
>JAEEGI010025527.1_pt1 | contig 11447 bp, 7 predicted proteins | sample 8958751 | NCBI WGS metagenome assembly JAEEGI01 (sample SAMN16246545, study PRJNA631951) | gut metagenome | biome: gut microbiome; feature: rumen; material: KS-attached | host: Bos | place: Iran: Karaj | collected 2018-10 | reverse complement strand
ACCTCGGCGACTACCCGGCGCAGCCCGACAAGATCATGCTCACGGGCGATTCCGCGGGCGGGTTCCTCGCGGCGTACGCGGCGGCGCTGCTGTCGAGCAAGGCGCTGCGCAGCGTCTTTGACACGGTGGACTGCGATCTCAAGCTGACGATGCTCGCGCTGACCTCCCCCGTCGCCTACATGGACGACAAGGGCTACATGGGCGTCTATACGCGCAAAATGTGGGGCGACGACTACAAGAGCAAGCCAACCGCGCCGTATATGAACGTCAGCGCCATGCTGCGCGCGGGCAAGATGCCCCCGACCTTCCTTGTCACCAGCAGCGGCGACTTCATGGCGCTCAAGCAGACCCGCCGTCTGGCGCACGAGCTGGAGGGCAAGGGCGTCGACGTGGATTTCATGGAGTTCCCGACGTTCGAGGGAGAAGATCTCCCGCACGTATTCTCGGTGATCTACCCCGACAACAAGCCCGGCAGACTGACGATCGACCGGATGCTCAATATGTTCACGCGCGTGAGCAAGTAAAGCGAGTGCACAGTGCACAGTGCGCAGTGCACAGTAAAAGCCGCCTTTGGGCGGCTTTTCTGATATGACTGACGGATGCTCAGAAGAGCATCCGACCTTTCACCATCACATGGCGCAGATTGAGATTATCGTCGACGAAGATCAGGTCGGCGTGTTTTCCAACGGCGATGCTGCCGGTGTCCCGGTCTGCGCCGATGACACGCGCCGGGTTGATCGTACACGCCGCAAGCGCGTCCGCGAAGGGTACGCCAAACGAAAGAAGGTTTTTGAACGCGTCGAAGAGGTTCGTCGTGCTGCCGGCGATCGTTCCGTTTGAAAGCAGGGCTTTGCCGTCTTTGACAATCACCTGCTGTCCGCCGAGAGCGTAGCTGTCTCCGTCGGGGCAGCCCGCGCACGAAAGCGAATCGCTCACCGCGACGCAGCGGTTCGCGCCGAGAAGCTTGAACGCGAGGCGCACCGTTTCCGGGGCAAGGTGGAACCCGTCGCAGATCAGTTCCGCTGTTACGCGGTCGTTCGCCAGCACCGCGCCGACCGCGCCGGGCGCGCGGTGGGTAAACGGAGACATCGCGTTGAACAGATGGGTCACATGGCAAAAACCGGCGCGGAACGCCGCTTCGGTCTGCGCAAAGGTCGCGTTGGTATGCGCAACGCTGCAGACGATGGACGAATCAATTTCGCGCGGCATCGCAAGCGCGCCGTCAACTTCCGGCGCGAGATCGAGCAGACGGATGGGCGAGATCGCGTGCAGCGCCTGTACCTCTTCCGCATCCGCCGCGCGCAGATACGCTGGGTTCTGGGCGCCGCATTTTTCTTTGGAGACATAGGGGCCTTCCATATTGACGCCCTGGATATACGCGCCCGCTTCGCTGCCTTTGCATTCTTCGATTGCGGCGAAGACCGCACAAAGGTCATCGTATGGCAGCGTCATTGTCGTCGGGCACCACGAAGTCACCCCGTGCGACGCGTAATAGCGCGAGAGGGTCTGCAGACTCTCCTGTGTTTTGTCACAGGCGTCCGCGCCCGCGCCGCCGTGGGTATGGATATCAATCAGGCCGGGCAGGCACAGCAGGTCTTCCGTCTCCCCTTCTGCCGCCGGCGACGGCGCAGAAAGGGCGGCGATCCGCCCGTTTTCGACGGTCACTGTCCCGCGTACCGTCTCGAATGCGGCGTTGATATAGCGAATATTCCGGGTCATGGCGATCCGCTCCTTCAAAATCAATCTTTTTTTGTGAAACCCCTTGACTTTTTTTGCGAAATGGGATAATATATTCAAGCTGTACGCGATCCATTAGCTCAGCCGGCAGAGCACTTGACTTTTAATCAAGGTGTCCGGAGTTCGAATCTCCGATGGATCACCAGCATTTTGCCGCATGAGGGACCCCTCGTGCGGTTTGTTTTTTCCATTATATCACAGTTGCGGAGATTTTTCCATTCTTTCAAAAAGAATTTTCGTTTTCCTCTTGACGAATCCTCTTTTTTATGCTAATATACTTCATGCACGCGGATGTGGCGGAATTGGCAGACGCGCTAGATTCAGGTTCTAGTGGTAGCAATACTGTGTGGGTTCAAGTCCCGTCATCCGCACCAAGCAAGCATCTGGGATTACAGATTCCCGGATGCTTGTTTTTTTGCGCTCAGAACAGGAATGGGATATGAAGACCTCGCGGCAAGGCGGGAGCAGACAGAATCAAACCTGACGGCAAACGTACAACGCCCTTGCCCTCCCCTTTTGGGGAGGGGGGACCGCGCGCCGCAGGCGCGTGGTGGGAGAGGCCACTTCGCCGTTGCCCCCGCGGCAGAGTAAAAGCGACGAAGAGACCGTCCGGCTGAACCGCTATGGTGTGGCACGGCAACGTTCAAACCTCTTCCGTCACGCGCATGTTACAGAATCGCCAAACCGCAAATCGTGTGGGCGCGTGCCACCTTCCCCGCCTTCGGGGAAGGCAAGGAAGGTTGTGCTTTTTAGCAAGCAAGGCAAAGCCGCCGACAGTCCGCACACAAAAAAAGCAGCCGATACGGCTGCTTTTTCTTGTGCAACATCAATTTCACTGAATAACCACCGCGTTGGGATAGATACACTCCTGCGCATAGTTGGGCGACACGGCAAGGTGATAGGTGCCCGCTGGAACGCCGGACGCGATCTTCAGATGCACGACAAGCGTAAAGACGTCTCCAACCTTGATGATGTCGTTTGCGTCCTTGATCTCAACGGACCAGGTAACGCCGTAAGGGCTCGGTTCTTCGGCCCACTTGTCGATGACCTGAAAGTCCGCATAGTGCTTGCCAGAAAGCGACAGATCAACGTCGTCCATGCTGTCGAACAGTTCAACTGTGAAGTCAGAAAACTGATAGCTTGGCTGAATCGCGCGATATTCCTGCTTCATGGACAGGGTGAAGGTGGCTTCGGCGCCGGACTGCGTCTGCCGGCAGACCACGGGGTTCTGGTCAAGCGAGCTCGACTGAATGAACGCACGGGTCGGCGCGTCGATGCCGTAAGGGATGTTGAGGAAAAACAGAACGATGGCAAGAATCCATGCTTTGATACGAGCTGACATAATGCTTTCTCCTTTTCAGAATTTATTGCAGCAAATGGTTTCTGATTGCTGTGAATAGTATAAAGTATTGCAGCGTGAAAGTCAATGCGTTTTCGGCCGAAGCCGCCGCTTTTCAAGGGAGGCTCCGAAGGCGTCGCCGCTTACTGCTTCTTCAGCTTTTTGACCTCCGTCATGTTCTTGGGTTCAAGCACCTCGGAAAGCTGCGCTTCGTTCATCAGGCCGTCCCGGATGACGATATCCTTGACGGAAACGCCCGTTCTGAGCGATTCCTTGGCAATCTCCGCCGATTTTTTATAGCCGATATAGGGCTTCAGCGCGGTGGCGATTCCCACGCTTCGGTGCAGCAGCTCGTCGCAGCGCTCCTTGTTCACCACGATCCCGGAAATGCAGTTGTCAATCAGCGTTCCGATCGCGTTCGTCAGCGCCTGAATGCCCTCAAACAGGCTGTAGAAGATGACCGGTTCAAACGCGTTCAGCTCAAGCTGGCCCGCCTCAGCCGCCATCGTCACCGTCATATCGCTGCCGATGATTCTGAAGGCGACCTGAGAAACCACCTCGGGGATGACGGGGTTCACCTTTCCCGGCATGATGGAGGAGCCGTTCTGCTTCGCGGGAAGCGAGATTTCGGCGATGCCCGTTTTGGGGCCGCTGGAGAGCAGACGCAGGTCGTTGCACATCTTGGAAAGATTCAGCGCGGCCGTTTTCAGCGTGGAGGAAACCGCAACGTAAATGTCGAGGTTCGAGGTGCCGTCGAACAGGTCTTCGCACTGGGAATAGTCGCCGTCGACCACTTTTGAAATATTGTCGCAGACGTAGGTCAGATAATAGGGGTCGCCGTCGATCGCCGTGCCGATGGCCGTTGCGCCCATATTCAGCACGTGCAGCGCCTTTTCCGCAAAAACGAAGCGTCCGATATCGCGCTTGACAGCCGACGCGTAGGCGTGGAATTCCTGGCCCAGACGCATGGGCACCGCATCCTGCAGCTGCGTTCTGCCCATTTTCAGAATGCCGTCAAACTCCTCCGATTTCTGCATCAGCACGTCATACAGCCGTCTTTCGGCGGGAATCAGCACCTCCAGCATCTGGACGATTGCGATCTTGCCGGCGGAGGGGTAAACGTCGTTGGTGGACTGCGCCATGTTGACGTCGTCGTTCGGGTGAACGATGCTGTAGTCCCCTTTTTCTCCGCCGAGGATCTCGATGGCCCGGTTGGCGATGACCTCGTTTGCGTTCATGTTCGCAGACGTGCCCGCGCCGCCCTGAATGGCGTCAACGATGAACTGGTCGTGCAGCTTGCCGCCGATGATCTCGTCGCAGGCCTGAATGATCGCCTCGGCCTTTTTGCCGTCAAGCCTGCCCGAATCCCGGTTCGTCATGGCCGCGGCGCGTTTCAGCTGTGCAAGCGCCTTGATCAGCTCAAAGTGCATCGGGATGCCGGTGATCGGAAAATTCTCTTTTGCTCTCAGCGACTGAACGCCGTAATAGGCGTCCGCGTTGATCTCTTTTTCGCCGATGGAATCCGCTTCAATTCTGGTTTTCATGTTCAACAAGTCCTTTCCGGGTTCAATGCTTTGACTTTTTTGACCGTTGTTTTTTACTTCGGCTCTTATCTACAGTCGATCAGGACAACGTGATCGACGTGAACCGCCACGATTTGATCGTGTCGCGCACGATGCCCGCGCCGCAATAGACGCAGACCGTCTGGCTGGTGGAGGTATAGACGCCGCCGCACTGCGGGCAGACCAGCGTTTGCTTTTCGCCGTATTCGTCGCGCAGGCTGAGGGTGTATTCCACGGCGTAGCGTTCCTCCACGGGCTCGCCGTCCAGCGTGTAGCCGACGCTCGCCTGATAGGTGATTGTGGCGCACTCCTTGGTTTTGATGTAGCGCGACATGGCCACCTGATGGACGATCTCGTTTTTGACCGTGTGGCCGGGTTGCCTGTCGATTGGTGAAAGCAGACCCTCCGCCACGATGCTCCGGGCAAAGCGCGGGATGCCCTCATAGCGGATGGCGAGGTATTCGCATACCAGCGTCTTGACCGCGGCGATCGCGTCGTTGTTGTGGAAATCGGGAAAATCGCGCAGCACCTGCGGCAGATAGATAGACGTGGCCCCGAAGACGGTTTTGGTCTCTGCCGTCCGCGGCGCATCCTTGGCAAGGCGGAACATCAGCAGCGCGTCGCGCAGCATGGGTCCGAACGTGCCGGCCAGCCGCGCAAGCAGGCCGAGAACGACGACGGCGACGACGCCGAGAATGATGTAAAACGTGTAATGCATAGGCGCCTCCTCCCGTTATGCTTCCAGCTCCAGCCGCATGAGCAGCAGCGGCTGGTCCCCTTTTGTGCGGCTTTGAAAGCCCAGCGGATTCCGGCCGTATTCCACGAAGCCGCAGCTCTGATAGAGCGCAATTGCCGCCGCGTTGTCGGCCACGACGTCCAGCTCCAGCTGGCGGAAGCCGGCTTCCTTTGCCAGCGCGACGCAGGCCGTTGTCAGCGCGCGGCCGACGCCCCGCCCCCAATAGGCCCGCATGACGCCGATGCCGAACGAGGCGCGGTGACGGATCTTTTCGTGGCGGCCGATCGGGTCAAAGCCCGCCGTGCCCACGATCTCGCCGTCAATCACTGCGCAGAGCTCCACGCCGTCGGGCTGCGCGGCGCGGGCGTCCAGAAAGTCGCGCTCGCTTTCCTCGGTCATGCCGCATTCGTCGGGATAGGTCAGCATGTTGTCGGTCTCTTCGTGCGTTTGCAAAAAGCAGCGCAGCACGCCGGCAGCGTCGGCGCCCGTTGCGGTGCGGATCACGCACGGCTCGCCGGTTTTGAGGATGACGGTTTTGTTGTATTGCATGGGGAACACCTCTTTTATTCCGCGTCAAACACGATTTCCTGCTTTGTCGCGTCCACCGCGGCGTTCACGCCGAACGGCAGAATACAGCGCGGGGTGGCGTGGCCGATGTTCAGGTTCCAGACCACCGGCAGCGCCGGATCACCGATCACACGCAGCAGGATCTCACGATATTCTTGGTCATAGGCTTCGTTCATCGGCTTGCCGCACAGCACGCCGCTGACGGCAGAAAACACGCCGGCCTCCCTGAGCGCGATCACGGCTTTTTCATATTTTTCGGGCGGCATCAGTTCCTCGCTCGTTTCCAGCAGCAGGATTCTCCCCTTCCAGTCTTCCGGTGACGGGAACAGGTCATACTTGCGGCAAAGCGCTGGCATATCCATGTAGCGCGTGCCGTCGAAGATGTCAAACATTGAATCGATGCAGCCGCCGAGAATCCTGCCGGAAAAGACCGGGCTGCCCTGCAACAGCTGAAAGCCGTCGTTCGGGTGTGCGGGCTGCGGACGGTCGATCTGCGCCGGGGAAAAATCGTCCCGCTCCTCATACCAGACGTCGCTTGGCGTAACCCTACGGACCGTGCCGGTGCGCAGCCACTCTTCAAAATAGCGCGCGGTATACGGCAGCATCTGCGGCGCAAGCTCGCAGACGTCTGCCAAAAACGACTGGCCGTAGCATGTGCGAACGCCCAGCTTATGCAGCATCAGGTGGTTGATCGTCGTGTCGGAAAAGCCGAGAAACGGCTTTTGGCAGATCACGCTCCGAAGCGCGTCGCCGTCAAACAGATACGGCAGCAGCCGGTAGGTGTCGTCGCCGCCGATGGCGCACAGGATCATGTCAATCGTCGGATCGCGAAACGCTTCGATCAGATCCGCCGCCCGGTGTTCCGGGTGTTCTTTCAGCGCGCTGACGCCGTCAAGTGCATGCGGCAAGAACCTGACCTGCACGCCGCAGGCCTTTAAACGCGCCAGCCCGCGCGCCAAAGAATGGCTGAGAGTTTCTTCGCCGAGGATCCCGCTCGACAGGCTGACGATACCGATTGTTTTGCTCATTCGGCTCTTCCTCTTCCTTTTTCCAGCAGCGGCTTCAGATACTGCCCGGTGTAGGAGCGTTCGTTGGCCGCCACCTCTTCGGGCGTGCCCTGCGCCACAACCGTGCCGCCGCCGTCGCCGCCCTCGGGGCCGAGGTCGATGATATAGTCGGCGGTCTTGATCACGTCGAGGTTGTGTTCGATCACGAGCACCGTGTTGCCGGCGTCGACCAGCTGCTGCAGCACGTTGATCAGACGGTGGACGTCCGCGGCGTGCAGGCCGGTGGTCGGCTCGTCGAGCAGATAGATCGTCTTGCCCGTCGCGCGGCGCGAAAGCTCGGTGGAAAGCTTGACGCGCTGGGCCTCGCCGCCCGAAAGCGTGGTGGCCGGCTGGCCGATCTTGATATAGCCGAGGCCCACGTCATAGAGCGTGCGCAGCTTGTTGTGGATCTTCGGCACGTTTTCGAAGAAGTTCATGCCCTCCACCACGGTCATCTCGAGCACGTCGTAGATCGACTTGCCCTTGTATTTGACCGCGAGGGTCTCGCTGTTGTATTTTTTGCCCTTGCAGACCTCGCAGGGCACGTAGATATCGGCGAGGAAGTGCATCTCGATCTTGACGATGCCGTCGCCCTGACAGGCTTCGCAGCGGCCGCCCTTGACGTTGAACGAAAAGCGGCCCGCGTTGTAGCCCTTCATTTTGGCGTCCACCGTGTTGGCGAACAGCTCGCGGATATCGGTGAACACGCCGGTATAGGTGGCGGGGTTGCTGCGCGGCGTGCGGCCGATCGGCGACTGGTCGATATCGATCACCTTGTCGAGCGCCTCCACGCCCTCAATGCGCTCGCATTTCCCGGGAAAGGTGCGCGCGCCGTTGAGCCTTGCCGCCAGATGCTTTTGCAGCACCTCGTTGATCAGCGACGATTTGCCCGAGCCGGACACGCCCGTGACGCAGACGAACCTGCCCAGCGGGATGTCGACCGTCAGGTTTTTGAGGTTGTTTTCCGTGGCGCCCACAATGCGCAGCGTTTTGCCGTTGCCCTTGCGGCGCGCCTGCGGCACGGGAACGAACTTGCGGCCGCTGAGATAGGCGCCGGTTTCGCTCTCTTCGCAGGCCATGATATCTTCCACCGTGCCCTGACAGACCACCTCGCCGCCGCGGATACCGGCGCCGGGGCCGATGTCGACCACGTGGTCGGCCTGCCGCATGGTGTCTTCGTCGTGCTCCACCACGATCAGTGTGTTGCCCAGGTCGCGCAGATGCTTGAGCGTGTCGATCAGCTTCTGGTTGTCGCGCTGGTGCAGGCCGATGCTCGGCTCGTCGAGGATATAGAGCACACCCATCAGCGAGGTGCCCAGCTGCGTGGCCAGGCGGATGCGCTGGCTTTCGCCGCCCGAAAGCGAGCCCGCCGAGCGGGAAAGCGTCAGATAGGAAAGGCCCACCGCGTGGAGGAACGAAAGGCGGTCGCGGATCTCCTTGATGATGATGCGGCCGATCTGCATTTCGCGCTCAGTGAGCTTTTGCGGGAGCGCCTCCATGAACGCCAGCTCCTTTTCCACGGAAAGGCAGGTCAGCTCGTTGATGTTGAGGCCGCCGACGGTGACCGAGAGCGCCTCCTTGGAAAGCCGGGCGCCGCCGCAGTCGGGGCAGGGCTCGGTAATCATGAACTGTTCGATTTCACTGCGCGAAAGCTCGCTCTGCGATTCGTTGTATCTGCGTCTGAGGTTGTTCATCACGCCCTCAAAGGCGGTGTAATAGACCCCGCCGCCGAAGGACGTGGGCCGTTCCATGCGCAGCTTTTTGTCGCCGGTGCCGTAAAGGATGGCCTGCAGGCCTTCTTCGGGCATGTCTTTGACCGGCGTGTCCATCGTGAAGCCGAACTGCCTGCCCAGCGCGGCAAAGTACATGCCGGCGATGCTCCCCTCGCCCGTGGACTGCCAGCCGAACGCCTTGATCGCGCCCTGTCGCAGCGAAAGCGATTCATCGGGAATCACCAGCTTCGGCGACAGCTCCATGAACACGCCGAGGCCGCCGCACTTTTTGCAGGCGCCGAAGGGGTTGTTGAACGAGAACATGCGCGGGGCCAGCTCGTCAAAGCTGACGCCGTGCTCGGGACAGGCGTAGTTGAGCGAAAACAGCTGCTCTTCGCCGTCTGTGAAATCCACCAGCAGCAGACCGCCCGAAAGCTTGGTGGCGGTTTCGGCGGAATCGGTCAGGCGCGCGCGGATGCCGTCCTTGAGCACCAGCCGGTCCACGACCACCTCCACGTTGTGCTTTTTGTTTTTGTCGAGCCTGATCTGCTCCGAAAGGTCATAGAGGATGCCGTCGATGCGCACGCGCACAAAGCCCGCCTTGCGGATCTGCTCGAGTTCCTTCTGGAATTCGCCCTTGCGGCCGCGGGCCACAGGCGAAAGCAGCTGAAAGCGCGTGCCCGCCTCTTTTTCAAAAATCCGGTCCACGATCTGATCCACCGTCTGCGGGCGGATTTCGCGGCCGCAGACCGGGCAGTGCGGAATGCCGATGCGCGCATACAGAAGGCGCATATAGTCGTAGATTTCGGTGATGGTGCCCACCGTGGAGCGCGGATTCTTGCTCGTGGTCTTCTGGTCGATCGAGATTGCCGGAGAAAGGCCGTCGATATAGTCGACGTCGGGCTTTTCCATCTGGCCGAGGAACTGCCGCGCATAGGACGACAGCGATTCCACATAGCGGCGCTGGCCCTCGGCATAGAGCGTGTCGAACGCAAGCGACGACTTGCCCGAGCCGGAAAGGCCGGTGAAGACGATGAACTTGTCGCGCGGAATCGTCAGATCGATATTCTTGAGGTTGTGCTCGCGCGCACCCTTGATGACGATATTCTGTTCGGGCATGGCTGCCTCCTTGTTATTTCATGGTTTTCAGCTTTTCGATCTTGTCGCGCAGATAGGCCGCGTGCTCGAATTCCAGAAGCTTTGCGGCCGCGCGCATTTCGGCGGTGAGCTGTTTGATCACCTGCTCGCGCTCCAGGCGCGTCATCCTGCGGAAGTTTTTGTCAACGTCCTTGGTCTTGCTGGAGATTTCAAGCACGTCGCGGACGTCCTTGATGATGGTTTTCGGCACGATGCCGTGCGCCTCGTTATAGGCCTGCTGAATTCCCCGGCGGCGGAACGTTTCGCTGATGGCGCGTTCCATCGAGGGCGTGACGCTGTCGGCATACATGATCACTTCGCCCTGCGCGTTGCGCGCGGCGCGGCCGATGGTCTGCACCAGCGAGGTCTCGCTCCGCAGAAAGCCCTCCTTGTCGGCGTCGAGGATTGCCACCAGCGATACCTCGGGCAGGTCGAGGCCCTCGCGCAGCAGGTTGATGCCGACGAGGACGTCCGTTTCACCCAGCCGCAGGTCGCGGATGATCTCCATGCGCTCGATCGTATCCACGTCGTAGTGCATATAGCGCACCTTGAAGCCGAGGTCGTCGAGGTAATCGGTCAGCGATTCGGCCATCTTCTTGGTCAGCGTCGTAACGAGTACGCGCTCCTTCCGTTCGATGCGCAAATTGATTTCGCCCACCAGATCGTCGATCTGGCCTTCGGTGGGCTTCACCGTGACCAGCGGGTCCAGAAGGCCCGTAGGCCGGATGACCTGCTCCACGATCTGGGTGCTCTTTTCTCTTTCAAAGTCGCCCGGCGTGGCCGAAACGAAGATCTTCTGCCCCACGATGGAATAGAACTCGTCGAACCGCAAGGGCCGGTTATCGTAGGCCGAGGGCAGCCGGAAGCCGAACTCCACCAGCGCCTCCTTGCGCGAGCGGTCGCCGCCGTACATGGCGCGCACCTGCGGGATCGTGACGTGCGATTCGTCGATGAACAGCAAAAAGTCCTTCGGGAAGTAATGCAGCAGCGTGAACGGCGGCGAGCCGGGCGCCCGCCCGCTCATTACGCGGGAGTAGTTTTCGATGCCCTTGCAAAAGCCGGTCTCGCGCAGCATTTCGAGGTCGTAGCTCGTGCGCTGCTTGATCCGCTCGGCCTCGAGCAGCTTGCCCGCCCGCGTGAATTCCTCCACGCGCTGTTCCATTTCGGCGTGAATTTCGGCAATGGCGCGCTCCATCTTCTCGGGGCCGACCACATAGTGCGACGCCGGATAGATTGCCACGTGCGAGAGCGTGGCCTTGATCTCCCCCGTCAGCGGGTTGATCTCGCAGATGCGGTCCACCTCGTCGCCGAAGAATTCCACCCGGATGGCCGATTCGTTGGTGTAGACCGGAAAGATCTCCACCACGTCGCCGCGCACGCGGAACTTGTTGCGGACGAAGTTGAGGTCGTTGCGGTCATACTGAATCTCGATCAGCTTGGCAATCAGCGCGTCGCGGCTCTTTTCCATCCCCGGGCGCAGCGAGATCACCATGCTGCGGTAATCGATCGGGTCGCCGAGCGAATAGATGCACGAGACCGACGCCACAATGATCACGTCGCGCCGCTCCGACAGCGCCGAGGTGGCGGAATGGCGCAGCTTGTCGATTTCTT
>JAEEGI010025522.1_pt1 | contig 11449 bp, 5 predicted proteins | sample 8958751 | NCBI WGS metagenome assembly JAEEGI01 (sample SAMN16246545, study PRJNA631951) | gut metagenome | biome: gut microbiome; feature: rumen; material: KS-attached | host: Bos | place: Iran: Karaj | collected 2018-10 | reverse complement strand
TAAAGATAAGAAATGTGCGTTTCATATTTTATCTTCCCTAATTTCTTGGGATTTAATCTCTTTTTCTGATTAATATTTCATAAATTGAAACAATTAAAAATATATAAATTAAAAACAGAAAAATAAATGGAAAATTAAATTTAATTCAATTTTAAAAGGATTAAAACGATATATTTTATTTTAATTTATATAAATGTATTATTAATGTCTTATTTATAAATAAAATCTTTTTAAAAGGAATTTAAATATTTATTTTGTATTAACGCACAAAGAATCTAAAATAGACGAAAAAAATAATATTATTTTTCAATTAATTAACAGAAAAGAACATGTATAAAAATAAGCAATAAAATATTTTCTCATATTTTTCTCAAAAACATAAAAATTTATAAAACAATTAATATTCTCTTAAATACTTTTAAAACAAGTATATTTAAATATAATCTAAAACTAAAAATTAATCTTACAAACAGTTTAAAAATCTATTTATCAAATTTCAAAAATAGCCTTTTTAAATTATTGACTTTAGAAAATATTAAGAAAAAATTTAATTTTCTAATAAAATGTTAAAAGAAAATCTAAAACCTAATGAAATTACAGAAGAAATCAAGCAACATTTAGAAAAAAAATATAATATAAAAATTAAAAAAAAATTAGGTGGTGGGACTTTTGGTGATGTATACCACGTATTAATCAGTAATAATATTTCTTTTGCTTTAAAAATTTATAAACCAATAAACATTTCTCCCAATGAAAATTATTCAGATGCACAAGAACAAAAAATAAAAGACGAAATTAGATTTTCTTTAAATTTAAAATCACAAAATATTATTTTAGGATTAAAAAGTGGAGAAAATAAAATCAATAATCAAAAAGTTTTTGTTTTATTTATGGAGAAAGCCAAATTTGTTGATCTTAATTTATTTATTTATAATTATATAAATTATAATTTTCTTGAAATAAAAAATAAAACAAATGAATTTCCCTGGTTATACAATTTTTCAGAGGAAACAATAAAATTTTTTGCATATCAAATAATCAAAATATTTGAATTTTTAGATTTAAATTTATTAGTTCATTTTGATATAAAACCAGGAAATTTACTTTTAGGTGATAATTTTACAATAAAATTAAGTGATTTCTCAGTTACAAAACAAATATTAAATGAACATAAAAAATCAATTTTACAAAATGGAACTTATCAATTTATGCCACCTGAATATTATAATAAATCAAAAGAAGTATTAACTTCAAATGTAAGAACTATAGATTATTTTGCATTTGGATGTATTTTATTTAGTATGATTGCTAGAAAAGATTTAATCACAGACATTAAAGATGAAGAAGGAAAAATAATAAAAGCAAATAAAATAGATGTTATAAATTTTATAAATGAAGGGAAAAGTGTAATTAATAATTTAAATTATAGTTCTGGATTAAAAAAATTAGCCAGTGATTTAATTAATGTTGAACCAGAAAATAGACCTACAATAAAAGAATTAGTTGATAATAAATGGGTGAACGAAGATTATGATTTAATTAGAAAAATAAAAAATATAAATTACAATCAAAATTTAAAAATTTTTATCGAATTACAAAAATGTACTTTTTGTTTAAAGGTAAATAGAAAAAGAAAAAAATATATTTTTTAAATTTATAAATTTTTAATTTATTGTAACTTCATTAAAATGGTTTTTCTAAATTATGTTTCAAAGTTTTATCATTAAAATTATTTTTTATTATTAAAAAGATTAAAGATAATTATAGGTAATTTGAATATTATTTAATTGTATCAATATATTATCAATACAAAAATTATTGTGAATCAAATAAGTTCTCAAAAAAGATATTATTTTATCAATATGTCATATAAAGTCAAAATTTATTTTTATATTTATTTTTTTAACATTTAGTAATATAAGAAAAAAGATATTATTATTTAAATAAATATTTGTAATAAAATAATAAATAAACAATATATAATTAAAAATGTGTTGAAAAAATAATAATTTAATTTATAACTTTAAGATATTATAAATTAATATATAAAAACAAAAAAAAAAGTAAAAAATTAAAGGATGATAAATTAAAAGATCAATTTAAAAAATTTCTACTCAGATTAAATAAAAAATCGATAAAATAATTATAAAAAAATAATAAGAAAATATTTTAAAATAAATTAATTGTTTATTCAAAAACTAATTATCATATTCCCCAAATATAAACAAATAATTGAATCTCAATTTTAGAGATTCATATTAAAAATTTAATTGATTTAAGATAAAAAACAATAAAGATTTTTTATTTATTGTTTTTATAAAATAAATTATATATAATAAAGTTAAGAAGTAATTATATTTTATTTGTGCTCTGAAAAATATGATTTGTGAAAAAATAAATATTAATTTGTTTTAATTTATTTATTCTCAATTATTATTTTAAATGTTAAAATTTTTTTTAATTTTTCCATTTATATCATCAAAACTTCTTTTTGTTCATTTACATTTCCGTCATGGGACAAGAGGTCCATGTGATCATTTAGATACAAACAATAAAGATCTTTTAGGAATACATTGGGAAACTTTGGGAGAATTACATTCAGTTGGAATAAGACAAAGTTATATATTAGGATATTTAAATCATTTAAAATATAAAAATTTTATAAATGATTATTTTGACCCAAGAGAAATTTATATAATTAGTACAGATTTCAATAGAACGATAAATTCTGCTTTATCATTTATGCATGGAATGTTTAATAAAGGTTTAATCTTAAAGAATAATCAAATAAAAAATGCTGTTCCTCCTTTAAATTTATCTAATGAAACTTTAAATGAAATTAAGAATTTAGGAAATTTTGCTTTACCTAATCAAATTCAATCTTTTCCTATTCATATTTTTAATACTCTTGACCATTTTACTTTATTATATGAATCAATTGGTGGATGTAAAGGTATTAAAAACATTAGAGAACAAATAAATTCTCAAAAATTCATTTATGATTTATCAATTAATTTTAATAATACTTATGGGGAAAAATTATTAAAGTTTTTAAAAAAAGAAAATGAATTTAATTTATTTACAAATTTTAATTATATTCTTGTATTTTGTGATCATTTTATTTCTGATAAAATAACAATGAAAGATATAAATAGAATAAATGAATTAAAAAATTATAATATAGATTTTAATGAATTTACAAAAACATGTAATAATATTTTACAGACTCAATTATTTAATGTTACGTTTGGAAATGAAATTATAATTAAAATGTCACAAAGTCCCTCAATGAGACAATTAATAAAATATTTTGAAGGAAGAATAAATTTAAATGAAAAAAACAATTCTAATTTATTAGATTATGATTATCCTAAATTTGTAATTTATTCTGCACATGATTCTACAATAGCTGGGATTGAAAAATTTATGAATTTAGTTTTTGGTTCTAAATTAATTAATCCTGTACATTCTTCTAATTTATATTTTGAATTACATTTTGAGAATAATAAATATATTGTTAAATATATTATTAATGATGAGATTACTGAAGAATTTGAATTTGATGTTTTTAAAAAAAAAATTGATAAATATTTATGGAGTGACAAAGAAATAGAAGATTTTTGTCAATTTTCTTATAAAAAAGTTAAAGATGGAAGTTACTATTTATATTATGAAAATATATTATTTAATATTATCATTTTTTTGATTTTGGTTGTTTTCTCTTTAGGAATATTAATTCTTTATTTTAAGTCTAAGAATAATTATAAGAAGAAATAATTGTTCCAAATATTTAATAAAAAATTTTATTATTTACTAAATATAATATATTGTATTATCAATTTTTAATATAAAAAAATTTTAAATCCTATTAAAGTATACTTCTTAATATTTTTTATCAGATGAAAAAAATAAACATAATTTTCAAATGTTTAAAATAATTTTTGTAAGTGCAAATCCAATAAAAAATTTTTCAAATTTTTTTGAGGATAAATCATAGACTTTAAGTTAATAAAATAACTTTTGATTGACTTAATTTGATCAATATAATAAAACAATATTAATAGTATATGTGTTTGAACAAGGAAAATTAATAAATAATTTCATTGCTAAAACCTATAAATTGCAAAAGTTAGGGTTTTGATAATATTAATTATTGAAATGTTTACTAAGCATAAAATATTTATCATTATTTAATTATTATTCTTATTAAACTTAAATACTATTTTAAAGATATTTTTGCTTAATCATCGAAATTCTATATAATTAACAATTATTTTTTCTTTTATTCATTTATTTGATTTCATATTTTACTTTATTGCTATATTATTTTTAAAACAATAGCATTAATTAAAAATTATTTTTTACAAATAATAAAAATTAAAAACTCATTTTCAAAAATAAAAAAATTACCTTATTTTTGTTTTCAATTCAATTAATAAAAAATTAATTTTAAATATTGTTAATATACATATATTATAATAATTACCATTAATTTCTTTTTTTATTTTAGTAAAAATTACATTAAAATATAAATCAAAAAGTAAAAAAATATCCTAAAAATAACAATGACATAAATAAATTCAAAAAACTTTATAAATCATCTTTGAGTAATTCTTCATACATTTTCCTAGTGAAAGGTTTAAATTCACTTCCAATTGGCATTCCTAATCTAATTCTTTCATCTTCAGTAGTATATTGCATATAATGTTCTTCCCATTTTTTCTCACAAATACCACATAAAAATTCAGAGCTAAATTTTTTGCATTTACATAATTTAACTTTACATTTTTTCATATTATTTACTTCATGTTCTTCATTAGAATGACCACATAAACATTTTCCTTTCCAATTATTATAATTAAAATATTTTTTATAAGCTTCTTTGTATAAATTAGTTTCTTCTGGTAATTTTGGAAAAAAAATAAATTCTTTACAAGAACATAAATTACACTTTGTATCATTTGATATTTTATTTATTTTTTTATGGTCATTAAATGAATGAGAACAAAAACAATAATGCTTAGAACCTATTTTAAAACATTCAATTTCTTCATCTTTTTCATTTATATTTACCCAAGAAGAATAAATTCCATTTTGTATTGATTCTTCACCTGCTATTCTTTCTATTAATATTAAATTTTTTGTTCCTTCTGTCAAACAATTATTATTTTTTATTTTCGTTATTGTATTATTAAATTTTTCATGTCTATGTAAAACTTGATATTTTTTTTTTCTTTTTTCTTTATCTTTTATTAAACCTTCTTTAAATTTAATTATTTCATTTCTTTTCTCTTCTTCTTCATTTTGTTTTTTACGCTTTTCAAAATATTTCTTTTTAGCTTCATTCACTAAATTTTTTTCTTCAATTGTTAAACCCATTGAATTAAAAGTATTTTCTTGACCTGTTAAAAAATATTCTTTTGATAATCTTGTTTCATTTTTTATTCTTTCACTTTCTATATTTCTATATATTTGTTTAAATTTATAATATTGATCATTATTATTATCTCTAGACTTTTCTTTTTCATTTTGTTTTTGATTATACTCATTTTCTTCTATTATCATTTTTTTTTTTTCTGGTTTCATATATTTAGCAATTTTTCTTATTCTTCCTGAAAAAATATCATTTGAACTGAAATCTTTCAATACAAAACTTCTTATTCTTGATTTTTCAGAATTTTCTTCTTGAATTTTTATCTTAAATTTTGATTCTTTATTATTATTATTATCTGTTTGATTAAATATATTTGAAGAACTTGAAGAAATTATTTTTTTATGTTTATTTGGTTTTTCTGGAGTTTTATCATTTGTCTCAATTGTATTTAATCTATCAATTTTAAATAAATTTAAATCAGGATTGTTTTTTCTTAATTCCATTATTTCTGATAAAGTATGTTTATGATTGGAAATATTTTTTTTTGTTTCTTTTGGATTTGAATTTATTACTTGTTCATATTTAACTTCTTTTCTTCTAATATACATAAAGTTTATATGATTCATTTTTTTATAATTTAATTTCCTTTAAAAATAATTATGATTTATAATTATTCATTAAGCAATTAATGATTTTTGACTTTGATAATTTTTTTATTACTCCTTAATATTTATTTTTCTTTAACAAAGTTAAAAAATGGAAAATATTCATAATAAATTAAATCAAACTAATATTAAATTGAAAATTAAAAATATTTCTGATTTACAATCTCAAAATATAAATTTAAAAGTATTTCCAATTTTAAATATAAATTCAAAAAAGAATTCAAATTTAAATGGAAAAATATATCTAAATACTAATATTAAAAAAACTTTTTCTTTAAATAACAAAAATTTAATAGAAAAATTATCAAAAGAAAATACATTATTAAGAAAAAGAATAGAAATTATTGAGGAAGAAAATAAAAAATTAAAAGAAGAAAACAGAGCATTAAGGGAAAAAAAGGAAGAAGAAGTTTTAAATAATTCTTTAAATAATAATAACTATAATACCATTGAAGAAATAAATAATACTAAAACATTGAATAATTATTCAATCAAATTTAATAATAATTTACTAACAACAGCATCAAGGTATTATATAAATTTAAGAAAAGCAACTTTATTAAAAGATTTTACTAATTCTATCAATCATGAACGTGCATATACAATTTCTAATTCTATTGAAACTACTAAAAATAATAATATTAAATTATTTAAAAAGTCAAGTTATTCTTTAAATAGAAATCAAATAAATATAACAAATTCTTTAGATAATGATTATGATATAAAATTTCAATTAAATAATATTCAAAAGAGAATTAAGAAACTTTTACACAAATATTCTAAATATGTAAAATAAAATTCATTGAAATTTATAAATATTCAAAAAAATCATAAAAAAAAATAATTAAATATTAAATTATTTAAAAAGAATTATTAAAACATAAATTATCTTATAATCTCAGATACAATCAAGTAAAATATTATTTAAATAAATAAATAATCCAAAGAATTTGTTTAAAAAATGCATCAACTGAATGATTTATTTCATAACAGCTCCAACAACCCTAATAGACAATTATATTTTAAAAGATAGGCCAATTACTTTAATATATATGTTAATAGATAAAAAAAATTAAATATTTTTGTTGTAAATATAAATGTTTATTTTACAATTAGAAACTGTTTCCGTTTTTCAAATTTTATAAAAAATAATTAATTAATTATAAACTATGAACCACAATAATTGATGTTAAAATCAATATTATTTATATATCAAAGAATATTTATTAGTTTTATTTATATATCTTTTAATTTAAAAAATTATTTAATTATCTTAGAATTAATATTTTGTTTAGTATTTGTCCTTATTTTTTTAAAAATCATTTTAAATTGTAAATCCAAACAAAAAAAAATTAGTGAAATCCTCAAATTCATATCCTTATTATCATAATTTTTTGTGATATATTTATTTTTTATCAACAGGAATTATAAATATTTTCACTAGGAGAATTATTTATCATTGTTTTTTTTGATTCTTAAAGTGTATATTATTTTATATTGAGCTTCCATTTTTGAAAAACATTATGAAATAAATTTTTTTTAAGAAATTTTTTTTGATATTTCTTTATTATATAAGATTTTAATTATATAATCTTTTTTTTACATTATGTAATTTTTTTTATATTTTTCATTTCTCTAATTTTCCTTTTTACTATCTTTAAGTTAACATAGTTTTGATTTTCAGATATACATTCTTATATATTAAGTTTCTTTTTTGTAGAAAATTTATAATTTTTAATAAAAAATATATTTTTAATTAAAAAGAACAATACATATAAATAAAAAAATAAATGAATAATATCGAAGCATTAGATGATATTATTGAAAATAAATTTTCTTTTAAGTCTCTTTTATCAACACTAAAACAATTTCTTGAAGTTGAATTTTGTTTTTTAGTAAATGCCCCATCATTAAATCCTTCAAAAATTCCAGATAATAGTTTTATAAATATTTCATCAATTGAAAATTATTTTACATTTCCAAAAATTTTCTTAAAATGTGTTTTTAATGCTCTTGACGTGAATAAAAAAAATAAATTAAATTTTGATGAATATGTGAATGGCTTTTTAAAGATATATACAGGTAATTTAGAAGAAAAATTAAAATTTGTATTTAATATGTTTAACCTAAACAAAGACAAATTTATATATTATGAAGATGTGCATTTAATATTAAATTATACAATGATTTATGATAATAAATCTCAATTAGATAAAATGAATTCTATTATCAATTCATTTTTTGGAAATAGAAAATTTATGGATTATAATTTATTTTCTCAAAGAACATTTCAAAATAATTATGGTTTATTGATAATAGTTTTAGCTATAATATTTGAGCATTCAAACTTTAATAAAGAATTTACTTTTATTTTCGAAGAGTCATATGCCTATAAAAAGCATAATACTACATCAACCATAAGAAAACAAAAAATAATAAATACAAATGTATCAAATACTTTAGTTTCAAATAATCCAACAATTGTTAAATATAATAACCAAAGTTTATATGCTAAAATGGGAACTTTAGGATTAAATAGTTCAAAAGGAAATCAACAATCAACAGCAATAAATTCCCATATTGAAGTTTCAGATTATATAAAAGCAAATTATTCTATTGATTTATATCCTTTATTATTTACTTCTAATCTTAATCAAACTAATAACATTCAATTGACAAATCATAATAATTATATTACAACAAGTAGTAATTACTTATATAATTATAATTTAAATTCTTTAAATTTAGATTTTAAAAGTTCTCATTCCAGAAAAAAATCAAATGAATCTTTTGAATCACAAGAATTTGAAGAAGATATAATGGAATTAATTAAATTTGAAACTGATTATTTAGATTTAAAATCTTGTTTATTATTTGAAGAAGCTGCAATGAATAAATTAAGAATTCCAATTGGTTCAGGAGAATTTATTTTAAAAAATGGAGTAATATTATCTAATCAAATTAAATCTCCTACTAAATCTAAATTTTCAAGTTCTCTTTTTCATTTTATTTCACATAAAAATATACATGAAGATAAAACTCCAAAATTTAGTGCAAGTGGAGGAAATTCTCCTCTTCCTGAAAATTTAATTAATAATAGTTATAAAAATATTAGTAATAATAATAGTAATAATAGAGGAAATAATTTCACTGAATTAATGAAAGGAACTCAAATTTCTCAAAATTTTTTTAATGATATTTTCGAAGAAGATGTTTATATTTTTAATAAAAATAGAAGTAAAATTAAACATTTTTCTCTTTTTATGATTAAAGATTATATTCTTGTTTCAGGAAAAAAAAATGAAAAAGTTACAATTAAATACTTTATTCCTTTAAAAAATTGTTATATTGGAAGTAATAATGAAGTAATCAACTTTGAAGAAGTAAAATATTATCAATTAATATTAATAAGTACAATTCAATTTAGGAAAAGAAGATTTCAAATTTTTTTTGAAAAAAGAGGAGAAGTTAATAATATGACCAATTTAATTATAAAAGAAACTAATTATACAGTAATTAGTAATGATTATACATTTATTAAAGATATTGGAAGAGGAACTTTTTCACAATTAAAATTAATGAAACATAACAAAACAAATCTTTTATATGCTATTAAAAAAATAAATAAAAATGTATCTTCAATTGATGAATATAAGACATTAAATTGGGAAAAAGATATAGTAAATTTTTTAATGAATTATTCATGTAAAAATATAATTAAATTTTACAAAATAATAGAAACAGTAGAACATTTATATATTATTCAAGAATATATTGAATCAGGAAGTTTATCCAATTTCATAAGAAAAAATAAAATTTGTTTACCTTCAAAAACAGTAAAAAAAATTGCAGAACAAGTAATAAATGGAGTAAAAGAATTACATGAATATGGAATAATTCACAGAGATTTAAAATTAGAAAATATATTAATTGATTATTCAGATGAAAATAATTTTAAAATAAAATTAATTGATTTTGGTCTTTCTGTTGTTTTAACTTCAAAAGCAAGAACAAATGAAAATTATGGAACTTTTATTTATTCATCTCCTGAAGTTTTATTAAATTTACCTTATAATAATAAAATTGATTGTTGGAGTTTAGGAATAATTTTTTTTTATTTAGAATATACTTTTCTTCCTTTTAATATTACTGGAAATGAGAATGAAAATGAACAAGGAATTGCAAATAAGATTGTGATAAATGAATTAAAACTTCCTAAAAAAATTGAAGCTCTAAATAATGAAGAAGAACAAAATTCTAAAAAAATTATGGCTAAAATTATTACTGAGTGTTTAAATAAAAATTTAAATTCCAGAGTTAATATTTTTGATTTGGTTAAAATTGTTAAAGGGGAAATTAAAAGTTAACAAAGAAGTAGTTTTTATAATTTTATCAGTTAAGAATATATAGGAAATGTAATTCTAAAGATGTTATAATGTGAATATTTATTCAGTCTTCTAAAAATGCATAATATTGTTTATAATTATTGTAATTAATGATTTAGGTAAATTATGATTGTAAAAAAATAATAAAGTTTTAATTAAAAAAAGATATGTTTAAAAAATATATTGAATAATTAAACATAAAATAATATTTTTCTAGTTTTAATACTTCAAAATAATATTTAAATTTTTTTGGTTTATTACTTTTTACATTTTTTTCTTGAAATTTGTAAATAAGAAAAAATATATTTAAAGATAATTTATCTGTATATCCTGAATTTTCTAAATCAAAAGGATAAAAAAAATATGTTTATTTAATATATCTTCTATTACTTTTTTATTTTTAAATATATTTTTCTTTGATTTATAATATTCATTATCACATAATTCATTTTGAATGTCTTCAAATACTTTTTAATTAAAAACTTCTAATAAAAAATTGTTTAAAAAACTTTTGTCTTGAAAAAAAATCATTATTTTTCACATAATTAAAATTATAAATATCTTCTAAATTAATCATAAATGATTTTTTCTGTATTTATTATTAATTTTAAATTTTTGTGAAAATGTTAAATATGAATTACTTATTTAAACTTCTTTTTTATCTTTATCATATTCTAAAAAAATATTTTTATTAATTATTTCTTCATATTCTTTTATCGGATTTTTTATTTTTAATATATATTTTTTTTAAATGTATCACAATCATATGAATTTATTAAAAATGATCGGCGTTGGTGAGGAGGTGCCAATCCGATGGATGGGGGGTACACGCCTAGTCATTCCATTATATTTTACAACAAAAATTTTAAGATTTTAGATTTTTATAAATACTTTTCATTTTATTTTTTTTTTTGATTTATTTATTAATTTTATTTATTTTATAATTATTTTCTAACATTTTATTCTTTATATTTATTTTTCCAATCTTCAACTATTGGGGATTGGGGATTGGGGATTGGGGATTG
>JAEEGI010025521.1_pt1 | contig 11449 bp, 7 predicted proteins | sample 8958751 | NCBI WGS metagenome assembly JAEEGI01 (sample SAMN16246545, study PRJNA631951) | gut metagenome | biome: gut microbiome; feature: rumen; material: KS-attached | host: Bos | place: Iran: Karaj | collected 2018-10 | reverse complement strand
TGCAGATAAGGGAGAAGAGATAGTCTTTTGGCCTGACAATTACGAAGACTAATTAAAAACAATCCTTTTTCGACAAAACTCTTGCAAGAAACCTCAAAAAGGTGTATATTTGCAGCGTCAAAAATCCAATAAAATTGATTTACTGAATATGAACAGCATACAAATACTCCAATCAGGTTTCAATGAGCATTTGAACCTTCAATTTGCATCAGCTATCAAGGCGGGGTTCCCCTCCCCTGCCGAAGATTACCACCGCGATAGCCTGGACTTCAATCGTGACCTTATCGAACATCCGGAATCTACGTTCTATGGGCGTGTGCAGGGCGATTCGATGATGGAGGCCAGCATCTGTGACGGTGACATCGCAGTCATCGACAGATCGATACAAGCGAAGAATGGCGATGTTATTGTCGCTTTCCTCAATGATGAGTTCACCATCAAGTATCTTGACCTTACCCATCGAAAGGAGGGTTATATCGAATTAAGACCTGCCAATCGCAACTTCAAGCCCATCAGGATTGATGAGGATGATAATTTTGAGGTTTGGGGGGTGGTGGTCTGGACGATCAAGAAGTGGAAATAAGGGAAGACCCCCTCATTCCCCCTGCTTAGGGGGAGGACTTGATTGACCCCTATTATAATTATATGAAAAAAAAAACTTTATGAAAGGTGTAGGTGCGGAGCACCGTATGCATAGAGTTAGTGCCGGTCTTCTATGAGAACAAGTTCTCCTAGCTGACTGGCACTAATTCTATGCGCACGGCAAGGCCGTGCTACACCTTTCAAAAAGAGAAAAAGACTCCAAGATTTTGGAGTAGGAAAAAGCCTGCGGCAGAAAAGGCCGTCCGGACACATAATAATTCAACAACGCTACGGATTTGAAAGGATTTAACGGATTATCAGTTCGACCCAACTTAATCCGTTGAATTCGATAAAATCCGTAGAGGAAAACTTTTTTATTGCTGACGCAAGAAATCATTGAGGAAATCTTAGGAGGAATGGTTTGGTCAAGTAAAGTCCTACCAGGGTTAAGACGAGAAATAGTAAACTCTTTGTAGGGTTAAAGTCTAATTCCAGTCAAGTTTTTTCAGGGAACTACAGATTCTTTAACGTTAATGATCGTATAATGGACCGTTAATTAACCATTAATATTATTTTTCAAACAACAGTGTTTTAATCCGAGACTTCATTTCCCGCTATCCCCGAATTACCTGTCAGCACGTCTATTTTACTTTTTATTTGCACAAAAATATTAGCGTCGATTTTGGGAAGGACACAAAAAAAGCAGCAAAGTCACGGGCTTTGCTGCTGAAAATGATATTTCCCACCTATTTCAACCCAAATAAAGCTAAATATTTGATTGAAATTTTCACTTTTTGCTATTTCATCTTGGAGATTGAGCAAAAAAGCACTATCTTTGCGGCGAACATGTTTTTAGCCTTTATGGCTAAAAGTTATTACTCTTAAAAAGTGAAATTAAAGCAACTCAGCAGGCTCATCCGTGAGGACCAGCCTGCTTTTATTTTCGAAGATCCGATGGTGTGATTGAGGATGTGGAGAATAAAGAAAAGAGCCACACAAACGGGAAAGCTCGTTTCCACGAATGCATGGCTCTAATCCATGGTCCAAGGGGACATTGCCCTTATACACTTCAAAGGTTATTATCTTCTAATTCTGATTCAGGATAAAACTATCAGCTATTTTTCATTCCTTACACAGAATCCCTAACTGCTTTGCCACGTCCTGTACTAACTTGGCAAGAGGCCTATTCAATATATCTTTTTCTTGATCATAGTTACCCAACACAAAACGATTCCAATCTGTTCTGTGAGGTAATATATCAGAAAAGCCATCTATCAAAGCCTGTCTTCCTGCCTTATTATACATTCGGTATTTCCATATCACTTCTTCTACTGTGTCACAATAGTTAGCATACAATTTTTCCACGTGGAAATATTCCTCATAACGTGCAGCATCAACGCTTCCTGCAGGCAATCCCACCTGTGATTCAAACTTCAATACCAAATCATCTGCATCACCAGTCATGCTATACTTCACAAATGAATGTTTGTCCAGTTGGAATCTAAATGGATTTCTTAGTACGACATCATCCGATGGTTTCACATACAGTTTAAACAATGGCGCCTTATCACTCTTAGTCTGATTACATGTGGAACAAGCAGGATAAAGGTTAAAAAATGATGTCGCCAAATATGGATATTTAGACTTTGGAAAAAAGTGGTCTAACGTATAGTTCGATCTATAAATTTTACCTTGTGCGGTCTTTCCCTTTTTAGTTGCCACGGCATACTGGGCATTACAATACACGCAACTCTTTATGCCCATCTTCTTTACGTACTTCGGGAATATCTGCTCTTGTACCTCAACATATCCCAATGAATCTACCACCCATTGATGGAATCTCTTGTTCACAACTTTTTGATTTTCATCTGGCTCTCCTATATTAATTGTGATTATTTGAGATAGATCCAATCCTTCAAATCTTTCAAACCACCTATTAACATGATTCTCAATAATATCTGGAGTCGCTTTGATAATATCTTCATAATGTTGAATAATTGTATCCACATAATCAGGATAATCAGGTTCAGCTGGCAAATGATCCTTCAACCACTCTAATCTATCTTCTGGCTTGTTAGCTAGCGCTTGTAATTCTTTCAAAAAATCACCAGCATACCCTTCTATCACCGATGTCAGAACAATTCGTTTCATCTCTCCTCACTCCTTAATCTCTCAATTTCATATTCATATAGTGCAATCTTATCATGAACACCTACAACAGAACTCTCCTTGTAAATTTCTTGCAACTGCTCTTTTAACAGCGGTTCTCCTACCTCTCTGATAAAATTACGTGCCTCCTCTGGTGTCCAGTCATCCCTGTTCTCCTCTCCTTTTAGATAAGATGCCAGAGAAAGTACTTTCCTTCTTGCGAACTCTCCCACAAAGCCTTTTTCCAGAAAGAAACTTTGATGCAATATATCGTTAATGTTGGCACAGAAAGGATTTGTAATATTTTCAGCCTCCAATTCATCCTTGCTCAGTTGATGTCCTTTTTTCAAATACATGATATTTCCTTGTGGGATATCGCTCAGCACAAACGGCGAGTGTGTTACTACTAACACATTGATACCAAAAAACTCCGTCAGCCGTGTTCTTTTCATTAAATCCACAAACTTACTAATGAAGGTTCGTTGGTATTCAGGATGGAAACATATCTCAATCTCGTCAAGCACCATAATGATGTTCTTATATGACACGCGTTCAACATCTGGCACTGACTTCAAGTTCAGTGCATGATAAACCAAAGTACTGGTTGTATAAATAAATTGCCGCTCTCCAGAGCTTAATTGGTTCAAATTGATTGCCTTCTCATATAATAGCCGCATTCGTTCTCGATCATCTTCTACATTCTTCTTCAATTCTTTTACAACCTCATTCTTCACAAGAAGAGCATGGGGACGGAAGATAGCTGGCGGCAACAATTCCATACGTTCCTCAATACGGTCCACTTTTGGGGGATAGCCCAGCATCTGAATATATGTCATGTATGTAAATCTATTTTCCAGCAGCTTCTCATAGTCAGGCTGTAATGTAGCCTCTATCAACTTCTTAGTCTGTCTGATTTTAAGTGTGATATGCGAATTATCAGCATTTATCTTTTCAACCAAAGTAGGTATCAATTTGTGATAATTGGCCTCCGCTTTAGCCTGAAATATCAAATTCACATTACCTACTTCTATAAAGTGACTATACGAAGGATATTTCCCAGCTATACTAAGTGTCTTATATGCCAGATAAATTCGCAATGTTTGCTCCACCAGACTCATCTTCCTATTGAGGTCCAAATGATATGCATTGAGAATACTCTTAGCAATACTATAATCTTGATTATATGACCATAAGAAATGAGACGAAAATGAACCTTCAGGTAATTCATTTAACACCTTCTTGTCAAATTTTTGAATCAAAGGCCAATTAAAGAAGTCATATCCTATATCCAACAATCTGTACCCTTCAACAAGTTGCTCTTTATCTGGTGCCTCCTTCATTTCCCATAGCAAAGCACAGAGTCTGCTAGTTGTAAGCCGTTCCTCCTTAGCCATATCCACGACACCTTCATGACGATAAGGATTCAGTACAATTGGGCTCATATAGCCATCGTTCTTGTGAAACACTCCATCAATCCAACTTGTGGCATCTTTAGTATCCGACCATTTGCCTTCTTTCTCATTCCAACCCAACAATTGCTCTCCAGCATAATCGTCAGTGATATACGACTGCATACTGTAATTGGTAGCTATGGTATAGAAGAATGATGCCGCCGCTTTTACTTCTTTTTGAAAGCGCGTCTCCTCCTCATTTACAACCGATCCATTTTCTTTGTGTTCACAATCAATACTGTTCAATGTCCAACGATAACTCTCAGTCCCAAACATCAGTTCTACATATTCATTACCGCATACTAGCCTTCCTTCTACGCCATCAATAACATAAAAAAGCTCACCAATAACACCCTTGATAAAGTACACCTTTTCGGCTGCCGGTCGTGGATATCCTCTGAACATCATTGCTGCCAGGTTGTTCGACATTCTAAACAACATCTCTATCAGCGTTGATTTTCCACTGCCATTCTTTCCCACAACGGCTTGTATGGCTAAACCATCCATAAAGAATGCATCATAATTGTCATCAGAAAAGATATACTCTCCTGGCTCCAATATCTTCAGCTTACTTCCACAAGCCTTATCCAAAATTAGTTTACGCAATACAAAACGGCTCATACTCTTATTAATATTTAATTTACTATATCTCGCAATACAAACCCTATGACTGAGTTCTTACTCACCATGAAATTCAAAATCTTTCTAACATTTTCATGCAATATTGGCATCTGACGAATCTTCATTTTGTTAGCGTAAACATACTCCATCATAACCTGTTCGAGATAAAACAAAGCATTGGACTCTGACAAACTCATCGAAGGATAATTAAATACTATTTTTGATATCCATCCCATACCCTCAAATTGGTAGTTATAAGCAATATTAGTAAGAGCTTTTGAAATACACTCCAGCACTAGAGTATTTCCATTGCAATTTTCAGAAATATAGTCGAAAAACTCTATATCGCATGGCCTCAGACAACGCCATTCTTTTATTCCGTCATTCCAATGAATATTCAATAGATAAGTTCGAAACTGTTGGCTACTACCCCGTTTCAATAATTCCGGCAACATATCTCTATACGAGTTCCAAATCATCCAAAATCTATCCGCCTTCCCAAGAGAATCTGCTTCAAAGATAATTTGAGTCAGAAGTGAATAACCGAGATAATGCTCTTTAACAATAGGTTTAGTATCATCTATACAGTCCAAAATATCCTGTCTATCAACTCTGAAAAATAATCGTGTAAGATTACCTATGACAGCAAACATTGATTGAATAGTGCTCTCCCCTTTTTTTATCATTAAAGGAATCCTCCTAAGGTGACTTACAGTTATGGCCGTCATCCAGTCATCTGGCTCATTTGGGGTCAACCCTATCACCGCATTCAGTTCCACGACATCTAATCTCTGATCTTTCTCAACAACAGCGATAAACCGTTTCACCAGGTCCTGCATGGCATCAGGTTCTTTCTTCCATAAGTCAAATGTTTGAACAGCTGTTGTCACACAATCCCTCGAACTCAAATTATTCCCGTAGTCTGGTGCCAATAAGCAAGTCAACAAAAAATTGAAGTATTTATCTTTCTCGTATGGAAAAAGATCAATCAATATTGGAATGACATGAATGCAAGCAGTTGTACCATCCATTGAATTAGATAAACTCTTGAATTCGCTTAACTTCTCGTCAACAACTGCTTTGCACCATTTAAGTCCATCCTCTGATAATACACGAGTAAAAAATTTCAACAAGCATGGAGCAACCCATGTGATAGTATATCCATCCGATATATATGGCGTTCGACCGTTTGCCAGTTCTTCCTGCAACGATTGAGCATCTTTCAATACTCGTTCCCAGTTTTCTCCGTACATTTGTTCTTTGGGTGCTTCTCCCTTCATTTTGTTCATTGCCCAGTTTAGCAGCCCAATGTATCTATACATCTCCTGTTGATTAACGGCAGCCTCATCACTCACCTTCCTAGCGACTTCTCCTAGTTCTGTTTCAAATTGTATTTGATAACCACCTTCAACTTTCGTTAGTTCCTTTACTTTCAGCCTTCGCCTATCCATTCTTGAAAGTAATATTTCCAGATCTTGTCTCCCATCTCCGTCAAGCAGTTTTCTATGCTCGTCCAAAATGGCATAGATGGTTTGCATCAGAGCGTTTCCTTGTTCTTCGCCTAATTCCCTTTGGTTACCAAAGAACTGATAATTTAAACATATATTCTCCAGAGAAGTTTTTCGGAATCTTTGTTCACATGTACTCAGTCGCTCCTTAGTCACTGTTGGATTGAGCGAAAAACTTATTCCATAAGATGAGTTCATAGTATACTCATTCAATACTCGATGATTATCTATTTCTATAAACTCAACTGTCCTAAAAAGAATCAAGGCAACTTTCCAGTATTTTTCAGGATATGCCAGAACCAAACTTGCAGCCACAGCAGAAACAGATGAAGAATGGCATTCAAAAAGAAGTCGTTTCATTATTTGTTCGCACTGCTCATAACTACTTGCTTGTGATAGGTTAAGCATATACTTTTCCAACGCCATATGAACAGCCTGTAGTGTATAGCACGACGTATCCATTCCACGATACATCCCCCAAAGAGCCATGGAATGCCACTGCCAATTCTTTTCGCCTCCTTCATCCCTTATACCAACCTTGGTGATGTATCTTTGGGAACCAGAATGGGCATAGTGCTCTACACATTCATTCATCAGTCGGATAATGAAATCCACCCCAATCTTTTCGTCTGTAACCAAAAGAGCAAATGTAGGTGTTTGAAATGCTCCTGGAGGGAAATAACGTGAAGCCACCCGATCTTCATCTATTCCAAAATCATCACCACTATGCCCTAAATAACTGTAATTATGTCTATCATCATCTTCTTCTTTCCAATAATGGAGACACAATTCTGCGACCGTTTCAGGTAACGACATCTGAATATTTAAGGCGTTAGAATTATGCTGGAGAATGAACTCTGGTAAATCATCACTCAAATTATCATCTGCCATACAGTCTTCAAGCAGAACCTTTAATTCATCCCTAATTGCCCACGCCACATTATTGAAGATATCACAAATCAGCTCCTTTACACCATCAAGATAATGAGAATGCTCATACACTTCACTTCGATAGTATTCAAGAATCATCAGTCCTGCTTTTCGTGTTGTCTCCGACTGATTGTTGGACTTTGTGCAATCTTGAAGCACTGTCAGCCATGGGGTGATATCCAAATTCGTTCTGTTCAAGAATAGTAGATCTATAATATAGCTCCATCCGGATCCAATAGGCACACAACGTGGCCAATAGTAATCATTAAGCTTCACTACTTCCTTCACGTATTGACATCCCACACGCAAAGACCATATAACCTTATCTCCAAAACCATCAGTATTACTCAATATTCTATCTTCTACATCAGCAAGAAGAGCCTTTGCATTGTCTGATGTAAGGATTGCACATAGTACTTCATCTTGCCAAAGACTAGTCACTTCCCCCGAAAAAGCAATTTGTACCAAGGGCTTTATTGCATTTATGTCTTCTTTTACCTTGTCTTTAAGCCATATTCTGAAAGCACGCCTAATGGATTGCGTAACTCCTAATTCAGCAAGGAAACCATAAAGTGTTGCCTTATTTTGCCAGATCTTTTCTACTATACGGTACAAACCCCATTCCTCAAAAATATCATGTGTGATAAAGAGCCCATGGACAGAGTCCATAGCAATTACTTCATCCTCTATCAAAGAATAGAACTCTTCACTCACAAATTTGTTAGGAGAAAGGAAAAATTGCCCCGTCTTTACCATTTCTTCGACAAAGGCTTCAAACTCATTTTCTCTAATATAACCTTTTCGGTTATCCTTTCCACGAATTTTCTTTTCCCATATAAACTGAAAGAAACCTCTATCATCGGTTTTGTCATTTATCTCGTCATAATACTGTGTATAGAGATTCAAATAGAATAGGTTTCTAAGCCTATCCTTTAAGTTAGCATCAATAGGTAACTGAATTCCATATTTGAACGAGATACTAGTCAATTCCTTTTCTGTCAATAATTCAATGGATAATGTCGGAACATCTTTTAATCTCAGATTCAATGAAAGAAAGTTTAGCAAATCACTCAAAAAAACATTTCTTACTGTAAATACCAAGCACCATCCTTCTTCTATCAGCATTCTGATCAAAGTTGGAATGATGGTTTCATCATCCATTGCCTCAAGGTGTTCTGCAGAGTCTACGATAAAGTACTTCTTCGGACAATCCTTATAAGCGCGTTTAAAGTCTTCCATCGTATAGGGATTACCTTGATGAAACACCTGCATTAAACTATTCACGTTCAACACTGATGCTTTTCTATAATAGATTGGATATTCATCCCTGTGCTTCTCCAAGAATTCATGCAGGATTGCTGTCTTGCCGCAACCACCTTCACCGTGAATCACATATAACGACGAAGCGGACATGGCTTCAATATGCTCTATCGCTCGAGTTCTCGGAATATGAATGCTCTGGTTATGGAACTGACATGTGTAGCCAATGTTAGCAAATGCAGTTTCTGTATGTTTTATTTCTTCTGTAATCAAGCCTTCTAGTCTGCCTTCCACATTAAAAAAGACATCTCGTATCCAATCCGCCTCGTTGGCTTCATCCAGAATGGCTTTGTCCAATTTCCACACAACAGTCAATCCAAGTTCATTTGCAATATTAATGATTTTTTCTTCTTTCTGGGTCTTCTCACGTTTCGGATTTGTTCCATTCGCTCTTTTTCTTCTCTTAGGTAGTCCAAACGTAAGATTAGAATAAATGTAATAATGTGTCTGTTCAGGATTGTTCTCCTTTGCACCTATCATCGAATGGATAATATTGTCTTCATCTATATCATCCTTGAAGAATTTAGCTTGAAAGCCAATTATCTTTCCGTCTTTGTTCACAACATCCGTTTCATTCCCTTTATGGTTTACTCTTTGGAACAAACCGTAACTTACACCCAATTCCCGTCGGAAAAGGGTACGCGCCAAGTCTTCGAAGGCAGATTGCTCACGTCCTCTATATTTATATGCAAATGATGTCCAGTCTGGGAAAAACATCTTCTTTACTATTTTTCACTATTATAACAATTAGCACTACAAATAGAAGCACCTTGTCACATCTTTTATTTCACTATCGACCATGCCACTCTCTAATTTCTCCTAGTTTTCTTAGAGAAGTATCTCTTCTCAATACCACACAGATAAAAATTGCAATTCAGCGAAATTAATAATTCAGAACTTCTTTGTAACTGGATCATATGTATATAAGTCATCAATTCTAGGGGAAACACCAGTGACCAGAATTTGAGATTATTTAAAAGATTACAATCATTCGGCACTTCATAAAATAACCAATGAATTTTTATATTAATCATTAGTGTCCACTAAACGGACAAAATTTGTTCTTTGAAATATTTGAATATTAGATTATTGTATATCGAAATTTGTGCGCACCGATTTCGATTTGTATTTCGCAACATCAATCAAAAGAAGTATAGATACTGCTATCTACACGTACACTTTTAATAGGTTCAAGAAATGCGTCAGAGTCGATATAAAGATCATCGAGGATTGGCTTGAGGTCAATATACTCCTCCTCAGGCTGAGCATTGTGGCGATATTTGGCTAAGACGACTAGATAACCATTGTCCCAATGCAATACATCAACATACCGTTCTAGGCTGTATGGAGCCTTGAAACGGATATGACGGCCACCGAAACTGAAAGCAGTAAAGTTTCCAGAACTACTGAGAATGGCCTCATGACTATTGGATTGTAAATTACTATTTCCTTTCATATTAAATTTGCCTTAATATGCATTCTATATAGCTTCGCAGGAGCTAGCCCCACATAAGCTGGGACCACCTCACCATCCGCCTATATTACGCGGCAAATATAGGAGAAAAAAATGAAAGAACAAAATAAAATGGGGAAAAAATGGTGAAATGAATTTTTTGGGTGAAATATTACTGAATATTTGCGGCTTTTCGGGTTGGTTTTGAACACGAATCGGACGAATCTAGGACCCCCTCGGTCCTCCGCACCCCCTCTATCCCCCGCTTCTCCTGGACATGACCGAAGGGAATAACTAGGGGGCAGAATACCTGCTTAGGGGGAAGACTGGCGGGTCCCGAATAAGGGCACACAGAAACCACAGAAAGCAAGGAAAGCACAGAAAAGGGGATAATCTGTTAAATCTGGAAAATCCGTAGAGTGTTTTAACGTTAATGACCGTATAATGGACCGTTAATTACCCGTTAATGCAAAAGGGAGGATGTGTGTCCCTTGCGATTTTTCCATTCCTGAAAAACCTTCTCAATCTTTCGTTTGTACATAATTATTGATTATGAAATGATTGTGATAGTAATTTACACTTTTCGGGGCGACTTTTCGAATAGTTGTTACACTTTTCGGGGCGACTTTTCGGGGCGAAGACACACTTTTCTGGGCGAGTTTGCAAATAATGATTGCGAAAAATGGGATTGCAGGCGTTTGTTTTGTTGATTTTTTGATGGTTTGTAACGACCAGCTGACAATAAGACTCTCTCGGACAAGACCCCTCGGACAGGACCCCCTCGCTCCTCCGCCCGCCCTCTATCCCCGCCATAGATGGCCGTGACAAGAACGAGGGCAGCCATACACGGATGCCGATGGAGACAAGGGGGGCGCGACGGGACGCGGGGTGAAAGGGGAAGAAGGGTGGTCTTCTTTGGTAAAAAATTGCAAAAATGTGAGGACGAAGCGACAGATTGTGAGTGGCTTCCTTTCGGTTGTCGCGGATTGGGGGATGTGTCGCTATATGCAAATCAATTTGTTGAAAATTTGCTTGGAGGAACGAAATTGTCGCCCTATCTTTGCGGTGTCAAAACGATACAACGATTGACAATTAACAATTAACAATTAATAATTAACAATTGGCAATTGATTATTCAAATAAAAAAAATTATTAACTCTAAAAAAACAAAGAATATGAAAACTTCAATCATCAACAAGCTTTTTGCAATGGCAGCTCTCTGCCTCGTGTCTTTAACCACCAGCTTCGCCGGCAACCCTCCGCTTCCTGCCGAGCAGCTTCCCGCCAAGGCCCAGGCCTTCGTCCAGGACAACTTCGAGTACAACTCGATCGTTGCGGTAGAGTCCACCACCGATACATATATGTGCGTCCTCAACGACGGCACCATCATCGACTTCGATAAGAAAGGTACCTGGAGCAACGTGGACTGCAATGAG
>JAEEGI010025517.1_pt1 | contig 11450 bp, 10 predicted proteins | sample 8958751 | NCBI WGS metagenome assembly JAEEGI01 (sample SAMN16246545, study PRJNA631951) | gut metagenome | biome: gut microbiome; feature: rumen; material: KS-attached | host: Bos | place: Iran: Karaj | collected 2018-10 | reverse complement strand
CCAAGACGTAAATGTCGTAATATCGAACTGTTCGCTAACAATTTCGGCTGCAAAGATAGCACTTTTTCTGGTACAAACCATGTTTTTATGCAAAAATTTAGTATTTTTGTAGCCGATTTCTATAATATTCCGACTGAAAAGTCGTTTAAATATAGTATAAAAGTAATATAGTAAAAAATGAAAATTAGGAACTTAATCATAACGTTATGTGCAGCAACAATGCTCTCATCGTGTTTTACACCCAAAACAGTAGCCTACTTTCCTGAACTTGAAGACGGAAGGACACTGGCCACCAGCAACACGCAGAGTATTGTTTTAAAACCTGCCGATAAATTATCGATTGTGGTTAACACAAAATCGGCCGAGCTGAACAATGTGTTGAACATGCCCGTAACATCACAGATTATTGGTTACAACGAGATTCAGTCTACAAACCAAAGCAGAGCTACATCTGGTTATACCATTGATAAAGACGGTTATATAGACTTCCCATTAATCGGACGAACGAAGGCTGCAGGGTTGACTCGAACAGAGTTGGCTAAGCACCTGAAACAAACAATGGAAGAAATGAGTGTGGCCAAGGATGCTGTGGTAACAGTAGAATACCTGAACCTAGGCTATTCGGTAATTGGCGAGGTTAAAGAACCAGGCTTCTACCCCATCGAGAACGACCGTACCACGCTGCTACAAGCACTTAGTCGTGCTGGTGACATGACGATTTACGGCGACCGCAACAAAGTAAAGGTGTTAAGAATGAATGCCAAGGGGCAACAAGACACCTATGTACTGAGCATGCTGGATGCCGAAGCCTTGACAAAGTCGCCCGCCTATTTTGTTGAGCAGAACGACGTTATCTATGTTCAGCCCAACAACTATCGCAAACGCCAATCGGCTAATGCTAACGACACGACCAACGGCTCGTTCTGGATTTCGGTCGTATCTGTACTTACCACTATAGCAGTTCTGGTATTCAAGTAAACATGTCGTATCTGAATAATAAGATGGATATTCTTAAGGGGGCTTTCATGGGAAATCTCATGAAACTCAAAGCTCTGTACGACATCCGTATCCGCAAATCCATCAGATTATCGGCCCAACAAGACACATCCGTTATCGTATCACTTACCAGCTATGGCAAAAGAGTTAATAGCAGCGTAGTATATACGATATATTCGCTGATACAACAAACCATACGCCCAGAGCGCATAGTGCTATGGCTTAACGAACAGGAATTCTGCGCCGAGAATCTGCCAGGTAATCTGCGTTTCTTATGTAACTACGGTTTAGAGGTACGCTATGCCAAAGATATCAGATCGTACACCAAGATAATACATGCTTTATCAGAATTCGCTGACAAGCATATCATCACGGTTGACGACGATGTATTCTATGGACGTCTTCTCGTTCAGGAACTCATAGAGGCCCACAATAAACATCCACAGGCCATCATAGCCAATTACGCCAAGGTGCCAACAACAGATATTCATAGTAAACTTAAACCCTATATCAAATGGCCGGAGTATTACCACGCGTCAGAAGATTTTAGTTACGATAGTGCAAAGCTTTTTCCTCTAGGCGTTGGCGGGGTTTTCTATCCAAGCCACGTATTCGACGAAGAGGTTAAAAACGAGGCAGTATTTACCCGACTATGTCCTAACGCAGATGATGTCTGGCTTTATGTGATGGGATTTCGCTGTAAAGCCGAGAAACGAATACTTACCAACTCGCGCATTAACTGTTATCATACAGACTTGCTGCGACAGTATTTTACCCACGACCGCCTTACAAACTCTAATCGCATTGGCGGCGAGAACGACACGCAACTGCAGGCATTGTTAGCACATTACAATATGACGATTTAAAAATAACATCCACAGCATATGAAAGAAAGATTTACCCTCAGCGACTTCATCAAAGTAAGCCTCAACAAATGGAAATGGTATGCTACTTCGGTAGTCACATTCCTGTTGCTGGCCATCGTATATCTGGTAGTTACCCCTCCCAAATACACACGAAGTGCACAGATTCTGGTTAGAGACGAAGGCGGCATGAGTGGCATTATGGGGCAATTAGGAGGACTGGCCGAACTTGGTGGCATCATAGGCTTCGGTTCGTCGAACGTATACAACGAGCTCTATGCCATGCAATCACCCTGGTTACTGCTTAATGTAGTAAATCAGCTGCATCTGGATATGACTTACACCATCAAGGGCATCCGCAACAAGGATCTGTATGCCGAACAGCTACCCATCATCATTTCTTTCAAGCAGCTGACAGATGAGGATGATGTAAGCCTGAAAATGGATCTTAACAAGAGCGGTGACTTCAAAATATACAAGATTAAGAAGAACGACGATAAGTACAACGATGAGCTAAACGGCCACGTTGGCAATACCGTTAAAAGTAGCATAGGCGATATCGAGGTGAAAGCAACACCCAACCTGAACAGGATGACAGATGAGGAAATAACCATCACCGTTAAACGAACAGAACCAATGGCTGTGGTTACCAGACTTAAGAAAAAAGCAATCACGATGGCTGTTAGCAGTCGCGATGCATCAATCATCGACATCAAATGTAAGGATGTTTCAAAACAGCGAGCAGCCGATATCATCAACACTATTATTGCAGAATATCGCAAGGAGGCCAATGATGACAAAGAGGCGCAATCGGCAGCTTCAGAGCGTTATATCGTAGAACGACTTGCCTCGTTGGAAAATGAACTGAGGACACTCGACAACCGTGTTGCCGACTATAAGAGTAAGACCATGATGCCCGACCTGGAGGTGATGGCTAAAGTATATGCCGAAGGAGCCAAAGACATCTCGACAGCTCACCTTGCGTTAAGCAACCAACTCTATGTTACCCAAGCCATACGCGACTACCTGCGCGATGAATCGAAGAAAGACGAATTACTACCGGCTCTGCTTATTACCGACAACAAGGGACTGGCCGACCAGGTAGGAGAATACAACAAACTGCAATTGCAGCGAAACAAGATAATTGCCAGTTCAAGTCAAAACAGTCCGTTGGTTAAAGATATCGATCAACAGCTATCAGCTATGCACCATGCCGTACTCTCGTCTGCCGAGAATGCTATCAAGCAGTTGCAGCTCCAGATCAAGAGCGTGAGCGCCAAAGAGAGCGAAGGCAAACAGATGTTGGCATCGGCCCCTAAGAAAGCCATTGGCGGACTATCTGACGAACGCGACTGGAGAGTTATGAATGAGGTTTACGTTTTCCTGCTACAGAAGCGGGAGGAAGCCCAGATGGCCAAGGCACTAAAATCAGATATACGCGTACTGACACCACCATTAGGTGTTAAGAAACAAACCTCGCCAGTAAAGGCAAGCGTACTTTTTGGCGCGCTGCTATTTGGATTGTTTGTCCCAGCCTGCGTTATTTTAGTAAGAGAGCGCAAAAAGCGATAACCAACCTGCCACATGGTATACCTGTTCTGTGCATTAATCGCCATCATTCTTCTGCTATCGTGGAAGTATATCCTCAGGCTTGAGCCTGCGGGTATCTTTGCTGCGATGTGGGTATGCTTTGGCATCTTAACTCTAGTGTTACAGGACTATATTGACCTACGTTTTGATGGCTGCGTTTTTGTACTTGCTGGCGTAACATTCTTTGTGGCAGGAACCATCTTTAGCGATACTTTCTACCAGCCTGAAGCAACAAGTGTCCAGATACAGTTCAAGGAACAATGGGTTACTCCATTACTACTCTTCATGCTGGTAGCGGCTATGGTAACACCACTCTACTCCATCGTGCTTCATGGATTCAGCCTGAGGGCATTGCTGGATATGCGCGAGATTCTGGAAATGAATAAAGACATATCAAGCGACCGCTATGCAGGAGCCGAGGCGTATAACGTAGTTAGCCAGTTCTTCCTTATATTTTCGTATGCAGCACCAGCCATCGGTGGGTTCTGTTATCGGCTTGTAGGTAAATGGCAGAAGGCACTCTGTATTATCACCCTTATCCCCTGCACCTTCATAGCCCTTACCCAATCGCTCAAGATGGGTATGATAGCATCGTTTATTCTTTTCTTTGCCTGCTATATTGTTTGTTCATACACCTACGAACTCCCCATACGCATCAAAGGAAAAATAATATTGCGATTCATACTGATAGTTGTCGGTTTCTTGTTAACCCTCTTTATCTCGATGGTATTCCGTACGGGCGAAGTGAGCGAAAAGACGATTCTGGAGATCGGCGAGAAATTCATTACCTACACCATCGGACATATGCATAATGTAGATTTCTGGTACACGTCGTATATGCCCACCGACCTTACATGGGGCAGCAGAACCTTTATGGGCATTTCGAACCTGTTAGGACTTGAAGATCGCGTACAGGGCATTTATCAGGAATACAACAACATAGGCAAGAACGGATTCTTTGGAATCTCAAACACCTTCACTATTTTCCGCCCATTAGTAGAGGATTTCGGTGAGGCAGGAGCCATGGTGGTGATGTTTGTAATGGGCATCATAGGCAACATGGCTGTAAAAGCCCTGGCGGCCCATCGCTTGGTAGTCCTTAATCAGGTAGTACTGGTGGCACTTTATGCATTCTTAATGTGGTCGTTCTCGGCCTCATTCTATGCCTACACCACCTATCTAGCCATGTTTGCTTTAGTATTTATCCTGCTTTATCTGTTACAAAAAAAGGAGCCAACATGCTGAAAGATATTAAGGAGAAGCTGCATTCTGGAATGGGTAAAGATATCATCCTGACGTTTACCATCCAAATACTCATCATGCTCTGTTCATTTGCCATCAACAAATTGTTGGCCAACCGACTAAGCATCGACGAGTTCGGACAGTACAACGTCATTAAGCGTTCCGTCCAGGTCCTTTCGTTTGTTATGCTGGCAGGTGTTGGCATCGCCTTGCCACGCTACATCCCCATCTACCGCAACAGCAACCCGCCACGTAAAACAGCCCCTTTGCTTACGGCTGCGCTTATTTATATTATTGGTATAACAACTGTAGTATTGGCAATCTGCCTGTTATTCTCATCGCAGATGCGTCCTATCATCATTGGTGAAAGTAACAATAGTAATCTGATGCTTATTGCCATGGCCTACGCCTTTATACTGGCGATGGCCCAATACGTATTTGCCTATTATCGCGGCAGCGGTAAGTATTTATGGTACAATGGCAGCCAACTATTCATGCAATTAGCCATCATCATTCCATTGGTATTACTACCCATACTCACCATAAGCAATGTATTCGGTTCGTGGCTCGTTATCACTATCCTAATTGTAGTTTATCTGATGGGCCGGGAATTATGGCGATACGTACATCAAGGCGGTTCAATTAATTTGCATACCAATCTGGTCCCCCATCTTACTACCATTATCAAATACTCTTCGGGGCGCCTGATAGCAGATTTCTTTCAGTTCTCGTTAGCCGCATTTCCACTCATCTACATCAGTAACTACTACGGCTTACAAACCACAGCCTACTTTTCTGTTGGCATTACCTTTGTAACCATCATTACCCCCCTATTCTCATTCCTGGGTATTATACTGCTGCCTTATATCTCGCAAGCCATCGCCCGCCACGAAATGGCTGCGGCCAACCGCCTTATCATGCGTTTATCAATATTATACACGCTGGCAGCCCTTGTTTTCATCGCTCTACTCTGGCTGTTCACAGAATTCCTCACAACGCTACTTTTTTCAAGCAGCTACATGCCGACCATCCATCTCACACGTATCATGATTCTTGCTATACTACCACTAGCAGCTTATATGCTATTCCGCAATACCATCGATGCCATCAGCGTAGTGCCTTATAACGCCATCATCCTAGGTATTTGTTTACTGGCAATGGTTGTTACTTTCACGCAATCCGTCACACCCGTTCACTTTGCCTGGGCCTATGTAGCTGTATCTGGCATACAAGGACTGCTCTCATGGATTACATGGATGGTGCTACGAAAGAAATAAGCCAAAAGCTCAATAATCATTAATAATTTGCAGATAATTGAAAAAATAGTTGTAACTTTGCACACTGATTTTGGAAATTCTGCGTTATTAAAGTAATGAACATTCATACAGTATCCATTATATGCCCCGTATTCAATGAAGAGAAATACATTGAAGCATGTATTGTATCCATTCTTGAGCAGGATTATCCAAAAGAGGCAATGGAAGTGTTATTTATCGACGGAAACAGTACAGATAACAGTACCGGGATTATTAAACGATACACAGCACAATATAGTTTCCTTAAACTGCTGAACAACCCCGAGCGTATTGTACCATACGCATTGAACAAAGGGTTAGAGGCGGCTAAAGGTGAAGTGATTATGCGCTTAGATGCCCACTGCACCTATCCAACCAACTATATTTCGGAACTGGTAAGATACCTTTACCAGCTGAATGCCGATAACGTAGGAGGCGTGTGGAATACACAACCTGCCAAAGACACTCCCATATGTCAAGCTATCGCCTTTGCCTCAAGCCATCCATTTGGTGTAGGAGGTTCCATGCACAAAATCGGTGCCTCGAAAATAATGGAGACAGACACGGTGCCTTTCGGCTGTTATAAACGAGAGATCTTTGACAAAACAGGACTGTTTGACACCGACCTGGTTAGAAACCAAGACGACGAGTTTAACGGACGACTGCTTAATCTTGGAGGAAAGATATACCTGATACCTCAGGTTATCATAAACTATACTGCTCGCGATACACTCTGCAAAATGCGAAAGATGTATTATCAGTACGGACTATACAAACCCCTGGTAAACAAAAAACTAGGAGCACCAGCCACAGTAAGGCAGTTCTTCCCCATTCTATTCCTTCTCGGCTTAACCATCGGAGGAGTCGTATGTATGATATGGCCATTACTCCTGCACTTTTATACATCCGTTCTGCTATTGTATCTTTTCATTGGTATAGTAGTAGGAAGCATGGGAGCGATTCGTGCACATCAGCCCTTACTCGCATTGCTGATGCCATATGTATTTTTCAACATTCACATGAGCTACGGAATAGGATACCTTGTAGGCATCTTCAACGTATTAGGTAAAAAGACCGCTCAAGTAAAACCAAGCAGATAGACGATGAAAATATCATTTTCGCCACCAGATATCACCGAACAGGAGGCACAGGAAGTTACAGCCGCACTACTTTCTGGCTGGATAACTACAGGTCCTCGAACTAAAGAGTTCGAGAGGCAGATTGCCAACTTCTGCGAATCGAGAGTTGCAGTTTGTCAAAGTAGTGCTACAGCCTGTCTCGAAGCCATACTGCGCATATTAGGAATAGGGCCTGGTGATGAGGTTATTACCTCGGCCTATACATATACCGCCACAGCCAGCCCTGTGTGCCATGTTGGAGCAAAACTTGTACTCGTAGACACCAGTCCCGACTCTTACGAGATGGATTACGACCAGTTAGCTGCAGCTATAAACGAACACACCAAAGTAGTGATACCTGTAGACATAGGTGGTGTACCTTGCGACTATACAGCAATCAGCAGTGTAGTAGAAAGCAAACGGCACTTATTCAGGCCCAGCAACGAACTGCAAGAAGCTATCGGACGCGTTATTGTGGTTGACGATGCAGCTCATGCTTTTGGTGCAAGTTGGCACGACAAGAAAATAGGTTGCGTAAGCGACTTTACATCGTTTTCTTTCCACGCAGTAAAGAACTTCACTACTGCCGAGGGAGGAGCGCTGATGTGGAAACCCATAAAAGGCATCGACAACAATTGGCTTTACAACCAGTTCCAGTTAAACTCACTTCATGGACAAAGTAAAGATGCATTAACCAAGACAAAACTTGGTGCATGGGAGTACGACGTACTGACGCCTGCCTACAAAAGTAACATGACAGACCTTACAGCTGCAATCGGATTGGTACAGATGAAACGCTATCCAGCCATGCTTGCACGCCGAAAGGAGCTTATTTCACATTACGATCAGGAACTAAAGGGACTGAATCTACAGGTGCGCGATCATTATACATCCGAGCACATCTCGTCGGGACACCTGTATCAGGTACGATTATTAGGCAAAGATGGCAAGGTGCGTAACGAAGTCATAACAAAGATGGCTGAGCAAGGCATTACCTGTAACGTGCATTTTAAGCCGCTACCTATGATGACTGCATATAAGAACTTAGGATTTGATATCAACAACTATCCTAACGCTTATCATCAGTTCATTAACGAAATCACCCTTCCACTTTACACCCGTCTTACCGACGAAGAAGTGGATTATATCATACAAAACTTCAAAGAAATAATAAGTTGATCAGACTATTGGATATCATCTTCTCATTTGTAGGGCTTGTAGTGCTTTCACCTGTGCTTCTACTCATATATATTCTCATTATTATTGAGAGTAAAGGACACGGATTCTACATACAAGAACGAATTGGAAAGAATGGCCAACCATTTGGATTATATAAGTTCCGTACGATGAGAATTGGTGCTGATGCTGATGGGCAACTTACTATTGGCAAACGCGACAACCGAGTAACCCGTATCGGTTATTATCTCAGAAGAACAAAAATCGATGAACTGCCACAGCTATTCAACGTGCTTAAAGGCGATATGAGTTTAGTAGGTCCGCGACCCGAAGTAAGGAAATACGTTAATATGTATTCTGATGAACAACGAAGAGTACTAAGCGTAAGACCTGGCATTACCGATTATGCTTCAATAGAGTATGTAAACGAAAGCGAATTACTCGAAAAAGCAGAGGATCCAGACCGTTTATATATCGAAACAATCATGCCAGACAAGATTAAACTGAACATGAAGTATATAAACCACTATACCATTAGCGAATACTTCAAGATTATCTTCAAAACCTTTAAAAGTTTGATGGCATGAAAAGAACTATTGATTTCTGTTTGGCACTCATCTGCCTGATTCTATTTATGCCGTTGTTCGCACTCATCTATGTAGCCATACGTATAGAAGACGGTGGTCCCGCTTTCTTTAAACAGGAAAGAATCGGCCTGAACGGAAAACCATTCTATATCTTGAAATTCAGAAGTTTGAAGGTTCATATTGAGCAAGAAGAATACGCACTGTTTAAACACGAGCATAATAATAATCTAACTCGTGTTGGCAGGTTTCTTAGAGATCATCATTTAGACGAACTGCCCCAGTTGTGGAATGTTCTGATGGGCGATATGGCTTTTGTAGGACCACGTCCGGAAAGAAAGTATTATATCGATATGATTATGGAGCACGACAAACGATACGAACTGCTATATGTCCTGCGCCCAGGCGTTACAAGCTATGCCACCCTGCATAATGGCTATACAGACACAATGGAGAAAATGTTGATTCGACTACAGATGGACCTGAACTATTTGGAACATCAATCGTTATGGCTCGACGCAAAGATACTTATCCAAACCTTTATCAGTATTGTGTTTGGAAAGAAATTCTAAGGGCTACATCTTCTCAAACCACAAACGCAAGGTATCGTCACTTAGAACCATCTTGTCATTACTGAGTTTTTCAACCACAAACAAGTCATCCAGTTTTGTGATACCAAGGGGCGATAACGCTTCAGCATCATTCACCAAAGGATCGCCCGCAGCACGATCGTGTTTATGAGCATTATACAAGCGTAAAGATTGATTATTATAGTCGAAGTTAAACAGATAGCCGTAATGACCTGTATCGTTATCATGGTCAACGGCTTGTATCAGATTCATCTGCACTCCCCAAAACACACGGGTATCAGACAAATCGCTATAGCCACCAGTGGCCAAGGTGTCAACACGAACCAAATGCCAATAGCCATCTAGATTCCCATTATCGGAAGTCTCGATATCACAGCTTGTAAAAAACAGGCCTATACCTATTATATATAATAAGAACTGTTTCATGATTTTATCTATAATAATCCTGATTTACTGATAGTAAACTGAAAGCCGTTATTATTGCCTCTGATAGCTCCAAAGTCGGCGCCCCATGCAAATACAGCCTTCCAGCCATCCAAGAACTGCCATCCCATCTCGGCCAAAACACTTGTATTGTACTTACGATGGGTATAAGGACTCTTATAACGGCCTAGTCCATCCTGCCACGAAGCCAACAAGCGATAATGCAGTTTGGGCAATGGTTGACCACTTACACCAAAATGCCAAGCCGCAAAGCGATTGTTCTTAACCTCAATCTTTCCATCGCTGTTATAAATGGGCGAAAGGTAGAGTGGATTTCCCATAACTTGTCCCCAATGTTGCCAACCCATAAAAATATGATGGTTATAGTACTCATCCAGACCACCGATATGATCAGAAAAAGAAGGTGTGTGATCGTGATACACACTACCACTCTGATATTTTGAATAGAGATACTCAACAACAATATTATTCAGCCACGAAACTTCTTTCAATTGCAACTCGGCTCCAAGCATGATATCCTTGAGATTGTACAAAAGATAGCGATTTGACTTCTTAGCCTCCCATTCTGCACCTGTTCCATATCCATCATATTCGAGCATAAACATACCCGAATGGTCCTCAAAGTACTTATCAGCATAGATACTCATACGCCATTGGGGGGCATCGTAGTTTAAGCGGAGTATCCAACTACCCAACTGATTTCCTTCGTCATTCTGATAAGTAGTTTCGTTAACCTCGCCCCCACCTGGCACAAAAGCATGAAAGAATGCTTTTAGCCCAGAAGCATTATGGAAAACCTTATCACCATCATCCGATCTCATATACGAAGTTCCTCCAAACTGGCAGGCCATTTCTAAGCCTAACTCTGCAGAAAAGTTACCTGGACCAATCTTCAGGTATCCTGCTTTACTATGATAGAGCGTACCCTCGGTATAACGGTTCTGAGGAGCTACAAAATCCTTTTGCCAACCATCGTCGGTGGTTTTGCCATAAGCGATATGTCCTTTCAGCGCCAACCAGTTGTTTGTACCAGGGATAGTCCAGTATTCAGGCAGCGCCAATCGTACCTGAGGCACAGGACGGGCATTGATACCCAAGGTTTGAGAACCTGAACTCAGGGCCTGGTTCTTCAGTTCCATCGGATATTCCTTGGCACCAATAGTCAGTGTTCCCTTCAGCCAGCGACCTTCGACATAAGCCTGCTGAACCACCAACGTACTGGTAAAACCGGCAGCCACAGCCACATCGGCCCCATAACCAATCCCCCACTTGCGCCCATCATCAGCACTGAGCGGACGTTTTATCGCGCCACGAACATAGCCATTGGTTGTTTTCAGCGAACTAAGTCCATACTTGTTAGCATTCAACCACAAGGGCTCATGATCGCCTGACGACAAGGTAGCCTGCATCTCAACCCGATACTGAAGACTATCGGTAAGCGAACGCTGCTGAGCGCATATAGCCAAAGGGCTACACATTATTAATAATATAGACCAGAATTTCTTCATACTGGGGGCAAAGATACGAATTTTTTCTTTCTTAAAAATACTTT
>JAEEGI010025513.1_pt1 | contig 11451 bp, 6 predicted proteins | sample 8958751 | NCBI WGS metagenome assembly JAEEGI01 (sample SAMN16246545, study PRJNA631951) | gut metagenome | biome: gut microbiome; feature: rumen; material: KS-attached | host: Bos | place: Iran: Karaj | collected 2018-10 | reverse complement strand
TTATGGCGTTGCGGAATTCCTTTCGCGCATGCCTGTACAGCCGGAGGGTATTTCCATTCTTATTTGGAATACGGATTTGATCCATTCGCATCATGGATTGGCGGAAGACGGGCCCATCGGGCTGAAACATTGCGCCTATCATGCACGGCCACGTAATGAAGAACATGATATCCAAAATTGGACGCGTTTCCAGTTGCGTGGACTCATTCAGGAACTTCATCGCCATGGCGTGCAAGTGTTTGTAAGTTTCTTTGACCAATTGATGTCGAAAGAAACGCAACGGCAACACGGCCTGCCGGACACGGATGAATGGATCGACCACCGTCAGGAGGTCCGTTACGTGGATTTTCTCGGGCGGCAAACATCATTGTGCATCTGGAAGCGGCTCAGCGACGGAACACTTTATGAAGATTTCTTCGTCAAACAACTGGAAGCGTTTATGCGGGATTATGGTTTCGACGGCCTGCATGGAGCAGATGGTTTCGGTCATCCGCGTGAATCCATTTTCTATGCAGATTTTTCCGATGACATGGTCGGACAATTTATGTTAGATACGAAAGTGTCTTGTCCAACGGAATTTACATTGTCTGAACGTGCGAAATGGATATTGGAAAATAAGCGTAAGGAGTGGACTGATTTCCATGCGCGGCGTCATGCACAATTCTGGCGGAAGACGATTGCCATGCTCAATCGAAATGGTTGGGATCACGCCATCAATTCCTGCTGGACGCGCGATCCGTTGGAGGCACGCATCCGTTATGGCGTCGATGTGAAACTGATGGTGGAGGCGGGAGTACGGCGATGGATTTGCGAAGCGAATGCCGCCGCGTTGGAATTGGAAGGATGGGACTACACGGACATTCCGAAGGCGGATGATTACCGCGCGACGGTTCAACGTCTTAAGGCTTGTTGCCCAGAATGCGAAATCCTTCTGCTGCACTGTGTAAAGGATGGTTTGGAGCAGTACAATGTCCTACACCATGCTCCAACTCTGATGCAGACGGATGTCCTCTCATTGGCCAATGTTTTGTGCGACGACAGACGTGTTTTGGACGGCGTGACAGTCTGCCTGGCGGACGGTATCCGTAAAGCAGAATGGGAGATGTTCGACGAATTGTATTCGAAGGCATTCGCGGCGCAACCTTCCAAATTGTATTATCCGCGCATCGTGTGGTCGGATGCGGCACATCAACGTGAACAAGAAGCATATCGTTATGGACATGCGGCATTGAATTCACATGCACTTCATGCCGCGTTGCTGTCGCACAGCGCAGTACTGCCCGCCATTGTGCGTTTGGAAGATTTGCCATCAAACGGTGTCGGACCGTTGGTTGTATTGCATCCAGCATTTTTCTCTGCGGATGAACGGAAAAAAATCCATGCGGCAGCCGATGGCAATGTAGTTGAAATCGATCAGGATGGAGATGACGAAACCTTTGGTTTTAAATTATTTACGAACGGTATTTGCGGAAAAGAATTTTGTTCACCATTAGAAAAAACATATTCACCGAAAAATCCATACACATGGCTGGACGATTTGCCAGAATGTTGGCCGGAAAAAGCATTCCTGTCCAAAGCCGCCATGGCCATCAATGAAGCATTTTCCATCATGCATGCGGAAACGGATGTGGAAAACATCCGTCTTTGGGGCTATGGTGCGTCCGACGGACTGTTCCATCTCTTTGCAAGTAACCGAAAACACACGTATTCGTGGGCGAAAATTTTGCTGAAGAAACATGCGGATTTTGTTCAATTGCTATCTGGTGGTTTTGTGATTCCTCCTACGATGGAAGAGACTGCCGATGGCGGGACGCGGCTTCAGTTCAAACTGCCGCCCATGGGAACCGTCTGCATGACGTTGAGAATTGAATAAAACAAAAAATTGTTAATTCCTCTTGAATCATAGGAAAGTTGATGTATTTTGATGATTATTCGAAACTGACCAGTCAGTTTTGAAAATGACACAAGAACACGTGATATCAAGGGGATAGCCCATAGTGAAGGCGAAACTGACCAGTCAGTTTCATGAAAATCAATCAATTGGGGCGGGGCTTGGAACAGAAGGATGGAGGAAGAATGACTGTCAAGACCAAAGAAAAACGGGACCAGATATTGAAGGCGGCAGAAGATTTGTTCGCCTCGCGTCGCTACGACGAAATTACGATGGACGAGATTGCGCAGTTGGCGCAGGTCGGAAAGGGAACTCTCTATCGGTATTTTTCCAGCAAGGAGGCGTTGCTGTATGCCATCTTGCAGACGGGGCATGAAGATTTGGTTGCGTCGATTCGCGCGGCGGCGATGAAGAAAGGGAGCTTCCAGGAGATTCTGACAGGCGTGTGCCGCCAGATTGCGGTTTCGCATGAGCGTCGCCATCCGATGTTCCACATGGCGTTCAGCCTGAATAGACGGACGCAGAACGACAGTCCGGAAGCTCGTGCACATTGCGACCAGATGAAAGTGAATTACGAAAATCTGATTGGAGCTTTGGCGGGCGTGTTCCGTTATGGACGGGAGGAAGGCGTTTTGCGCGGCGGTTTGTCGGACGAAGCGTTGGCAAGCTGCATTTTGAATTTGATGCACGGAGTTGGCCATTCGAAAGGGCAGGCCGTTCAAAGGCTTTCCCTTGAGGAAGTGGTCGAACTGTTCTGCCATGGGATCATGAAGTCATAAAAAAACATATTATATATAGGTACGTCAATTAGGAACCATCATGAATTCAAGAAAATTGCTATTTGGAACGATGTCGTTGCTATTGGTGGCGACAGGATGCAAAAGCACACGGGACTGGCGAAATGAGGCGGACAGTCATGCGGAGGCGTTGATTAAAGACGCGCAAGGGAAAGTGACTGGTGTGGAGGAACCGATTGTCATCGAAAGCGCGGCGGATACGTTGCGCCGCCGCCTGATGTTGGATCAGAACCTGCCGAAGAAGACGGACGCTTCGTTGGGCGTCCGCGATTTGCAGGACACGGAGCGTTGGAAGACGCAAAAGCATCTAAAAGACGGCGTGGAATATACGGAGCGGTGGAACACGAAGGAAAAAGTGATGCTGTCGCTCTTGGAGGCGATTGAAATTGCGGCGAAGAACAACCGTGATTTCCAAGCCCAGAAAGAGACGCTATATCAAGCGGCGTTAAGCCTTGATTTGGAGGCACATGACTTCCAGACTACTTTCCGCGGGATGCTGAACGGCTCCATTCAGAGCAGTTATGGCACACGGCGTAATACGGGTTCCGTCGTCGGTGCGGATGGCAGTTTGGCACATAAGTTCAAAAACGGCGTTGAATTGACGAGTGCGTTATCCGTCGATTTGGCGAAAATGCTGTCTGGCGACCGCGGTTCGAGCTTTGGCTTGACGTATGACGGCAGCCTTTCAGTGCCGTTGCTGCGTGGTTCAGGCAAGTTCATCGTGACGGAACCGTTGACGCAGGCGGAACGGAATCTGGTCTATCAAGTCCGCGAATTCGAGCAGTACAAGCGGCGTTTTGTCGTAAGCATCGCCAATTCATATCTCGGTGTATTACGTTCTGCACAATCCGTTAAAAACCAAGAAGATAGCTATCGGCGAATCGTGACGACGACGCGTCGTTCTCGCCGTATGGCCGATGCAGGCTTGATTCCTGAATACCAGTTCGACCAAGCGATTCAGACGGAACTGAACGCGCGTGAAAGTTGGGTCAGCTCCCAGCAGAGCCATACACGGAGTTTGGAGGCGTTCCGCGTGCTGCTTGGGCTGCCGCCGGATGCCGATGTGGAGCCAATCAAAGAAGAATTGGATAAATTGTTGGCGCAGTTGCGGTCGTTGAGTGAAGGCGTCATGATGGCGGATTATTCTGGCGAAGTACCGTCTGCTGATGCAGATGTTGAACTGAAAATGCCAGATTTGACGCATTCCGGGCCGAATGAAATTCGTCCGGAGAAAGCGTTGGAATTGGCCTTTGAGAACAGACCGGACTTTTTGAACACGATGGAACGTGTCGAAGATGCGCAACGTGCAGTGCTTGTGGCGGAAGACAGCCTTCGCGGTGAACTGACGATCGGCGGTAGCGCGTCCATAGGCGAAGGTCGTGGCGCGATGAGCGGCAACCAGCCGGACGCGAAATTCCGCCCGAAAGAAGGTGCGTACGGCGCTTTGTTGAATGTGAATCTTCCGATTGAACGCACGGCGGAACGGAATCGTTACCGCAACAGCCTGATCAGTTTAGAGAAGGCGGTCCGTTCGTTCCAAGCGGCTGAAGACCAGTTGAAGCAGGATGTCAAATCGAAGCTGCGGGACATGTTGGAGAATCGTGAACGGCTGGTCATCCAGATTCAGGCCGTTGAATTGGCAGAGCGCCGTGTGAAGAACACGGACATGCTGTTGCAGGCCGGCCGCGCGGAACTGCGTGACGTTTTGGATGCGCAGAGCGCGTTGACGTCCGCGCAGAATTCGCTGTATTCGGCGGCGGTTTCGTATCGTATTAACGAATTGGAACTGCAACGCGATTTGGGCGTTTTGCAAGTTACTTCTGACGGATTGTGGAAGGAACTGGATTTGACGGAATACAAATAAATTAACATAAGATAGTTGCAATCAAAAGGAAACAGTCATGAAATTCATCAAGAGCCTGTTCAAGTTTTTGCTGACGGTCGCCATCATAGGCGGCTTGGGGTACTTCGGCTACCGCTACTACCAAAAGAAGAAAGCCGCGAAGGCGAGCGCGGAGAAGACGATGATCTATGCGAAGGTCGAAGAAGGCCCGCTGGTCATCAACCTGTTGGAATCCGGTAGTGTGAAGCCGCGTGAGCAGATCACGATCAAGAGCCAAGTGGAAGGCCGTGTGTCCATCCTGTACATCCGCCCTGAAGGCGAACGCGTCAAGAAGGATGACCTATTGGTCGAATTGGACTCTTCGACGTTGACGGACAATCGCTTGAATCAAGACATCACCGTCCAGAACGCCGAAGCCTCATACGTGCAAGCACAGGAGAATTTGGAAGTCGTGAAGAATCAGGCCAAAGCGGATATCGACAAGGCGGAGTTGAATCTGCGCTTTGCGGAAGAGGATTTGACGAAGTACAAAGACGGTGAATTCCCGAAGAGCTTGAACGAGGCGGAAAGCAAAGTCACGCTGTCCGAAGAGGAACTGAAACGTGCGCAGGATAAGCTTGAATGGTCCAAAAAACTCTATGATGAAAAATATCTATCCGAGACGGAATTCCGCTCCGATCAGTTGAGCTGTCATCGTTATGAATTGGATCTGAAGTCGGCCAAAAACAATCTTGCTTTGCTGAAAGACTATACTTACAAACGGCAGATTGCGCAGTTGGAAAGCGATGTCTCGCAGAGCAAGATGGCGTTGGAACGTACGCAACGTAGTACGCGTGCAAGCGTTGTACAGGCGGAGGCGACTCTGCGGGCCCGCGAATTGGAGCTAAACCGTCAGAAGAGCCGTCTGGAGAAGATGATAGACCAGATTGGTAAATGCAAAATTTTGGCTCCTGCGGATGGACAGGTCATTTATGCGACGAGTTCACAGGGCCCGTTCCGCCGTATGAACGCTGAACCGTTGGCGGAAGGACAGGAAGTCTATGAACGGCAGGAATTGATTTATCTGCCTGTCGGCGATGTATTTGTGGCGGAAATCAAAGTCCATGAGACGAATCTGAAGAAAATCTATCCGGGGTTGCCGTGCCGTGTGCGCATCGATGCGTTGCCCGGGCAGGTTTTCAATGGCAAGATCATCCGTATCGCACCGCTGCCGGATGCGCAGAGCATGTTCATGAATCCGGATCTGAAAATCTACGCGACGCAGGTGGAACTGGAAGGCGGAAGCGACGTGCTGAAGTCTGGTATGAACTGCGAAGCGGAAATCATCGTGGAACAGCATGAAAAGGCGAAATACGTTCCTGTGCAGAGTGTTGTGAAAATCAGCGGCCAGCCGGTCGTCTATGTGAAAACGCCGCATGGCGTTGAGAAACGCAACGTGAAGGTTGGTTTGGACAACAACCGTATGATCCACGTTTTGGAAGGACTGGAAGTCGGCGAAGAAGTTCAGATGACGCCTCCGCTGGATACGGCCGTGTCTGAACGCGCCGCAGATGAAATCATCGATGTTGAGATTCCTGATCGTCCGAAAGCCGAGCCCGGACAGGGCGGCGGACCGCGTCAGTGGCCACGCCGTGGACAGGGCGGAATGCCTCAGGGCGGAATGCCGCAGGGTGGAATGCCGCAGGGCGGAATGCCGCAAGGCGGCGGTCAGATGCCGAATTGGGGCGGTGGCCAGCCTGGACAGGGCGGTGGCCCGCGTCCGAATTGGGGCGGTCAGATGCCGCAAGGTGGCCAAATGCCGCAAGGTGGCCAAATGCCGCAAGGCGGACAGCGTCCGAATTGGGGCGGCCAACGCCCGCAGGGCGGAGGTGAAGGCGGCGGACAGCGGCCAAATTGGGGCGGCCAGCGTCCGCAAGGTGGTGGCGAAGGCGGTGGGCCGCGTCCGAATTGGGGCGGACAACGTCCGCAAGGCGGTGGCGAAGGCGGTGGACAGCGTCCGAACTTCCCGCGTCAGCAGGGCGGCGGTGAAGGCGGCGGCGCGCCGCGCGCTCCTCAAGGTAACCAGCCACAGACCAACAACTAAGGGATTCGGGGAGTTGCCATGACGGACTATGCAGTCAAATTTGTAAATCTGCAGAAGGTATATAAGATGGGAACGAGCGAAGTGCGTGCGCTTGACGGCGTGTCGCATCAGTTCGAAAAAGGAAGCTTCTGGGCGATCATGGGCCCTAGCGGTTCGGGCAAAAGCACAATGCTGAACCTGCTGGGCTGTCTCGACCGCCCCACCGGAGGCGAATACTATCTTGACGGAAAGGATGTCAGCAAGCTGGACGACGACGACCTCAGCGACATCCGTCTGAAGTATCTCGGCTTCATCTTCCAGAGTTTCAATCTGATACCGCAGTTGACGGTGGAGGAGAACATCGCATTACCGCTGTACTATCTCGGATGGGGCGCAAGCGAGCGGATGAAGCGCGCAAAGGAACTGGCCGAATTGGTCGGCCTCGGACAGCGTCTCGGACACAGGCCGACGGAGCTTTCCGGCGGTCAGCAACAGCGCGTCGCTATCGCACGCGCTTTGTCGAACGATCCTGTTTTTCTGCTGGCGGACGAACCGACTGGCAATCTGGATTCTGTCAACAGTGTGGAAATCATCGAATTGCTGAAGAATCTGAACCGTGAGGGCAAGACGATTATCATGGTGACTCATGATTCGGACATCGCGGCGCATGCGAAGAAGCGTCTGGTCATGCGTGACGGCAAGATCCAGAAGATAGAGGAGTGATTGAAGATGAGCATATCACCCGTAAGATTTATACGAGACGTGCAGCTGGGTATCAAGAACCTGATGCTGCACAAGTTGCGGTCATTTCTGACGATGCTGGGCCTAGTGTTCGGTGTCGGAAGTGTTATCGCGATGTTGGCCGTCGGCGAAGGCGCGAGTGAAGTCGCATTGGAACAGATTCGTAAATTAGGCAGCCGCAACATCATCGTGACGGCGCAAAAGCCTGCTGATGAACGCGGCCAGTCCAATGTGCGGACGCGTATCAGTATTTATGGACTGCTCTATGCGGACATGCAGCGGCTGGAAGGCACGATTCCGACGGTTCGCCGCATCGTTCCCGTGAAACTTATAGAAAAGGAAGGCCGTCTGAAGAACCGCAGTCTGGAAATGCGTATCGTCGGCACGAATGAACATTGGTTCGATTTGGTCGAACGGCCCGTCATCGCTGGCCGCGTTCTAACGAAGCTGGACATTGAAGAGAAGGCAAATGTCGTTGTTTTGACGGAACATGGCGCACGACGGCTTCTCGCGACAGAAGGCGCAATTGGCGAAACATTGCGTCTTGGTTCGAACTACTATAAAGTCATCGGCATCGTCACAAGCGAAAGCGCCAGCGAAGGCGCCATGCAGACGCCAGACCAGATGACAGACGCGTACATTCCCGTCAGCACGGCCCGTGAACAGATTGGTGACTATTTCACGCAGAATAAATCCGGCACGAACATCCGCGAACTCGTGGAGCTTCACCAGATGATTTTGGAAGTCGATGAAGAAGGCCATGTGGAAGCGACGGCCAACGCAATCGAACGCATGCTGGAGACGTTCCACAAAAAGAAAGACTACGTGATGAACGTCCCGCTGACATTGCTGCGGCAGGCGGAGACGACGAAACGCACGTTCAACATCGTCTTGGGCGCGATTGCAGGCATCAGTCTGCTGGTCGGTGGTATCGGCATCATGAACATCATGTTGGCGAGCGTGACGGAGCGGACGCGCGAAATCGGTATCCGCCGTGCCATCGGCGCAAAGCAGCGGCAGATTGTGGCGCAGTTCTTGATCGAAACGGTCGTTCTGTCGTTCACGGGCGGTCTGTTCGGTATTGGCGTTGGCGTGTTGATCCCGTGGATCATCGAGAAGGCGGTCGGCATGCCGACGATTGTGAGCATGTCCAGTTTGGTGTTGTCGTTGGGGATAAGTGTCTCTGTCGGAATGATTTTCGGTATTTATCCCGCCATGCGCGCCGCCGCGCTGGACCCGATTATCGCCTTGCGGCATGAGTGATCAATTAATAATTTACAATTAACAATTTACAATTTTGAGAATGCCGACTATTTCCATGAAATCGTCGGCATTTTCTTTTCTCTGACGCAATCTAGCAAATAGGAATTGATCAGCGTCTGGTATGGTAGGTTGATATTCGCCGCCAAGGCTTTGAAGTATTCGATGACATCTGTATCCAGACGGATTGTCACGACGGTCTTGTCTGCTTTCGTGTATGGATTCTTCACGGCGTTGTTGAAATCGTATTCATCTCTCATGGTTATTTTTCTCCTTCTATAAGTTTCAGATTCATTCTTGGTTGCCTTTCTTGCAGAGATAATACGGATTTGTTCATCATCTTCACGGTAGCAATGGCATACTACTAATGTTCGCAAGGCTGCACTCATGCCGAGCAGAATGAAGCGTTCTTCTTCTGAATGATCAGGATCTCCCATGAACAATGCATCTGGATCATTGAAGACTGTAGATGCTTCCAAAAAGGAAACTCCATGTTTGGCCTGATTGATTATTGCTTTGTTTTCGTTCCATATGAACTCCATGCCAGCTCCTTGTATTTAGACAATGTTTCTTGTATAAATATAATATATTGATAAAATATTTCAATAAAAAAGGAAAAATGAAACCTTTTCGTTGGTATTTCGTGGCTTGAAAAAGAATTGTAAATGGCTACAGTAATAATGTATCAATCATAAAGTAAAGGGTTTCAATAAACCATAGGCATATCATGAACGAACGAATCCAGAGGCTGGTTCATCAAGCCTTGACAAGCGACATCAATCCGCCGACACATGAGATTGAATATGATCCGTTTGACGAAAAATTGTCGGAGCCGATGTTCGTCGCCAAGCGGTTTTGCGAGTTCTACAACGCGCAGCCAATCATGCTCGGTGACGACAACGAACTGATCGGTCATATTCGCTTCGACATGTCACCCGTGCCCGCCGATATCTTCCATCGTTTCGGTCATGCGAAATTCCATGAAGTATCCGCGAAATACTACGGGAAGCCGCAGGAGAATCTCTGTACGTTCGAATGGCAGCATTCCAACGCGGATTTCGGTAAGCTTATCCGCTTGGGCCTCAATGGTTATGTGAAGGAAATCAATGCCGCGCGGAAGAAATTTTTAGGCGAACGCAGTCATCTACAGTTTTTGGCTGCCTTGGAACGCGTCATTCACGGCATCAGTCAGCGGGCGGACGCATGCCGCCAATATTGCGTTGATTTGGCGGAAGCCTGTGAGAATCCTGTGCGGAAGGCAACATTATTGCGAATAGCCTCGAATTGCACGAACGTTCCGATGAATCCTGCGCGGTCGTTCGAAGAAGCCGTGCAGTGCGTCTATTTCTGTTTCGCCTTCCTGCCGGACAGCGTCGGTCGTCCGGATCAATATTTATATCCGCTTTACAAGCAAGGGATTGCAGATGGAACACTGACGCCCGAACATGCGACGGAATTGATTCAGGAGCTGTTCATCATGATCCATGGTCACACGCCGTTCAATTCCGGTTGGGCGGGCGACAAAGGCGCTGAATCGCATTTTGCGATCGGTGGCTATACAATCGACCATGAGGACGGTTTCAATGAATTGTCGAAACTGATCATTGAAGCGATGATGGACATGCCGTTGATTCGTCCGCAGGTTTCGCTTCGCTGGAACAAAAAGACGCCGCATAACGTTCTGCGATACATGATGGACTGGGAACGGAAGGATAAGAACAAACGTATCGCGTTTGTCAACGACGAGCCGCGTATCGCGGGGCTCATGAAGCTGTTCGGCCTGCCTTGGGAAAAAGCGTACGACTACATCATGGTCGGTTGCAACGAACCTGCCTTCCAAGGCGGCATTTCGTTGGGCGGCAATACGGTGAACATCGTCCGTTCGTTGACGAACACGTTGACGAAACGTCGTTCGGAAATCTTGAAATGCAAGGATTTCGACAGCTTCTACGCAATCTATGAGCAGGAGCTTCGCAATGATTTAGACACAATGCTGGACTACGGCAATATGTTTAATGATTTGCGTTCGCGGGACTGCAACGTGCTGTCGTCGTTGTTCTTGGATGGCTGTATCGAACGTGCGGAAAGCGCGACGCGTGGCGGCGCGGCGTTGGCCCGTGGCGGCGGCGCGAATTTCATGGGAACGACGAATCTCGTCGATTCGCTGGCGGTCATCCGTCAATTTGTTTTCGAAGAGAAGAAAATCGCTTTCGCGGATTTGCTGAAAGCATTAGACGACGATTGGAAAGGCGCGGAAGACATGCGGCAGATGATACTCGGCCGCGGGCGGTTCTTTGGCAACCACGACGAATTGTCGGACAGCATCGCGCGGCGCGTTTATGAAAGTGTTTATGCGTTTGCTGCCGGACGGACGGATATCTTTGGCACGACAATTACCTACGGTAACCTAACTGGCTACAATCCGCATTTCGCATGGTTTGGCGCATTGACGGGAGCGACGCCGGATGGCCGCGTCGCCGGTGCGGCGTTGACATTTGGTAGCGGCCAGTCATACGGAAAGGACAACGACGGCGTTACCAGCCACTTGCTGTCGGTCGCGCAAATGGATACGACGGGCATCATGACAGGCAATACCATCATGAATTTGACGGTCGATGAACAGACAGTCCGTGATGACGCATCGTTTGAGAAGCTTGTACTGCTTGTGGAGACGTTTTTCAAACAGGGCGGGTTGCACATCCAGCTGAACCATGTTTCGCGGGAAGAACTGATCGCTGCGAAGGCGGAGCCGCAGAAGTATAAGAGCCTGCGTGTCCGCGTGTCAGGTTTCTCCGCGACGTTCATTTCGCTGAACGAGGCGTTGCAGGACAACGTCATCAACCGCACGACGGAAAGG
>JAEEGI010025512.1_pt1 | contig 11451 bp, 6 predicted proteins | sample 8958751 | NCBI WGS metagenome assembly JAEEGI01 (sample SAMN16246545, study PRJNA631951) | gut metagenome | biome: gut microbiome; feature: rumen; material: KS-attached | host: Bos | place: Iran: Karaj | collected 2018-10 | reverse complement strand
CGTCGGTGCTCGCCATCAACGAAGGATTCACCGCCAAGAAGGCAACCTTCTCCGGCAAACCCGCTACAGGAGACGTCTTTTCTATTGTTTACCCCGGTTCCATGAACCTGCCCGACCTTGAAGCTCTTTCATTTGCCGAACAGGCCCAGAAGAGCGCATCAAGCAAGGACCACCTGCAGTATTATGCTGCGCTCCAGGGTCTTAAGTCCATCGGCAGCTTTGAATTCAGCCCCGCTTGGGCAAGCGCCAACGGTGCAGAGTTCAAGCAAGGCGGCGTGATCAAGATCGCCGCCACCATGCCAGCCGGCACCGCAAAAGTGAACCGTGTCACCATCAAGGCATCCGCTCCGGTATTCCATTCCGGCAACGGCGAGGGCATGACAGACGCTCTTTCGGTTGCAATTGAAGACGGCACCCTGTCTTCCGACATGGCCCTCACCGCCTGGCTCATGACCTCGTGGTTCGACGACGCAATCCCTGCCGGCACCGCCCTGCAGCTCGTTGCAGCGGCCGGCGACGACAACTGGCTGTGTGACATTACCTTGTCCGAGGCCAAGACCATCAAGGCAGGCTTTGTCAACACCATCTCTATCGCTGCCGACAAGTGGTACAACACCGGCCGTTACAGCGGTGGCGCCGGTACCGAGGCCAGCCCCTGGATCATCACGAAGCCCGAGCAGATGCTCTTTATCAAAGAAGATCTGGTGGCCGACGACATACGCTACTTCAAGCTGGGAGCCGACATCGACATGTCGGAGATTTCCGGCTGGGAGCCTCTCAACTACGCCAGCCCCTACACCAAGAAGATCGACTTCAACGGCGACGGACACACTATCTCCAACTTCAAGTGCGACTGGTCCAGCTACCCGAGTTTCTTCGGGGTACTGTACGGCAAGTGCTACAACGTCTCCTTCACCAATGCAGTCATCGACTGCAGCAACAACTCCGGCTGCGGTATCCTGGGCGGATACTGCGGAACCGGTGACCTGATTGGTGAGGCAGACCACGTCCACGTACAGGGCAAGGTCACTCTCTCCGGCAACAAGACCGGCGTGGGCGGTATGTTCGGCCTGATCGGCAACGGAGTCCTCAACGCCTGCTCGGCCGACTGCGACGTGTATTCCGGAAAGAACTACGTCGGCGGACTCTTCGGCTACTCCAAGAAGGCCATCGTACAGAACTGCTGGACCTCCGGCAGCGTGCGCGGCGACCAGAGAGTCGGCGGCATCGGCGGCGGCCTGAACGGCGACGGTGATTCCATCATCAACTGCTTCTCCACCGCCAAGCTTGACGGGACTGAAGACTTTGCCGCAACACGTTCCGTGGGAGGCATCGTAGCTCACGCCAACCAGGACAAGGGCGACCAGAACGAGACCCGTATGCCGGGTAACGTAGTCAAGGGCTGCATAGCCTGGCAGGACGCCATCAAGACACGTACCTACTTGGGCGCCGAACTGGGAGGCAACGACTGGTACAGTGCAGGTGCAATCGTAGCATTCGGTTCCACCCATAACACCTATGCCGACTGCTACCGCAAGGCCGACCTCGACTTCCGCGATTACGCCGATCCTTTCCTCCTGTACGACCAGGAGAACACTTCGCCCGATTCGCCCCTAGTGGTCAAGCCGGTCGAAGGCAATACTCACAACTATCCTTATCACGGCAAAGCAGCCGCTGCAGGCGCCACCATCAGCCAGCTGGCCCAGAGCCTTGGCTGGAGCGCCGAAGTATGGGACTTCAGCGGCGATATTCCTAAGCTCAAATAAAACATGAAACACAGATTGACATACTCGTGGGTGATCCTCCTCAGCCTTCTCGCATTTTCGTGCGAGAAGCCGAGCGATTACTCCATACCAAGTCCTGACGAAATCAACCACAACGGAAACGGCCAGGACAACCACGGTTCAGGCAATAACGAAGGGCAGCAAGGGCAGCAGGAGCCTCACCCATGGGATGCCAATCGCGGGAAAGTTGTACTTCCTCACGGCGAAGGCTGGTCTTCCGCCAGCGTCACCGACGGGATAACGTATTACAGCTTTGCAGGCAAGGAACCAGTTTCCAAAGCGATGCAGAGGATATTTGTCGCCGACATCGACATGTCCAAGGGCAAGTACAAGCTGGGCATGACCTACAATTCAACCCGCAGCACCACCTCCACCATCTTCAAGAACACCAAGGCGCTGGTAGCAATGAACGGCGGTTATGAGCTTGCCTCTATCGTAATCAAGATAGCAGGCTCATACAAATCGTGCATGCCCAACAACAACATAGGCGACACCGACGTGCCCAACTGGAAAAACGAGGGAGCCCTCTATTTCTCCGACGGCACCGACCCCCGCATCCGCTTCGACGGCAAAGACCTGTCCATCACCGCACAGCGCAATTTCTACTACACAAGCAAGGAGCAGAACATACTCACCAGCGCGCCTATGCTTGTGAACGATTTCGAGCCTGTCGGACAGTCTTTCGTATGGTTTGCAGGAAACTTGAATTCGCTTAATTACGAGGATCCCCAGCGCCACCAGGGCGTGCGCCACCCCCGCACCGTGATCGCCACCACCGAGAATAATCATCTGCTGATGATTGTCATCGACGGGCGCCGCAGCGGCATTTCGGAGGGCATGAGCGCCAAAGAGGTTACAGGCTTCCTGGTGTCCAACTTCAATCCCCAATACGCTCTCAACCTCGACGGCGGCGGTTCGTCCTCCATCTGCATATCGGGCCAGGGAAATGCTGAAACGCATCTTGTCAACTATCCCGTCGACGACGACACGGCCAACGGAGAACGAAAAGTAACGTCCCATTTATACATAGTAGCAAAATAGCAGTTTTATGAACAGATACGTAAAATACATTGTCCTTTTGCCCGCAGCACTCACGCTGGCTCTTTCCTGCGTCAAGGAGCAGCCCGCTCCCGGGGAGCAGCGCGAGATGGTAACCATCAGCGCAAGAGTCTCCGACGATCCGCTCACAAAAGTGATTTTTGACAAAGCCGACGGCGACGGGCTTTCCCTCGCCTGGGACGACGGCGACTGCCTGACGGTCATTTCCGGTTCTAAGTCAGCGCAATACGAAATCCAGGAAGGCTACACCGAGCACGAAGCCAAGTTCCGCGGCCCCGCCGTGACTGGTGACAAGTTCACCATCATCTATCCCGGCGACTACAGCAGCCTTTCCGAGGCCGAGGCGTTCTACTCCACCGAGCAGGTGCAAAACGGCAACGACAATATCGATCATCTGCGCTACATTGCCGTACTGCAGGATATTGACACCAACGATGATATAGTGTTCAGCTCCGACTGGGCCGCCGCCCACGGCGGAATCCTCAAGCAGTGCGGAGTGGTGAAGTTCATTCTCACCCTTCCGAACGATATCACCTCGCCCCGCAAGCTTACCCTCAGCGGCGCGGGCAAGGATATCTCGGTGAGCATCAAGAACGTCAACCTCACCAGCAGCCACGTCCTGACCGCTTATGCCGTCATCCCCTGGGACATTACAATCCCGGCCGGCACCAAGCTGAGTTTTACGGTGACGGGAAGCGACGGCGGTACCTGGGTACGCACCCAGACCGTCTCCAAACTCACCGAACTCAAACCGGGAGTACAGAGCATATTCCGCCTTACCAAGGGCTTCAACGAGCAGATGTTTGCCGGCGGAAACGGCACCGAGAGCTCTCCTTACCTCATTTCAGGAGCCAGGCACATTCAGAACATGCACCAGAGCGGAATACTCGAGCAGGGCAAGAAGACCTGGTTCAAGATGACCGACGACGTGGACATGTCTGTGCTCAGCACCCCTTGGCAGCCTCTCAACCAAGTCAATCCCTACAGCTGCGAAGTTGACTTCGACGGCGACGGCCACACCATCGACAAGTTTACCTGCAACGTCACCGACGCCTGCCCCGGATTCTTCTCCGTGCTTTACGGAGACATGCACGACGTCAAGTTCACCAACGCCCAGATTGACAAGACCAACGACAACGGAGGCCACCCCTGCGGCATCATAGCCGGTTACGGCGGTTACGGCGGCCGTCCCGCCAGAGTATGGAACGTTCACGTCAACGGTACCGTCAATTCCACCAAAGTTAACGGCGTCGGAGGCATGTTCGGACGTATCAACGCCATAGACATCGAATCTTGCTCGGCCGACTGCACAGTCAACAGCAAGAACGACTTCTCCGGCATTCTCTTCGGCTACGACGCAGGTTTTTCAATCATCAGGAACTGCTGGACGGCAGGCACCCTCAAAGGCGGCAACAAGTCCGGCGGCATAGGCGGCGGCTTCATCAAGTCCTCGACGTCCATCTACAATTGCTACTCCATTGCCGAAGTCAACGGTTCCTTCCAGGCCGGAGGCATCCTGGGGCATGCAAACATGGACCAAAAGGGCAATAACGCCACCATCGAGCCCGGCAATCACATCGAAAAGTGCATCGCCTGGAACTCAAGCATCAAGTCTACGGCCACCGATGCCAACGAACATTACAGCAGCGGCGTGATAGTCGGCTACACCGCGGTCAAGAACTACCTGACGGACTGCTACCGCAAGGCCGATATCAGCTTTACCGAATGTCCCAAGAACACCTCCCTGGGATATGGCGTCACCAATCAGGAGAATGCCAGCCCGTCGAGCCCCATGACCCACAGTTCCAACACCTACGACTTCGCATACCACGGCAAGGCGGCGGCTTCAGGCAAGAGCCTCAGCCAGGTAGCGCGCGACCTGGGCTGGAGCAGCACCATATGGGATATGAGCGGCTCCGTCCCCGTGCTTACCGGCAAGGCTGAATTCTACGATTTCAGCGCCTCCAGCGGAGCTCCTTCAGCTCCCACCGGCAGCAATCCCAAGCCCGGCCAGGGCGAGGTCAGGCCTTCCGCCGGAAACGGCTGGAGCATCGAGACCATCAACGAAGCACTCACCCTGTATTCCTACGCCGGAACCCTTGCCGAGACCGGCAAAGTCGCACGGATTTTCGTGCTCGACCTCGATCTGAACAACCCCAATTACAAGATTAAATTCGTCCACGCTTCTCCTTCCGTCGAGAACTCGGTCGCCCTCGGTTCGCTCGGCAACCAGGGAGTCGCCGCCATCAACGGCGGTTACGAGCAGGGCTCGATAGTGTTCAAGGCCTACGGCATCGGTTATTCCTACATGCCCAACAACGAGATCTCCTGGACAAGCCCCAAGAACGAAGTCAGATATGTTCCCAACTGGAAGAGCGAGGCTGCTTTCTACTACAACAGCAACAGCAATCTCAAGATGAGCTTCGACGGTTACGGACTCTCCATCGACGAGCAGCGCAGATTCTACACCTTCGGCACAGGCGAGTGGGACAACATCGTATCCAGCGCCCCTATGCTCATCAACGACTGGAACCCTTGCGGCACCGTGTTCGTCGATCCTTCGCTGACTGCTGCGCAGATCACCCAGTACGGCGCCTACAGCAACGAAGATCCACGCTACCACCAGTCGCAGACTCACCCGCGTACCGCCATCGCCATAACCGAGGGCAACCACTTCCTGATGGTTACCGTTGACGGACGTCAGACCCAGGCCGTGGGCATGAGCGCCAAGCAGCTTACCAATTTCCTGGTGAACCGCTTCAATCCCCGCTGGGCACTCAACCTCGACGGTGGCGGCTCCACCACAATGAGCATCAGGCGCAGTTCCGGAGTCGAAGTCATCAATTACCCTTGCTCGGACGGTTCCGACGGCACCCACACCGGCGAGCGCAAAGTGACCTCACATATTTGTATAGTTAAAAAGTAATTCGTCATAAATCAGAAAGTTATGAAAAAGATATATCGCACTCCCCTTGTTGAGCAAGTGGACTATTACCTTGAAAACGTTCTGGCGCAGTCTACCGACGGAAGCCTCGTGGACATGCCGGGTGAAGTGGTTTTTGACGACCTTACTTCTTAGCCTTATGAAAGCGCATTATTTGATTATTCCGGTGCTGCTCTCCCTATGTTGCTGCACCAGGGAGGCCCCCGAGCAGGAGTCCCCTGCCGGCACTGTGACCATCTGCGCTTCGGTATCCGAAAGCGAGGGGACCAAGGTGTCCCTCACTCCCGACGGCAACGGCCTGCACCTTGCCTGGGAAAGCGGCGACTGCCTGCGGGTAATTTCCGGGAGCCAGTCGGAGAAGTTCGAGATCAAGGATGACTTCACCGACCACACCGCCCGGTTTACCGGCAAGGCCGTGAGCGGATCTTCATTCGACATCCTTTATCCGGGCGACTTCGCTTCGGCCGAGGAAGTTGAAGGGGCTGAAAACGGAGCTCAGACCCAGAGCGGCAACGCCAACACCGACCACCTGCGTTACGCAGCCTTGCTGAGCGGAGTGGACGACTACACCGACATCACCTTCTCCCCCGAATGGGCGGCCTCACACGGCGGCACTTTCAAGACCGCCGGAGCCATAAGGCTCACCGCAACCTTGCCCGAGGGAGTCTCGCAGCTTAAAGATGTCTCCATCGACCTCGGCGGCCGCAAGCTTTCGCTCGGCCTCAAAAACATCGACGTGTCAAAGAGCGCCCAGGTGCTCGACGCCTACCTCATGACTCCCTGGGAAGACATCGTGCTCGCCGCGGGCGCTAAGGTCGGGGTCAAGATTCACTCTTCCGAGGGCGGGCTTTATGCCACGGAGATTACAATTTCAAAGGGAGCGACTCTCCGCTCCGGGCGCGTTAGCAACTTTGTGATTTCCAAGGGTATAAAGGAGCAGCTTTTCGAGAGCGGCTCAGGCACTGCTGCCGACCCCTGGATCATTGTCAGCACCCGTCAGATGGAGAACATGATGGAACTCTACAAGAAAAGCACCCAGACCGATTTCACCTGGTACTTCAAGCTTGCAGAAGATGTTGACATTTCATCCATAGACTGGGTATCTCTAAACCGCACAAGCCCCTACAAGAGAGGCATCGATTTCGACGGCCAGGGCCACACCATCAGCGGCCTTACCTCGGGACCGGACAACAACTACCCCAGCTTTGCGGGAGTGCTCTGCGGCAACATCAAAGACGTCACCTTCACCGGAGCCACCATCAATGCCGGAAACAACAAGTGCGGCGTGGTGTGCGGATATCTTGGCACCACCGGCGTAGTCGGCAACTGCTCCGGAGTCACAGTCAAGAATTCTACGGTTGGCGGCACCAACAATATGGGTGGATTCGCGGGCCAGGTAGCTTGCGCGGGCATCATCGAAGACTGTCACGTTGAAGATGTTACAATCACTCAGGGCTATACTTCTACCGGACGCGGCACCGGAGGCTTTGCCGGGTCTATCTCTGCCAATCCCACTTTCAGCGGATGCTCATTCAGCGGCAGTGTCACAGGCCTCGCTCAGACAGGCGGATTCTCCGGATATGCCGAGCAAGCAACCTTCAACGGCTGCTTCGTGGAGGACGCCACCATCACAGACACCCACAACGGCAAGAGCACCCGCAGCGCCGGCTTTGTCGGCTATGTGGCTATGGGCGTCAACATCAGTGGCTGCTACGTCAAGAATGCCATCGTCAATGCGCCCAAAGGGCAGCGGATCGCCGGCTTCATCGGCCAGTTGGGCAGTCAGTCCACCGGCAAGAACGCCGACCTGATTTCTGCCAGCTACACGCAGGACTGCACCGTTACCGGCGGCGCACTCAGCGGAGGCTTCGTGGGCGTGCAGTACAACGATATCGAGAAGTGTTATGTCAGCGGCGGCACCGTCACACTCGGCGGCACCAACGGCGGCGGCTTCTCGGGTTTTGCCCAGAACGGCAACCTCATGAACTGCTACACCACCGCTGCGGTGAACGCCGGAGCCAACTCCCCCATCGGCGGCATGATAGGCATCGCCTATGCAGCCACTGTTTATAGCTGCTACACCTCAGGAGCCATTTCCTGTACAGGCGCCAATGTGGGGGCGTTCGTAGGCCAGAGCGCCATAGAAGGCAACAGCCGCCCCGCGCTCGTAGCAAACAGCATCAGCTGGAACGCCGGCCTCCCCGCCATTGCTTCCAATACTGTTGAAGCTACGGTAAGCAATTGCTACATAGGCAATTCCGGCACCGTATCATCGCAGGCAAGCGCGCTTGGATGGAATACCGATATATGGAACCTGTCCGCTGCCCTGCCAACTCTCAAGCCCGGCACAGCCAGTGGAGTTAACGTGGCCTTCATAGGAGACAGCATCACCTGGCAATGGGTCCGCACAGGATTCCATCCCGAGTACTTCGCCGCGCACGAAGGTTACGTCAACAAGGGTATCAGCGGTGAGCAGACTCACCAGATGCTGGCCCGTTACCCCTACGACATGGTGGCGCTGCACCCCAAGGTGGTGGTAATCATGGGCGGCACCAACGACATAGCCAATGCCGTCACCCAGGATGACATAATGGCCAATCTGAAGGCCATGGCAGAGATGTCGGCGGCTGACGGAGCCAAGGTGGTACTGTGCTCCGTCACACCCTGCAACCGCAGATACAGCGCCGTAGGAGGCCCCAAGACCCTCGCCATCCTCCCGCTCAACGAGGCCATCAAAGCCTACGTACAAGAGAAGGGATTCACCTACTGCGACTACTACCCCGTCCTTGCCGACGAGAACGACGGCCTAAAGATAGAATACCAGAACGACGACCTCCACCCCAACCGCGAAGGATACATTGCCATGGAGGCGGTGATTCAGCCAATACTTGATAATTTGTTAAACAACTAATAATTATCGCCTATGACACACACAACGCTCACTTGCGAGTCATACGCATCCCCAACGGTGCGTGTGCTCCAGATTGGCCCGGCCCATTGCATCGCCGGGAGCGACAGGATGTCCGACATGGACAAGAACACTGTTTTTGAGGAAGAATTTGATGATTAGGAGGACACGAGTATGAAAAAGATTATTATCCTTTTGAGCGTGGCCATTGCCGCCCTCGCCGTATCCTGCAACAAAGTTACTCCTCAGGATTCCACACCCGACGCCCCCAAAGGCGAGAAGATCACCATTTCCGTATCACTCTCCGATGCTCTATCCAAGGTTTCACTGACCCAGGATCCCGCAGATCCCGACGGGGCTATCAAGGTTGCATGGGAAGCTACGGACAAGATTTTTGTAATTGATGCCAGCAACCCTAATAACTTTGAAGCGTTTTCAATAGTTGCTGGTAGTATTGACACAGAAAAGCCTTACACTGCAACCTTTGAGGGAACGGCTCCTGATGCAAGCTCGTTCAACATCCTTTATGGCGCTACCAGCGTATCTGCGGCTAATAGCTTTAATAGCGAACAGACCCAGACAGGAAATGCTTCTACCGACCACCTGCAATATAAGGCTCTAGTATCTGGTGTTTCAAGCATCGAGAACATTGAGTTCTCAAAAACTTGGGCAGAGACTAACGGCGGAAGCTTCTCACAGAATGGAGCACTCCGCTTACGCATTCAGGTTCCCGCCGAAGTTACCTCTGTCGCTTCTGTATCCCTGAAAGCTCCAAGCACTATTTTCAGCGGCTCGGAGACCATAACGGTCAAATTCAATGCCTCAGTCGAGCCTGTTAACGGCATTATCACAGCATATGCAATGCTCCCTATGGGAGAGGCCATTGAGGTTGCCGAAGGGGATTTCGTACTAACAATAGAAACCGCAGAGGAGATTGAGTACAATAAGACATTCTCTCCAGGCTCCATCTCTTTCAAGCCCGGCCAGACCAACGCCATCAAGCTCAACAAAAGCGGCTTTAACAAAAATAATCCTTTCGCTGGCGGCTCAGGTATAGAAGGCGACCCCTACCTCATCGCCACTGCTGAGCATATGCTAAAAATGGATGCAAATATGACTCGCGGAGAGATTACCTACTTCAAGCTCATTGATAATATTGACATGGACGGAATCGAGTGGGTTTCTTTGAATAACGTTGCGAAAGATGGTCATTTCGATAAGTATATCAATTTCGATGGCGACAACAAAACTATTAGCAATCTAACTCCCGATACAAGTAAACCTTATCCTTCTTTATTTGGCGTTATGAATGGTACTGTCCAGAATCTAACAATCGATAACGCAACAATAGGAGGGAGTGACAAAAAATCCGGTGCGTTTGCTGGGTATATTGGGAGTTCGGACAGTTCTTTTACTCCGTTTGTATCTAATGTTAAAGTCATTAATTCTAATGTCGGTTCATCAAGTTCACGCATCACAAATTTCTGCGGTGGGTTTGCCGGGCAAATTCAAAAGAGTGGTACTACACTCAAAGATGTATCCGTTGAGGACACCGAAGTTTATGGCGATTCCGGATCTAACAAACAGGCTGGAGGATTAATAGGAGAAATAAAGAGTGGTGCAACTTTAGAGCATTGTCACTCAACTGCCAAGGTAGATGCCCGAGCTTACATTGGAGGACTCATTGGAGAAACAGAAGCACCGAGTGACGAAACAATAATTGTTTCAAAGTGCTACTATAGTGGCCCTTCAGTATCAGCAAGCTACCGTTATGCCGGTGGAGTTGTAGGGCACAAGAATGGTGAAGGAACTTTACAGATAACCAATTGCTACGTGACTGGTAATATTTCCGCGGACAGCGGTTGGGCTGGCGGAATTTCTGGAAATCACTACAAGGGAACTACAACTATTGAAAACTGTTATGTGACTGGTTCCGTAACCGCCAGTTTTGGCGCAGGAGGGATAGTTGGACAAGTAAATGCTGTTGGACTCTCCGTTATACGTGCCATGGCCTTTAATTCTTCTATTAAAGCTACAGCAACTGATACTGGCCAGCACTATAGTAGCGGTGCAGTAATAGCATATGGCAAAGATTATACAATGATAGTAAGCTATTGCTATCGAAGGGCTAACCTTGCAAATGATTTTGTTGAATGTCCCGGCAATAGTGATAATACCATATCTCAGATGGGCTTCCTCAACTCTCCCGGCATATTACCACAGGGTGCACATCAGTATATTCGTTGCCACCATGGAAGAAACACAAACATGTCCTTATGCGAATTAGTTCATAGTGGAGCTATTGGCGAAGATTGGTCTTCTGACATATGGGATTGGTCAGGAGCCACCCCAACTATAAAGTAGTTTACTTTTGAAGAACCCGGTTTGGAACATTATTTAACTGTTACCTTCAATTAGAAGTTTCTGCCTTTCTAAACGACCGTGTTCTTCTTTTAAGCGAACGGCGACTTTCAGGCTCCGGCTTGTCAGTTGCCGTTCTTTTTTTTGACGGCCAACGGGCCTGCGGGCAGAAAGTGCCTGGTGCTGGCTTGGAGGCGTCCCTCCTCTACTACGGTGACACTGCGGGGAGACGGTGCCGCCGCCTCGCATTACGGGGCTCGGCGGCTACGGCGCGCCGCTGCGGGGAGCAACACCCGCAGGGCTCTCCTCGCGGCGGCCGTCACCGGCAGAGCGCACAAAAGCGGGGGTTCTGTGGCAAACGCAACGGCGGACAGACGAAAAGCGCACAAAAGACG
>JAEEGI010025509.1_pt1 | contig 11452 bp, 11 predicted proteins | sample 8958751 | NCBI WGS metagenome assembly JAEEGI01 (sample SAMN16246545, study PRJNA631951) | gut metagenome | biome: gut microbiome; feature: rumen; material: KS-attached | host: Bos | place: Iran: Karaj | collected 2018-10 | reverse complement strand
CGCCACTCATCTTCATTCTCAGTAATCAGCGCACCTCCGCCTGAAGTGGTAATCATCTTGTTACCGTTGAACGACAGCACACCGAACTTACCGAATGTTCCCAAAATCTGACCATTGAACTTTGAGCCAAAGCCTTCGGCTGCGTCCTCTACCACAGATATCTCATACTTGTTGGCAATCTCCATGATACGGTCAATCTTGTAAGGCATACCATAGAGTGCCACAGGCACGATAGCCTTTGGTTTCTTGCCAGTCTTGGCTATGCGATCCTTGATAGCCTCTTCCAGCAACTCGGGATCCATATTCCATGTCTCGCGTTCAGAATCAATGAAAACAGGTGTAGCACCCAAATATGTAATAGGGTGTGAACTTGCACAGAATGTAAAACTCTGCACACATACCTCATCGCCATGACCAACTCCACAAGCAAGCAGTGCCAAATGCACCGCTGCAGTTCCAGAAGAGAGCGCAACAACGCGTTTTTTCTGTCCAACGAACTCTTCGAGGTCTTTCTCGAAGCCATTCACATTAGGACCAAGCGGCACAACCCAATTAGTATCAAAAGCCTCCTTCACATAACGTTGTTCCGCTCCGTCCTCGCTCATATGAGCCAGACAGAGGTATATTCTATTCTTTCTGTTTTCCATTGTAATACTTTAATAAATGATAATATTAGATTAGTTCACTTTCAAAACTATGGTAAATTAAAACTATTAATAGCCTTACCTACCTCCTTGCTACCATCTTGCTATCCCCTTACTATCCCCTTGCTACATCATAGCAATGTTACATTTTGAAAGAGAACAACTCCGACAGATATTTATATTATCGAAATTTCAAAAAAAAGAGATTTGCTACATCAGATTCAAGACAAATTTCTGGGGTCTCCACATTTTTGAATGTGAATTCCATTTAATTGCTCAATAGACTTTTTGTCTCGTATGTACTTATAAGGAAGCGACATGTAAAGACTTAAAATTAACCACACGTTCAGAATGTGTCCTAATGCAAAGAGTCCTCACAAATCGTATCAGAATTCAATTATTAGATAAGGTTTTCCGACCCTAAGAACACCACCTCTTGCGAAGAGATACTTCTAAACGGCTCACAAAAGTACAAATAATATTGCATTTAGCCAAGAAAATAAAAAGAAAATCAAACATCTGTTTAAAACAGGAATTCGTTATTTACTGAAAATCAAAGAAATATAATTAAAGTTTTTTTTACAGATATTGACAATAAAAACACAAAAACTGCTAATCAATGTCATTTTTCTTTCATCAACGAATGGAATTTCGTTGGTATCATCTTCTGAAATTTTGCAAGAGTTCCCCTTGGAACGAAAATGGATTTTATTAGTTCATTGCCGTCTGGCGTTTCAACCTCTATAAAAACATGTCCTTCGATTTGTGAGATGCTACTTGGGAGTTCAAGAACATCAAAATGCAAGCCACCAAAAGCATTGCTACTTATCGTTTCGATGCCATCGGGAACGACGAGTTTTCCTTCTGAAACCTTTCCTGCCGGACACGCAACCAGAGATTTTCTATCTTTAGAAAGCAGAAGTCCATCGGCACTACAAAACACAGGATTTGCATCATCAACTTCGACTGAAACCAACAAAGAAAAATCAATGTTGCGGACATCTTTCAGACTTTTGGGAATAAAGACCGTTCTCGATGGTTCAAAATCGAAACACGAATAAAAGGTATCGAAAGCATGCGCTCCTATCGCCTCTGTTCCTTCAGCAATAACAGCTGTTTTCTCGCCGCCATTGGTTCCCGGGAACACAATAAGCGTCTTTTTATCCTTTGAATAGAGAACACCGTCTACGCTACAAAATTTCCGATTTGAAGGCGCAACTTCTATTCTTTCGAGGTTGTAACAATTGTCAAAACAATCTTCGGCTATAAAATCCAGATTTTCTGGAATATATACAGATTTCAACTCGTAACAGCAATCAAACGTGCGCCTCTCTATCCGCTTTATTCCTTCCGGAAGTCTTATAGATTTAAGGTGTTCGCAATTTTTGAAAGCACACTCGCCTATCGTCCTCACGGAATTTGGAATAGTGATGCTTTCCAACGAAAAGAAATCGGCGAAAGCAAGGCTGTCAATCTTCTCCATGCCTTCGGGAAGGACGAGATTCTTCAGAGAAAAGACTTCGGAAAATGCGTACGGCCGTATATTTTTCAGACTTGGCGGAAAAAATATCTTCTCAATTTTACAACCGCTAAAAGCTGCTTCGCCAATCACCTCCGCCCCTTCTTTCACCCTATATTCTACAAGGTCTTGAGGAGCCTTCAGAAGACATTTGCCGTCGCGACTGTAAACAACGCCATACTCGTCTTTTGTGCCTGAAGAAAAATCTTCAGCCTTAACTGCTGAATTTTTCAGACATACTGAACTCCCGAAAGAGAAAGACGTCATCGCACACAGAAAAGCAAGTCCGAAGACCTTTTTATTTAGAATCATAATACTTTCGATTTTGGATAAAACAAAAGTTCAACCGCACTTTTAAGTTTGTACAATATCGCAGCAAAAATAACAAAACGCACGAAACATTAGCAATAATAAAAAGGAAAATAGTACAATCAGAACAATATTTTTAATACTTTTGCAACACACATTTTAAATTTAAACATTATGAGTTATACATACGAATATCCACGACCTGCGGTTACTGCCGACTGCGTGGTTATTACAAAAGAAGACAGCCCGAAAGTACTGCTGATTCAGCGTGGCGGAGAGCCATACAAAGGTTGCTGGGCATTTCCGGGCGGATTTATGGATATGGACGAGACAACTGAGCAATGCGCCATTCGCGAACTGAAAGAAGAAACAGAACTACATATAAAAGAGGTGAAACAGATTGGTGCATACTCGAAAGTTAACCGCGACCCTCGCGGACGCACAATCTCGGTTGCCTACCTCGCCGTAATAGACAAGCCAGCCCAAGTCAGAGGTCTTGACGATGCTGCCAAGGCCGAATGGTTCGAACTGTCGGCTTTGCCCAAACTGGCTTTCGACCATGCCGACATAATGAGCGATGCAATAAGGCTCTACAACAAAACGAAATAATATAGGAAAGTCCAAAGAATTGTAAAACTAATTCCTTGGACTTTATTTTTAAACAGAGAATGGGTATCAAAAAAGCGGTATGTTCACACACACCGCTTCTTACGAATTTAGAATTTATGAATAGAATTTTTTCGAGATTCTTTTTTTGTATATGCAAAGATAAAGTGTTTTTTCGTTACAAAGAAATATTTCGAGACAAAAAAACATCATTTATACAATTAGAACAAAACTACATTCAAACTGAACAAGTTTTCAATCTTTTCTCTGCCAAATTTGCATCACTTTACCCTTTACAACGACTATATTCAACAAACTTACCACTACGAATAGCAAAATTCCAAGACCGATTGCAGGGAAAAGCGTTCCTGTCTCAATCTGCGGATAAAGCATCGTTACCACGTCCATGTAATAACTGCGGACTAACGCAACAACAATGACGGCAACAACAAGAACCGCCACATTCAACAGTATTGTAAGGGCCTGATACGGCAACGCAACCTTGACAGGACTGTAGCCAATGAGCAGAAGATTTTCTAACTTGCTTGCGTTTTTTTCAACCAAAAGATAGATACTGAGCATCAGAATATAGAAACTGAGTGCGCTGATGAGCAAACCGATAATCATCACGATGCCAACCATCATACGCAAAAACCACGTTGTCTTTCCGGCATCGAGTTTATTATCCTCGGTCTCGTAATCCTTGCTCTGGAAGAATTTGGCGATGTTCTCGTCCGCGGGATTCTTGACTTCGAGAATCATACGCGAAGGCTCGTTGTCAACGCCAGCATCGGCAGAATAGTACGAATTAGCCCACTTCATGAACTTCTCTGGCACAAGAATCGTATTAAGTCGGCTGCTGAATCCGATTATCCGACCTTTATACATATCCGACTTTCCGTTTCCGCGGATAGATATATCGAAATGAATCATTCCCATAAGTCCCTCGCTAACCTTCGGAAGCGAACGGCTCTGAGCGAAGCCGAAATTATACATATTCAGATAGTTGCGAGGGATTATAATAGGAATCTCCTTATCTCCCTCGCTGAAAGTCCAGTCGTCGAGACTGACATCCACAAAATGGTCAGGCACGCTCTCGAAGAACATCTCGGTAGTGAAACCCTCCGCCCCTTCGAGCCCCATCGATGCACTCACCTTGAATGCCGAAGGAGTGAACGCGCCAATCTGACTTGTGAACGGCTGTTCCTTAATCTCGTCTATATCGCTGGCAGAGAACGTATTGGTCTTTCCCATCACACTGCCAAAGGTGCTAATTTTCTTGCTTACAATAAGATAATCTTCGCGCATAAAACTGTCGCCCTGCTGAAACAACGGCACAACATCGGAATAAAACTGAAATCCGACGAGCACAATTACCATTCCAAACAGATTGGCGAACAAGAAGCCCACAAACTGAGGCACGCTGATATGCTGTCTTAATAACTTCCAAACTAATCTCATAATTTCAAAACCCTTTCATAATCGAGCACCATGTGCTTTCCAATACTTGTTACGATAACGCCTGCACCCTGACGCTTTGCCTCGGTCATCATGATTGAAGCCATAATCTCGCTGTTACGATCGTCGAGATGGCTTATCGGTTCGTCGGCAAAAATAAAGTCGAATGGCTGGCAGAGAGCCCTAATCATAGCCACGCGCTGCTGCTGTCCGAAACTCATCCGACCGATTTTGGCATCCTTCTTGTCGGCAATACCGAGCATCTCGAACCATTCGTCAATCTGCTTTTTCTTCTGAAAACCCGTCAGGTTATTCTTTATCAACACATTATCGAACGCTGTGAGTTCTGGAAAGAGCCTAAGTTCCTGCCACAGCATTGAGATATGATTTTTCCTGACATCTACCCACTGCGATGTGGTGAGATTGTTGATATTCTTTCCGTCGAAACAGATAATGCCCTGATAATCTTTTCTGTAACCAAAAATGTAACTGCAAAAAGACGATTTTCCTGTTCCCGAATTTGCCTCGAGCAGATACAACTTTCCTTTCTGAAGCGCAATTTCCTTGTGCCACACGTCGCTCTCAACCGAGTCTCGGCTGGCAAACACTTGCGGAAGGGTGTTCTTCAGTTCAATACTTTCCATCTCCTATTTCCAAATTTGCTTTAAAAAGTTTATCTTCGAATCCTTCATCATTACATGAAATTCAATATCATTATTGCCCTCGGATGCCAGAACAACAGCGTCTACATTGTTGAAAACACCGCGAGCGTAGTTGGCATACATTCCGACAGACGACAGTTCTTTCTGAACCATATTCTGCGTCATCAATTCGCTTACCATAAAGGCTGCAAAGAACGATTTATTCTTTAGGTCGACGCCCTTGAAACTGCCAGATTTAGCATCGAGCAACTTCGGAGCGGCAAGCTTTGATGCAGAATTTAAGGTTGCCTCACCGTTCGAAATCTTCAACACCTTGTCTTTTACAGTTACAAAAGCAGATTTCTCGCCAGCTTCAATCCTATAGCTTTCCTTGCCACCGGCAAAAGCGACATCCGACACATTGGTCTGAACCAAGAAGTTATCAGCATTCACGGCAGTAAACTGAATATCGCCCTTGGCAGATTTCAGCATAGCATCGGCTTCGAAATTCATGTTCATGCCAATGAGCATAGTGCGCAATGCCGGGATTTTTCGGCAGAAGTCGAGCAATTTATCGCCCGACGCGCAATTTACAACTGCCAACGCCGAACATTTGCCATCGTATGGAACTTTTGATAAGAATGTTCCTTCGAGTTTGCCGAATGCGCCAGACTTCTCGTCGAGCATCTTCTGAACCTGAGCAACGTCAGAGAAAGCCTGTCCTTTGAAAACTATCTCACCATTGTCAAAATTCAAGGTACTGAGGAAACAGATTTTATCGTTATCAACTGTTTCAGGCAATCCTACGCGGAAATATCCTACATATTCCTTCGGAACGATGTCGAGCGAAGTGAGCAACGCTATGTCCTTGTTTGTAGCCACAAGTTTCTCGAATCGCGTAGAAGCCGCAAAACTTTCTTCCTTGCTCTGCGACAGAAGTCGCGCAAGCGTGTTCTTCACAACGTTGCCTGTGCCCATAGAGAAAAGGCATGTGTTATCGTTGAAGGCAACTTGAACCGAACCATAAAGCTCAGCAAACTTTACACCGTTCTTCTCGGTAACGGCCGAAGCCAAGCCCTGTTTCTTTACAAATTCAAGAAATTCCTCGAAATCCGACTCGTCGTTCATCTTGGCTGTGATGCAGAAGTAATCGTTAGCCGTGTAGAATCCGTAGATTCTTTTACCGAAATCGAGTCCAATTTCGGTCGGATCTTCGATATATTTTGACAGTTCCTTGTCGTTCTTACTATCACTGCTGTTAAGTTTGCCGAGCAATTCATTCTGATAATTGAGTTCGCCAATGCCCGACTTTACGGCAATACTCTTTAAATCGAAATACACAACCGCCTTAGAATTGGCAGGAATGACGTTTGTGTAATCGTCTTGACTGCACGCTACCAGCAGCAGAGTGCAGACTAAAGCAACAAAAATTCGTTTCATCTGATTAGATTATTTTGATTATACGTTTAATCGCAGTTCTGATTCACAAGCCACATCATGTGAACGGCAGTGAGAGCCGCCGTCTCGGTGCGAAGCCTGCTTTTGCCAAGGCTAACTGAACGGAATCCGTGACGAAGGGCGAACTCAACCTCGTCGATGCTGAAATCGCCTTCTGGGCCGACCATTACAAGCGTTTTCTTGCCACGGCAAAGAAGGTCGTGAAGCAACGGCTTTCCGTCTACAATCCGTACTCCTTCAGCCTGAGATACGCGACAATCGTCAGCCAAATCGCCCTCGTCGTAGCAATGGCAAATAAACTTGTCTTCGGCATCGGCATCCTCGACAAACTTCTTGAAAGGCATCATCTCGTCGAGTTGCGGCATGAATGCCTTGTGGCTCTGTTTCAGCGCAGACACAAGGATTTTCTCCACTCGCTCATTCTTTATAACCGTGCGTTCAGAAAAGCGACAGTTCAAAAACGAAAGTCTGTCGATACCAATTTCGGTCGCTTTCTCGGCAAACCACTCAATTCGGTCCATATTCTTGGTCGGGGCCACCGCAATGTGGATATTTCCTTCCCAAGCCTTTTTCTGAACATCTTCTTCAATTATCGAATAAAGGCACTTGTGGTTGCTCACAGCCGTGAGTTGCGCCTTGTAGAATACGCCATGTCCATCGGCAAGCATCAACTCATCGCCCTCTTTCAGGCGAAGAACCCTTGCACAATGCGAAGCCTCATCACTTGGCAAGATGCCAGACTTTGCATCTGGCACATAAAAGAATCTGACCTCTTTCATTTATTTTCTCATGTTTATTTCATTTCGGAGTTGTGCGGCAAGCTCATAGTTTTCAGACTTCACCGCCATGTCCATCGCCTCTTTCAGAATACTTGTTGGCAGACTGTTTAACGAGAGCATCTCTCTGTCTCCCCTCGCCTTGCTTGCATACTCGGCATCAAGAACTTCTTTCTTCACAAAAATCGGAGCCTCGGTAACGATAGCCATCGACACGGCATCGGTCAGGCGGCAGTCGAGACTGATGCTTTCGCCGCCATCTTTCGGCGAAACCACTATATCCGAACTGAATATTCCGTGGCTCACACTTTTTATTATAACCATGTCGATTTTGTAATTAAGTTTGGTCAGCAGATTATTAACCACATCGGGCATAAAGGGGCGCACACGCCTGTTCTTCAAATCGAGCCTCTGCAAGAACGCGTATTCAACATCTCCAATAGGCACAAGAAGTTTGCGTGTCCCGCCCTTCTCGTGCAGACACATTGTGTAAAACGAAGATATTTTCTTCAGCTCCGCAAATCCAACCAATTCCAACTCTACCATTAGTTTTTCGAACTTTTAAAGTGCTAAAATACAAACATATTTTAATATAACTGCAAAATTATGGTGTTTATTAAAGATAAAAATTTCACAAATGTTAAAAAATGTTAAACAGATAAAGATTTTTAATAGTTTTATGTTGAATAACATAATTTATTAATATCTTTGCATCGTGTTTTTCATGGTATTAGATTAAAGGTTATTAAAGATTGGTTGTCGGGAGGACAACCTTCTTTTTTTTGCTTACTTTACTACAGTAAAAGGCAACAAAAAAATTAGGATAGTGTAGAGAGATACACTATCCTATTTTTTTATTCCACATACAGTACCAAGCCTTTCAGATACTCGCCTTCGGGATGGTAGATGTTTATCGGATGGTCGGCTGGCTGATGAAGCTGATGAAGAATTCTAACACTTCTGCCGCTCTGTGCCGCTGCCGTAAACACCGCCATGCGGAACTGGTCTTTATTCACCGCCTGAGAGCAACTGAAGGTAAACAAGATTCCACCCGGCTTAATCTTCTCGAAAGCCTTGGCATTTAGTTTTGTGTATCCTCTCAGCGCATTGCGAAGGGCATCCTTGTGCTTTGCAAACGCAGGAGGGTCGAGAATTATCAAATCATACTGGTCGCCCATTGCTTCAAGATACTTGAAGGCATCTTCGGCATAGGCTTTATGACGCTCATCACCAGGGAAGTTAAGTTCTACGTTGGCATTCGTAAGGTCTATAGCCTTAGCCGAACTGTCTACCGAGTGAACCAACTTCGCTCCGCCGCGCATTGCATAGAACGAGAATCCGCCAGTATAACAGAACATATTAAGAACGCTGCGTCCCTTGGCATAATGCTCCAGAAGGCTTCGGTTGTCGCGCTGGTCAACGAAGAAACCAGTCTTCTGACCTTTCAACCAATCGACATGGAACTTCAGGCCATTCTCAAGAGCCACGTTATCCTTGCTTCCGCCAATCAAGAAGCCGTTTTCCTGATTCAAGTCGGCCTTGAACGGAAGCGTCGTCTCGCTCTTGTAGTAAACATTCTCAACCTCGCCGTTCATCACATCCACGATAGCCTTGGCTATCTCCTCTCGGCACACATGCATTCCTACGGAATGAGCCTGCATAACGACGGTGCTTCCGTAGCGGTCGATAACCAATCCCGGCAGATTGTCGCCCTCGCCGTGAACCATTCGATACGTTGTGTTATCGGCTCTGCCAGCCACACCGATGCTTCGGCGCACATCGTCGGCAACCTTCAGGCGACGCTTCCAGAAGTCGAAGTTAATCTCCTCATCGTCGAAAGAAAGCACACGGACAGCGATGCTGCCAATCTGCCAATGACCTACAGCGATGAACTTTCCATCGTTGTCAAGAACCCTCACGATTGAGCCTTCTTCCAAACCCGAAGGATTCTGCTGCAAGGCACCAGAAAAAACCCAAGGATGAAAACGCTTCAACGATTCATCCTTACCTTTTTTTAAATATAGTGTGTTATATGCCATATATCAATTATTTTCGGCCGGAACCTCCTCTGGTTCAACCATTTTTATAATTTCGTAATCGTTTGATGCCCGCAGGCGTTCGAGTTCCTCGTAGAGCATGATGCACGCCCACGCATCGGTTGCCGCATATTTCTTCTGAGCCTCGGTGAGAACAGGCGCCTCCCAATTGGTTAGTCGCTGTCCCTTCGAAATCTTTCGTCCGAACACGTTGGCATAGAGTTTCTGAAGGCTCTGGTCTTCGATGCCGAATGTCTTTACATACTGCTGAAGTTCGTAGAAATCGCCGGGCGTGAATCCTGCACGCTTGTGCAGTTGGCTGAAATCGTCCTTCAGCGACAGACCGACCTTCGGAACGGTGAGGTCTTCGAGAAGTTTTATCAAGCAATCGGGCATTCCGATGAGATTCAATCTGAAGAGGAAGCACATATCGCGAGAGGCGCACTGAACGAGCGACACCTTATATTCAACACCCTTTCTGAAACTTGGACGAGTCTCGGTGTCGAAGCCCAGAATGTCCTGCTCCAACAAATATTTCACAGCCGATTCAGCCTCGCGCTGACTCTGCACTACCACAATCTTTCCGTCGAAGAGCACGCGTTCCATCTCGGCTATGCTCTTCTTGTCAACCTTATTATATAGTTGTTTCATTCTTCGCTCTCGTTGTAATAAACCTCGTGAATGGCACGCATTGTGTTCACCAGTTTCTGCCCCCAGAACATCTCGAAATTTTCCTTTACTTGGGCAAGCGCATCGACAACGATGTCCTCGACTCCCGAACGATAGTTTGACACAAAGTCGCGCACATCCTGATAGATGTCGGCAATATCCTCGGAAATTGTCTTCATCACCGGTGTTTCGCTATACTTGAAATCCTCGACGAATACATCGAGATATGTATCAAGGTCGGCAAAATTCATCGACACATAACTGCGCACCGCCTCGTAATCGTCTTCCTTTACGAACGATTCGACCTCTCCCATACCTATAGCATCAATCTTGGGCAAAAGCGTTGCTTTAATGTATATAAGTGGTAAAACCTTGAGCATGTAGCCAGCCATTTCCCTGCGCGTGATTTTTTCGAACTTCTCAAGAAAAGCGCAGAATTCAACAGAAACGGTAACGAACTCCACTACATCGCGGTTCATTATTATAGAATCTTTTCCTTCCATATATTCGTTTTAAGTTACAAAATTATATAAAAACTTCCTTACATAGATGTTTTTTACCAATTTTTCAACTACATTTGCACAAAATTTTGATAAACCAGTATGGCAAACAAGTCAAACAACAAAGATACATTCCAAACAAAAGCAACCGAAGAAGCGCGTAAGATGCTCGACAGCGAGAAGATATGCCCGATTGCCGGCATAATTCTTATAGGCATAGCCATTTTCATCATCTTGGCTTTCCTGTCGTTTCTCTCTACGGGCTCAGAAGACTACAGCGAGGTTTCAGACGGCTCACCTGCCGTTGAGAACATTAAGAACATGATGGGTATAAGAGGTGCTAAAATCAGTTACTACCTCATAAATAAATGTTTCGGATTTCCGGCTTTCGTAATCCCGGTTTTCATGATTATGGCTGGACTGAAGCTCACCAAATCGTTCCGCATCCGTTTGTGGAAATGGTTCGTGTATCTGTCGCTCATAATGCTGTGGAACTCACTTCTGTTCGGCATGATTGACTTTGAATTTCTCGATTGTCCTTTCTTCATCCGATTTGGCGGACAGCACGGAATAAATATGTTCAAGTGGATGAACGGTCAGATTGGCACAGCCGGAGTAATCATCTTTCTGTTTATCAGCGCAATCTGCTATGCCATCTGCCTCAGCGACGAGACAATTATCTTGCTAAAGAAACTAACTTCGCTTTCGACTTACAGAAAGAAGAAGGACAAGGTTATAATCGGTCAGCAGACGCCTGAAGATGATGAGCGGTTCCGTAATCTGGAAGAAGAAGGAGAAGAAGAAAATGACGAGGACGAGGAAGAATCTGAAGACGA
>JAEEGI010025508.1_pt1 | contig 11452 bp, 10 predicted proteins | sample 8958751 | NCBI WGS metagenome assembly JAEEGI01 (sample SAMN16246545, study PRJNA631951) | gut metagenome | biome: gut microbiome; feature: rumen; material: KS-attached | host: Bos | place: Iran: Karaj | collected 2018-10 | reverse complement strand
CATAATATTCATCCTGAGCACCCTGCTCTCCGGCCTCCACCTGGGATTCCTTGTCATTGTCCGCAAAGCAAACCTTAAGGAGACCCGCCCCATGGTGCCCTACATCGCTCTGGCCACACTGCTATACTTCATGTTCCTTGCGGACCTGACGGCAGGGTATGTAGTGTATCTGTAGGCTCTGCTCATCATCACAAAAAATCAAAAAGCGGACTGCCTGAGGACACGCTCCTCCGGCAGTCCGCTTTTTTTGTTTCTTCGTCACTAGCTTACACGAATGTGATCAGTTCCTCCGCCTCTTTCCTCACAGGTGTCTTGGGCTCCTCTTCAGGATATCCCATGGGGATCACCGCTCCCACCGAATAACCCTCGGGTATGTTCAGAGCTTCGGCGATCATCGCGTCGTCGAAGTATCCCTGGATCACCGTTCCTATGCCCTTCTCATGGGCCAGAAGGCAGAAGGTCTGAGCCGCGATGCCGCAGTCGAAGGCCTCCCAGAAATCATCTCCCTTGGGCGTGGCGTTGGAGCCGTCCTTTTCATGTCCGGAAACGCCCTTCCTGTAGGCCAGCACCATTACCTGAGGCGCGCGCTTGAGGGTATTAGCGTTGTAGGTAAATCCATAGCAGAACTCACCCGCATCGAACCTTGCCTTCAAAGCAGGGTCTTCCACCAGATAGTACCTTACGATCTGGGTGTTCTTCCAGGTAGGCACGAATCTGACGTTTTCCATTATCTCATTTATCACCTCGTGGGGTATGGGTTCAGGCTTGAAGTTCCTGACACTTCTTCTTTCTCTTATCGCATCTTTTAACTGCATGACTGGTCTCCTTATATAAAGTATACCCGCCGGGACCCGTACAAACGCAGGCCCGGGCGGGCTTCAAAACTATTTCATGAATGTTCCCAGAAGAGACCTGGCCAGCTCCGCTCCCACGTTGCCGCCCAGAGTCTTTCCGAACTTGCCAAAGGATGATCCAACAGATTTACCAAGCTGACGGCCGATGGTGCCTGCAGTGGTCCTTGCCACCTTTTCAACAGCCTTCTTTCTGGCTCTTTCCTCAGCCTCCTGCTGCTTCTGGATCTCCTTGAGCTTAGCCTCCAGCTCCTTCTGTGCAGCGGCCTGCTCTTTCTCAAGAGCGATCTGAGCCTGCATGGCTTCCGTGGCCGATATCCTCTCCTGCTCCGCTTGCTCAGCCTCCAGAGTCTTTTTCTCATAGAGCCTGGTGAGGAACTCGTAGGCCGAATCCCTGTCGTACATTTCCTTGTATCTCAGGTAGGCGTTGTTGGCAAGGATGTTTTGCTGCATCTCTTCATCCGTGATGTCCACGCCCATGGAGATGGGTGCCAGGATCTTGGTCTTTTCCACCACTGTGGGAACTCCGTCCGGTCCAAGTATGGATACCAGCGCCTCGCCTACTCCCAGGTTCAGTATAGTGGAATAGGTGTCGAATTCGGGGTTTGATCTGAAGGTGTCAGAGATGGTCCTGACCGCTCTTTCATCTGCCGGAGTGTATGCTCTCAGTCCGTGCTGGATCTTGTTTCCGAGCTGGGCCAGGATCTGATCCGGAATGTCCTTGGGTGACTGAGTGATGAAGTAGACGCCTACGCCCTTGGATCTCACCAGCTTCACCACCTGCTCGATCTTGTCCAGGAGAGCTTTGTTGATGTCCTTGAAGAGAAGGTGCGCCTCATCGAAGAAGTACACCATCCTGGGCTTCGCCATGTCTCCCACCTCAGGCAGCGTCTCGAAGAGTTCCGAGAGCATCCAGAGAAGGAAGGTGGAGTACAGCGTCGCATCGTTCACCAGTTCGCGGGCATTCAGGATGTTCACCATTCCCTTGCCGTCCGCCGTGGTCTGGAAGAAGTCCACTATGTCCAGAGCAGGCTCCGCGAAGAAAGTCTCCGCCCCCTTGGCCTCCAGCGCAACGATGTTCCTTATGATGGTGGTCACCGTAGCCTGCGCGATGTTTCCGTAGGACAGTGCGAATTCCGAAGAGTGATCGGCCACGTACTGAAGCATGGCCTTCAGGTCCTTGGTATCCACCAGGAGCATCTGCTGGTCATCGGCGATCTTGAATACCACCGTCAGCACGTCCGACTGGGTCTGGTTCAGCCCCATGAGCTTGGCGAGCAGCACCGGTCCCATCTCCGAGACTGTGGTCCTTACGGGGATCCCGTAGTTGCCATAGATGTCCCAGAAGGTGACGGGGAAGTTCTTGGCCATTCCCGCAAGATCTCCCTTGATGTCCGAGAAAAACACCGGAACCCCTGCTTCCGAGAAGGACTCGGCAAGGGTCTTAAGTGTGGTGGTCTTACCTGTACCGGTAGCTCCGGTGATCAGGCCGTGGCGGTTTGCCATGCGCGGCTCGATGGCGATCTCTTTGTCGCCTGCCATGCCTATAACTAGTCTGCCGTCCTTATACATGAGGCCTCTCCTTTCTGTTATCCGGCAGGGATCGCCGGCCGGGTTTTTAAAGCAAAATATCTATTTCCAGCTTGACTTGAGACCCACTATCTCGTTGAACACCGGGTTCTCCTTGGTGTAAAGCTTAGGCTCAGCATTGAAATATCCGTGTCTGAAGAACTGGAACCTGTCGCCGGGCTCCGCGTCCAGTATGGAGGCTTCCGCCATGCAGGTGATCACGTGCATGGACTCCGGGTTTGCCATGAGCCTTCCCGGCTCATCCGGATCGTCGATCATCAGATAGTCGAAAAGTCTAACTGTGATGGGCACGGCGTTGTTGGCGTCCACGAAGTGTATGGTGCCCTTGACCTTGCGGCCCTCGAATCCGGAGCCTGATCTGGTCTCGGGATCGTAGGTGGCGTATACCGTGGTGACGTTGCCGTTCTCGTCCTTGTCGTATCCCGTGCAGCGGACGAAGTACGCTCCCTTGAGTCTGACCTCGTTGCCGTCAACTGCGGTTCCGTCCTCCTTCACATATGGCGGATAGAGTCTGAAGTACTTCTTCTCCGGGATCTCCATGAAGTCGGCCCTGTCCACCCATATCTCTCTGGAGAAGGTGACCTTGCGGCTTCCCATCTCAGGCACTGCCGGATTGTTCTCGATCTCGCACTCCTCGGACTGGCCTTCGGGATAGTTGGTGATCACGACCTTGATGGGATCGAAGATAACGTTTCTGGAGGGAACTCTCTCCTTGAGATCGTCTCTCACGCAGTGCTCAAGCTGAGCAATATCCACTGTGGAATTGGCCTTGGACACTCCGATCTCCTCGCAGAAGTTCCTCACCGCCTCCGGGGTATAGCCCCTGCGTCTGATGCCTGCGATGGTGGGCATCCTGGGATCGTCCCAGCCGTCTACGACGCCGTCTTCCACTAATTTTTTGAGATATCTCTTGGACATCACCGTGTTGGTGATGTTCAGTCTTGCGAACTCGATCTGCTGAGGCGGGTTGGGCCAGAAGCCAACCTCCCTCACCACCCAGTCGTAGAGGGGCCTGTGGTCCTCGAACTCCAGGGTGCATATGGAATGGGTTATTCCTTCGATGGCATCCTCGATGGGATGAGCGAAGTCATACATGGGATAGATGCACCACTTGTCGCCGGTGTTGTGGTGAGTGGCGTGGGCTATCCTGTAGATGATGGGGTCTCTCATGTTGATGTTGGGAGAAGCCATGTCTATCTTGGCGCGGAGGACCATTTCTCCGTCCGCGTATTTTCCGTCCTTCATCTCCTGGAAGAGCTTCATGTTCTCCTCCACTGAGCGGTTCCTGTAGGGAGATTCCTTGCCGGGCTCGGTCAGAGTGCCGCGGTACTCCTTCATCTCCTCGGGAGTCAGCTGGCAGACGTAGGCCTTGCCCTTTCTGATGAGTTCCAGGGCTGCCTCATACATGGTATCGAAGTAGTCCGATGCCCAGAGCCTCTCGTTCCACTTGAAGCCCAGCCATCTCACGTCCTCTTCGATGGAATCGATGTATTCCACGTCCTCCTTGACAGGGTTGGTGTCATCATACCTTAAGTTGCAGAGCCCGCCGTATTTCATGGCAGTCGAGAAGTTAAGGCAGATGGACTTGGCATGCCCGATGTGAAGATATCCGTTGGGTTCAGGCGGGAACCTGGTGATTATGGGATTATCACCGTATTTTTTGTCCTCGATGTCCTTTTCTATTATCTGATGAATGAAGTTTACAGATTCAGCCATTTAATTAAGCTCCTTTTTCTTAAGTTTGATTATATGTCCCTGCTCGTCGAAGATCTTGGCGCCTTTCTGCTTACAGATCTTGTCCTGACAGTTCTCGCATCTTAATACCTTGTTGGATCCCTCCCAGAACCTTTCCGGGAACCGGACAATGGTGATCTCCCACCTGATGAGGAGCACCACTGCCGTGAAGAAAAGACTCCAGGTGAAGAAGTTCCTGATGAAAAGCATGGGCGTGAAGACCATGAAATATCCCCAGTTGAATATCCTGCAGTTCACGCAGCAGCGGTTCTTGATGAAGAACCTCTGGAAGGGACACCAGATCACCACGCAGATCAGATCGCAGACGTAGAAAGCCGCGGTGATCAGCACCAGCTCCTTGATGCCGATGATATCGAACACATAGAGTGCACCGATGATGCCGTTGAGCCCCAGCCATACCAGAAGGGTCGTTATGGCTCCCTGGTTGTTCTTCTGGACCCAGCGGTACATCTCAAGCTCATCGTAGTCCTCCACCGGTTGGAAATGCTTGGCGAAGTTCTTGCGGGATCCCATGGTGATCCGCCTGAAGTCCGGCAGCATCTGAGCGATCATGTTCAGCATGAAGAATGCCCAGACCACCCAGACCCACCAGATGCTGGCCTGGCTGTTCAGGATCTCCCTCATCTCTTCCAGTGTGAATCCGTTGGCCTGCCACCTGAGCATCTCTGACTTGGTGACGATCAGATCGAAATATTCCGGTTTGAAAAGATACGCCCAGAAGATGAAAAAGAAAACCCCTATACGCAGGATCAGCTGTCCCACGTATTCCTTGAACATGTCTATTTTGGGCAGGTTTTTCCTGATCTCCATTTCATTTATCCATAACACCGCGCGCAACCCTTCAAGTCCGCGATGATCCTTAACTGTACAATTTTACCACTAATAAAAACTGTATGCAATGCGGCGGATACGGGTCATTCCCTTTACCGTCCAAAAAATTCCACCACCTTGCCGGCTTCCCGGTATCCCTGGTCATAAAGATCCTCCAGTGCGGCGTGATCCAGGCTGAGGGTCTTGAGTTTGCCTATATCGGTGGGGGCCACGATTAGAGCCTTTCCCTGCTTCTCCAGTTCCTTGACCTCCGCTATCTGCCTGTTGTACAACTCGCCTCTTCTGGCCCAGGCTTCTGCAGCCTTGGGATACTGAGCGGCGATGGCTCTGGAAAGCACCTGATCCTTGTTTCCGGTCCTGACGAAATCCCTGGGCCTGGTGATAACTACCACCACCCGGTCCATACCGGCTCTGAAGACCCTCTTATACGGGATCGGATCGGCAAGACCGCCGTCGTAGCAGGGGATCAGTCCTATGAAATACGGCTTATTCAGCACAGGCACAGAGCAGGACGCCTTGACCACGTCGTAGTCATCCTGCCTCATGTCGGACTTTCTGAAGTACACGGCCCTTCCGGTCAGCGCATTTGTGGCCACGATCTCGAACCCTGCGGGGTCTGCCGCCAACGCCTTGTAATCCAGAGGATATTCCCCTCCCTCGTTGGAGAGGGTGCTGTAGATATAGTCCATACCGATGTACGATCCGGTACGCCTGAAATTCTCCCAGCTCATGTACTCTTTTCTGAAGTTGTATTCATTGTAAAATACGAAGTTCCGGCCTCTCTGCCCCGCCAGATAGGATGATCCGTTGGCTGCTCCCGCCGAGACTCCCACGAAGTAGTCCGGCCTTATGCCTTCATCCATCAGACGGTCGAAAACTCCCGCGCCGAATATGCCGCGGGTGCCTCCTCCGCAATCTACGAACCCTGTCTTTATTTCCGACATTTGAACCCTTTCCTTTTCCGGTTTTTTGCACAAAGAAAAATTTAGTAAATTATAACACAAAAGGGCTGTCATGAGACAGCCCTTTCGGTCAATTTATTTGGTCTGTGATCACATCTTTACGATCATGGATGTTCCCATGCCGCCGCCGATGCAGAGTGTAGCCAGTCCTGTGTGGGCTCCTCTGTGCTTCATGGCGTAGATCAGAGTGATGAGGATACGGCATCCGGATGCTCCGATGGGGTGTCCGAGAGCAAGAGCTCCGCCGTTGACGTTGGTCTTTTCGGGATCAAGTCCCAGCTCTTTTCTTACTGCCAGAGACTGTGTAGCGAATGCTTCATTTGCCTCAACAAGGTCGATGTCCTCGATGGTCATGCCGGCCTTTGCAAGAGCCTTCTTGGTTGCGGGAACGGGGCCAACTCCCATGATCTTGGGATCAACTCCGCCGGAAGCGTAGGAAACGATCTCGCAGAGAGGCTCGATTCCGAGCTCCTCAGCCTTTTCCTTGGACATAACTACTACGGCTGCGCCGGAGTCGTTGATTCCGGAAGCGTTAGCTGCTGTAACGATGCCGTCCTTCTTGAAAGCGGGCTTAAGCTTAGCAGCCTTCTCGATGGTGTAACCGGGCATGTAGTGCTCGTCTGTATCGAATACGATGGGATCGCCCTTTCTCTGAGGAATGGTAACGGGAACGATCTCGTCCTTGAATCTGCCTTCCTTGATGGCAGCTTCAGTTCTGTTCTGAGAAACTACTGCGAACTCGTCAAGTTCTTCTCTTGTAAGTCCCCACTGCTCAGCAACGTTCTCAGCTGTGATACCCATGTGGTAGTTGTTGAATGCGTCCCAAAGACCGTCATTGACCATCATGTCGACGAGCTTGGTCTCGTTCATTCTGGCTCCCCAGCGAGCCTTGGGCATTGAATATGCTGTTGCAGACATGTTCTCAGCGCCGCCGGCTACTACGATATCAGCGTCTCCGGCCTTGATGATCTGAGCTGCGAGTTCAACTGCTCTGAGTCCGGAACCGCAGACCTTGTTGATCGTCATTGCGGGAACTTCTACGGGGATACCTGCGTCGAGGGACATCTGTCTTGCAACGTTCTGTCCGAGTCCGCCCTGAAGTACGCATCCCATGATAACTTCGTCGACCTGCTCGGGCTTAACGCCTGCTCTGTTGAGAGCTTCTGTGATGCAGGTAGCACCAAGTGTTCTTGTGGGAACGTCCTTTAAGGTTCCGCCGAATTTGCCGATAGCCGTTCTGGCTGCGCCAACGATTACTACATCTTTCATTGTGTTGTTTCCTCCTGCGATTTATAGCAAAAATTATATAAACATTTGAATACGGGCACATATAAACCCATTATCTATTACATTAAACCACAAGCCTTGTACAAAATCAAGTACTTGAGACCAATGCCTTCAGGTTCTGAGGGGAATATTTTTTGCGCCGGATCAGTCCTCATCCATGTTCATGACGGTGCCTATGGAATCGTGGATCACCAGGTCCGCCTGGGAATCGTAGGCCGTGGGCTGCTTGTTGATCAGCACCATGTTGCGGCCCCTGAAGTACCTGATGAAGCCCGCCGCCGGGTACACCACCAGGGACGTGCCTCCCACGATCAGAAGATCCGCCTGAGATATGGCGGACACCGCTCCGTCGATCTGATATCCGTCCAGAGGCTCCTCGTAGAGCACCACGTCGGGTTTGATGATCCCGCCGCATACCGGACATCTGGGGATGCCGTCGGCCTGGTGAGCCGGATCCGCCGCGAAGTCCAGATCGTAGGGTCTGTTGCAGTTCATGCAGTTGTAGCGCAGGGTGGAGCCGTGGAGCTCATAGACCTTCTCTGATCCCGCCATCTGGTGAAGCCCGTCGATGTTCTGGGTGATCACGGCCTTGAGCTTGCCCATCTTTTCCAGTTTGGCCAGAGCTCTGTGGGCCCTGTTGGGCTTGGCCTCCCTGTAGATTATGTGCTTCCAGTAGTAGTCATAGAAGGTCTTGGTCCTGCTCATGAAAAAGCTGTGAGACAGGATCTCCTCCGGGCTCACGCCGTACTCGGATATGGCGCTGTAAAGGCCGTTCTCCGACCGGAAGTCCGGGATGTTGGACTCGGTGGACACCCCCGCCCCGCCGAAAAACACTATGTTATCGCTGTCGTCAATGAGTTTCTTTAACCTTTCATCCATGTCCGGCCTCCTCTAAATAAGATCGTACTTTATCAAAAACTTCGCTGAATTGATTATCTTGGGTATCAGTCTGGCGGCAGTCCTGGTGCTGAAGATGCTCTTCTGACCATTCTTCCTGATGTCCTGCGCCGCCGCGTAGCAAAACAGTTTCTCCGCCTTGGTGTCCCTGATGTCATCCTTGAGTTTCTCCTCTTCCACAAAGGCTATCATCTCTCTGATACTCTTCAGGCTCACCAGTTTCGACAGCTTGTCCGCACTGGTGAGATCCTCCGCCACGATCTCACGGATCCTTTCCATGAAGACCGGCTCGGTGTAGATTATCTGGCTGTCCATCCTGAAGGTCTCGCCCAGGTCATCCGCCATCTTCAAGGTGTTCCTGTCGAAGGCCCCCTTGGCGAAGGTCATGTACTTGCCTTCAGCGACTCCGTAAGCCTTCATGCAGTCCAGATATCCCAGTCTCATGATCCTCACAGTGTTTTCCCTGTCGAACAGCAGCTGGAAGCCCAGGTCCTCCGAGGACTTGATGTACACCAGATGCTCCGCCTTTTCAAGGTTGTCCTTGTTGACTATACCGTAGCCGCCCAGGTCGACGGCGATCACGTCAGTGGCTCCGTCCTCCAGTGCCATGCCCACAGGCAGCACATCCGCGTAGCCTCCGTCTATGTAATTCACACCGTCGATCTCATAGGCGTGAAGCGCGGGGAATGCGGAGGCAGAAGCAGTTATGAAATCGTTGAGTTTGCCTTGGGGAATGTCCCTGAGCCTGAGGAAGTGCTTCCCCAGATCGCCTGTGGAAAAGGTGGTGATCCCGAAGTCCATGCCGGAATTTCTCACCTTTTCCTCATCCACATATCTTTCCAGAAGTTTCCTGAGAGGCCCGGTGCCGGCGCCCTTGTTGACCACTATCTCCTTGACGTAGGCGGTGGGCTTGCTGTCCCTGTCCATCTCAAAGACCGTGTCCGTCTCCATCTCTTTCCAGAGGGACGCTGTAAGTTCCAGGTCTCCCTGGGCCACCATGGCTGCGTTGATGGCTCCCACCGACGTGCCGTAGACCATGTCGATCCTGATGCCCAGTTCCCTGAGGGCCTGCCAGACCCCTATCTCATAGGCTCCTCTCGAGCCTCCTCCGCCCAGGACGAAGGCTGTCTTCTTGGTTTTCATCTCCATAATTCACCCAGTTCCTTGATTTTTTTATCTATTAGTTCTATAGGCAGCTGACTGTAATAGTAGGTCAGTGCCGACGTGTCCTGACCGGTCACCGCGCTTATGGGATCCATGTCGAGCCCGATGGACGCGGCTTTCTCAGCAAGGTCCGCTGACGTCCCGGGCTCACCGGGATCGATCCTCAGTGTCACGGACAGGCCGGAGCGGGTGTTTTGCACCGTCACCTTGTCCTTGAGGAAGCGTTCCACGGCGTCCACGGTGCGCTCCAGCTTCCTGGAGTTCAGGGACCTCAGCCGTCTGATGTTGGTATAATAATAGCCCTTTTTCATGAACAGCGCCAGAGTCAGCTGCTCCGACTTGGAGCAGGTCTGGGAGTACTCCCCCTTGATCTCACGGTAGATGGCCGCCATCTTATCGGGTAGGACCATGTAGGATATCTTCACCGCAGGGAAAAGTGTGGAGGAGAAAGACCCCAGATAGGCCACCGAGTCCTCCTCGTCCAGGCTCTTGAGAGCCGGCACAGGCCGGCCGAAATACCTGAGTTCGCTGTCGTAGTCATCCTCCATGATCACCGACCCGTTGTCCCCGGCCCATCTGAGAAGCTCGTACCTCCTTCCCACCGGCATGACCGCGCCTGTGGGAAACTGATTGGATGGGCTCACGTAGACCGCGGACTGGATGTTCCCGGGAAGCATCCCCACGTCGATGCCGTCATCCTTCACGGGGATCCTGTTGATCTGGAACCCTGCATCCCTGAGCATTGACCTTACAGGCAGGTACCCGGGCTCTTCTATGGACACCAGGTTGATCCCCATCTTCTTAAGGATCCTGGCGATGTGCGAGGTCATCTGCTGGGTGCCTGCGCCGATGACTATCCTGTCCGGAGACGCTTCCACCCCGCGGAACCGCATGACATATTCAGCCACCTGTTCCCTCAGTTCAGGCTCACCCTGCGGGTCGGACTCGTAAAGCAGCCTGCCATAGTGGTCGCTGAGCACTTCGTTGAAACACTTCCTCCACTTGGCGAAGTCGAAGCAGGATGGATCGTGGATGAACGTGCCCTCCTGGTCATCATGCATCAGGTCCCCTGACCGGCGGCTTCCCTCGGCCGTGCCGCCTGCGGAACCGCGGCTCACATGTTTCGCAAAAAACCCCCGCTGGGGCCTGGATATTATGTACCCCTCAACCACCAGCTGGTCATAAGCCTGGTCCACAGCCGTGACGCTGATCCCCAGATCATTGGCAAGTCCTCTCAGCGACGGAAGCTTCTCATCCGCAGCGATGGACCCGTCCAGTATCTGTTCCTTCAGGGCCTCGTACAACTGTTCATATATAAATTTGCGTTCTTTGTCATCTAAATTCAGAATTATGGGCTTCATTTCAGTTATTCAGCAAAACTGTTATCTTTAATTTCTTTATTTCTGCATATTTTAAGGATAACACTTTTTTGCTAATATATCAATAGAAAGAAGGTAAGACAAATGAGAAGGATCGAAAAAACTGACAACCTTGTACTGACGGCTCTCATGATGGGCCTGGTTTGTCTTGCCACCTTCGCTCTCAAGGTGCCGAACCCACTGACTCAGGGTTACGTCCACCTGGGCGACACCTTCATCTTCATGAGCGTCCTGGTCCTGGGGAAGAAAAACGGTGCCATCGCCTCTTCAGTGGGCGCCGCCCTTGCCGATATCTTCGGCGGCTACGTGATCTTCGCAGTGGGCACTTTCATCGCAAAAGGCCTCATGGCCTTCATCATGGGCGAATTCATCGAACGCGGCCGCCTGCACGAGGACAGGCTGGCGGAGGAAGCTGCCGGCCGCGGCGAGACCTGGAAACCCCGTCTGATACTGAGTCTGGCTCCCTACGAGCTCCTGGCCATGATCCTGGGAGGCCTCACCGAAGTCGTGGTCTACATTTTCGTGAACGCCATCGTCTACGGCAACATGGCGGTGGGCTTCGTGTCCGTCCCCGGCAACATCGGGCAGTTCATCTGCTCCATGATCGTGGCAGTGCTCCTGACCCACGCCCTCCTCAAGACCCCCGCGAGAAGATTCTTCGCGTACGTACACAGGTAGAAGTAATAAATGAATGGCAGACCCCGCTGGCGCGGGGTCTTTTTGATTGGTGTGGGGG
>JAEEGI010025506.1_pt1 | contig 11452 bp, 12 predicted proteins | sample 8958751 | NCBI WGS metagenome assembly JAEEGI01 (sample SAMN16246545, study PRJNA631951) | gut metagenome | biome: gut microbiome; feature: rumen; material: KS-attached | host: Bos | place: Iran: Karaj | collected 2018-10 | reverse complement strand
CGATGCAGCGTGTCGAGGTCGATGTCATCCATGTTGTAATGTTCAATCAGGATGCCATCATTGCCATCCTCGAAAGAGTCACGTATCATGGCTCTCACCTGCCGCTCTGTGCAATGGTAATCACCTTCATGGTTACGTCTATACGTTCCCTTATAAACGTTGCCGTTCAGGTAGATTGGCTTCATTCGGAAATCTGCCATTGGCACATGGATACAAATAATCTTCTTTCCATCCAGATCAACAACTTCAACGTCCTTCTCAACAAGAATGTTTTCATTCACCTTGTCGCTGTTGATGGTGTTCCAGAAGTCCGTCAGAAGCTTCTGATAATTGTCAACACCAATTATCTCAAAGCGTTTGGCGGGATCAATCTCTTTCCGATGCTCCTCTACGCCAAGCAGTATCAGCCCACCTATGGTATTCGCAAAGGCAGAGTACGTATTCCAAAGTTCTTTGGGAACCTCAGACTTAGCCTTTTTGCATTCCAGCGTTACACGCTCACCTTTGAGCAGTGCTTCCTTTATCGTTTTCTCGTCCATGTTCATATTTCGTTTGCAAAGTTAATCAATTATTTCGAAATGATCACAAGAACCATTCTCTTGATTCATTCATAATTCATAGATTCTCGAGTTACTTACAATAGCAAAGAGCATGCAATAGAAATCAAAGATAACATAGACGCTGAGACAATGGCAACTTTAGCCAAATGGTCAGAACGGTCTGCTGCATACAGGTTGGCTGCGATACTATGAAACAATTGACAATCGTATGCATCAATTCCTTTTTGAGTCATAGTCACAATTCCGTCTTCTCTGATTTCAATCATACCAGAACCCACCAACTGTGCTATTGCAGCATTAAATTTTTCTCTTTCTCTATTCGTATTCAGTTTATGAGGAACAAAGTGTCTGTATATGTCATCTTGAGTAAGGTTGTAGCCCTTTATTAATTGAAGGTGCATAGTCAGAATATCTAAAATACCGGACAAGAAGTGGTATTTCTCCAAATTATACTTTCTCTGTGCTTCAATTGGAAGGTTGAGACTATTATATATATATGTATTATTATCTGTTAGCATATTATTATTTGTGCTTACTTGCCAAGGGCATATTTACAGATTTCTTCACCTTTCATGTATATAGGTGAGCCTTTCCATTTTGCTTCCCAGTCTCCGTTAAGAGCAGTTGGATTATATTTACGCAAATGTTCAATCTCCTCTAAACGCCCCCAGTCAATCATCCTTTTAAGGGAGGCTGTCTCAAACGGCTCTTCCTTGACAATATCATATACTAAATACTGACCAGAAGGCCTTTCATAGTCTTGATTACTCATCCACTTTTCCGAGTGAACTTTGTAACCTCCTAATCTATACACATGATATGAAGAATAGCTTTCGTCTGCTATTTCATATAGAATCAAAAAACGGGCTGAGACAACCTTCTCATTTTGCTCATGTATCACGCCGTTTCTCACAACAGTCTTTCGGCCTTTTATTCGTTCGTCATATCGTAAGTTATACTGAGCATGTTCCAGAATCCAACCCAATTGGTTCTTATCTCCACTTCTATATCCACCAACAAGAAACACTTCATCCTTAAGGTCTCCGAACATTAGTGACTTTTCTGTTGGTTCACTCTTCTTTATGACACCAGATGTTGCCACAATAGGTTGCAAGAGTTGATAGAAATTATTAATTGGCTCACGCGGGTCTGTTCCTAATAGATAATTACGGATGTTGAAATCTTGACTTAGTTCTGAAAGCAATTTCAGATTTTCATCATAAAACTCGCTATTTTTATCAAGTGACAAATACAAGAATTCTTCTTCCGCAAAGGGCCTGAATGCCTTACCCAGAATCTTATGAAAGTATTTCTGCTCAATCAGATGGTTCATTACGTCACGCTGCGAAGTTTCTTCCTCCTCATCGTCATTCTCTATTTCGTTACCTCTGGGTTTTAACTGCAGCGAGAAGAATTGATATCGTTTTCTGATATCCTCTATAATTTTGTCACGGAACAATTTCCTTGCCTTTAATTTGAAGTGCTGTTGAGCCAGAACATCTTCACTACCATAAACTGACAATACATACAAAAAGTTGATATCATAGTGCTGAAGCAAGAGAGTGTCGCGGTCGAAGAGGCGGTTCTCGAAATGAACAATCCGCTCCATCTCCCCCCTGCTTTCAAAGTCATCTGAATCATAAGCTCTATTCTCTGGAACATGAGCACGAATATAGAAGTTGGGCGTAATGTTATATCCCTCAGTGTCTTCATCTCTATAAATAAGATAATCGTCGCCAGGCTTATATTTCTTCTTGCCGCTGGCATCTTTCTGATTGAACAAGTCAAGGTTAGCCTGGATAACATTACGTGCATAAGTATATTGCTTATAAACAGAATATTCTCTTGGGTCGTTCTTCTGCTTGTAGTACTTTGAGTCACCAATATAGAATATCTCGTCCTCCTTGTGCATCAATCCGTCCCAAGCATAAATATGGTCAACACGTTTGCCATCTATCTGATCCTTCAGCTTCATCTTGTCCACACGCTTGTCCTTCTCGGTCAATAAATGGTCAATCATTTCTTCGAAGACGATATTAAAGTCTTTTGCCAAAAGATGATCGGAATAGTTGGCGTTGTTGTGAATTTGGCCTTGTCTGCTAAAGAAGTCGTAACAGAGCTGCCACATCTGTACCTGTTTGTCGGCAAAGTATTTGTGGCGAATCTGAATCAATCGCATTTCACCGTAACCATCCAAATAGTTTTCAAAGGCTTCGTCTGTGATAAGCGGAAAGTTATAATTGATCATAACGGGGAAACCATACCTGACCTGCATGTGGTGGAGGATAGAGAAGAAGATGATAAATAGTTCCTCTTCCAAGTTTACTTGCCGTTTGCGATTTACCACGTTAATATAAACTGGTGCATCGTCCTGAATTACAGCCTGTCCGCGACTGATTGTCTTTGTCCAGTTGATTTTGTTGAAGCCTGAATGGATATTCTTCAATACAAACGTGAAATAGTTTTGATTCTCGTCGTTGAACCGCTGTAAGGAAATTAGGATGTCGAGGAAGGTATTATAGATATATTGCCCAGATATCGTGTCGGAAGGGATATCACGATATAGGAGTATCTTCCGGTGCTTATCATTAGCCGTGTGACGAAACACATGGATGGCTCGGTATATCCATACGGACAGTCCATAGATGAAACGATATTCCTCTTCGTCTTTTATTGTTTTGTTTTCGAGAGCTGTCTGTAAATCAATAATGTCTTTAGGGTCGTATTTATGAAACACTTTGTCATCCTTGTCCATCACCACCTTGGGTAGGAAGAACACGGTATCCTTGACATCGTTGCTGTAGTAGTAACCAACCATGTCGGTACTATACACCCCTCCCTGTTCAAAATTCAGGATTTTTCCGAGAAGAGCCTTCGATGCATCATCCTTGTACTCATGTCCTTCTATGAATAGTTTCATGTCTCAGCCGTTGTTTTAGATTGATCTTTATTGCTATCAAGAACTTTGTTGATGAATGTCTTTACCAGTGTCAAATCAATGCCTTCGGGATTTGTTTCTTTATCAGAAACTATGGAATCTGGGTAGAAATCATGGAATGAAATCTTTGAGTTGTCAGCTCGCTTAAAGATGTTGCTTTTGAAACCATAGTCTTTGAACACGTCCTGCCACAGGTAGAATACCACCTTGCCCACAAAGGTTTCAGCAGAGATTATGGTGTTGCACTCGTCCGACTCAACAGCTTTCTTGTCGGGTTTGCAGAAAAAATAACCCAACTTCTTGTCCTCGCTCTTCGTAGCATCTTCTATCTGTTTATTAATGGCTTTGACGAAATCCCACCAAGGTATATCCACAGGAGCCTCTTCGCCTGGTACGTTAAACTTGATTCTGTAGTTCAGTGATGTGCCGTCTTTCTTCTTCCCTTCACAAATGCGAACATATTTCCAATCCCAACGACGTTTAAAAGCTGAATCAATGGGGAACAGACTCTGATCGCTTGTGTTCATCGTGGCCCAAATATAAAAATTGGGAGGAAACACGAGAACTTGGCCAAATCTGATCTTCTCTGCTATTTTCTGGTCTGGCTGGCCATCTATGTTATACTGCTGGTTGATATATATAATCTGCTCTGCCGTAAGATTTAACCCCTCTTTGCCAAAACTTTGTCCGTCTTCTGGCTCTTCTTCAAGAAGAGCTTTTTGAATATCTTCATCTGCTTCGATGGGATATTCTGAGAAACCGTTTTTGCGGTCAAGTAGCTGGAACAAATCACCAAATATCTGAGCACAGTTGCCTCGGTTTATCTCCTCAATGACAAGGAATTGGGGCAACAATTCTTGTCCATCAGCACAACTATCTTTAAACAGCTTCCAAGCTTTAATATAAGCTTTCAAGAATGCCTGTTTTACAAACTTGTATTCTATTTTTTTCTCTTTTATAGGGATAATATTATTTGCGGAATCTTTCCCAATACCAATGGGTACAGTTTTTCCGACACTATCCAAACCATACTTATCCTGAGTCGTATTTGTTGGCTTGTATGCTCCGACAAAAGTGGAATAATCACTATCAGGATGAAAAGTCGTACGAACAGTTTCTGGATATTCTGCAACAACTTCTTTAGTCGCATAAGACTTTCCTGTGCCAGGAGCACCATAAAATATTTGTTGGAGAGACTTGTTCTTTAAACTAACATTTGTAATGTTCAAATTTGTCATATCGATTTTCGAATTTAAGTAAGGACGTGAATCAAATACGTTAATAAAATTCTCAAAAATGTCTTTTTCTGGAGCTTCGGGGGTTCCAATATAAATAAATGAGGCCTGATTAATATCTGCTTTGTAATTGTTACGAGTACATTTTAGAAATTTCCTTCCGTTTAATCTTTCATTAGCATAGTCATATATACTCCTTAAATCTCTTCTAGAATCCTCTGCATCAAGATTGGTCTCAATAGAAATGATATACTCTTTGGGGTTAAAGTTGTCCAATCCCTTTGCCATGCTATCATCTTTCGTAAAGATGGAGAAAAGATAAAAACGTAATTGATGCTTTTTGGCGAAATAGAAAGGTTTCTTATATTCGTCAAGAAATACTCGCAACTGTGGTTTGGGACGGTCAGACCCTGTAATACTAATATTAGTATAGGAGATTAATATTATCTCATCATTGTCTATTTTATACAAATCGCTCAAACCTTTTTTCCAATCGACATCCCCACCGAACATCGTAAAGTCAATCTTTTCCCAGTTTGGGAAGTTGTTCTCTATGAAATTTTTTATACGTGTAATAGAATCCATATTTTATATGATTTAGTAATTGGTTATTATTAAATGCATACTTTCAGCCTTAAACCTGTTCCTGATGTTAACGGCATATTTCTTTGCATATTCTGCTTTTACATATTTTCTATATAGCTCCTCGGTAAGAGGTGTCTTTCCTATTACCATTAGTGCCTTAGATGATAGATTTCTGAAATCTTGAGCCAATTTTATATGGTTCTCTTCCGTGAAATCATCATGGTCTACATTGCCATAATCAGTAAAAATACAATCATATGGCGGATCAAGAAAAACAAAGTCATCTACAGAGCACCTTTCGAAAACATCCAAATAATCGTCATTCGAAATATCTGTTTTTGCTAGTAGGTTATGATGTCCTACTGAAATTAAATCAGTATTAAAATTCTTGTATCTACCAAATGGAACATTGAATTCTCCTTTTGAGTTAAATCTCAACATTCCCGAATAAGAAGTCTTGTTAATAAAATAATAGAGTGTTGCATCCAAATATTTTTTATCAATAATACCATTGTACATATCTCTAAGTAAATAATATAGAGTTTCGTTCTTATTCACCACATACTGAGATGAAGATTTCTGTGATTTCAACATTTCATAATTTTTCTGATTAGATTGATATGTCAATTGTAAAATTGACAATTCTTGCTTTAACAACTCAAAATTGTTTTGAATTGCCATATAAAAGTTTATCAACCTTGGATTAATATCGTTTATAATTGCAGAACAAGGCTCTAAATAAAAGAAAAGAGCCGCTCCTCCTGCAAATGGTTCGATATATCTGTTATATTGTTTGGGGATAAAGTCTAGAAAATATTTAATTTCTTTACTTTTGCCACCTCGATACTTAATTATTGGTTTCATTGTATTACTTAATTTACCTACAAACTAAAAAGAATACTAAATTATAATTTTTCCGGCATCTGTTGTATCACCTCGCCCAAAAGCAATTTCCCATTAGCATGTTTGTTACGTTTAATGCCGTCGCTTCCCCATGTCCCCCATTGCTTGAAGAAGAAAGCAGCTCCATGTTGTTCCACTTGTTGTTTGATGTTTACCACCCATTCTAACTGCATAGGACGAGCTTTGGGACCACTCTCGCCCCCCACAATTATCCAATCGATACCGTCAAGATTTATTTTACCTAAATCTTCTATCAATGGTTCACATGAAAGGAATTTGATACTGGCATTCAGCTTTCTCAAATAATCTATGCGAGTTCTGCTTGATTTACATTCTACCGTAACTCCTAGCCAGACATTTTTGGGAACCTGTCGAGTGCTAAAATACTCAGCCATTCTTTCTGCCCGTTTGGTCAGAATCTGATAGCGATGCTGGGGACTCTTGCAAATGGTCTGCATAATCCTGTCTACAAACTCAAATGGCACATCTTCATGGAAGATATCACTCATCGAACAAACAAAAATATTATGCGGCTTCTTCCATTGCAGTGGTTCTTCCAAATCTTCTTCATGCAACGTCAGCCCAAATCCGTTCTGATATTTATCCAAGCCCATCGCCTTCAACCTTCGTGCCATAACCTCCGCATAGCAGTGAGCACAGCCTACAGACATCTTGGTGCATCCCGTTATTGGGTTCCAAGTCTTGTCAGTCCATTCTATCTTCGTAGTTTTCATATTTCGATGTACATTTTTACAATAGGTTCTTCTTTATAATGCTGATATGACAAATAGAAAGAGTTCTTGCGAGCGTTTTTACCATTTGCGATGTTGATTACGGAAAAGCGAGGATTGTTTTGTTGCAATTCTCTTAAAACTTCATTGGCGTGTTTGGGCAAAAACTCATGTCTAACAACGAGTTCGTATATTTCATTATTGGTTCGCGGCCTCCTTAATGCTTCTACTATAAATGCTTTAAGCCTATTAGCATTTTCGTTTTTGGCCTCAAGTGCAAATTCTTCTGCAAACAAATTCCCCGTAGCTTCAGGTAATTTGAATCCTCCTCCGTGTTCTTCATCCAAAGCCCACTTCGTTTCAAGAATCTTTTCAAATCCAAAGATATTGGAACTCATGAAGAAAAGTGCAAAATGGTTTGCCCTGTCTCGTTCAATATAATATGATGTTGCAAAAAACTTGTTTCCAAATTTCAAAGCATCTGCAACATAATGAATGTATTCTTTCGCTTTAACTGTGCTCTGTCGGATTGGATGATTGGTATCAGGGAAAAAACTATTCACAAAATCCCGAAGAGGTTCATATTGGGTTATTGCATCATCGTCTTGTAAGGCAGCATTTGTAAATCTTTGCATATGTGAGATGGGCAGAAACAAGATTACTTCAGTACGACCATTTTCCATAAGGTCAAGAAGCAATTCCTTTTTGATGTCCTTGTACCCATACGGATCAATAAACACCAAATTACGAGTATCATTTGGAGTTTTATTGATTTCTGGTATAATTATCCCCAATAGCTCACCTATCTCAAGATTATATGGACGAACCTTACAATACGAATGTTTGTTAGATTCGATGTACTCTTGAACCTTTGCTATTCTCGCCTCAGACTTGTCGTTAACAACCAAGGTAATATCCGTATCGTTTGTAATCTTATGGGCCTCATAAATATCTTTGATGGTATCATAAGCCACGACGGGGCTCCCTTTACCGCCGTCCTCATATATGCCCATTCCGCAATAAACATCATATATTCTGATATGTCGGATATACTGGGATTGACACAAGATAGCCACATACCGCTCAAGATAAGTCTTATAGAAATCGACTTTTGCTCTTGAGTGTAACTGCATCGTATTTTTTACATCAACTTTCATTGTCTAAAGAAGTATTTCTCCCCAAATTATGCATTAATAGATTCTATAAACTGCTTGTTGTATAGTTCTTCAACGCTTACTTCAAGTAATTTGGATATTTTTGCAAGAGTACCCATATCAGGTTGAGATGTGTTAGTACACCACTTCGATACGGTTGAAGGAGTAATGCCCAACTGTTCAGACAACCACTTGCTCGTTTTCTTTTTTTCTACGAGTAGTAGTTTTAGCCGATTAATATCTTCCATTTGTCGTTTCCAAATTATAATTTCTGCAAAGATAGTGATAATTTCTCAATTATTTGTCTGATTTGGAGAAAATGTCTTCATTAAAGTACGTTTTTATTTTAATTTTGCAATTTATGATGGATTATTCGTTATAGACGAGTCTGTTTCTTGGCAATCTGATGTAGTTCTTCTTTAATGTCGTACAACTTACAATTTTTTAGTGGCTAGAGCTTGCTCGTTTTCCAGTCATCTCTCCCCCAAAATTGAACTTTGGGGGGAATTAGGCTTCCCGAAGAGAATAAATGAACTATGGGCAAGCCCATTTTATCCAGAATCATTCTCTGTTTCTTCAGTTTCTATACAAGCGAGATTTAGGATATGAATATAGATGATACTATATTTCCTTTTGACTTCGACAACACCCATCTTTTGGAGTGATCTTAGGAAAGAGATGACAGCCTTCCTTTCCCATCCCCATTCTATAGCAAGTTGCTTATATGTGGTGTCAAATGGTACGTTGATGTAATACTTCAAAAGGACATCAAAGTTGTTTGTTTGGCACTCGTATAAATATCGGAATGCGTCGAAACGTGATGTTTTGTATGGCAGAGGCTCTGCCAAGAATTGGAATACCTCTGCGTTCAATTTCGTGAAAATAATGTTTGGTCTCATTTTATATATCGTTGTCTTTTTGGTGCATTCTCTTCGTTTCTTTTCTCTTGTAATTCTCGTTCGTGAACAGTTATGATGGTGTCGCGTTCATCGCAGAAGGATTTAATGCTTCCCACAATTGCTTGAGTGTCAAAATAACTGTAAAACCGTTCGTACATGCCCGCCTTGAAATTAAAGAAGAAGAGCATCACTTCGTCAGTTTTCAGATATTTGTATTTGCTCGAAATAGCCATTGCTGCTAACTGGATTTGTGCTTCGCTCGCGTCATTTTTTAATCCGCAACAGATGCTAACGTCGGCTATTTGTGGTACAAGCCAGATTGCAGACGCAAACATTCCGTATGTCATATCAAGCAGATCTAAACGTGGCGAATCTCCATAAGTGCATTGCTTTGGGTTTTGGCATAGATAAAACTGTCGCGAAGGTGTATTGGCGATTACGAATTCATTAAAAGTGGGGTACTTCTGTAAAAGGCGTGACACCATTGTCGCATTGTCAGGTTCATTTCGAAGTCGAACTAAATCCTGCGATAACGTTAGTTGCGGCGCTAAATACGTCCCGTTTTCTTTTCTCCTGTTTATCAATTCTTGGATAATTGTTGGTTCCATTTGACTGTATTTCTGAGGGGTTAGACTCTATATTGATGTTAATAGCGTTAGCTATATCATCATTATTCTTACTATTATTATTGCTTTCATTTGCTTGCGCTAGTTTGCCATCGCTTGCAACGGGTTCTCTTGGCATGGGGCCGCCTCCTTTCGCATGTCTCTTTAAAGCATTAAGCCGATTCTTTTCAACCTTTCATTATATTTGGCCCAATCACGATCTATTTGGGTTTTGAACATCGAGAACAAGGCCTGTAAAGCAGTGTCTTTAGACTTCCATACTTTTTTAGAATATGCATATTCCAAAATGGCCTTGAAGAGTATTCCTGCTTGTTCATCTGTAAGGCAATTAACTGCAGTCATGCTTTCTGAGTGCAGAATGATATTTGTTGCTTCTTTCATAATTAAACTGTTTTGTTGCTTCTAATATACTCTTTGGCTTCTTGCTCTAGTTCTTCTTGACTCTTACAATGACTCTGTTTCATCCAGTCGTCAATCTCGGACTGAAGGAATGCCAATGCCTTGTTGATCTTGTGGTAGGGTATTTGCTTGTTAGACACCCAGCCATAAACTGTTTGCTTGACAGGATGGGATGGAATGTAAGAACATAGTTCGTCAATATCCATCCAATAAGGTGAATTACTTACTTGTTGTTTGTTACGCATGGTTTGAATGGTTTCTTCCAACCCTTCAACTTTCCAAATGAGGTAGGACAATGCTCCTGGCATTTCCTCCAATGTAGAAATGTTTTTATTCATTTTGCTGTTATCCTTTTTGATGATAAATAAACTGGGTGCAAAGGAACATCAAAAAGAATAATCAATAAAGATTTTGCGGAAACTAATTTGTTTTTTAACATTTCGCACTTAGAAAACGCCTAAATATAAGGATATAAAATAGGCTTCAGATATAATAAAGTGGAAAGAATAGCCCTCGAAAATAACGTTCGAGGGCTAAAAGATATAAGAAATCACTGATTATTTCTTTGTCTTATCAGGATTCAAATCATCAATATAGATGGAGTTTGCAGCTTTTACTTTGGCAGAATCTACCATGTGGGTATAAATCTGTGTCGTTCGCACATTCTTATGCCCAAGCATTTTCTGGATGATATAGAGCCCAGTCCCATTCTCTAACTGTAGCGTTGCAAAAGAATGACGAAAACAGTGAAAGGTAATGTGCTTAGTAATGCCTGCAGCTTCAATCCATTCTTTGACGGGCCGATTAATCCATGAAGGATCCTGAAGTCCCTCAAAAACCAGCCTGTCAGGCTCGCGTCGTTCTCCACATAATTCATAAGCCTGGTCAGAAATCGGGTGGTATTCAGGTACCACGGTCTTCTTTTGGACCTTCACAATCTGCCAAGAATTATTAAGATATTGTAGTTGGCCCCATGTTAATCCCTTGATATCGCAGTGGCGAAGACCAGTCATGATAGAAAAGAAAGATGCCCTTCTGAGAATATCACTTTTACATGGTGTTTTGGCCAATCTTTTGACTTCCTCAAGATTGAGTACCTCGCGGAGTGCATCTTGAGCAGGAATGCCATTTACCTTACTGCTGACATCAACAGTGAGATATTCATCAATGAAAGCCTGTCTAACTCCTGCTTTTACGATGGCAAAATAGGTTGAAGCCGTATTTTGCTTGATTTTCCCTTTCTTGTTTCCACCTTGGGGCGCAGCTAATAAGAACATTTTCAGGTCTTCAAGCAGTTTTACTGATATTGTCTTGAATGGTATGGGCTTGCCATGAGAATAAAGCTTTAGCAATTCAGCGACACGTTCCCAGTTAACTATAATAGAATCAGAACTATTGGGGTGGCGCTTATAGATGATTCCC
>JAEEGI010025504.1_pt1 | contig 11453 bp, 7 predicted proteins | sample 8958751 | NCBI WGS metagenome assembly JAEEGI01 (sample SAMN16246545, study PRJNA631951) | gut metagenome | biome: gut microbiome; feature: rumen; material: KS-attached | host: Bos | place: Iran: Karaj | collected 2018-10 | reverse complement strand
AGGACGGGAGGGGACCGGCATGGCGGAGAACGGCGCGTGCTGCTGCGGAGGCGGCCGGAACGACAAAAAGAAAAACTGCCTCGTCTGCGGCAAGCCGCTGATCTACTTCGAGGAGGAAAAGCTGCTCGAGTGCCGGCTCTGCCATCGGCGCAAGAGCGCCAACGCCGCCTGCGAGGACGGGCACTTCATCTGCGACGAGTGTCACGCCGGCGGCGGCGCGGAGATCCTGGAGCTGCTGCTGCGCAGCGAGGAGAAGGACCCCGTCGCGCTCTTCCTGCGCCTGTGCGAAATGCCGGAGGTGCACCTCCACGGTCCGGAGCACCACAGCATCGTCCCCTGCGTGCTGCTGACGGCCTACCGCAACTGCGGCGGCAGGATCGATCTTGCGCGCGCGCTGCGCGAGGCCTGGAAGCGCGGACAGAAAACGGCCGGCGGCGCCTGCGGTTTTCAGGGCGTCTGCGGGGCCGCGGCCGGCGCGGGCGTCTTCGCCAGCATCGTCAGCGGCGCCTCGCCCATGACGCCTGAGCAGTGGGCCGTCCCGCAGAAGCTCGCGGCGCAGTGCCTGGAAAAGAATGCCGAAATAGGCGGCCCGCGCTGCTGCAAGCGCACGGGACGTATCGCGATCGAGTGCGCGGCGGCCTTTTCGGAAAAGGAATTCGGCGTCGCGATGCCCGTCAGCCGCCCGCGCTGCGGCTTCTCGCCCTGGAACACCGAATGCATCCGCGAGCGCTGCCCCTATTTCGGGGACGCGCGGGAGGCGCGGACGATCCGCCAAACGCGCTCGGTCTGTCCGGTCTGCCTGAAAAACCTGCCCGCCGCCCTCGTGCGGGAGGGGGACGGACGCATCTTTCTGGAAAAAAGCTGCGCCGAGCACGGCGATTTCCGCACGCTCGTCTGGTCCGGCGCGATCGACTTTAAGAAATGGCTGCGCGACGAGCGGCCGCTCCTGCCCGAACAGGGCCTGCGCTGCCCCGGTGACTGCGGCCTCTGCGCCGAGCATGAGTCGGGCAGCTGCTGCGTGCTGCTGGAGGTGACGCGGCGCTGCGACCTGCGCTGCCGCTTCTGCTTCGCCCGCGGCGGCGAGGCTGCGGACGAACCCGCGCTCGAGGAGCTCAAGGCCGCCGTGGACGACATCGTGCGGCAATGCGGCGGCGTGCTGCTGCAGCTCTCCGGCGGCGAGCCGACGCAGCGCGACGACCTGCCGGAGCTCGTGCGTTACGCCAAGGAGGCGGGCTGCTCCTACGTGCAGCTCAACACCAACGGTCTGCGGCTCGCGCGCGAGCCGGACTACGCCGCGCGCCTGGCCGCGGCGGGCCTCGACATCGTGTTCCTGCAGTTCGACGGCACGCGAGAGGATATTTACGAGACGCTGCGCGGCGCGCCGCTGCTCGCGCAGAAGAAGAAGGCGATCGAGGTCTGCGGGGAGCTGCGCCTCGGCGTGACGCTGGTGCCCACGGTGGTGCGCGGCGTCAACGACGACGATCTCGGCGAGCTGGTGAAACTGGCCGTGTCGCTCGCGCCCGCCGTGCGCGGCATCCATTTCCAGCCCGTGTCCTACTTCGGCCGCTATCCCGCGATGCCGGACGGGGCGGAGCGCTATACGCTCGATCAACTTATGCGCGACATCGCCGACCAGACGGGCGTCCCGATCGGGAGCTTCATGCCCTCGCGCTGCGACCATCCGCTCTGCGGCTTCCACGCGAATTACCTCATCGGACCGGACGGGACGCTGCGCCCCCTGAGCGCGCTCTCGCACTCCTCGCCGGAGCGCGGCAGCGCGCGCGACAACCGCGAGTACGTCGCCCGCCACTGGCGCCGCGCGCCGGACGAGGAGCCGCCGGAGAGCCTCGGCGCGGACGAGATGGACTTCGACAGCTTCCTTTACCGCGTGCGTCACCAGAGCCTGACCCTGTCGGCCATGGCCTTCCAGGACGCGATGAACCTCAACCTCGAGCGTCTGCACCGCTGCACGCTGCACGTGTACGACGCCGGAAAGATAAAGCCCTTCTGCGCCAAATACCTCTCGCCCGTCGGAGAGACGGACGGGAACTGAAAAGAGGAAAAGAGAACATGCTCGTACCCGTATTGCTGTTTCTGCTCGGTTTCGCGCTGCTCATCAAGGGCGGCGACTGGTTCGTCGACGGTGCTGTCGGCATCGCCCACCGCTTTCACCTGCCGGAGCTGCTCATCGGCGCGACTGTCGTCTCGATCGGCACGACGCTGCCGGAGGTCATGGTCTCGGCGCAGGCGGCCGCCGAAGGAAACGCCGGCATCTCCTACGGCAACGCCATCGGCTCGGTCATCTGCAACACCAGCCTGATCGCAGCGCTCACCGTCGCGATCCGTCCCGGCAAGGTCGACCCCAAGTCCTTCCGTCTGCCGACGGCCTTCTTCTTTGCCGCGGCGCTGAGCTATGCCGCCATCGCCTGGACGCTCGGCAGGTTCGAGCGCTGGATGGGCATCGTGTATCTCTGTGTGTTCGTCGGGTACATGATCCTCTCGACCGTGCAGATGAAAAAGCACCCGGAGCTGGCCGATGACGGGGAAGAAGAGGCGGCGGAGGACACGGCCAAGCCCCTGTGGAAGGAACTGCTGCTGCTCGTCGTCGGCGCGGCGGCGATCGCGCTCGGCGCGCGTTTCCTCGTCGACAACGGCACGCTCATCGCGGCGGCACTCGGCGTACCGGACAGCGTGATCGGGCTGACGATGGTCGCCCTCGGCACCAGCCTGCCGGAGCTGATCACCGCCATTACCAGCCTCATCAAGGGACACGGCGCGCTCTCGCTCGGCAATATCATCGGAGCAAACCTTTTCAACATCATCCTCGTCAGCGGCATGGCGATCACGATCGCGCCCTTTGCCGTCCCGGCCGAAAAGACGATCGCGGGGCTCAATTCGAGCCTGATCGTCGATCTGCCGGTGATGCTCGCCGTCATGGCGATCCTCTGTCTGCCGCCGCTGCGCCGCGGGAAGATGGCCAGGTGGCAGGGCGTGCTGCTGCTGTGCGCCTACGCGGCCTTCACGGCGTATCAGTTCCTGTCCTGAACAGAGAAAAAAACGATCCCCCGGACGAGCGTCCGGGGGATCGTTTTTATGTTCGGAAGGCTCAGCCGCCGTTCCATTGGATCACGGTCTTTTCCGTGATCGGGGTACTGAAATCAAAATCCCAGCTGCCGTTCGGCGAGGGCTTGAGCGTGGGCTCCTGCGCACAGTGGTTCCATTGCACGGACTGCACGGCGAACACGCGGCCGTTTACCTGGAAGCTCACCTGGTAGCGGCTTTTCTTCAGCGCGATGATCTCTTCGAGCTCCGGGCGTGAGATGTCATATCCCGAGAGGCCCTCCGCGCCGATGCGCAGGAACTCCAGAGTGGGGATCTCAAGGGCATAATAGTCGATCTCATCTCCCGCGCGGTCGTAGTCCGAGGTGCTGTCGTTGCCCCAGATCGTCACCGTCCTGCCGGCGGTGAAGAAGCGGCTCTCTGCGCTGGTCGTCCCGTCGGGGAAGAGCAGACGCGTTTCGACCGTGCCTTCAAAGACCTCCAGCATGGTGTGGGAGACGCCCGCTTCGTCAAACCAGACGCTGATGCGGAAGGAGGTGCCGCGGATCGCCATCGTGGAGTTGGGCGTCGTGATCTCGTAGCTCGACTCGTCCAGCAGCGGGACGGTGACGTGGTTTACGATCGCGCCTTCATCCAGACGGATCTTGGTGCGGCTGTTCGAGCGGGTGCCCTCCGCGACGATCGTGAAGCGGGTCTCGGGCTCGGCCATCATGAACTTGTCGTCGTCGATCTTCAGATACAGGAAGCTCTCCGTGTGGGTAAAAAGACTGTCCTCGCTCTGCAGCATCATGCCCACGTAAGGCTTCACGGGGGCGGCGGCGCGCCGCAGCTCCGCCTCGCCGTCGAGCTGGTAGAGCTGGATCGTCCGATAGCCGCTGCGCATCAGGGCGATGAGCCCGCTGCCGCCTGCGAGAACGAGCGCGGCGACGAGCAGGAAGATCAGCAGACCGCTTTTGCCTTTACCGCCGTTTTTCATATCCGCTCACCCCGCTTTCGTCACATCTACCTGCGCGCTGTCCGCAGGATAGAAGGGCTGCTCGCCCGGATAAACGCAGGCGTCGCCGGCGACCTGATAGGCTCCCGTGTCGAAGCGGTAACGGGTGTCGGCCTCCAGTTCGTGACTGCCCTCGCCGACGATCTCCGTCCACACGCCTCGGACGATCACGGCCCGCCTCTCCGCATAGGTGAAGGGCAGCTCGATGCGCGGGGAATAGAGACCGTTGTCCGAGGAGACGAGCCAGCCTTCAAAATAATGGCCCTCGTACTGCGGCGTGCGCCAGGGGAGCTGAACGATCCAGCTGTCGTCGAGGATCCGCTGCTTCGTATAGGTGACGGTGGCGAGCGCGAGATCGCCGCTCTCTCCGAAATAGGCGCGCGCCTGGACCAGCAGTCTCGGCGCCATCTCATAGCCGCACACGACGCAGCGGGCGGCGTTTTCAACCGTGGGCGGACGGCCCATGATGTGCGCCTGCACGCCGGTCGAGGCGTTGCAGCGGCTGCAGACGTGCCAGTGACCTTGCGCGTCCGAGAGCCACTGTTCCTGAAAATCGTGGCCGAGCGCAGGCGTGAGAACGCTGCTGCGGTCCAGGATCTCCGTCACGCCGGCGCTGTCGGAAAAGTATTCGCCGCAGCGGGTGCATTCCCAGTATTCGATATTGCCGGCCGTCGTGCAGGTCGCCTCGGCGGCCGCGTGGTGAAGCAGCTCATGCCCCAGCGCGGGATCGCCGTATACGTTCCTGATCTGCGGGGAGAAGGCCGCTTTGGTAAAGACGGCCGTATAACGGCTGAGGCCCGCCGTCAGACAGGCAGGAGGAAAGACCTGCACCGTGGTGTTCACGGTCTCGCTGTCGATATGGGAAGCGTTGCGCCCGCAGATGCGTCTGGCGGTGACGCTTCCGTTGTCCGCGGCCCAGGTATAGGTCGGCTCGCCCCAGGTGTGCCCCAGCGCCGGGATGTTGTTGAGATCCTTCGTCTGCACGGAGAAGACCGGATCGGCGAAGGCGTTGGAGGTATATCTCGTGGTTCCGACGGTCGTGCAGGTCGCGGGCGTAAGGACCGTGGAGCTGACTGCGACGGTCTGGTTGCCGGGGTAGACGTGCGCGTTGTTGTTGGCGCAGATCCGCCTTGCGGAGACCGTGCCGTTGTTTGCAGCCCAGGTGTAGAGCGGCGGGCCCCAGGCATGCCCGGTCGCGGGGACGGCGACGTTTGTCAGGACCTCTGCAGGAAGAGCGTTCGCGGAAGAAAAGTTATTGCCGCAGGTGCGCGTGCAGTGCCAGTATTCGATGTTGCCGTCCACCGTGCACTGGGCGGGCTGCGCGGGATGATACTCCAGCGTGTGGTGCGCCGGGGCGTCAAAATAATGGTCGTCCGTGTAGACGTCATCGCCGAAGCTCACGGTCGCGCGCTTGCCGATCGTGCCCATCGCCGTACAGGTGGAGGTGTCCGGAACGACGATCACCGGGCTGTAGTCGGTCTGGCTGACGGGGGCGTCTCCGCGCTTCGTCGCCGTGGCGGAGCTGCCGTCGACGGCCCAGACCCAGTCCGCTATCGGGCGCCAGTTGGCGGAGAAGGTAACGGTATCCGTAGAGAACGAGAGCAGGTTTACCGCGCTGCCCGCGGCATAGGGCGTGCTGTCCGCCAGCCAGGATTTGAATTCCCGGTCGACCGGCGCGGAGTAGCCGCCGAGAGTGCTCGGCACGAGCAGCGGGTAGGAGGAAGCGGAGGAGATCCGCACGACCTCGGACGAGGTGGTGGGACTGCCGCCGATGAGCTGGTAGTCGACTCTGAGGACGCGTTCAAAGGTTCGCGTGGCCGTCGACGTATAATAGGTGGCGACTATGTCAGCGGAAGAAAGCGCGGTCGCGAAGGAATCGTCGCTGCAGCCCCAGAGATGCCCCAGCGTATCGAAGCCAGAACTACTCCCGAAACTGTATTCGGCCAGAACGAGCCGCCTCAGGGAACTCATACCGGTAAAGAGATAATCTTTTGCGATATCCCCCATGTTGAACGTGGACAGGTCGAGCTGCGTCAGAGACGAGCAGCCCATGAACATTCTCGAACAATCGTCGATGTCGAACGTCTCGAAGCCGGTGAGATCGATCGAGGTGAGGTTGACGCAGTTCATGAACATCTCGGCTATGCTGCCGTTGGCTTTCACGGAGCCGGTGAAGCTGACCGAGCGGATATAGCTGCGCCAGGGATCCCAGGTGTAGCTGGACGCCGTGCGGTTTGCGGCGCCGGGAATTATGACCGTCCCGCCGTTGCCGATGATCAGCGCGCCCTGATCCGTGAGGACCCAGGGGATGTCCTCGCCTATGCCGCTTTCGGCGATGTTGTCCGCGTGCGCGGCAGGGCAGAGCGGCAGCGCGAGAAGAAGCACGCACAGCAGCAGCGCCGGGAGCGCAAGGAACGCTTTTCTTTTCAAGGCACACACCTTCCTTTTTCCAAAAGCGGATGCATCGGGCCGGTCATATCGTCGGGAGAGCGTCCGGCCCCCAGTTCTCTTCCCTCGCCATGCGCTCCACGTCCTCGATCTCGACGTCCGCGAGCGCTTTTTCAAGATAGTCCACGAGCCGATCCTCCAGCTGCCCGCCGCGCGCCATGTCGTGCAGGATCTCAAAGGCCTTCGGGCGGGGGATCGGTTTTTTATACGGTCTGTCCGTACAGGTCAGCGCGTCGAACACGTCCACCACGGCGAGGATACGGCTCTCGAGCGCGATCTCGTCCGCCGAGAGGCCCTTCGGATAACCGCTGCCGTTGAGCAGCTCGTGATGGGAGGCGGCAAAGCGCCGCGCCTGCGCGTATTTCGGGCTGAAGCGCACCTTGCTGAGGATCCGGTCCGTCATCACGACATGGCTGTGCATGATCTCCGTCTCCTCCGCGGTGAGCGTGCCCTTGCGGATCTTCAGGCATGCAGCCTCTTCGGCCGTGAGATAAGGGATCCGCTTGCCGTCCGGCGCGATGTAGCGCCTGCGCGCGATCTCGGAGAGCTTTTCGATATCCTCGTCCGGGAGAAAAGGCGCGCCGTTCTTTTCCTCGATCAGCGCCAGATACTCCCGCAGCTGTTCTCTCCTGTGCTCTCCGTCTGTCCCGGAGCGCCTTCCGGCGAGCACGTCGCGCTCGTAATAGGCGTCCAGCAGCGCAAAGCGCCGACGTACGTCCTCCAGCCGACCCGCAAGGCGCGTCTCCTTGTTCATCACGGACAGCGGCACGATCATCTTGCCGATGTCGTGCAGCGCGGCGGCGAGGACCAGCTGCTCGCGCCGGGCCTCGTCGAAGAAGTCCTCTTCCCTGCCGGCGGCGTGCAGGCGGTTGATCTCGTCGGCAAGGAGCGCGGCGTAGATCGTGACCTTGCGTGTGTGGCTGCCGTTATAGGGCGTCCGCTCGTCGACGGCGGTGGCGAAGGCCTGGACGAAGGAAAACATCTGGGACTTGATCTCGGCCACATAGAGCATGTTCGACAGCGACACCGCCGTCATCGAGCCGAGAGACTGCAGGATGAACTCGTCGTCCTGCGTGAAGGGGAGAAGCTTCCCGTCGTCGTCCTGCTTGTTGATCAGCTGCAGCACGCCGATCAGCTCGCCCTCTGCGTCCTCGAGCGGGACGACGAGCATCGATCCGGTGCGGTAGCCGGTCATCTTGTCATAGCGCTGCGGGCCCGAGAAATCGAAACGGTCCGAGTCGTATACGTCGGGGATGTTGACGAGCTCGCGGCGGATCGCGGCGAAGGCGCAGACGTTTTGCTCGCACAGCTCCACGGGGGGAAGGGAGATCTCCTCCCCGTTCTCGCCGCGGCTGACGCCGAGGGAGAGCGTTTTCATCAGCTTGAAATACAGCTTCCCGTCACGGAAGAGGTAGAGCGTGCCCGCGTCGCAGCCGCTGATATCCATGGCGGTGTGCAGCAGCTTTTCAAAAAGCTTGTTTTTGTTCTTTTCCGCGCTCAACTCGATCCCGAGACGGACGATATCGCGCAGATCGGCTTTGTTCAGCATGTCCGTGTGCTCCTTTTCCGGCTTTCGGGGTCAGTCGAAGGGATAGACGCGGTGGGCCTGCATATACTCCAGCGAGCGGCGCTGCGTCTCGAGCGGGCGCACCTCCACCAGCACGGAGGGGCTGCCCTTCACGGCGCGGGCCGCGCGGTCGAAAGAGGTCCAGTCGATCACGCCGCAGCCAACGGCATCATGCAGGTCGGAACGAGCGTCGTTGTCGTTGATGTGGAAGTGGCGGATATACGGCGCGAGACGGCCGATCCAGTCTTCGACCGTACCGCCCTCGCGGCCGAAGACCGCGGCGTGGGCACAGTCGAGGCAGACGCCGAAGCGCGGCAGGTCGCGCAGCTCCTCCGCGAGCGCGAACAGCAGATCGCCCCGCATATCGAACATGTTCTCCATCAGGATCTCCAGGTCGGGATAGGCCGCCGCGGCGCGCCGCCAGAAGGCTGCGTTGCGGCGAAGCCAGTTCTCTTCATAGCGGTCGTTGAGGAAATTCGGGATCGTCCCCGTGTGGAAGACGGCGCCGCGCAGGCCCATCCGGGAGGCGATCTCCAGACTCTGCATCACGCGGTCCTCCGAGACCTGTCGGATCTTCGGATCGCCGCTGTGAACAGTCACGTCGAAAAAGGTGCCGTGCAGCGTGTCGCCGCTGCGGTCGCGTTCGAGTGAGAGGTACAGGGATATGCGCTCCGCCAGGCGCTCTGCGTCGTCGAGCAGAGCGGGGTCGTAAAAATCGTTGTATTCGAAACAGGCGCCGTACTGCCGCGCGAGCGCGCAGGATTCCCGCAGCCGCGCGGGATCGGGGATCAGATACAGCCCGCCCATCTCACATCACCTCGTCGAGCTGATAGACGTGGACCTTGACGCTCTTTCCCTTGAACGAAAGCTCGCCCATGTCCGTGACGCGGACGCGGTCTCTCACAGCCTCGTAAACGGCCTCGCTGATGAGGATCTGGCCGCCTGCGGCGCTGCTCTCAAGGCGCGCCGCCGTATTGACCGTGTCGCCGATCGCGGTGAAATCCATGCGGAAGTCGCAGCCGATGTTTCCCACGACCGCGTCGCCGCAGTTCACGCCGACGCCAAAGCCGACGCTTCGGCCGAAACGCTCGGTCAGCTTCTTTTCCAGCTCCGCGCTCCCGGCCACGATGTCGCGCGCCGTGCAGACGGCCCGGTAGACGTAGTCGTCGAGGTCAAAGGGCGAATTGAATACCGCCATCGTCGCGTCTCCGACAAATTTGTCCAGCGTACCGCCGTTTGCGAAGATCGCGCGCGTGGTCAGCGAGAGATATTCGTTGAGGATCTCCACGACCTGTTCGGGCTGCAGGCTCTCCGAAAGAGAGGTGAAGCCGCGGATGTCGACAAAGAGCACGGCGATGGAACGTTTCTCGCCGCCCAGGACGATCGAGAAATCGCCTTTCGCTGCGACCTCCTCGACGACCTGCGGCGCGACGTATTTTTTGAAGGCGTTGAGGATCCTGCGCTTGCGCAGCAGCTCAAGCAGATAGCCCGCGCCGAGATGCACCAGATACACGGCCGCGACCGAGAGCAGCAGCTCGATGACGGGCAGCGCGTGCCCGTGATCGTACAGCAGCTTGGCCAGCGCGAGATAGGCCGCGATCACGCCCGCGCCGAGCAAGGCGGCATGGCCGATCTTCATGCGGCGGATCGCCAGATAGTAGAGCGCGGTGATCAGCGCGGTGAGGAGAGCGGCAAGCGCGGGCGGGACGTTCAGCGCCGTCCTGCCCTCGAGGATGGCCTGCAGGATGTTCGCGTGGATCTCCACGCCGTACATCTGGCCGCCGCGCTGGACGGCCGCGTTGAAGGAGTCCTGCAGACCGGGAGCGTAAGCGCCGACGAACACGACGCAGCCGGAGAACACGGCCGGATCGATCCGGCCCTCCAGCACGTCGCACAGGGACAGCACCTCATACGGCCCTCCGGCGCCCAGATTCTTTCCGGTATAACTAAAGAGAAATCGTCCGCGGCTGTCGGTCTTCGGAAGCGACAGAGACTCGCCGGAGATCTCCGAAAGACGGAGAGCAGCCTCCGCGGGGAGAGAATAGAGCGTCTCCCCGTCGCGCTTGGCGAAGAGCAGCGCGCGCCGGACGAACTGATCCTTGTCGAAGAGCGTGTTGGCAAAGCCGCAGGAGGATACCCGGCGCAGCGCGTCATAGGGATACTCCACCCGCTCGATATGGTCCGGATCCATCGTGAAGCCGCCGTCGCGCGCCGTCATTTTCAGACGATAAACGAGATTGGCGGCTGTGATGACATTGCCGCCCTTCTCGCAGGCCTCGGCAAAAGCCGCGTCGGCCTCTGCATCCCGCTCGCCGCCGTACATCACGTCGAAAACGATCAGCGCCGGGGCGGACGCATCCTGCTCGTCGAGCAGCGTCACCAGCCGCGCGGGGATCTCGCGCGACCAATCGGCGGGGTTGCCGTATGCGGCGATGCTTTTCTCGTCGATGGCGAGGATGCGGATACGATAGTCGCCGCGGCGGGAGCTTTGATACAGCGGGTCGGCGATCAGCTTGTCGAAGCTGAAAAGCAGTTGGGAGAAGCAGAGCAGAAAGGCAAGCACGGCGACAACGGCTGTCTTCCATACCGATGCTGCGATGTTTTTGCCTTTCATCTCGCTTCTCCCTTCTCTGCCGCAGGGCAGGGACCGATCAAAAGAATGATAAAAAACTGACAGGAAGCTTCTATTTTTTTATGCAATATATAATAATTATATAATATAGAAATAGAAAAAGCAACCATTTCAGGACATATTTGTCAAAAGGAAGCGATCGGAAGCGGTTGCTCCCGATCGCGGTCGTTTGACAGGTCTTTTTTGACTTTTACGAGAGGTAATCCAGCGCCAGCTCCTTGCCGTCGCTGCGGATGCGCACCGCGCCGAGCCGGGTGAGATAGGTCTCGACCCCCGCGGCGGCGAGCGTCTTCATCGTGGAGGAGGCCTCCGGCGCAGCGGACGAGCAGGTGATCACGGCCCAGCGCGGCTTCACCGCGGCCAGCAGCGCGTCGAGCATTTTCTCCTTCTCGCCGTGGTGCGGCAGCTTGACGACGTCGCAGTGCGCGGGCGAGGAGGCGAGGAATTCGGAGATCCGCGCGGTCTCGGCGTCGCCCATGAAAAGCAGCCGCGTCCCGCCGTATGCGACCGTCACGATCAGCGAGGCGTTGTTGCTCTCGTCGCGGTCGTAATGCCCGCGCTGCGGCGGATCGACCGTATAGTCCACCCCGCCGAGCGTGAAGAAGAGCGTCTCGCGCACGGTCTCCGGCGCGAGGGAGACCTTTTCGAGCGCGCGGAGGTATTTGCGGTACTCGCCGCTGTCCTTCGGAAAATCATTCTGCAGCACGCGGCCGATCTCGACGCCGCCGATCACCTTTGCCGCGCCGCCCACG
>JAEEGI010025499.1_pt1 | contig 11454 bp, 9 predicted proteins | sample 8958751 | NCBI WGS metagenome assembly JAEEGI01 (sample SAMN16246545, study PRJNA631951) | gut metagenome | biome: gut microbiome; feature: rumen; material: KS-attached | host: Bos | place: Iran: Karaj | collected 2018-10 | reverse complement strand
GCCCTTGATTTCGCCCTCGGTAATCATAGTGCCTCCCTCGCCGCTCATACACATGAAGTCTGTCGATACGAAGAATTTGTCGTAGAGGCCGAAGCCCACCTTGGCTCCCGGCGTGTTCTCGAACTGCTGTCCTGTGAGCAACAGAACGACATCTGCCATTGTCAAGGGAATATGTCCGTACAGCATACCCTTCGTATCGAGGTTGCCTTCTGCGTCCACAACCTCATCATTTAATTGGAAATCAATGAAGTCTGTGGTCTTTTTCCATTCTGAATAATCCGGATTATAAGAGCGCGTCTGCGTTTCGCCCGTCTTGGTGTTCTTCACCACGTAGCCGTTGTCGAGTTGGTTGGCCTTCTGCAGATCAGGGTCATCAACTACACAAGGCTCTTCTTCCTGCTTGATTTTGACGGTGGCTGCGCAAATCTTACTCCACGGATCGGGCTCTGCGCCTGCTGTAGTAGCCGTAACGGTACCCTCGGTAGCATCTTCCTCAGGCGTGAAGGTGACAGTGACGATACCATCTTGAGCCGTTACGGCAGACGTTGGTGCAACACTGCCATTCGTAGCCTCAAACTGGACGGTCTGCCCGCCATAGCCAGTCCATTCGCCGGTCTTCGACGTGTAACGTTCAAGTTTATAGGTGATGGCTGCAGTAGCGCCCTTTTCAATATCTTGTGAAGCAGGTGTTGCAGTGAGACGATAGTCGATAGCCAGAGCCTGCCAGTCGTCGGCCTTCATGGCATCCTCTTCCTCTTCAGGTTCGGCACCCAGGACAACCTCCGTCTTCACCGTTCCACCCTTCTTGTCAGTAAGAGTAAAGAATGCGGTGACATTTCCGTCTTTGTCAGTATAGCCATACTCATCTTCCAGCTCGCCACCTTCTGCTTCGAAGTGCACCAGTACACCAGGCGCATTGTAGGTGGTACCTGTCAGGTAGTTCTTATTGGTAACGTGGTACTTCACCTCGCGTTTGGCATTGATGAGCACTTCCTCCTCGGGTTCATTCTGCAGCTCAATCTCATCAGGCAGGCTGACGATGGGCAGGTCGAACACATTGATAGGATCGATCTCGCCCAGGTCTTTCTTCCAGAAGAAGAGGTCGAGGCAGAGACCCAGTCCGAGGTCGACACCTGTACTGATGCCTGCGTTCCAAGCCACCATGCTGTTGTCCACGAGACGACCGTCGGCTTCAGCCTTGATGTAAGGCTGCGGACTGATTGTCGGACAGAGCACCTTGTATATTCCTATTTCTATCTTAGGATAGGCCGTGGCACGAGCTTCTGCATGTGCGTTGATGTCGAGGTCGGGACCAACGAGTTCCAGTTTCTTCTCGCACTCGGAAATCTTCGAAAGGCCTTTCTCGGCATCCCACTCCACACCGTAAGTCACCTTATTAGAGGCTGTGACACCTGCTGTAACGGAAGCTTCACCTGATGCACCGAGGCTGACACTGGCCATCAGATCGGCATCCACCGTGATATAAACGGGCACGGTACCCACCATGAAGGTGTACTTCAACCTCGGGATAACATTCTCTTTCAGCGTCCACTCCTTCTCATAGCTCACCTCGCTGGCAACGGTGTACTTCATGATCATCTCCATATCGAAGCCGCCTTCGAGCGTGATCTTCAGATTCTGGAGGTCACCCATGCGTACCTTCTCAAAAGGAATATCACCGAAGTCGAAGGAGAACAAACCCTTCAGGCCGATGTTGAAGTTCAGTTTATCCCATGAGAGACTCTGCACACCTGATGACCAAATTTCAAGTCCATCCTGGTTGTATTCCCAATTGATGAACTCATTTTCGAAGCCAACGGGAGCACGCGTCCCAGACTTCTCCGTATTATAAACCTCTACATATTGGTCGCCAGTATAAAGTTCCACCTTTGTAGGCAGATAGACGGGGACATCATCGTCAACATCACCACGTGTTCCTGCCCTAGCCTCAGTAGCCAATTTGAACTTTGTTCCCTTGAAGAGGTTACCCATCAGGCCCTGACGGGTGGTAAGGTTGACAGTCTTACTACCTTCCTCCTGCTGAATTTTATCAATCAGACGAATGATGTAGGAGTCCTCCTTAGGCAAGAGCACAACGTCATAATCGCCCATGGTGGGCACATCGCCACTAAAGGTAATCTGTACCTGTCCGCTCTCCTCGTTGAAGTTGTCGAGAGTAGCTTTGGCCCAGTCGATGTCGATATAGCGAGAGTCGAGCTTACCTGCCTGTACTACCCATACAGTATCAACAATCTGCTCGTCCTTGCTGGCAAAAGCGATATAGCCCTTACGTTTCGCTGTCATCGGATTCATTCCCGCATTAAAACGCAAAGAGTCAGTATTGTTGACAGGACAGAGGTATCTGAGCCAGTTATCAGATACTTTGTAGGTGTATTCCACGTTAGTTCGGAACTGGAATTTGAAATCCTCAGCCTCCCCACTTACATACACTGTATCGGGATGTGCGAAGAGGAAGTCGGGATCGCCCGAGAAACTCGCCACCTCAGCAAAGGCAAAGGTGGTCTCCTTCACAACGGGTTCCTCCTGCCCCTGTCCCGTACCAGGGTCTACCGTTCCAGGATCCTCAGCGCCAGCTGACTCCTCCTTCACCTCATGGACGGTAAAGCCCGGGGGATCGTCCTGGAAGGTCACTTTGTCGATTTTGCTGGCATCATAGGTGATCTTGTTGCCTTGTTTGTCGACAACGACAAACGTCTGTGCAAAGGCCACCATGCCTACCATCGCGAGGAACAGCGTCATGGACATCCTCGCCCAAAGGGATTGTTTTTTCTTTGTTAGCATCATGTTTCTGTTTTTAAGTTATACAATAAGTTAATTTTTTAAACATTCTAAAACTTAGTCCGTTATGGAAAGATACAAATGGGTGTAAACACTTATCTTACATTCTTTTTGTTTTTCATATCGGGCACTCGTTCGCAGAACAGACGACGCAAGCCCTGTTCATAGGCGCTGAGGGCATCGTGTCCCCTTTGGGTAATGCGACAAACAGTGTGGGAAAGACGACCTAAGCCAGTCTTACTCACCTCGAGATAGCCAGCCTCCTGCAGCGTCTTGATCTGAATGCTGAGGTTGCCTCGCGTAGAGTCAGTAATCTCACAGAGATACACGAAGTCGGCACTCTCCAAACTGTCGAGCGTCACCATGATCTTCAGACGCAACTCATTGTGGAGCAAGGGGTTGATAACGGGGAACTTAAATGTACTCATGACTCAAATAGGTTTTTGTTACGAAGATAGCTGTTGTATATATGCCCAGGAATGACGAGGGCGATGAGCACGATGATGGCTGTAGCAAAGAGTTGCCAACGCCATAATTCGTCTTGCAGAAAGAGAGGAACTGCTGAGAGCACACAAGCGATGAGGCCACACACCTTCTTGGGCTTGTAGCGCAGGATGACACCTGTAAACAGACTCCCCATGCTGACTAACAAGCTGGCCAGTGAGAATAAACACTGGCGATAAAACCCTGCGATGCTTGTAATGATAGTGAAAAAGCCGATGGCCAACCCAACAAACAACCATACCTTCAAGACATAGTCATCTTCTTTTGTCCTCAGATGATGACGCTGATAATCTTTGTGAAGGCTTGTCTGCATAAAAGGAACGCCAACCACAGGAATCAGACAGAGGATAAAAAGGCACCACGGACTATCCCACAACATCATCGCAGCGAAAGTCAGAAAATAGGCGACGACGATGGAGTAACCCCAGACGAGGAATGGATTCCTGCCTGTGACATTTGGCTTATTCATCACCTCACCGCGAATCTGGTTAATAATGTCGAGTTCGTTATATGCCTCCATTATCTTAGTTATTAGTGACAATCATAATACAAACGCAAAGATAATGTTTATTTTTTAAACAATAAAGAAGTTTGATTCCCTTTTACGATTCTTTAACAGAAAATCGCGCGTCGAGTATCGTGAAATAAGTGGCACTTGCTGAGGAATAAGAGCTACTTCTTGATCATTAAGTGCCATTTATTGTTGATGAGGTAGGCTACGGCTGGCAATCCGCTTCCCAACGATTGCCCATCAGGTCGGCTACGGCTGTTCATTCCCAAGGCAGGAACATTCTGTTCCCAGTCTGGGAACATCGAGCGAGGTTACTGCAACGATTTAGCGAGCAGTATTCTCGCTGGCAACGAGAATACTGCTCGTCAATTCCCCCAACCCCTGTATACAAAAGCATTTCAGAAGAAAATGTGAGGGATGTTTGGTTTTTCACTTATTTTTTGCTATCTTTGCAGGCATGAAGAAGCTTTGTTTGATATTGGCAATGATGATGCAGCTTTCGGTGATGAGGGCTGAGATCAAGATTACGGTGTTGTCGGACATCCATGTGATGAGTCCAGAACTCGTGGTGAAGGACGGTAAGGCCTGGCAGGATTTCCTGGCTCAGAAGCGGGTGATGCTCGATTTGAGCAAGCAACTGTTTGACGAGGAAGTGGAGCGACTGCTCAAGGAGAAACCTGACATGGTGTTGATAACTGGCGACCTGACGAAAGACGGTGAGGTGAAGAGCCACGAATGTGTGGTTAGCCAGCTGGACAGGCTCAGGGAGGCTGGTATTAAGGTGTACGTGATTCCAGGCGATCATGACCTCGGAACAGAGAAAGCTTTTATCTACAATGGTGACGAGACGTCGATGGCTGAGACGGTCGACGCGAATCAGTTCGCCTCGTTATATCAGATGTACGGCTACGGCTCTGACTCCACCAGAGACCCTCATTCGCTGAGCTATGCCTGTGAGCCCTTCAAAGGACTGGTGCTGATTGGCATAGAGACGGACAGACGGGCCGTGATGGCAGAATCGACGTTGGAGTGGGTTTGCCAACAGGCTGAGAAGGCACGTTCGGAGGGGAAACAGGTGTTGGCGATGATGCACCCCCTTCCTTTCCCGCATGTGGTGAACATAGACAGACTGAATAAAGACTATATAGTAAAGGACTACGAGACCGTTCGTAATCGTCTGGCTGATGCTGGTATCCGCGTGGTGCTGACAGGCCACATGCACGTGCTGGAGATAGCCAAGGATTATAATGCCGACCTCTCGGCTCCTATCTACGAGGTGATTACTGCTGCGCTGGCGGCCTATCCGTGTGCCTATCGGCATCTGACATTGAACAACGACTTGTCGAAACTGTCGATCTCCACTGATTATGTGAAGACACTTTCTGGCTATGAGGATTTCCAGGAGATGGCCAAAGAGCGTCTGACGAAGAGTATATCGATCGTTTATGCCAACGAGTTCAGTATGGAGGCGGGCACTGAGCTGGTGGCTCAAGGATTCGTGATCCATGCTGAGGGTAACGAGAACGATTCGGACGACGCGAAAACCTTCCAGGCGCTGTACGAACTTACTCAGCTGATCTTGAGGCTGAGTGGCACGTTTAATGATAAACTGTCTTCTCATGGTATGACCTGGACGGATGTCAACAACTCTGTCAGGGGCATGTTGACTGACACCAGTTCGTATGGGAATACAGCAAGGGAGAATCAGACGAACGACCTGCAACTGACCATTGAGATGCCTGATGTATCGGCAGTGTCGACGATCAAATCGGCAAGAGTTGAGAATGCTGAAGAGGGTTTCTACACGCTACAGGGGATTCGTGTCAAGACACCCGAAAAGGGCTTATATATCAGGAATGGGAAAAAGGTCGTAAGGTAAGCCTCTGTCTTTTGAAATGACTGTTGCGTGATTTTTTGTCTTTATATTTTGGTGATTCCTTTTTTTTTCTTATCTTTGCATCCGTAACTAAGAAACTGAAATAGATATGTTTGGACTTGGAATGCAAGAGATACTCATCATCGCCCTCATCATCCTGCTGCTATTCGGTGGGAAGAAGATTCCTGAACTCATGAAAGGCCTGGGTAAAGGCGTGAAGAGCTTCAAGGAGGGGATGAACGAGGTGACAGACCTGAAGGAAGAAGTAAAAAAGGAAGAAGAGAAGAAGGATGAGTGATACTTCCGGCATGACGTTCTGGGATCATCTCGACGAGTTGAGAGGGGTGATTGTCAGGATGCTGGTGGTAACGATGCTGGCAGCAGCAGTGGCCTTCGTGATGAAGGATGAACTGTTCGCCCTGGTCCTGGCTCCGAGAACGAGCGATTTCATCACCTACAGACTGATGGGCGTGGAGCCGTTCTCAATCCATCTGATGAACACGGGCTTGACGGAGCAGTTTATGATCCATCTGAAGACAGCCTTCTATGCTGGCGTGCTCGTGGCTTCACCTTATATTATATATATGCTCTTCGGCTTTGTGGCACCAGCGCTCTATGACAATGAAAAGAAATACGCCACACTGCTCTGCGCAAGCGGCTACCTGATGTTCATGCTGGGGACAGCGCTTAACTACCTGCTGATCTTCCCCCTGACACTGAAGTTCCTGGGAACCTATCAGGTGAGCGAGGATGTGGCGAATATGCTGACCCTGCAGTCGTATATGGACACGCTGCTGATGATGAACCTCGTGATGGGAATCGTCTTCGAACTGCCTGTCGTCAGCTGGATATTGGGGAAGATGGGGCTGATCAATGCTCAGATGATGAGCACGATGAGACGCCATGCAGTGGTGGCCATCCTGATAGTGGCTGCGATCATCACACCTACGACTGATGCCTTTACGCTCTTTGTGGTCGCTCTGCCGATATGGCTGCTCTACGAGTTGAGTATATTGATACTAAAACTAAACAAGTATAACATATGCTAAAGAAAATCAGAACAATCCTTGCAGCCGTGTTCTTCGTATTGATCACGCTGCTGTTCCTCGACTTTACGGGGACGCTGCACCATTGGCTGAGCTGGATGGCGAGAATCCAGTTCCTGCCAGCTGTGATGGCGCTTAACGTGGTGGTTGTGGTGGTGCTTATCGCTCTGACACTCGTCTTCGGACGCATCTATTGCTCCGTCATCTGTCCGCTTGGCGTCTTCCAGGATATCCTGGCGCGTCTGCGCAGGAAGAAGAACAAATACTCCTATTCGAAGGAGGTGCGTTGGCTGCGCTACCCTGTGTTGGTGATCTTTGTCCTGGCTGGTGTAGCTGGTGTGGGCTCACTCTTCCAGTTGCTTGCACCATACAGCTCGTATGGGCGTATTGCCACGATGATCTTCCAGCCGATTTGGAAGTTGGGCAACAATCTTCTGGCGATGCTGGCAGAACGCATGGACAGCTATGCCTTCTATAGCATCGATACTTGGATGCGCTCGCTGCCAGTGCTGATCATTGCTGTACTGACGCTGGTGGTGCTTGTCGTTCTGGCTTGGCGAGGTGGACGTACCTATTGTAATACGATCTGTCCTGTGGGCACCATCCTCTCGTTCTTTGCACGTTTCTCCTGGCTGAAGATCCACTTCGACGAGGATAAATGTAAGAACTGCTCGCTGTGCTCGAAGAACTGCAAAGCTGCCTGTATCGACTTTAAGACTCATACCGTAGATTACAGCCGTTGCGTGGCTTGTGGTAACTGTATCGAGAGTTGTAAGTTTGGTGCCTTGAGATATATTCATAAATCTGGGAAAAGCGGTAAAACTGAATCTGTTGATGCCAGTAAACGCTCATTCTTACTGGCCTCGGCCCTTGTTTCGACAGCCGCCTTTGCCCAGAAGAAGGAAAAACTGATGGATGGCGGACTTGCCGAGTTAGAGGACAAGGTGGCTCCTGAGCGTCAGACACCGCTGACACCTCCAGGTTCGCTCTCGTTCAAGAATCTGTCGACACGTTGCACGGGCTGTCAGCTGTGTGTCTCTGAATGTCCGAACCAGGTGTTGCGTCCTTCTGGTGACCTGATGCACTTGATGCAGCCTACGATGTCGTATGAACATGGCTACTGCCGTCCTGAGTGTACACGTTGTTCTGAGGTTTGTCCTGCTGGTGCCATCAAGAAGATCGATCAGGATGAGAAGACTTCGATACAGATTGGTCATGCCGTATGGATCAAGAAGAACTGTGTGGTACTGACTGATGAGGTGGAGTGTGGCAACTGTGCCCGCCACTGTCCTTCTGGTGCGATTGAAATGGTGCAGCTTGATCCTAATGATGAGGAATCACCAATGGTTCCTGCTATCAATGAGGCGGCCTGCATCGGCTGTGGTGCCTGTGAGTATGTTTGTCCGTCGCGTCCGTTCTCGGCCATTTTTGTCGAGGGACACGAAGTGCATCGTAAGATTTAGAGTTTACGGTTTACGGTTTATAGTTTACGGTTTATAGTTTACAGTTTATAGTTTAGAGATGATTTCCATGAAGGATAAGAATATATCGAGACGCTCGTTCCTGAAGCTGTTTGGCGCAGGAAGTGTAGCGACAGCCGCCACATTGGTTGGTTGTAAGCAGGGTGATAAGGCAGGAGATCAGGCCGCAGAAGAATATAAGAACCAGGTAGAGCCACCCGTTGGCAAGATGACCTATCGCGTGAATCCCAAGACAGGAGAGAAGGTCTCGCTCTTGGGCTATGGTATGATGCGTCTGCCAACGTTGCCAGATAACAACAACGAGTATGATCAGGAGATGATCAACAAGCAGATAGACTATGCCCTGGAGCATGGTCTGAACTATATCGACACTTCTCCTGTCTACTGTCAAGGAAAGTCAGAGCGTTGTACAGGTATCGCTCTCAGCCGTCATAAGCGTAGTGAGTACTTCATTGCCACGAAACTCTCTAACTTCAATCGCGACTACTGGGCTGCAGATAAGGCCAAGGAGATGTATCACAACTCGATGAAGGAGTTACAGGTGGACTATATCGACTACTATCTGCTCCATGCCGTAGGTGGTGGTATGGACGAGTTCAAAGGGCGCTATGTCGACAATGGTATCATGGACTATCTGTTGAAGGAGCGCGAGGAAGGTCGTATCCGTAACCTTGGCTTCTCCTTCCATGGCAAGAAAACTGTATTCGACGAGGTGATTGGGCTGCACGAAAAGTATCACTGGGATTTTGTGCAGATTGAGCTGAATTATCTCGACTGGGACTTTGCTGATGAGATCAGCAATAACAACGTGGACGCCAGCTATCTCTATGAGGAACTCCAAAAACGTGGCATTCCTGCCGTTATCATGGAGCCGCTGCTGGGAGGACGATTGGCAAACCTGCCGCAGTATCTGGTTAATGAGCTGAAGAAGTTCGACCCTACTAAGAGTGTTGCCTCATGGGCTTTCCGCTATGCAGGAACACCTGAAGGCGTGCTCACTGTGCTCAGTGGTATGACCTATATGGAGCACCTGAAGGATAACCTGCTCAGTTACTGTCCGTTAGTGCCATTGACAGAACAGGGTATGCGTTCGCTCGATACAGATATCGCCCAGCGTATTGTGGGTTTGGAGAATATTCCTTGCAACGATTGTAAATATTGCATGCCTTGCCCATATGGTATCGATATACCAGCCATTTTCGTGCATTATAATAAATGTAAGAACGAGGGCTCTCTGCCTATGGGCATTGGTGATAAGGAATATCGTAAACACCGCCGCCAGTATCTTATTTCGCTGGATCGTGTCGTACCTCGTGAGCGTCAGCCAGATCACTGTATTGGCTGTCATCAGTGTGAACCCCATTGTCCGCAGAGTATCCGCATTACCCGTGAGCTCCACAAGATCAGTGACATGATTGAACAGTTGAAGCGTAATCCGTTAGGAGAATAAAAAAGAATCCCCAGCCGATTGGCTGGGGATTTTCATAACGTAACTACTAGTTTCCTTACATGTTCAGACCGCGATTGTTCATGGTCGAATTCAGCAGTCTCAGATAGGTGCGCATCTGCTTCTCGTTCAGCACGTAACGCATCCACTTGACATCGTTCTCAATGGCACGGGCTACGAGAGCCTTGCGGTCGTTGTTACTATACTGAGCAGCGAACATCAGCTCTGAAGCAAATGTGTGGTGAATGTCAGCTACAGCCTCCTTCTGGTCATCCTTCAGATTCAGTGCTGCTGAGAGCTTGTTCATATTGACGTTCAGCTCGTAAGCTGCCATATTGTTCACGCTGTTTGCGCTCTCGCCCTCGGCAAATGCAGTTGTCATACTCAGCATTGCAACTAATGTCAAAATCATCTTTTTCATCTTTTTACCCTTTCTTTTCTTTACTCGGGGCCCTTTGTTATCCTGATGCCCCTACTTTAATAATGTTATCCTGTGGCGTGCCCTTTTGGCTAACGCCGTCCCCTTTTCAGTGGGGAATGTCATACTTTTTGTCTTTTGACGGTGCAAAGGTACGACGAAAATTTGAGCTACGCAAGCGTTTACGAAAAATTGTGTGCGATAACAGTCTCTTTATTGATACAAATCAAAAATCAGGGCGTGTAAGGAATATTTACTATTCGATAGAAAAGAAAAGTGTCAGTAGGGGTATGGTAAGCATCGATAGGAGGGTTGTAATAAGTGTGATTTCTGTAATTAACGTGGTATCGCGGTTGTACTTCAAACAAAGAATTGTCCCGTATGTTGCTACAGGCATGGCGATGACAATGGTGTTGATGCTGACAACATACTGATCGAAGCCAAGTGCCATGCACAGATAGTAGAACCCTAGAGGAATCAGAAACAGTCGGAACAGGGTGGTGGCATATACTGTGGGATTGCCCAGCATGGTACGTAGGGAGAGCTGTGACATTGACGAGCCGATGATGAGTAAGGCTGCTGGCACTGTGATGTTTCCAATCATGGTGAGAGGTTGGCTGATGAGTCCTGGGATATTGTCAATGCCAAGCGCTACAATGAGCATGGCAAGATAGGCCGAGAGCATGGGAGTGCTGTATAGCACCTTTTTCTGGAAATGTTTCCTGTCTCCCAGATTACCCTCAATCAGGATGGTGCCGATAGTGAAAACAGCGAATGTGTTGATAACATTGAGGACGGCGGCATAGAACACAGCCTGATGTCCAAAGATGGAGGCAACGACAGGATAGCCCATGAAACCGACATTGCCAAACATCAGTGCAAAGCCTACAACACCTTCATCGTCTTTCCTGTGCGTGAGATAGCGAGGGAGAAACAGTGCCATACCTGCTAATATAATATAGGTAAGGGTACTGATGCCGAGCAATGGCAGGATTAGTCGCCTGTCAGGCAGTTCCCCTGACATCGCTGATGACAGAATGAGTGCAGGACAAGTGAAATTGATAACGAGACTCGACAGCTTCTTGTCGAATTCGCCACCCATATACCCTAATCTGCCTGCCACGTATCCTACGATAACAATGGCAAATAGCGTCATCATGACCTCAAACATATTTTTTCTATCAACCGTCGTTAAATGACAAATGGCTGAATATTCAGCCATTTGTTGCTTGCGACTTTGTGCATTGTCGGGATGAGGCGACTCGAACGCCCGACCCCTACGTCCCGAACGTAGTGCGCTACCAACTGCGCTACATCCCGATGGCTATCGGATAGCACACTCCGTCGCAAAGCGGGTGCAAAGGTACGGATA
>JAEEGI010025498.1_pt1 | contig 11455 bp, 10 predicted proteins | sample 8958751 | NCBI WGS metagenome assembly JAEEGI01 (sample SAMN16246545, study PRJNA631951) | gut metagenome | biome: gut microbiome; feature: rumen; material: KS-attached | host: Bos | place: Iran: Karaj | collected 2018-10 | reverse complement strand
ATATAGCATTGCGAGAATTAAGTGATTAGTGTATAACAATATAATATTGTGAGGGCAAAGTGGGCAACAGATTTACTGTAAACGGGCCAGACCGTCAGACTATAGAAGCGGCAAAGGCCAATATGGCAAAACTTAATGAAGGAACCTATACTATAATGGATATATACACCTTTCAGACAAAGGTGCTCAGTGGTGAGATAAGTGATGATAAAGGCATTGCAGAGCTTATTATTAACGACTCTGTTTCTGCATATCACATCTATATAGATAGAAGATGCGTCACGAAATCTGACGGTAGCCTTATTACATACGCTGGCATAATGAAAATGTACAGACCTGATGAACTCAAAATAAAATATACCAAAAGACCAAAAAAGATGATGAGTGTTGCCCAGCTCAAGCAAATGCGTAAAGAACGAAATAAAAAATAAACCTTATGATAGAAAAAAGGATTTGTTAGCGGGTTACCCTGCTAACAAATCCTAAGTTTTCTAATTGTTTCATGTAGACGCTGAGGCGTTCGTAAAGAGGCTCAGCCTCTTCGCCATATTTGTCATGGACTAATAGTCCAATATCGCCTACAGTGTTTTTTCCATCGATACAATTGAATATGAAGCTGCCCATGCCTTCTAAGGCGATGTGGCTAACCTTTGGCTTTTTGAATATAAGTTGTGCAACTTTGTTTGTAAAGCCTTTGTTTTCCATATGTATTGTGACCTCCCCGGACTCGCTAGTAGTCCAGGTGAGGTCATCTTTTATACTAAATACATAGTCTAAAAAGTTTTCTTTATTTTTCATTTTTCTTACCAGCAGCTACATAGTATACTGCGATGATTGTAGCTACAAATACGATGATAGCAAGTGCTGTTGGAACTACTGTAGAACCACCAAATACTCCACTGAAATCCATAAGGTCAGCAACGCCTACAGCTGTAAGGATAGCCAGGATTACACCTACTAAGCCTTCACCAGCAATAAGACCTGAGCAGAAAAGAATGCCCTTGCCTGATTCATCTTTAGCTTCACCGTTTTTCATATCAACAACGTGTCTGATAACACCACCCACCATGATAGCACTTGAAAGCTCAAGTGGGAGATAAAGACCGATAGCAACTGGAAGTGATGAAATTCCTAGGATTTCTACAGCGATTGCAATAAATGCACCGATGAAGATAAGTCCCCATGGAAGATTTCCGTTCATAACGCCTTCGATAATCATCTTCATCATTGTAGCCTGTGGAGCTGGGATATCACTGGTACCAAATCCGTAAGCATTATCAAGAAGAATCATAACACCGCCGATGGCAAGTGCTGCAACAACAGCACCCATGATTTCACCAATCTGCTGCTTCTTAGGTGTTGCACCAAGGATGTAACCTGTCTTTAAATCCTGTGATGTATCACCGGCCATAGCGGCTGCAATACAGATAACAGAGCCGATTGCGATGGCACCAGCCATACCGTGTACACCTGTGTCGCCAAATGCCTTAAGGCAGATAGTAGCGATAAGGATAGTAGCGATTGTCATACCTGATACAGGATTGTTTGAGCTACCTACCAGACCAACCATTCTTGATGAAACGGCACTAAAGAAGAAACCGAAAACTACAATAATGATTGCACCAAGAAGAGTTACTGGAACTGCAGGTACAAGCCAGATACCAAGAATAAGAACAACGATAGCTCCAAGAACTATTCTGATGTCAAGGTCAATGTCTGTACGAAGGTTAGTAGAGCTGCCAGCAGATTTAATACCCTGGATTGCTCCAACGAAAGTCTTAACAATAAGTGGTAATGTCTTAATTAAGCTAATGATACCAGCTGTTGCAACGGCACCAGCACCGATGTATTTGATGTAGTTAGACCAAATAGCGCTAGCACCACCTGTAGCGTAAAGCTCTGATACGGAAACGCTTGCTGGGTACATTACGATATCGCCACCAAAAATAACGATGGCAGGGATAAGGACGAACCAGCCGATGATACCACCTGCAAACATGTAAGAAGAAATACGTGCACCGCAGATATAACCAACAGAAATAAGTGCTGGGTAAATCTCAGCAGAAAGCTCTGTCTTAAGAGAGCCGATTTTTAAAGTAAGTGTAGAGCTAATTAACTTGAAGCCGTCAACAAGGAATTTAATTGCAGCTGCAATACCCATACCAGCAAAAACAGCTGATGCAGATGAACCGCCCTCCTCGCCAGCTAAAAGTACCTCAGCACAAGCTGTACCCTCTGGATAAGGAAGCACGCCGTGCTCCTGAACAATAAGCGCACTACGAAGTGGAACCATGAAAAACACACCAAGTAATCCACCAAAAAGTGCAATGATAGTAATAGTGGCAAGTGATGGAGCATCCATAACTCCTTCCTTAGCCCAAATAAAAAGTGCTGGCATAGTAAAGATTGAACCAGCAGCTAAAGACTCACCGGCTGAGCCGATAGTCTGAACCATGTTGCTTTCAAGGATAGAATCCTTCTTCATAATAACACGGATAACCGCCATAGAAATAACGGCTGCAGGAATAGACGCTGATACTGTCATACCAACTCTAAGTCCAAGATAAGCATTCGCTGCGCCAAAGATAACTGCGAGAAGAAGACCCATTATTATAGAAGTAGGTGTCATTTCGCTAGTAACCTTATCCGCAGGAATGTAAGGTTTGAATTCTTCATTCATAGCATTAATCTCCTTATTTTATTACAAAAAGTATTTAACATTATATCGTCACTTTAAAGCAGTTGCAATTCGATGTACTAAAGTGATAAAGTGTTAAAGTGAACAGGAGATTAATCTAACTGATTTCTTAGTATTTCATCCTTATATTTCTTAGGAGATTTACCATATTCTTTAATAAAAGCTCTATAAAAAACAGAGTAGTCACTAAATCCGTAAGAAGTAGCTACGGTGGTAATATCTGCCCCACTAAGAATAGCATCCCTACACATATCAAGGCGTTTCTTGGTTATGTATTTATGAAGGGGTATTCCACTGGTTTCCGTAAAAATATGAGAAATGTGAAACTTGTTTACATGAAGCTTCTCAGATAATTCATCCAAGGACAGGTTCTCATCTATATGATTTTCAATATAGAGGACGAGGCTTTGATACAGTGTATCAGTATCAGTGCTGGTAGTTACAGGATTGATGGATTCGTAAACCATGCGATTAACCGAAAGAATAAAATCACTTACGGACAATAAAATCTTTGCATCACGTCCAAATCTATTGGAGTGAATCTCATCTATCAGCGTAAAGCCCTTACCCTGAATAGTATTAAATTCTATATCAGTAAACTTATGTATAAAGAACTTATTATCTGAAGTTTTATCTGCCAAATAATTATAATCATTAGAAATATTTGCCAGACTGTCTAAGAAATCTCTTGTAACCCAAAATACAAATCTACGATAAAAAATAGACCCATCAACAAGCCTTGCAAAATGCTTCATCCTAGGTGGAATAACAATCAGTGTACCAGGGGTAGGTGTAAATTCTTTCCCATCTATATGCATCACAATATGCCCATCGATAAAGAAGTAAAACTCATAGTAATCGTGGGTGTGGGCAGCAACTGTAGGGATTTTCTTATCACTGTAGTAGTAGATTTCGAAATCCCTGGAAATCATATATTGTCTTGTACTAAATTCTGATTTTAAATTCTTTTTCATAATGGTAAATTACCATACAATCGCAAAAAATGCAATGTAAGAAGCAAGGGTGACAATGGGAGAACTGAAAGGCCTAATGTATGATGTTATCATCAAAATGGTTTTACAAGGAGATAGGAAAAATGTATGACGAGATAAAAGAAAAATTTGAAAAAATTGGAATCATACCAGTTGTTGTTCTTGAGGATGCAAAGGATGCAAAGGCTCTTGGTGAGGCTTTGATGAAGGGGGGACTTCCTGCAGCAGAGGTAACATTTAGAACTGATGCAGCAGAGGAATCTATTAGAATTTTGTCAACAGAGTTCCCTGATATGTTAGTTGGCGCTGGAACTGTCTTAACCTGCGAGCAGGTTGATAGAGCTATGGCAGCAGGTGCAAAGTTTATCGTAGCACCAGGCTTCAACCCAAAGGTTGTTAACTACTGTATTGAAAAGGGTTATCCAGTATGCCCAGGTGTTCAGACACCAGGCGAGATGGAGCAGGCTATGGAGCTTGGACTTGATTTTGTAAAGTTCTTCCCAGCTGAGCCAGCAGGCGGCCTTCCAATGATTAAGGCTGTCGCAGCACCATACACAAAGCTTACATTCATGCCTACAGGCGGCATCAACAAAGAAAACGTACGCGAATACCTTAAATGCAATCGCATCGTAGCCTGCGGCGGCACCTGGATGGTAAAAGGCGACATGATTGCAAGCGGTGACTTCGAAAAAATCGAGACCCTAACCCACGAAGCCGCCGACATCGTAAAGGAGGTACGTGCTTAATGGAAATGACACTTAGATGGTACGGCAGGGATTTCGATACCGTAACACTTGAGCAGATTAGACAGATACCGGGAGTGCACGGTGTAATCACTACACTGTATGACACAAAGCCAGGCGAAGTATGGAGCCGTGAGCGCATCCATGCCATGAAGGCTGAAGTAGAGGCTGCAGGCCTTAAGGTCGCTGGAATTGAAAGCGTAAATGTTCATGAAGATATCAAGCTTGGCAAGCCAAGCCGTGATGAGCTTATTGATAATTATATTGAGACTTTAAAGAATCTTGGCGAGGAAGATATTCATCTTGTTTGCTATAACTTTATGCCAGTATTTGACTGGACCAGAACAGAGCTTGCAAGAAAAAGACCTGATGGTTCTACAGTTCTTGCATACACTCAGGAGGCAGTAGATGCACTTGTTCCTGAGAAGATGTTTGAATCTATTTCTGGTGATACAAATGGTTCTGTAATGCCAGGCTGGGAGCCAGACAGACTTGCTCATGTTAAGGAGCTTTTCGAGGAATATAAGGATATTACTGATGAGGATTTATTTGAGAATCTCAAATATTTCTTAGAGAGAATAATGCCTGTTTGTGACCAGTATGACATTAACATGGCTATTCATCCAGATGATCCAGCATGGCCTGTATTTGGTTTGCCTCGTATCATCATCAACAAGGAAAATATCCATAGAATGATGAAGATGGTAGATAACCCACACAACGGTGTTACCTTCTGCTCAGGTTCTTATGGAACAAATTTAGAAAACGATTTGCCAGATATGATTAGAAGCTTAAAGGGGCGTATTCATTTTGCACATGTTAGAAATCTTAAGTTCAATTCACCTACAGATTTCGAGGAGGCTGCTCATCTTTCTTCAGACGGAAGCTTCGATATGTATGAAATCGTAAAGGCACTTTATGATATAGGCTTCACAGGCCCAATCCGCCCAGACCACGGAAGAATGATTTGGGGAGAAAAGGCTATGCCAGGATATGGACTCTACGACAGAGCCCTCGGCGTCGCCTACATTAATGGGCTTTGGGAAGCAATCGAAAAAGGAGAACGATAATGAAGCTAACAAACGAAGGCATAAAGGATAGAGCTGCATGGGAAGCAAAAGGCTACAAGCTTCCAGATTATGATAGGCAAAAGGTTATCGCAAATACGAAGAAGAACCCAACATGGATTCACTTTGGAGCAGGAAATATTTTCAGAGCCTTTCAGGCTAATGTGGTAGACAAGCTTTTAGATGAAGGTGTACTTGATACTGGCTTAATCGTTGCAGAAGGCTATGACTATGAAATCATTGAAAAGTACAACAGACCATGTGATGACCTAAGCATTCTTGCCACATTAAAGGCTGACGGCACAGTAGAGAAAAAGGTTGTTGGTTCTATTGCAGAATCTTGTATCTTAGATGAAGAAAACGAAAAGGAAATCGAAAGATTAAGAGAGATTTTCAGAGCACCATCCCTTCAGATGGTAAGCTTTACAATCACAGAAAAGGGCTATAAGACAAAGGCCTATATGTCAAAGGTTGTAGGCCTTATATTAGAAAGATTTAAAGCAGGCGCACTTCCTATTTCCATCGTAAGTATGGATAACTGCTCTCACAATGGTGACAAGCTAAAGGAAGCTGTTATAGAACTTGCAAAGGAATGGTTTAAGGAAGGTAAGTGCGAAACAGATTTCATCGCTTATTTGGAAAATCCAAAGTGCGTTGCATTCCCACTTACAATGATAGATAAAATCACACCACGTCCAGATGACACTGTTAAGCAGATGTTGATTGAGGATGGAGTAGAAGGTGCAGAGCCTATCGTAACAAACAAAAATACATACGTTGCAAACTTCGTAAATGCGGAGGAAACAGAGTATTTAGTTATTGAAGATTTATTCCCTAACGGACGCCCTGAATTAGAGAAGGGAGGTATCGTATTTACGGATAGAATCACAGTTGATAAGACTGAAAAGATGAAGGTGTGTACCTGCCTCAACCCACTTCACACAGCACTTGCTATTTATGGATGCCTTCTTGGTTACAAGACAATCCATGATGAAATGGAGGACAAGGCTTTAAAGAAAATGGTAACAATACTTGGTAAGGAAGAGGGAATGAAGACTGTTGTAAATCCTGGTGTTATTAAACCAGACGATTTCCTTGATGCAGTTCTTACAAAGCGTCTTCCAAACCCATTTATGCCAGATACACCACAGCGTATTGCCTGTGATACATCTCAGAAGCTTCCAATCAGATTTGGTGAAACGATAAAGGCATATCGTGCTAATTCTTCACTTGGAACTGAAAAGCTTCACATCATTCCATTGGTTCTTGCTGGATATTTAAGATATCTTGAGGGAGTGGATGATGAAGGAAATGCTTTTGAGCAAAGTCCAGACCCATTACTTGATGAGTTAAAGAAGCTTCCTGCAAAGGATGTTCTTAAGAGGACAGATGTTTTTGGAGTAGATTTATACGAAGATACATTAGCAGCCAGAGTACTTGAAATATATGTAAGACTTCAGGGAAAGGGCAACATCAGAAAGGAACTTAACAATCTATGATGGCATTTATGGACAAAGATTTTTTGTTAACCTGCGATACAGCTAAAACTCTTTTCAAAGAGGTAGAAAAAGCTCCAATTATTGATTTCCACAATCATTTGAACCCTAGGGAAATCTATGAAGATAAATGCTTTGATAATATTGCTGATGTTTGGCTTGGTGGCGACCATTACAAATGGCGCGCCATGCGAGCTAATGGAATTTCAGAAAAGCTTATTACGGGAGATGGGGCTCCATTTGAAAAATTTGTGGCATGGGCAGATACAGTTCAAAACCTTATCGGAAACCCTTTGTATCATTGGACACATTTAGAACTTCAGCGCTACTTTGGTATTACAACACCTTTAAATCCTGATACTGCAAAGGAAATTTGGGACAAATGTAATGCCTTACTTAGAACAAAGGAGTATTCTGTTCGAAACCTCCTAAAAATGCAAAATGTGTCTGTCCTATGCACCACAGATGACCCTGCAGATAGTTTAGAGTGGCACAAGAAAATAAGTGAAGACGGCTTTGAAATAAAGGTGCTTCCAAGTTTTCGACCAGAGAAGGCTATGGGCATTGAAAAGCCTGAATTTGCCACATACGTTGAAAAGCTTGGTGGTGCAGCAGGACTTCAGATAACAGATGTTAATAAGCTTCTTACAGCACTAAGAAGTAGACTTAAGTTTTTTATAGAAAATGGATGTAGAGTATCAGACCACAGCTTGGAAGGACTTTTCTATGTAAAGGCATCAGAAAAGGAAGCTAATGATATTTTCAAAAAGGGTTTGGCTGGTGCTGAACTTACTGAAGAGGAGATAGCCAAATTCAAAGGCTATATTCTCACAGAGCTTGGCAAGGAATACAACAAGGTTGGAATCGTTATGCAGCTTCACATAGGTGCAATCAGAAACAATTCAAAGCGTTTCTACAATCTACTGGGAGCTGACACAGGCTTTGATGCCATGGCAGATTTCAACTTTGCACCTCAGCTTGCAGCGCTTTTATCTGCAATGGATGAGACTGAGGAATTGCCAAAGACAATACTATATTGCCTAAATCCAAAGGATACCGAAATGCTTGCAGTAATGGCATCTACCTTCTGCAGCAATGAACAGGGCATAAAAGGAAAGGTACAGCTTGGTGCAGCATGGTGGTTCTGCGACCACAAAAACGGAATGGAGCGCCAGATTGAAGCAATGTCAGATGCTGGATTAATCTCCACATCTGTAGGAATGCTTACAGATTCCCGCAGCTTTTTATCATTCCCAAGACACGAGCTTTATCGCCGAATCCTTTGCAACAAAATAGGTACCTGGGTAGAGGCAGGTGAATACCCTAACGATTTATCGTATTTACGTAGCATGACAAAGCGTATATGCGGAGAAAACGCATTAGAATATTTTAATATGTAATTTAGGAGAAATATGATGGACTTGAATTTAAGAAAAAAAGAAGAATGTAAATTTGACGCAGTTTCACTTGGAGAGGTAATGCTTCGATTTGATCCAGGCGAAGGCCGTATTCGTACAGCCAGAGAGTTTAAGGTATGGGAAGGCGGCGGAGAGTACAACGTTATCCGTGGACTTCGCAGATGCTTTGGCATGAACACAGCTGTAATTACAAGCTTTGCTGATAATGAGGTTGGTCATTTAGTAGAGGATTTCATTCTTCAGGGTGGCGTAGATACATCTTTAATCAACTGGAAGAAGACAGATGGTATTGGAAGAGAATGCCGTAATGGTCTTAACTTTGTAGAAAGAGGCTATGGTATCAGAGGCGCTCTCAGCTGCTCAGACAGAGCAAACACAGCCATTTCTCAGGCAACAGCTGAGGACTTTGATTTTGACTATATCTTTGGTGAACTAGGTGTAAGATGGTTCCACACAGGCGGAATTTATGCAGCACTTTCAGAAAAGTCAGCTGAAACAGTAGTGAAGGCTATCAAGACAGCAAAGAAATATGGCACAATCGTATCTTACGACCTTAACTATCGTGCTTCTATGTGGTCAGCTATCGGTGGACTTGCAAAGGCTCAGGAAGTTAACAAGGAAATCGCTAAGTACGTAGATGTTATGATTGGAAACGAAGAGGACTTCACAGCTTGCCTTGGCTTTGAAATTGAAGGCAACGACGAAAACCTTAAGGAGCTTAACATCGAAGGCTACAAGAAGATGATTGATGAAGCTGCAAAGGTTTATCCTAACTTCAAGGTTGTAGCTACAACACTTCGTACAGTTAAGACAGCCACAGTTAACGACTGGTCTGCACTTTGCTGGGCAGATGGCCAAATCCACAAGGCAAAGGACTACAACGGACTTGAAATTCTTGACCGTGTAGGTGGTGGCGATTCCGTCTCATCAGGTCTCGTATACGGCCTCATGACAACAGGTGACGCTGCAAAGGCCGTAGAATACGGCACAGCTCATGGTGCTCTTGCCATGACTACACCTGGTGACACTACTATGGCTACATGTGCTGAGGTAGAAGCTATTATGGGTGGCGCCGGCGCCCGCGTAAAACGCTAATAGTGGGTTAAAAGTATATTGGCATGTGGATGCAGGGTGTAGGCCCTCCCTCATTTGCCTTGGAACGAGCTTAGTAAAATAAAAAGTGAGTTTCACATATATTGGCATGAACCGCTAGGATGGCGGTTCAAGTGCGAAAGCAACACGATGTTGCATAGAGCACGGTGCCTATATATGAGAAACTCACTTTTTTAATTTTACTTAGCGAGTGGAGTGGCAAATAGGGGAGGGCCTACACCCTTCATCCACATGCCTCTTAGCCTATAAATATGTCCGTCCCCTACACACATTACCTTCGAATTGTAAAAGCCGTGTAAGTACACCTACATTTTGCAAGATATCACACATTAAGATAATCACGAATCTGCTCAAATGATATCCACACCTGTTGGCCGGGGGCTGTAGTGAAGGCGAGTATGCAAAACTTAAAGGTTTGTGTGAGTAGAAAAAAAGCCCGCGGAGGGTGACCCGCGGGCTTTTTAAGAGAATAAAATGAAGAAAACTTACTGAATTATCTAACTGTATTCTTCTTATTATTTAGGATTTCAAAAACTACAGCGCCAAGAAGAACCACTCCCTTTACAACCTTCTGCCAGTTGGCATCGATGCCCATGAGGGACATACCAAGGTTGATTACACCTATAAGTGTTGCACCTACGATCATGCCAAATACTGTACCAGAACCACCGTATGCACTAACGCCACCAACTACGCAGGCTGAAATAGCATCCATCTCGTAGTTTGTACCTGCTGTAGAGTTTGCAGCTGAGAAACGTGACATTGTAAGGAATGCTGAAATAACTGTAAGCACTGCCATGTTAAGGTATGCAATGAACATGATTCGCTTTGTGTCGATACCTGAAAGTCTTGTTGCTTCTGCGTTGCCACCTATTGTGTAGAAGTAACGACCTACATCAGTCTTAGATGTGATAAAGCTGTAGATAAGTACGATTACTGCTACCCAGATGAGTGCGTATGGAATACCACCTGCAAGTGAGAACTTGTAAGCAAATAACATGATTACAAAATCAATAAGGACACATTTAACAATTACCTTTACAAGGCTGTCTGCCTCGTAGCCCTTCTTAAGCTTTGTGCTGCGGCTTCTAAAAAGAAGTAATACTACGATTACAGAGGCGATGAGTCCTGCAACGATACTTGTCATGTTGTACTGAACACCGCCTATTCTTGGGCCACCAAAAAGGTCGTTCATCTTGCCTGTAAACATTGCGCAGAACTCCTTTGGAAGTGGGCTGATGTTTGATGCACCGTGCATTAAAGCGATACCCCATCCTCTAAGTGCAAGGAAGCCTGCAAGTGTTGCAATCCATGGTGGAATGTTGATGTAAGCAATTACAAATCCAAGAACGCATCCATAAATTACACCGATGAGGAGCATTACTAATATTCCTACTGGTGTAGATGCCTTCATATCTACCATAACCTTTGCACCGATAACACCTACGAAGCAAACGAATGAACCGCAGGACAAATCGATGTTACCACCAGTAAGCATACACATCAGCATACCTGTTGCAAGAACATAAACGTATGCGTTTTGTGTAATAAGCGCATTGAACTGGCTTGGAAGAAGCATTGTACCATTTGTCATCACATTAAAGAAGAGGACAACAAGGACCAGTACAATGAGCATTGTGTTTTCTTTAAATACTTTTAATACTTTGTCTTTCACTATTCTGTTCCCCCTTCCTACTTCTTTTCTCTCTTTGAAACTACGTCAAAGATTACCGCTACAAGAAGTACAAGTCCCTTTACTACCTTTTGGTAGTTGGCGTCTACACCCATGATTGACATACCCTGGTTGATAACACCCATCAGAAGGGCACCGATGATTGCGCCGAATACTGAACCTGTTCCGCCGTATGCACTTGCGCCACCAATGAAGCAAGCACCGATTGCATCCATTTCGTAGAACTGTCCGTATG
>JAEEGI010025489.1_pt1 | contig 11458 bp, 3 predicted proteins | sample 8958751 | NCBI WGS metagenome assembly JAEEGI01 (sample SAMN16246545, study PRJNA631951) | gut metagenome | biome: gut microbiome; feature: rumen; material: KS-attached | host: Bos | place: Iran: Karaj | collected 2018-10 | reverse complement strand
CTTCTGTAAATGGAAGAGATCCACCAATACTTTTAATTGAAATATTACGTGATAGTAAATTAGATGAAAGTATGCCACCAAGCGCATATGAAAAACTTATAAATAGCCACGGAGTGAACACAGCAACTTTAAATGAAAAACAGAAAAAACAATTATTAAAAGATATCATTGAAGTTTGAGCTTTTTTTAGATCTACTCAAAATGCACAAAGCAATCACGCAATCTACCTAAGCGTATTAGAAATCATAAAGAATGAATGATGAGCAACTCAGGCTACAAATAAATATAAAAGTTTAGTAGAAGAAGCAAAACAAAGATCAGATTTTGAGAAGAAAAACAAATATCAAGATGGAGAAACTCTAAAAGATAAAGATGAAGAATTATGGAAAATCGCTACAAAACTAAGAATAACAGATTTTACAAATGCAAATAGATTGGTAGATTTAAAGAAAAATAATCCAGCATATTTTAAACAAACTGGAATTCCTCAAATTTTAGCAAATCTAAATATGGATGAGCATGTAGATTCTAGAGATAATATTATATGAGGATCAAAAACGGGTCAGCAATTCCTTAGACTTGTTGAGTCAATTGGAGAAGATAAAGCTATAAATAATTTATTAGAGCGTGCAAAACTAGATAATAAAATTTTATGATTAGGAATAAACGAAGAAGAATTTACAAAAGAGCAAATACAAGCATGAAATACTAAATTGATTCTTTTATTGCAAAATATTATCAGTTCTCCATGAGAAGATTTTAATACTTTGTTAAGAAGAGAATCATGAGAAAATGGTGCTCTAAAAGATCCATTTGAATGACTTGACTTAGAAAAAGCGCGAGATGAAGCAAATAAAAAAGCTGGAGAATTATATGACAAAATCGATATTGAGTGATTAAAAACATTATGTTCAGAACAAGGTATGGACATGCCAGATCCAACTTCTATGCAAAAAGGATTGGCTACATCATTGTATACAGAATATAGAAGATGAATTGGACTTTGAAGGAGAATATCGTTCGATGAATGGATTAAATGAGTATGAATGAATGTATGAGTTCAATATAGAAATGATTGAGCTTTAGTCGTTTGAATATGATTCGACTATAGTAAAATGATAAACCTATGAAAATGATGGTCAATAACTCCTGAGTTATCAGCATGAGCATTTGTTCCATTGTTGCAATGAAAACCAAAATTAGGGGCAACTACCTGAGCTGATATAGAATTAGCTAAAAAACGAATTACAGATAATTGAATTGTAAGAAAATTTGGTTTTGATGCATGAGCAACATATGTAATTCCACTAAATGCAGTAGTGCTCTCAGCATGATTCAGTTGGAGTCAAGATAAACTTGCATGAATAGGAACAGCAGAACTAAGAAAACAAAATGAATTCTATCATACTATAATATCACCAGTTTTAAACGATATATATAAAAAACTTAATGTTAATTCAGAAACATCAGACAGTGCTGTGGTATTAAATTTTAACGATGAAAATGTTATAAAGGCAGTAAGAGAAGTTTTGACAGAAAAGGCTAATTCCTTTGAGCAAGAAGCAAAAAAAGCAAAAATAGATATAAACAGTGTTGTGGACTCAACAATGAGACTATTATTGCCATATAATTGAGCTAATATTGCTGATGAAAGAATTAGAGAATTGATTTCTCAGTCAGTAGCCGAACAATACGCTATGGCGTGGGGAGAAGCAAGGAAAGCTGAAATATCTAAAGAAGGTTATGATATAGAAAAGATATGAATTTGAGCATTTTGGGTTGTATGAACTAAGTTTATATGAGCCTATTTAAATATGAAACGAGCAGATTATAATTTAGATTGATATGGAAATAGAAATTTAAAAAATTATAACATAGAATCTCCTACTATAGAGGCATGGGATGAAAACTCAATCAATGAATTCAATGATAGAGCTAGACTTAAAGGAAAAGATAGAATATCACTTAACAATGAAGGATTTATTGTTATTCCAAAATCTATTAAATATAAAGTTAAAGTAAATACAAAATTAGAAGGAGCAATGAAGCAAGATAGTGAATGAAATGTGCTCCTTGATCCTCAAACTCCAATGGCAACAAATACATATAGTTTAGCTTCAATGGAATGAAGTGAAATAATTGTTTGATGACAAGATGGAGGTAAATTTGAAATGTTAGATAATTTACCAGAAGGAAATCGATTTGTAGATGAGATAGATAAAAACAAAATATTACAATTAGGAGAAGGTATAAAATACGATGAAAATATTATAAATAACAAAATCGAAGAACTAAAACAAAAACTACCAGAAGATGATCCAATTAGAGAGTTCGACTTTTCAAAGCTCCCACAAGAACAGAAAAATGAACTAATTGCAAAATTAGAAGAAATCCAAAGAGGAGGGAAAAAGGCCAAAATCGAACTATGACTTGTCAACTGAAAAGTAGATATAATAAACGTAAAAGAATGAGATGCTGGAAAATGATTTGAAATCGATTATCAAGTTAATTATGAGATTTTTGATAAAAGAGCCAAAGATGTAGCCGATGCAGTATATACAGAGGCTCTAAAATTGGAAAATCCATATTATTTACGAAGAGTAAAGCACGATGCTACTGATAGGAGGGGTAAGAAACTCCCAAACCGAGCAGAATACGATAAGTTTATAAAAGAGATGAAGGCCGGTAATTATGTAGGAGCAAGAAAATCAATAGGAGAAATATTTAAGAAATTGGACGATAATTATAAAAAACAAAAATGAATATCATTTACATCTATTTATGAAAATTTGTTAAATAAAATTGATGAAAAAGATAATATTGTTCTTGGAGAAGCCTTAATGTCAATCAATAACATATTTGCCAGAGCATTAAGTGTTCGTTGATGAAGTGATAATTATAGATTTATAAACTCAAAAAATTGAAAATCAGCAACTATGTGAAGTATTATTGAAAGAAGAGAGGGAAAACAGAAAGGTGCATGAAGTCAGATTAGGTGAACTCTTGAAAAGAAAATCCCAAATGAATATAAAAACGCATATTTGGCATTACTTGATGCGTCATGAAGATATAGAACAGGAACAAAAGCTTTTGAAATAAACGAAGCAAAAGCAAAACAGTTAGGAAATACAATTTGATTTAATCTATGAGATCATGAAAATCCAGAAAATCCTTTATTTGATCCTGAGATTTACGATCCTATGGTTGATCTAGATAAGTTAGTAAGTGAATATCAATTCCCACAAGAAAGCAAGAATCTATTACATAAACGTGCAATGGAAAATCTTGCAAGTAATAAAGTACTTATTGCTCCAATTTTAAGAGCCTTATGATTTGATGAATGAGGAGAGCCAGATCCTTCAAGTTTCAAATTTGATAACTGAACACTTACATTTAATGTCAAAAAAGGAGAAGAAGTAAAAACAGTTATATTAAAAGCCAATTTAAATTTTGGATATTTTACTCAATGTGTAAACCATACATTGATCTTGAGTAATATTTATGCTGAATCTGAATGAAAGAAAGTAGAGTGTAAATCTTCATTGTGGGAATCATCATGACGAGAGGCAAGTCAAAGCTTAAATGTATCTAAGACATCTGTTGGTATAAGTGTTGGTTATAGTGAAAACTTTGGATCAGATGATTCTTGAGTTAAAACTGAATGAGGTACTAATAGTACAGAATTATGAACAACAACACCAAATAATGTAGATCCAAAAAATAATAATACAGCATGAGGATGAACTACGAATTCAAGTTATTGAGGAAGAGGATAATAAGAAAGTCAGTTAATTAATGATATTATAATATTTTATATTATATATGTAGAAAATGAAAAATAAATTATTATGGGGAATTCTTAGCATAGGTATCATGATACCATGCATTGTTTGAGCGTCAAGCCCAAACGGTCGAGTTCAATGACACCCAGTCTCTAGTAGCCAATACCTTCAAAACACATGTAATGGCGATGCTATAGAGAATTTTACTTGTGATTATACATGAGACCCCGTTGTTCTTAGAATGTGATACGGAGTAGATTTTTATGATACGTTTTATGCATGAAATCAAGATAGACGATTGCGAGGATTTTGTGCAGGTATTATAGAACCAGAGAATAACGGAGATTACAATAATTGAGATAATCCATGATTTGTTCGAACCGGTGGTATAAATACTGTGTTATGACGAAAGGTTCCAGCAAACACAGGCATAACTATTATCCAGACAGCAAGAGAATATCAAATTCGAAAACATCCACTACAAAGATCGTCAAATAATTTGATGGTAAAATATGTAGTAGAATATGCAAATAATAGTGCAGATAATGCTACCAGATATCAGCACACAGAATGTTACCCATACATTATTTCACGATGTGGAGATGGTGTAGTAGATGAAGATTGGGACGGAAAGACGGCAGATAAACCAGCAGAACAATGTGATCCAGAAGCACCAGAATGGAAAAACAGACCAGACTGAAAAATTTGTAATTCATCATGTGAAATAGAATATGCTACTCCTAAATGTAGTAGTACATATAATTGAATATCAAAATATACGTCATCCTCTAGTCCTTGGTTGAGTTGAACAGAAAATCTTTGTGAAGTATGAAATCCAGTAGGTTTTTCTTATAGTGGAGCTCCTAGAATATTTACATGGAATTGTAAGAATTGATCTACAACAACATCTTCACCATGTGTGGCTCAACAACAATGGTGTGGAGATGGGATAAAGAACTGAGGTGAAACATGTGATTTTGAAGACACAACAAACAAAGATTGACGATGAAATGGATGATGTAGTAATCAATGTAAACCAATTGTAGTAGAAGATCCAATATGTAGCTCTAGTTATAATGGACAGAGACTATTAAGTTTAACAGCATGAGTTCATTTATGTACAAAATGAACATATACAGGATTTTCATATAGTGAAAGTAATCACAAATGGACATGGAAATGTAACAATATATTATGAACAAGTGTAGATTGTTTAGCAATAAAGCAATATTGTGGAGATGGAATAAAAGATGCGTGAGAAGAGTGTGATGACTGAGATAAAAATGGAACAAATACATCAGCATGTTCTGCTACATGTACTAATGTAGGTAGTGCTACATGTGGATCTTTATGATGATGAAATACATATTTTCCAGGTGGAAAACAAAGTAATCCATGGTTAACTAAAACATCACCATGAATGTGTTCAAATGGGGCGATAGTTGGAGAACCATATATTACATGAACAGATAGTCACATAGAATGGACATGTAGCAATCTAAATTGAACATCAATCTATTGTAAAGCTTACCAGCAATATTGTGGAGATGGAAAGATTAATGGATGAGAAGAATGTGATGGAGGTGAATTATGTAGTTCATCATGTAAAAGTGTAAATCCATCAATAGCTTGTAACCAAAACTTCACATGAAAGTTGAGATTATGATATAATGAACCTTTTACAGATACTTTAAATGCATGATGAAGAGATCAATATCTTTACTATAAAGAAGTGTTATTTAAAGAAAATCATGGAGATTACAACAATGGTAGCAATCCAGAATTTAATTGGACATCAGAATTAGTGCGTAATTGAATGAAAGTAGGAGCACATAGTTCAATGATTATTTTAGAATCCAATCCATATCATATTGTATCAGCCCCAAGCAAAAGGGCGCAGAATAATATATATATTGAATATACTATATGGTATGATTATGTAAAACATTCGGCAACACCGCCAAAAGCAGATCTTTATCCACATAAAGAATGTGCTGAATATGCAATCTCACGATGTGGAGATGGTATAGTAGATGAAGATTATGGAGAGGTGTGTGATCCAGAAGCACCAGAATGGAAAAACAGACAAGATTGACAAGTTTGTAATGCTGAATGTAAAAAAGAAACTTCAAAAAGATGAGATTTTGTTGTAGAAAAAACTTTGTTATCAGATAGATATATAACAAAAACATGACAAGAATTAGAATGGAAAATTAAGGTTACGGCATCATGATATGTGGAGAATGTTGTTATTAAGGACGACCTACCTCCTGTATTATCATACGTTACCAGTTCATCAAATCTTACACCTTCCAACTCAGTACAGATGAAGCCAAATCAGCCTACAATAACATCTTGAGGTAAGCATTTGGAATGGGAAACTACATGAATATTAGAATCTTGAAATTCAATAGTTCTATCAGTAATAACAAAAGTAGATATGATGCCAGATAAAGACTGATATGAAAATGTAGCGTGTGCATGGGCAGAAGGATTAAATGAAAAATGTGACCATGAACCAATACCAACAAAATGAGATCCAGATCTACGAATCAAGAAAACATTTACAGATTGAACAAAAGAAAAAACAGTGAAAGTCTGAGATGAAATAGCATATAGAATTGATTTTGGAAATAGAGGAAAAGCTCCAGCAACTATCACATCAATCAAAGATTTCTTACCAAAAAATGTACAATACATAACAGGATCAATTTATATTGATAGAGCATCAACTCATAGTAACAGCACTCAAACATGAGATATGGAACTTATGGAATGACTTAAAATTGTAGATGGTGTGCGTATCGAAATTTATGGATGAATGACAGTGAAGCCAGGAGATGTATGACATATTATTATAACATGAGTGGTAAAGGGTGATTTTACAGACAATAGAACAAACTTCGCATGTATCTATCTAAATGATGAATTGATAGGCTGTGATGATGTTACACATCATATCTGAGGAGAGGTGTTGTGTAAATCTAATATAGAGAAAAATAAATCTAATGATTTATGTAACGGAAATTCTTGGACAGTGCCAGTTAAATGTAATTCAGATTGATGAACAGCAGATAAGATTGAAATTCTATGTGATGGCTCAGTTTAGAAAAGTTGAACAAATATTTCAGAACTTGAATGAAGTTGTACATTCTTATCAGACTGAGACCATACAGTGCAGTGTAAGGTTAATTGATCTCTAAAAGCTGTAAGTTGAAGTAATTGTGAATGAACTTATACTTTAAGTCATCATAATTGTTCTAGTTGTTTCCCAGCTTGAACAAAGGTTAAGATGGCAGATGGAACATCTAAAGATATAGAAAAAGTAAAAGCATGAGATGCAGTTCTATCTTATAATACAAATACTAATACAAATGAAAGTAGTGTAGTTAAACAAACAATTGTACATGAAGACAATATCCATGAAATGTATGAATTGACCATTAATGAAAATGTATTGAAGGTAACAGATGTACACCCATTCTATGTCAAAAAATCAGCTTCTTCTAAGGATTATGCTTGGATTGAAGCAAAAGATTTGAAAGTTGGAGATATCCTACTTATGAGTGATGGTAGCCTAGTTAAGATAGAAAAAATCAACCATTACAATAATCAAGAAACTGTTTACAATCTAGAAGTAGAAAACAACCACGATTACTTCGTAGATAAATGATACCTAGTTCATAATAAGTGAGGTTCGACATGTTTCATAGCATGAACAAAAGTAACAATGGTAGACTGATCAAAGAAAAATATTGAGGACGTAAAAATCTGAGAAAAAGTTCTATGATCAAATTGATCAGTAAATACAGTCCTTTGATATGATAGACCAATACTTGCAAATAGACATCTATGGAGTATAAATGGATCAGAGTACTTTGTATCAGATGAGCATCCATTTATGACTACTGAGTGATGGAAATCGTTTAATCCGGAGATGACAAAACTAGAAGTAGATTTGGATACAACAGAATTGAAAATATGAGACATTTTGGTTACAGATAGTGGATTAGAAGAAATTAAAGCTGTAGACTATATAAATGCTGATTACGATACACCATTATTTAATCTTATGCTGGATGGAGATCATACATATTATGCTAATGATTATTTAGTTCATAATAAATGTACAAATTGTGACCCAGTACCACACCACACCGACTATTGTGATGAGCATCCAGATAATGAAATATGTGCATTAGCGAATCCACATTGTTTCAATGTGAACGAATGAAACTTCTCAATTGAATTGTGAGAATATCTTCCATTCTATTTCAATGTATATAGAAATAGAGAAGATACAGAACATAAATATAAGTATGTTACAGATGATAATGATGTATGTAATGTAGGAGATGTAGATCTAAGCTCTTTAAAATGTAGATATGTTATTAGAAAGCCTGCAACGACAGATGATAGAATAAGATGAATTGATGTTGTATATAGAAGTAGTCCTTTTCAGTGTCTAAGTTTAAATGATGATAGCCGAACTAGAAATGCAAATATGATTCAAAAATGGGTTGAAACGCAGAGAAATGTGTATGAAATTGATGTTGATGATTATGAAACAAACTATTGGCCAGAAATTAAGACAACAAACTCAAGAGATTGGGATATACAAGATAATAATGGAGATAATGTATTATGAGAATATCAGTTCCAAATTGAAGTGTTTGAATATAGACAATGTATGAATGATGGTGTTTGGAAAGATCAGCCTATAAAGAAAATCCCAGGCGAAAATATTTGAGTTTGTCAAAGTAATTTCGTTCTTACAGAGCCATATACAGTGCAAAAAACTCCGTCAGGGAATCTGACAGCATCAACTAAAACACTAGGAAAATTTAAACAGGTTGACGGAAATGCTATAACACCATTCTCAAGCTATCTTAACGCAATTGCTACTTCAAATTACGAACCAAATGATAAAGTAGATGAGAGACTGAAAAACTTTATTGATAAATATGAAAAATTAGCTGTACAAGTAAATTTACAATGAAAGAATGTGAAGAAGGTTCCATGAAAAAGTATCTATTTTATCTCATGAGATGAGACTATAAATGGTAGCAACTTTAGTACTCCATTTACATTTGTTCAAACAAGTCCAAGGTGAACTATTACAATTAGTTGAAATTCCAACTTAAACATGATGGTATTAAGTTTATGAAAAATTGCATTCAAGTGAGACTGTACAACGAACCAAAATGTTAAATGAATATTCTATGCAAAAGGATGATTGAGTAGGAAATGAGTATTTAAGAATACAGAATTGAGTCGTGACGTATGGTGTACTAAATGATGACTTAATATTAAATGAGTATTAATCTGAACTAATTTCAACAGTTTAATGAATGGTAGTAGGTCACATCTAGATACGTGGTTTAAGAGGGATGGAAGTAGAAGTACAAGTGACACTCAAGAATTAAAGACAAAAGTAATGAATTGAGCGAGTGTGGTTATAGAATATTCACCATCAATCTTTAGTAAGTCTACTATGCCTCCAGGTGCAGAAGACTTTACAACAGCATTAAGTATTTATAAACAATAATCATAAAAAATTAAAAGCTAATCTCAAAAGGGGTTAGCTTTTTTTGTACAATTAAATAAATATAATATATTTATAATCAGCCTTTTATTTGTCTTTTCTTTTTTGTCAAAAAAATCTTTCTCTTGCAATTCGCCAAAAAAATAATATCTTAAACTTAGATTTATCAAAAATCTTGCATATTATAAATGGAAATTAAAAAGATAGATACTACAACCCAGAAACAAACAATCCTTGCTACTAGGCCTGATAGTTTTGATGATTTTGTATGACAATCCCATATCAAAAAAATGCTTCAAACAGCCATTACTAGTGCAAAAAAGAGAAACTGACCACTATGACATATCCTTTTTTCTGGACCAAGTGGATTTTGAAAAACTACGATGGCTCACATTATTTCCCAGGAATTATGAGTAAATAACAAAGTAATCACGGCTTACGCGATTTCTAAACCAAGTGAAATAGTTAGCATTCTCAATGCTTTAGAATCATGAGATATACTTTTTATAGATGAAATTCATCGTCTTAAACCAAACGTAGAAGAAGTTCTCTATACAGCGATGGAAGATTTTGTGGTGGATATGGTGATGCCAGAGTGATGAAATATCAGAATTCCAATTAATCCATTTACATTAATCTGAGCCACAACCAAACCCGAAATGTTGTCTAAACCGATGAAGAATCGTTTTGTTTATTCTTTCCATTTAGTTGATTATACAGATGCAGAGAAGTCTGTAATTATTCAAAGATATCTTCAAGTTTATGATGTCAATCATGATTGAGATGTTCCTGCAGAAATTGCAAAAAAAGTCGATTCAGTACCTAGAGAAATCCATAATTTATGTATAAAAATCCGTGATTATTGTGTAGAAAAGTGAATCAAAAAACTGACTTCCAAAGAGTTGGCAGAATTCTTTCAGCATGCTCAAATTCATGATGGTGGACTAACTCCCCTACACGAGAGATACCTGGAAGTTTTGGCTCAATATGACAGACCAATCGGACTTAGAGTAATTGCTACTCAACTTTGAATGTGAGAAAAAGCTGTAGAAGATGATATTGAACCATTGTTACTCAAACTTTGAAAGATAGAAAAAACTACACAATGAAGAATGCTTTCAGGATGACATAAATGATTATTCTAGTCATAAAACTTGAAAAGCAACTACAAATCATTATTTAGATATCAGCTTTATAGTTTAATTATTATGTTATGAAAAAAAGTTTTTGATTCTTATCTTTATTATGAGTATTATTTCTTTCATGATGTGGATGATCTATGAATATTGTAGAATACAATGATTCTTTTGTAGATTTGGTTAAGGAATGTACTGATTCCAATCAGGAATTATTTAAGAATTTTAGCACAGATGCGGCGAGCGTAGATTCTATAGTGCAGTCAATACAAGAAAGTGTAACAATATGCCAAAACTCTCAAGTAAAAGCATCTCAACTATGAAGTTATGAAAAAGATAGTAGTTTAAAAGATGCGGTTGTAGAATTATTAGCTATGGAAATTGATTATCTTCAAAAGTTTTCATCAACTAGTCGCTATTGGAATATAGACAACTTAACAGAAGAAGATAGAGCAGATTATAACTCAACAGTAAGCGATTTAAACGAGACTCAAAATGCACTGAATCAACAATTTATAAAACTACAGGAAGTACAAGAAGCTTTTGCAGTAAAACATGCTCTAAAATTGGAATAAAGCAATATTATTATATAAATCCTGACGCCGTTCAGGATTTTTTTATAAACAAAAACTCTTATTAAAAAAAGGAAAAAAACGTGGAATGTGGTCCATATTCTTATGCTATTTTTTAAAAGTCAAGACAAACATCTAGCATCTTTTTGTTTGTATGTTGAGAAACGTTAGTTATGAAGCTTATTTTATAAACAAGAAGTAGACAATACTTTTAGTAGATTTAATTGCTAAAACGCTTGAATTTTAAAGGAATTCTTCTATTATACTAACTGTACGAAGTACTTTTTATTTCATACTTATTAGTACTAATGACTAAAACTGCATTAATCGCTAGCTTAGCAGAAGAATTAGGAGTTTCTAAGAAACTAGCTGCTGAATTAGTAAACGCTTTCATCGACACTGTAATGAATGGTGTTAAAAAAG
>JAEEGI010025486.1_pt1 | contig 11459 bp, 10 predicted proteins | sample 8958751 | NCBI WGS metagenome assembly JAEEGI01 (sample SAMN16246545, study PRJNA631951) | gut metagenome | biome: gut microbiome; feature: rumen; material: KS-attached | host: Bos | place: Iran: Karaj | collected 2018-10 | reverse complement strand
TTTTCATACCGCCGCGTTTCAGGATGGTGTAAGGCTTGACATACGGCTCCAGCGGAGTACCGACCACACCGTAGTTGCACATCAGAATAGGGCATTTCGAAGTGGAGATCCTGCGCGCAAGCTCTTCGAGGCCGTTGTCGAACTCGTGGTTGCCAAGGGTTATGGCATCATATCCGAGGGCGTTCATCAGCTCCTGTTCCAGGTCGCCCTTTCCCATCGTGAAATAGGGAGTGCCCTGATTGTAGTCGCCCGCATCCAGAAGCAGCACCTTCTTCTTGCCGTATTCGTGACGGACGCTGTCGATGAACTGCAGCCTGCGGTCCACTCCGCCCAGACCTTCGTTGCGGCCGGTGCGAAGAGGCTCGATCTGGCTGTGGGTATCGTTAGTATGAAGTATCACCAGACGCTGTGCATCTGACATCGAGAATGTCAGGCACGCTATTGCCACTGCTAAAAGTATCTTTTTCATAGCTTACCTCCTGTCTACGTTTTTGATTATCACGCGGCCGTCCATCTTCGGGTCGATCTTCTTGCCCTGGTCGGTCAGGCTGCGGATGTGGTCTACCACTGCGTCACGGATGAGCACGTCGGTTTCGATCACCTTGTCGGCATACGATCCGATGCGTGAACCGTCACCGCCGTCAAGCAGGAAGTTGATGGTGGCGAAATTGTAGGTCTTGTTGGGATCCAGGGGCTTGCCATTGATGTTGAGCTTTGTGATCCGGTAGTCGTCGATGACCATCTGCACGCCGCTCAGGCACTCCACATAGCCCTTCTTGGCGTAGTTGTCGAGGAACTGGTACAGTTTCGACCCTTTGACCTTGCAGACTACGATGTAGTTGTCGAAGGGGAAGATCGAGAAGATGTCGTAAACCCTCACGTCACCCTTGGGCATTGCTGTGCGGATGCCTCCGTAGTTGGTCATAGCCAGGTCTACGTGCTCGCCTATCTCCTTCTCGGCCCTCTCGCGGATGAGGTCGGCGGCGAAGTTCGAAAGTTCGCTCTCGGCTCCCCTGCGGCTCTCGATCAGACGGTCAGTATAGCCGATAATCTCCTGGAGCGGAGCCACCAGGGGTGAATATTTGTCAATGATATCTACAACGGCCATATCATTGCCGATGTCATAGCGCGAATCGATGTAGTGGTATTGCCAGGCATACTCGAAATCGCCGCTCTTCCTGCCGCAGGACGCAAGCGCCAGGCAGGCTGTCAAAATCAATATTATCCTTCGCATATTTATTTTTTGCTTTTCATCCATTTGTAAAGGTCCTTGAAGGTAGCCTTCTTGCCGTACATCAGGATTCCCACGCGGTAGATTCTTGCGGAAATCCAGGTCACCAGCACGAAAGTCGCCAACAGCAGGAAGATCGAAAGGGCGAGCTGCCAGCCGGGCACTACGCCGAAGGGAAGCCTTGCGAGCATCACCATCGGAGAGGTGAACGGAATGATGGAAGCCCAGAAGGACAGGGGGCTGCTGGGATGCTGGAAGGTATGGAGCATAATGAACAGACCCAGCATAAGCGGGATTGTGATAGGCATCGCCAGCTGGCCTGTGTCGGCTTCGTTGTCAACCGCAGAGCCCACGGCCGCGAACATCGAAGCGTAAAGCAGGTAACCCAGCAGGAAGTATACGAGGAAGAATATCAGCAGGTATGGCAGGTTCAGGCTGGCCAGTCCCCCGAGGATGCCGTTCGCCACTGAGCCTGCGACAGCATCGGTCGCCTCCGCGGCGCCGGGCACTGAAGCAGCGCCTGATGCAAGCAGGTCAGCTCCGAACAACGCACCGCCTGCAGCAACCAGCAGCAAGGTCAGCACTATCCATATTATGAACTGAGTCAGCGCAACGCCAGCCACGCCGATGATCTTGCCCATCATAAGTTCGAAGGAGCTGACGGAAGAAACTACAACCTCTACGATACGGTTCGACTTCTCCTCGATGACGCCTCTCATAACCATATTTCCGAACATAAAGGTGAACATATAGATGAGGAAACTCATTATGTAGGCCATAATCATATAGGCCTCCACAGAGTCTTCTTTCTCGCCGCCGTCATTGGTCAGTGTCAGGGCCTCTACAGGAACGTCGGTCTTCACTTTGGCCATTATGTCTTCGTAGCCCACGATGTCATAGGCCTTCAGCTTGTAGTCGCGCACGGCCGTCTCCACTGTGCGGGAGATGGATGTCTTGTCGTCGAGGCTCACGGGTTCCTTACTGTAGGTGGTCACTGAGACGTTGTTGTCTGGATCCAGTCCGGAAACGACCACCATCACGTCGATGCCCAGGTCGTCGAAGTCAGCCTTCAACTGCTCGATGTCGGCATTTGCGTCAGCGAAGCTGTATTCGACTTTCTCCTCGCTCTGGAAATATGGCTTCACGAGTCCGGAGCGGTCGACTATCATCACCTTCTGCTGGTCCTTTCCCTGATAAAGCATAATGACCGAAGGTATCAGAATCAGCAAAGCCACGAAAATCGGCGTAAGGAGAGTGGTGAGTATGAAGGATTTCTTCTTGACCCTTGTAGTGTACTCTCGGCCGATGATAATACCTATTTTGCTCAGATTCATTGTTTTTCCTCCTCTTGATTATGGCCTCCCACAAGCTTGATGAAGATGTCGTTCATCCTCGGTATAAGCTTTCTGAAGGAAATGATGTCAACTTCGTCGTTAAGTTCGCCGATGACGTCCCTGGCAGTGAAATCAGCGTTGATATCGAGCACGGCCCTGCGCTCGTTCTTCAGCTGGTCATCCAGCGAGATCGAGTATGAACGGCCTGCGGGAAGCCTGTCCAGCGCAGTGGTGTAGAGCAGTTCCACCTGGTCGGAGCCCCAGCGGCGACGGATGTCGTCGGTTCCTCCGGTCACCACCAGCTTCGACTTGTTGATAAGCGCTATGTTGTCGCAGAGTTCCTCCACCGACTCCATATTGTGGGTCGAGAGGATTATGGAAGTGCCTTCGTCGCGCAGTCGCAGGATTTCTTCGCGGATAGTCTGGACATTCACCGGGTCGAAGCCGCTGAAAGGCTCGTCGAGTATCAGCAGACTGGGCCTGTGGACCACGGTGGTGATGAACTGGACTTTCTGGGCCATACCCTTCGACAGGTCTTCCACCTTCTTGTCCCACCACGAGCGAATTTCGAATTTCACGAACCATTCCTTGAGGGCTTTAGCAGCCTCTGCTGCGCTCATACCTTTCAGTCTCGCCAGGTACATCGCCTGTTCGCCGACCTTCATCTTTTTATACAATCCGCGCTCCTCAGGCAGGTAGCCGATCTTGCGCACCGTCTCCTCGGTCATCGGCTTGCCATTGAACAGGACGGTGCCTTCGGTGGGAATGGTGATCTGGTTGATAATGCGGATCAGAGTGGTCTTGCCTGCTCCGTTGGGTCCCAGAAGGCCGAATATCTTGCCTTGCGGGACGTCGATGGACACGTTGTCCAACGCAGTGAACTGGCCGAACCGTTTGGTAATGTCCTTGCACTCTATGATATTCATCTTGTACTTAGAAATTGTTTTCTTCCCTGTATTTGTCGAAACAATGCCGGCAGAGAGGCTCGTAGATATCCTTCTCCCCCAGTTCGACCAGTTTTTCGCTGGCGCTCAGACGGTGGGAGTAGTTGGCGGGGTCGCCGCACTTCACGCAGATAGCGTGGACCTTGGTGACATATTCCGCCACTGCCATCAGGGCAGGCATCGGACCGAAGGGCTGGCCGCGGAAATCGGTGTCGAGACCGGCAACGATCACCCTTATGCCCATACTTGCGAGTTTCTGCACCACATCGACAATTCCCATATCGAAAAACTGGGCTTCGTCGATGCCTACAACGTCCACGTTTCCGGTGAGCAGAAGCAGGCTGTTCGACGACTCCACGGGCGTTGAGATGATGGCGTTGGAGTCGTGGCTAACGACTTCCTCCTCTGAGTATCGCACATCGATCTTCGGCTTGAAAATCTCGACCTTGAGGTTGGCTATCTTGGCTCTCTTGAGCCTGCGGATGAGCTCCTCCGTCTTGCCTGAGAACATTGAGCCGCAGATGACTTCTATCCAGCCCGGTGTCTTTGCGTTTTCGATAAACATAGGATTTTTATACCTTTGCTATGTGACCGACAAATATAATCAAAAATGTCTGAACTTTACATAGTACCGACGCCTGTCGGCAATCTTGAAGACATGACCTTCAGGGCCGTGCAGGTGCTCCGTGACGTGGACCTCATACTGGCGGAAGACACCCGTACGACTGCGGTCCTGCTCAAGAAGTTCGGCATCGCCACCCACGCTGAAAGTCACCACAAATACAACGAGCACCAGAAGGTCGAGCTCATCAAGGACAAGATCCTGTCGGGACTGTCAGTGGCCCTCGTCAGCGACGCCGGAACGCCCGGCATCAGCGACCCCGGATTCCTGCTGGTCCGCACCTGCGCGGAGGCCGGCATCAAGGTCGTGACGCTGCCCGGGCCGACTGCCTGCATCCCCGCCATAGTAAATTCAGGCCTCCCCTGCGACCGTTTCTGCTTCGAGGGATTCCTTCCTCAGAAGAAGGGCCGCCAGACAAGGCTGACAGAGCTTGCAGATGAGCGACGTACGATGGTGTTCTACGAATCCCCCTTCAGACTTGTGAAGACTCTCGCCCAGTTCGCGGAGTTCTTCGGCGACGGACGGAAGGCTGCTGTCTGCCGCGAGATTTCAAAGGTTCACGAGACCACTCACCGGGGCACCCTCGGCGAGTTGCGGGACTATTTCACCGCCAACGAGCCCAGGGGCGAGATTGTGATTGTGGTCCAGGGAGCCGATGACCGGCCAAAAAAGGATTCTTAATCATTTAAATCTTCTTGGAGGAGTGAGATATGAAGGGTAAAAAAACATCTGCGGTCGCAGCCAGCGGTGCTGTGGCTCTTATTTTCCTTATTCTTGGCTTTCAGATAGCCATTTTCAGCGGCAATGTCTTCAGGTTCAGGCAGGAGGCTGCGGAAGAGGCGCAGGCTCGGGCGGGGGCGTTTCGGGCGGACGAGGTTCGGGCGGGAGCTTCGGTCGGGGCTGCTGCGGAAACGGCGGACGGCGAGGCTTCGGTCCAAGCTGACGATGTCGGTAATGCACCCGAAGCCAAATCGCCTATGCGCAAGGCACTTGAGGCGAGTGCCAGCCGCGAGCGAGACTATGGCGACTCGCGCACGGTCATAGCAGAGCGCGTCGCCCGCAGCAAGGCCGAGACTTTCGAGTTCGATCCGAATTCCGTTTCCCTGGAGGAACTGTGCCGGCTGGGATTCTCTGAGCGCCAGGCCCAGGTGATCCTGAACTACCGGGACAAGGGCGGGCATTTCCGTTCCGCGGCCGATTTCGCGAAAATGTATGTGGTTGACAGTGCTGCGTTCGCCCGGCTCGAGCCCTTCATCCGCATCCCTAAGATTGACCTCAACGCAGCCGACAGTGAGGCGCTGCTTTCGCTGCGGGGCATCGGGCCATATTATGCGTCTAAGATTCTGTCCTACCGACAGCGGCTAGGCGGGAGTTTCTCGTCCCTGGACCAGTTGCTCGAGATCGACGGGTTCTCGCAAGAGCGGCTCGACGGGTTCCGTGACGACGTGGAGTTGCGGCGCGCGTCTTCCCGCTTCAACATCTGGGAAGCCACCCAGGCCCAGCTCGAGGCGCACCCCTACATCGGCTCCTATGCCGCCAAGGGCATCATCCGCTTCAAACGCACGGTCGACACCCTCTCGTGGTCCCTCTCCGCCCTCGTCGACGCCGGAATCCTCACCGCCGAAAAAGCCGCGAAACTGTGACATCTCGCTACAGTTCTTCGAGCAGGATGTCTTTGTAGCGGATTTCGCAGGGGGTGCCTTTGTGGATCTGCAGGGCGATGCGTCCTGTCTGGCCGACGGTGCCGAAGCCTTCAAGGGGCCTGTCGGTGTAGGGCTCGATGTGGTCAGTGGTCTGGACGCCGTTGAGCCAGAGCCGCACCCTGGGGCCTTCGCAACGTATGATGAATTCGTTCCACTCGTCGGGGCGGTAATTCTCGGGCAGGCCGAGTTCCATCCCGAGGAAGTCCGAACGGCGCTTCTCGTCGTACAGGCCGCCGATCCTGCGGATAAGGATGTCAGCCTGATAGCCTACCATCTCGCAGCCTTGCCCGGGCAGCGTGCTTCGATGGCTTCTGAGCTGTATCCCGCCGTTGTAGCTGTCGTCGGTGGGCGACACTTTGTATTTGAGGCGCAGCTCGAAGTCCTGATAATCGCGGACGGTCCTGATGAAGTGGTTGTCGGCAAGTGCGGCTTCGAGGCTGCCTCCGACTATGACTCCGTCTTCTATGCGGAAATGCGCCATCGCCTCGTCATCGTTGGGTTCCCACCCGTCAAAGGTCTTCCCGTCGAAGATGCTTTTTCCCTTGAATTCATTCAGTATATCCACTGTCTGTGAAGTCGCAGGCTGGGCGGTGGGAACGAGCGTCAGGCGGTGGATGACAGGCAGGGCCCCGGTGACGGACTGTGTGCCGTCAGGATTAGTGATTATGCCGTGCTGAATGCCGCGGAGGGTTATGGCAATATTACCACTGTGGGTTATGGCTATGACTCCGGCTTCCTTTGTCTGGAAATCATCGGCTGACGATGTCTGAGGCATCAGTGCGGCGAGTTGCTGGCCGTCGGAATCTATTGTCATCGCGCTGCCGAAGAACGGCTGGGCATAACTGACGATTACCCGATAGTTTCCGCTGCGCAGTTTGGCAGTCCACTGGATGGATTGCGACGGGCTGTCCCAGTTGGCAATGGCGGCCTGCTTTCCGCTGCCTTCGAGATTTAGTCCGCCTGTGAGTACTGCGTTAGATGCGCTGAGGGTGACGGTGCCCTTCCCTTTTGACTTTGTCAGAACGGCAACGGCTGCGACGCACAGGCAGGTTGCCGCAAGGATTGCTATGAGTGAGATATACTTTTTCATTGTATGTTCGATGGAGGTGTAAAGGTAGTAAAAATGGTGAGGGATTGTGCTCGGGCGCTGCGCGCCCTGCGCATTCCCATTCCGCTCGCCGCGGGGGCCCTTGCAAAGCTGAAGGCAGCTGGCGGCCTGAAGGGCCTCCAGCGACTGTTTTTGGCCCCGGCCCCCTGCGAAAGCTAGCTTTCGCGACGGGCCGAAACCAAAAACAGCTGGTTGCTTTCGCAACCAGCTGCCTTCGCTTTGCGGAGAGTGAGGGATTCGAACCCCCGAACCCTTTCGGATCAACAGTTTTCAAGACTGCCGCCATCAACCACTCGGCCAACTCTCCTTCCCATAAGGGACTGCAAAGATAGATATTTTTAGAATTAGTGCAAAATAATTTTCTAATGGTCTAGACGAACGGAAACTGAAGCGCCTTCGTACTGCACCGGAGTGCCCGCAGCGTCAGGATCATAGGCGAACGGATGGGCTGGATCACAGACCACAACACGGAACTTGCGCGAGGTGAGCATACCGGAGAACGAACCTGACCGCTCTCCTATCGTCAATGTGCGCGAAGCGTCATCCCACGCAAGAGGTATCTTCGAATAAGCCCCTTTCTCGTAGTTGTAGTTCACGTTCTCGTCTTCGTAGAGGGTGAACGAGCCATCAGCACCGGCATACACCACAAGCAGGATGTCGTCGGCAGGCTTCTCGTCGGACCACTGCATCGCTGGACCGATGGGGACTATCGAGCCCTCGCGCACGTAGAGCGGCATACGCGAATATGGTGCCGGCATCGTGAATCGCTTGCCACCCGGCATATACGCACCGGTGTAGAAGTCGTACCACCCACCCATCGGGAAATATACGCTGCGGGTGCGGGCCTTGTATTCATACACGGGACACGGCATAAAGGCTGGGCCGAACATCCACTGGTCGGAAAGGTCGCGCACCTCGGGTTCGCCGGGGAAATCCATCGGCAGGCCGCGCATTATCGTGTAGTCCTCGAAATGGACTGCGCCAGCCAGGGAGTAGATGTAAGGCATCAGGCGGTAACGCAACTGCATATACCACAGAATGGAGTCATATGTCTCGGTACCCTCGGGAGCGATGTTCCACAGTTCGCGCTGGGGCCACTGGCCGTGTGTGCGGAACAACGGCACGAAGGCTCCAAACTGATGCCAGCGGGTCTGGAGCTCGCGCCATTCGTCGAGGGCCTCGCTGCCCGAACCGTCTCGAAGATATGCCCGCATCGCGGCGTTGAACCGGTCGGTGACCGAGAATCCTCCTATGTCCATACCCCACATCGGAAGGCCTGACATCGAATAGTTAAGGCCGGCGGCCATCTGCATCCGCATATCCTCCCAGGTCGTGCCGATGTCGCCGCTCCACGAAGCGGTGGAGTAGCGCTGAAGGCCTGCGAAGCCGTTGCGGGTGAGAAGGAACACACGGGTATCTGGATTGACGCTGCGCTGGCCTGTGTATATGGCATCGGCGTTGACGAGCGAATATGCATTGAAATACTCGGTGGACGGTCCGAGGGCCGTGGGCGTGAGCAGCCACTTGAGATAGTCCATCGGCAGGCAGTCGCGGAGGTTCGGCTCGGAGGCGTCCATCCACCAGGCGTCGATCTTCTTGCCGAAACGGCTGTAAAGAGTCTCGTCCATCTGGCGCCAGAACATCTTTCGGCCGCCTTCGGCATAGGCGTCATAAAACGACTGTTCGTGTCCAAGCCAGTCCACCAGGGCGGTGTCCTCTGCGTGAGTGTAGGCATATCCTGCAGCTTTGAGCTCCTTGTAGTGCTCCGTATTGGTGTAGAACTTGGGCCATACGCTTATCATAAAACGGCCGTGCATCGCGTGCACGTCGTCCAGCATCTTTTCGGGATCGGGGTAGCGCGAAGCCTCGAATTCGTGGCTGCCCCACTGGTCCGGCTCCCAGTACTGCCAGTCCTGTACTATGTTGTCGACAGGAATGCCGCGGCGCCGCATTTCGGCCAGGGTTCCGACCAGTTCATCCTGGGTAGAGTACCTTTCCCTGCTCTGCCAGAAGCCGAACGACCATTTGGGGAAGAGCGAAGCCTTGCCGGTGAGAGTGCGGTAGCCACTGATGACCTCGTCGTAGTCTTCTCCCGCCATAAAGTAGAAGTCGGCCTGCGGCTCGAATTCCGACCAGAAGCTCAGCTGCGACTGCTCTGCAGCTGAGCGGGGTTCCGCTACCTTCACGCTGAGATAAGACACGTCTCCGTCGGGCTCCCAGCTGACCTTGAAGGGCTTGCGCTCCCCTGCCTCGAAGTGGACGCAGTAACGGTAGCTGTTGGGGTTCCAGGCCGGACGCCAGCGGCGGGGCATCACCTGCCTGCCGTCGATGAATGTCGACTGGAATCCTGCATAATACTGGGTGAAATAGTAGTCACCGGCCACCGGAGCCTCGATCTCGCCTTCATAGGTGACGACAGCTCCTTTGAGCCTCATCTTCGGCAGGTTGGCTATAACACGCTCGTTCTCGTAATAAAGCGAGTCTTCGCGCTGCACCAGCACCTTCCCGTCGCCGGAGCGGTAGGTTCCAGTCAGGGCACCTTCCCTGCCGTCGGCATCATAGAGACGGAACACCTCTCCCAGCTGCCGGTAGGGTTCGGGATTGCCCCAGCGGCTGAGCGAATAGGCGTCGAACAGAAGGCCGTAGCCTCTTGACGACACGACGAAGGGTATGCTGATCTTGGTGTTGTACTGATAGAGTTCCTCATTGAGGCCTTTGTGGTTGAACTCTCCGGTCTGCTGCTGTCCCAGGCCGTAGAAGGCCTCGCGCTCAGGGGAATCGAACACCACCCTTGTGGAATATGCCTTCTTGCCTTCCACCTCCGTCGGAGTGAAACTTATGCTGCCACCGTCTCCGGAAGCCAGCAGTTCCCGGCCGGATTCATCACAAAACGACAACTTGCCGGTGGCCACATCCACGGAGACCTTAACCTCTGAGGTAGCAACACTGACCACTCCGTCGGCAAAATCCATTGAATACAGTGCCCCTTTCTGCTCCGGGAGTACCACGAGGCTCCTGCGATCGTTGAACTTCTTGTCGGGGGTGGCACTTACGCGGATGATCTTCTCTCCCATCACCTGGGGGCGGATCTGCGACGGCCCGCCTTCGACCGGTGAGGAAAGACGAACAATGACGCTGTCACCCTTGACCTTCACGACCTTGTTCCCGCAGGAGGGCGGCATAATAAGCATAACTGCCGCAACTGCCGGCAGCAGCAGATATCTGAGGAATCTCATATCTTAAAACTATTTGAACAGTCTGGGCACGAACTCCCTGAGGCTGCGGCGCCAGTTGAGCCACTCGTGACCTGTGCCGGGAGATTCGTAGTAAATGTGCTTGACTCCGTTCTTCTCCAGCACGTCGCGGAAATTGGTGACGGTGGCGTACATCTGCGGCGACTCGTCGCTGCCGGTGCTGATGAACAGGAGCTTGTAGGTGTCATTGAGGCTTGCTGGATAAGCATCGGGATTCTGTGCCATTCCGCTGCCGCTGAAGCCGCCGATGTATGCGAAGAGCTCGGGATGGTTGAGGCCCACGCTCCAGGCAATGAAACCGCCCATAGAAAGGCCGGTGATGGCGCGGTGGTCACGGTCGGCCACGGTGCGGTACTTGGAGTCGATCATCGGGATGAGTTCCTGTGAGATAAGCTTGTCCACAGGGTCGAAGTTGAACATTCCGCGCGGGCCGCCTGCCATCGAGGCACCGGGGACGAGAGCTTCGCCGCGATCCATCACGATGATCATCGGAACAGCCTTCTTCTCGGCGATGAGGTTGTCCATTATGTTGTCGACCTTGCCCTGGATCGCCCAGCCGGTTTCATCCTCTCCGCCTCCGTGGTAGAGATAGACGGCCGGATAGCGCTTATCTGCCTTCTTCTCGTATTCTGCAGGAAGATAGACGTAGCATGTCCTCCAGGCCTGGGTAAGATCAGACCAGTATCTCTGCATACGGATCTCTCCGTGGGGAACGTCCTTCGGAAGGTAGAAGTCCACTCCAGCCTCGGGAATCTCGATGGCGCTGGACATCTTTCCGGTGCCGTAGAACAGCTGGCTCGAAGGGTCTGCCAACTGCACTCCGTCGACTATGATTGAATAGTAGTGGAAGCCGGGAACCTGAGGGTCGCAGGTCACTTCCCATATTCCGTCGGCATTTTTCTCCATAGGATAGTTCTTGCCGAGGTTCAGCGCCACGCTCTCGGCCTGGGGTGCATTCACCTGGAAGGTGACGCTCAGGTCGGGGTTGATCTTGGGATACTCCCTGCCGGGCACGTTGGAAGTTGCCGGTGTCGGCTCGGTAATCACGCCGATCACGGGTTTCTCCTTGCAGGATGTCATCATTGCCGCAACTGCGAGCAATGCAACGAATATATATCTGGTTTTCATCGTAGTCTATTTAAAAAGTTTCTTTGCGAACTGATAGAGGCTGCGGCGCCACGAGAGCCACTCGTGGGCTGTGCCGGGCGAGCAGTAATATTCGTTCTGGATGCCGTTGGCCAGCAGGATGTCGTGCATTTCCTC
>JAEEGI010025481.1_pt1 | contig 11462 bp, 10 predicted proteins | sample 8958751 | NCBI WGS metagenome assembly JAEEGI01 (sample SAMN16246545, study PRJNA631951) | gut metagenome | biome: gut microbiome; feature: rumen; material: KS-attached | host: Bos | place: Iran: Karaj | collected 2018-10 | reverse complement strand
CAAAAAGTGATGAAAACGGTATTACCTTAATAAGAATAAATGAAAACCTAAAATTTGATGATAATATCAAATATACATTTCCACAACAAATAAAAGAGGAAATTGAAAATGATAGTTCATTATCTATGTTAAGAGGATACGATGGTATATATTTTATGTTAGTAGAAGAACCAGAAGAAATATATAATGAAACAGGTGAATGCGATAGTAAAGCAATATCTATTTCTTCAATAAAAGTAAAGCAAAAAGATGAAAGCGTTACTGAAATTAATAAAGCAACCACAAGAGGAAATAATATTAATTTAAATATTTCTATGATGAATGTCGGAGATAGTATTGAGTATGAAGTAATTGTTAAAAATCAATCTAATAAAGATTTTGAATTAGATAAAAATAGTTTTAATTTAGGATCAAAATATATGGATTATACTATAACATCTCCAGACAATTCTAATATTGTAAAAGCACAATCTAGTAAAACAGTATATCTAAAAGTTAAATATAAAACTGAAGTACCAGCATCAGCTTTTGAAAATGGTATATTCAATGATAACCTAACAATGACAGTTAATCTATCAAATGGAAGCAATACACCAAATAAAATAAAAAATCCAAATACTGGAATCCAATACTATGTATTAATTTTAATACTTGCGTTAGTTATAGGTACAATAGTATTCATAATATTAAAACAAAAGAAATACTCAAAATTAATAATGTTATTAATAATTTCAGTAATTCTTATACCTACAAGTATTTATGCATTATGTAAAATTGAAATTAAAGTTAATTCTACAGTAAAAATAATAAAAGAAAGTGGAACTTTTTGTATAAATTTTAATCGTATAGAGAATGAAAGATTATATTTTGAATATAATAAAGGCGATACTCTAAAAAATTACTATACAAATATTATTAATAATATAGATAATTATAGTAATTACTCTTTAGAAAGAGATAATTATCAAACAAATGGATATTATTTAAATTATAATAATAAAAGAATATTAGGCTATATTACGAATGAAAATAATGATGAATTAAGATTTTATAGTTATGTGAATAATTTTGATGGGAAGGAAGAAGATATCTTTGAGGAACCAATAATTGATTCTATATATGGTTGTTATTATCGTCATTGGGTGGTATAAAATTCTAAAAGTATTATTAAGATTGGCTTTGTCCAATCTTTTTATTTGCAATTTTCCTCAAAATATAGTAAAATATACACCGTTTTTAGGAGTTACTATGTATACAAAAAAAGAAAAGTTAATAATAATTTTTAGTATATTTATATTTGTAGTAGGAATAAGTCTAAAAGTATATCCAACTCTAAAAAAAGATAATAATATATTAGAGTTTGAATATATTAATACAAAAGATATATCTACTACTATTATTAACGAGAAAGATGATTCTGCAAGTCTTTTATCTTTTTTATCATACCCTGAAACTGATAGAGGAGAATTAGAAGAGATAAGTAATGTAAAAGTAGTATCAACTAAAAAAGAAAATAAGACTACTAAGAAAAAAACTAGTAACAAGATATGGTATTTACCAACACAAAAAGGAGAAATTTCACAATATCCTAGTGCAGGACATTTTGCTTATGATATAACTTCTCCAAGAGGTAGTAGTGAGTTAATATTCCCAGTCGCAAATGGTACAATATCAGGGATATATAGAGATGTATATGGAGCTCTAATAGTAACAATAGCTCATAAAATAAATGGTAAATATTATACTTCTCAATATGTACATTTATCTAGTTATGCGAAAGGAATATATGTAGGTAAAAAAGTTACAGTAAATGATTGCATTGGTAGAATGGGATCTACAGGTAACTCTAGTGGAGTCCATCTACATTTTGCATTAGTAGATAATTGTAATTTATTTAATAAAGGTACACCATGTACTGATCTAGGATCATATTTCTCATATGGAAGAAAAAGATATTATAGTGGATTTAGAGGATTAGGATCAGTAATGAAAGTACCAAAATCATGGAATTCAAGATAATTAATTATTGAAAAATACTACTAATTAAAATATAATTATACTAGGAGCGTATGATTATGAATGAATATAATTTATTGGTAGAAGAAGGCAAAAAGTATATTTATCCTGAAAGAGTAGAAGAATGGGAAAATTTTGTAAAGAGAATATCTCCAGAATATATAAAACAAAGTTTAGAAATAATAAAAATAATTAATAATCAAAATGTTAATAATGGATTAGTTTATATTAACAAAATAAAAAATAATATAAGTACTGATGCATACTCAATGATTGCGTTTATAGTTACAAGATTTTCTAAAAAAGGACCAGATTTTTATACTAGGTTAAGAGGAAATGAATTAACAGAAGAAGAAAAAAGAATAGTAGACAAATTTGATGAAGAAAATGGAGTACATTTTAACTAGACTTTACAACTAACAAAAAAAGTGTTAGTATTAATGAAAACGAAGACATTGGACAAGATATAATATTATCTTTTTAAGAGAGTTCATGGAAGGTGTAAATGAATAAAGAAATATTATGTTACTACCAATAGAGTTGAATAATGAAAAGTTATTCCGGGAGACCGTTATTTAATTAAGATAATAGAAGGATGGTACCGTGATTTAATCACTCCTTAGTACCATTCTTTTTTATTTATAAGGAAGGAGATAATTATGAGAAATATTAAAGAAGATGAAAAACTAAATGTACTAAATCACTCTTGTGCCCACTTATTAGCACAAGCAGTAAAACATCTATATCCAAATGCTAAATTTTGGGTAGGACCAGTAATAGAAGAAGGATTCTATTATGATATTGATTTAGGAGATACAGTTTTAACCGAAGAAGATTTACCTAAAATAGAAAAAGAAATGAAAAAATGTTCTAAGGATAATAAAAGAATAGTAAGAGAAGAAATATCTAAAACTGAAGCATTAGAAAGATTTAAAGATGATCCATATAAAGTAGATTTAATTTCTAGAATGGATGAGAATGATACAGTTATTTCTATGTATACTCAAGGAGATTTCACAGATCTTTGTCGTGGACCTCATGTAGAAAGTACTAAATTACTAAAGAATTTTAAATTATTAAAAGTAAGTGGTGCATATTGGAAAGGTGACGCTAAAAATAAAATGCTTCAAAGAATCTATGGTATTTGTTTCGATAATGAAGAAGATTTAGAAGTTCATCTAAAAGAACTTGAAGAAGCTAAAGAAAGAGACCATAGAAAAATAGGTAAAGATTTAGGAATATTCTTAATAGATGATTTGGTAGGTAAAGGACTTCCTATGTATTTACCAAAAGGATTTACTTTATGGAATATATTTGAAACATACATTAGAGATAAAGAATTAAAAAGAGGATATGTTCATGTTAAAACTCCACCTCTAGGAAACGTAGATTTATATAAAACATCAGGGCATTTAGAACATTATAAAGATAGTATGTTCCCTATAATGGAAGTAGAAGGAGAAGAATTTGTTCTTCGTCCAATGAATTGCCCTCATCATATGGTTATATATGGTAATGATCTACACTCATATAGAGATTTACCTATTAGAATCGCAGAAGTTGCTCAAGATGCTAGATTTGAAACTAGTGGATCACTAAAAGGAATTGAAAGAGTACGTGCATTCTGCCAAAATGACTGTCATATCTTCTGCACTCCAGAACAAATAGAATCTGAATTTAAAGGAGTAGTAGACCTAATATTAGAAGTATATGAAGAATTAAATATTAAGAATTATCGTTTCGAATTATCATTAAGAGATAAAGAAGATAAAGTAAAATACTTTGATGATGACGAAATGTGGGATAATGCTGAAAACAAGATTAGAGAAGTATTAAATGACTTAGGAATAGATTATGTAGAAAAAATAGGAGAAGCAGCTTTCTATGGACCAAAATTAGATGTTCAAGTAAAACCGGCTGTGGGAAATGAATATACATTATCTACTTGTCAATTAGACTTTTGTTTACCTGCAAAATTTGATTTAAATTATATTGATACAGATGGAGAAAAGAAAACACCAGTAGTAATACATAGAGCTATATTAGGTTCAATAGATAGATTTATAGCTTTCTATCTAGAAGAAACTAAAGGAAATTTACCAGTATGGTGTGCTCCAACACAAGTATCTATTCTTCCAATAAACCCTAAATATCAAGGAGAATATGCAAAAGAAATAAAAGAATTATTAGAAAAAGATAATATAAGAGTAAAATTAGATGATAGAGATGAAAAATTAAATTATCGTCTAAGAGAAGCACAAATTTCTAAAATACCAATAACTATAATATTAGGAGATAAAGAAAGAGATAATAAAGAAATAAGTTATAGATTATATGGTACTCAAGAAACTACTACATTATCTCAAAAAGACTTTATGAAATATATAAATGATCAAATAGATAATAAAGTAGCAAACTTCTAAAATAATAATGTAAAAAGACTTGTAAATCTAAAAAAAACAAGTCTTTTTTATTTACATATAAAGCATATTGTAGTTTAATATAATTAAGTAGTGGATGATAGTGGTAAAAAGTGGGGGATAAATATGTTTATAGGAGAATACCATCATACAATTGACGAAAAGAAAAGACTTATAATACCAACAAAATTTAGAAATGACCTTGGCAAAGAGTTCATCATAACACGAGGCATCGAGAAGTGTTTATATGTCTATTCTAAATCATCTTGGGATGAGATTACTGATAAACTAAAAACTCTACCTTTTACTAAGAAAAATGCGAGAGAATTTAATAGATTCTTCCTATCAGGAGCTACACTAGCAGAACTAGATAAATCGGGTCGTGTTCTACTTACCTCCCCACAAATCTCTTATGCTAATATAACAAAAGAGTGTGTCATAGTAGGCGTAGGAGAAAGAATAGAAATATGGCCAATAGACAGCTGGAATGAATTTTATTCAACTGCTAGAGAAAACATGTCAGACATAGCTGAAAATTTATTTAACGGAAGTGAATCTAATGAGTAATAAACATATTAGTGTATTACTAGAAGAGGCGATAAACTCATTAAATTTAAAAGAAGATGGCATATATGTAGATGCCACATTGGGCTATGCAGGACATTCATCAAAGATTTTAGAAAAAGTAAAAAGAGGTTACCTATTCGCCTTCGATCAAGATAGTGAAGCAATTCGGCTTAGTACTGATAGATTAAATTCTATCGGTACTAACTTCACTATCATACGATCAAATTTTAAAAATATTAAAGAAGAATTAAATAAATTAGATATAGAGAAAGTAGATGGAATATTATTTGATTTAGGAGTATCTTCTCCTGAATTAGATGAAGCTGAAAGAGGCTTTTCATTCCATAAAGATGCAAGACTTGATATGAGAATGGATACATCCGGGGAATTTAGTGCATATGAATTAGTTAATACATATTCTTATGAACAATTAAGAGAGATCTTTTATAAATATGGAGAAGATAAGTATTCTCCCAATATTGCGAAGAAGATTATCAAGTATAGAGAAAACAAACCAATTGAAACAACATTAGAATTGGTAGAAATAATAAAAAGTGCTGTACCTATAAAAGAAAGATTAAAAAAACATCCAGCACGTCAAATATTTCAAGCAATAAGAATAGAAGTAAATGATGAATTAAATGTATTACAAGAAGCTCTTAAACAAAGCTCTGAACTATTAAAAGTTGGAGGAAGAATAGTAGTAATAACATTTCATTCATTAGAAGATAGAATAGTTAAAAAGTATTTTAATGAATTAAGCAAAGTGGATGACATAATAAAAGGATTACCTAATATAAATGAAGATTTATTACCAGATTTTAAAGTTGTCAATAATAAACCAATTATTCCGACAAATGATGAAATCGAAGAAAATCCTAGGTCAAGAAGTGCTAAAATGAGAATACTGGAAAGAGTAAAGTGAGGTGAAATTATGAGTAGTAAAAAAAGAAAAACAAAAAAGAAAAAATTTACTTTTAATAAATTCTTTGTTTTAATTGCCTTCTTTGGAATATCTTTTGCTATTACTAGAGTTTCACTAACTGCATACTTATCAAAAATAAATTATGATGTAGAAATAGAAAAGAAATTAATTGTAGAACAAAAGAAAACAAATGAGTCTTTAACAATGGCAATTAATGAATTAGCCTCATTAGCCAAGATTGAAGAAGTTGCACAAGATGAAGGATTACGATATAATAATAAAAACATAAAAACTATCAAAGATCAAAGCTAGGAAGTGGTATTAGATGGCAAAGAGAAAGAAAAATGAAGTGAGGTATTCAGGACTAATTATTATTCTTTCTCTTTTTTTGTTTGGAATAATTATCGCAAGAGTTTGTTACCTATCACTTTCAACTGATGTAGATGGATATAATTTAAAAAAATTAGGTGCATCTCGTACTACTAAAACTGAAACTATATATGCAACTCGTGGATCTATTTATTCAAATTCAGGAGATTTATTAGCGCAAAATGTTACTTCATACAAATTAATTGCATATTTAGATGAAAGTCGTACTACTAATAAAAACAATCCTCAACATGTAGTTGATAAAGAAAAAACCGCAAAAGAATTATCTAAAATAATAGATTTAGATGAAAAAACAATATTAAAGTATTTAAATAAAGAAAATGTCTATCAAGTAGAATTTGGAACTAAAGGTAAAAATTTAAATGAAATAACTAAAAACAAAATAGAAGATTTGAATCTACCTGGTATTGATTTTTTAGAAAGTTATCGTAGATATTATCCAAAAGGAGATTTTGCTTCTTATACAATAGGTTATGCCACTACAGATGAAGGAACTACTGAAACTAAAGGTGAAATGGGTATAGAAAAATATTATGACAAAATATTAAGTGGTGAAAATGGATCTATTACTTATCAAAAAGATTTAAGAGGATATCGTATTGCCGATACTAAAGCAATCACAAAAGATGCTGTATCAGGTAAAGATATATACTTAACCTTAGATACAAGTATTCAATTTTTTGTAGAACAAGCTATTGAAAATCAATCCAAAAAATGGAATTGGGATTGGATGCAAATAACTGTTATGGATGCTAAGACTGGAGCAATCCTAGCTACTGCAACAGATCCATCATTTGATTTAAATAAAAAAGATATGAAAAATTATTTAGATTACATGATATCTAGTCCATATGAACCAGGAAGTACTATGAAAACATTTACTTATATGGCAGTTATGGAACAAGGTAAATATGATGGCAGTGAAACTTATCTATCTGGGCATTATACAGCTAAAGATGGTACTGTAATAAATGACTGGAATCCTTCAGGATGGGGTAGAATTACGTTTGATAAAGGATATGCGTTATCTTCTAATGTTGGGGTAATGAATTTAATGAAGAGAAAGATAAATGCATCAATATTAAGAAGTTATTATAAAAAATTAGGATTTGGTAGAAAAACAGGAATAACTCTTCCAAATGAACAAACTGGGACATTAAATTTCCAATATGAAACAGAAATATTAAACGCAACATTTGGTCAAGGCATTACTACAACTCCAATTCAAAATGTTAAGGCGTTAACACCTCTAACAAACGATGGAATATTATTAAAACCTTATATCGTATCTAAAATAGTAGATTCAAAAACTAAAGAGGTAATATTAGAAAATAAAAGAACTGAAGTAGAACGTGTCGCATCTACTAAAACAGTACAAAAAATGATAAGTTTAATGGATGACTGTGTAAATGGAGATAACAATACAGGTATTGGTTTCAAAATGAAATCCAAAGAGCTTATTGGAAAAACTGGTACTGCTCAAATTGCCGATACAAAACATGGTGGTTACTTAGATGGAACACATAATGTTATTGTTTCATTCTCAGGATTATATCCCAAAAAAGATCCTAAAGTAATAATATATGCATCAGTAAAAAAACCAACTAATGGTGCTCAAAAACCATTATCAAATGCTATAAAAGAAATAGTAAATAATATTGCTAGATATTATGGTGAGGAGTCAGATACAGATACAAAAGTAGAAGCAGCTTATACATTACCTAACTTAGAAAACAAAACTACTGAGTATGCTAAAACAATATTAAAAAATAATAAAATAACCTATAGATTAATCGGCAAGGGAAATAAAATTACTCATCAAATTCCAAAAGCAAATACTAAAGTAACATCTCAAGAAACAATATATTTAATCACAAATGATTCTAATATGAAAGTACCAGATGTTACAGGTATTTCTGGTACAAATGCAAAAGAGATATTGAAAACTATAGGATTAAGTGTTAAAATTGAAGGTGTAGGATACGTTAAATCTCAATCTATTAAGAAAAATTCATCATATAAAAAAGGAGAAGTAATTACATTAAAATTAAAAAATAATTTTTAAGAAGGGGTATTTATGAAGTTAAAAAAGAAAAAGAAAACTATTAATAAAAATATAATAATTGTTTCTTTAGTAGTAGCTCTTATATTAGTAACTACAACTCTTTTGTTATCAATGAATAGATATAATAAATTGAAACAAGAAACAGATGACTTTAAAATAGCTTTCGTTAAAGTAGAAAAATTAAACCCAATACAAGCTGGTAAATTTACTCCTTCTTCTAATGCAACTATTATTAATAAAGGATTAACTCTAGATATGTCATTTGATTTATATACTCCAAATGATGAAATAACATATGTTGCTACTATAAAAAACACATCTAAAACAACTGGTAAAATAGTAAATTTAATTAGACAACCAGATTATTTAGAAGATCAATCTAGTAGTGATAAAATATATCCGTGTAAACTAACTATGAATAATATCGTAGGAAAAGTATTAAAAAAAGGAGAAGAAGTAAAACTAAATATTACAGTAAATTATCAAAGCAGTAATGCAAAATCTAAAGGGATTAATATTCCATATGAAATATCTATTCTAACAGAGATAGTTAATTGACATTATTTATCAACAATAATATAATTATTATAGGATAGATAATATGAAGAATAGTAATAAGAATAAAAAGAAAATACCTATAAAACAAAAATTACTAATATTAGTATTTTTTGTATTGGGTATTTTATTTATTTCAATGGGAATAATACTAAATATAAAATCTAATCCTAAAACAATAATGAAAAAAAGTATTAGTGAATTATATCTTCATATAAATAATGCTTATAAATATAAACAAGAAATAATAAGTATAAATTCTAATTTTATGATAGATTCATCTTTTGATATTTCTTCAATATATAATCAAGATGATGAATATTCTAAATATTTTTATGATGCTATAAATAATACAAAAAATAGAATTGTATACGGACAAGACTTATCAAATAAAAAACTATTATATAAAATACATTCTAATAAGAATAATAATAGTTTTATATATAAAAATCTATTTATTAATAATTCTACTAAATATATTAAATTAGATAATAAAAATCAATATATTAATACAGGTACTAATAATATATTTGAATTATATAATGATTCTAATATAAATGAAAAATTAAACTATTTATTAGAATTCTTTACTAATTCATTTATTGATAATATAAATGATAAAGATATATTAGTAGAAAGTACTAAGACAATTATAGATAATAACCAAGAATTAGTATATAAAATTAGTTTTTCTATTAATAATGATAATCTTATTAGAATATTAAATAGCGTTCATAATGATATTGTAAATGATGAAGAAGCCAATTCAATAATATCTAACATAGATAACAATTATAAAGATAAAGAAATACCAGTAGATGAGCACTTATTAAGAGAAAATACATCTATAGGTATAATTGTATATACTGATATATTATATAGAACTAAGAAATATGAAATAGTTTATCAAAATGATTTATATGAAAAAAGAATTGCGTATACTCCATTAGAGGATTATTCAATTATTACTATAAGTAATGGAGAGGGAATAGAAAAAATATATAAAATTACTGGTAATAAAGATAAATATGAAATAGATATACTTAACTCTAAAAACAAATTAATAGGTAATATGACTATCGAAAATAGTGAAGATAGATTTACTATAATATCTACATCTGAAACAGATGATAATAAGATTATGTTAAATATAGATAGAATACTAAGTAATATAGATAAAAATAGTTATAATGCAAATTTAGAAATACACTATACAAATACAAATAAAATAACTAAGAAAAAAGAGTTAACTATAGATATTAAAGGGTACACAAAAGTAAAAAGAAATGCTATAATTGAGGAGAGTATAGATAATAGTATTATCTATGATACTTTGTCTTTAGAGGATAAAGAAAATATTGATAATTATAATAAATTATTATTAGGAAAAATAATAAAAATGGAGGACACCAATGAGTAGAAAGAAAATTGACAAAAAAGGAAAAAAAGAGTATAATATGCTCGATTTTATCCTGTTAGGGATGCTAATAAGTTTAGTGATTGTTGTCTTAGGATTAGGAATATATGCAGTAACAGTTCATAATAAAAATACTAAGAATAGTAAAGTAGATATGGCTATGCCAATTATAGAAGAAACTACTAATACATTATATTTAGATTTAGGTAATAGTAAAAAGGGTGATAAAAAGACATATTTATTAAAAATAAAAAATCACTTTAAAGATAAAATTAATAAAGAAGAATATACATATAAAATCAGTTTTACATCAGATGTAGATATAAAATTATCATTACATGAAAAAGGTAGTGATAAAAGTCTTCTAGATAAAAAGACTATTAGTACAGAACCACTACCATTAAAGAAGGATAAAATAGATGAACATCTATATGAAATAAAAATAGAATTAAAGGAAGATGTAGATACAAATTCTAGAGTATATTTAAAAATAGAAGGGAAGAAGAAAAATGGAAATAATTGATGATGAAAAAATAGTAGTAGAGATTAATGGAGTAGAAAAAGAATGTGATGTATTATTCACATTTACATCAGATGATACAGGAAAAGGATATATTGGATATACAGATAATACTAAAACAAATGGTAGAGTAAACATCTATTATTCTTCATATGATCCAATATTTGGACCTGGTAAATTAGAAAAAATAACTGATCCAGCAGAAATAGAAATGGTAAAAGATGTATTACATCAAATAGATGAGGGGGTAAACCATGAATAAGGAAGAATTATTTAAAAGTATTCATAATATAAATGATTTAAATAAATCAATAGAGAATTCTACAAATGAAACAAATCATTTACTACAAGAATTAAATGATTTAGAAATAGCACGTAACTCTGGACAAATAGATAAAAAAGAAGAATATGAAAGAGAAAAAGCAAATATAGAGTCACATTTATTGCAAGAACAAGAAAAATTAGCTGTATTATCTACTGCATTAGAAACATATAATAATATTATGGAAATATATAATAAATTACGTACTACTAAAAATGAAAATGAATTTAAGACACAATTAGAAGAATTAACTAAATTAAGAGAA
>JAEEGI010025478.1_pt1 | contig 11462 bp, 5 predicted proteins | sample 8958751 | NCBI WGS metagenome assembly JAEEGI01 (sample SAMN16246545, study PRJNA631951) | gut metagenome | biome: gut microbiome; feature: rumen; material: KS-attached | host: Bos | place: Iran: Karaj | collected 2018-10 | reverse complement strand
ATCTTCAGGTCATTCACCCTGCAACCAATGTAACAATGCAGGACGAAGATGTCGCGTACCTCTGACATCAACTGAGGAACATCCGCCCCGATGATCTTCTTCAGTTCCTCTTTAGTAAGCGACACGGGAGTATCATACTTTTCACGCATCATTGCCTTACGACGGCTACCATCCATCTTATTGAAGGGCGTTTTATCCACTTCGCCAATAAATTCCTGGGCCCTGAAGAAGCTCCTCAAAAGCTTCATTTTGGCTGCAATGGTGTTGCCGCTTCTGGGTTCACTGGGTATGCGTCTATCATCCAAACTCTCATAGAGTTTTGGATATTTTTCTACAAATAGCCATTCATCCCGGAGCCAGATGGAGAATTCTTGCAATATCGAGACGTCGAACTCCTTGACCGTGATGTCATTCATACGTCTCATCATGAGGAAGCGGCACAGTTCCCTATGCAAAACTTCATAATGCCTTTTTCTTCCCATTCCAAAGACTCCGCTCTCATATTGTCCGGCAATCCATTCTGAGAAAACGTCTGCCATCCTTCTTAACAGAATCGGATGGGACTTCTTGGCAGAATTGCCTTTTGCGATCAAAATACGCTCCACCTCCCTTGTCAGCACCTCTGATGTAAGCATAAGGCTATTCTCCCTCATACCATGGTAAGCCTCTCGAATCGCCTCTTTCCGTTCCGTTATCGCAGTCAACAGTTCCTGGTCGTATACTGAGATACGGGGCTTCAATGTTCCATCCTCGGTAAATTGCTTGCGGAGTAATGCTATGTCGGCTTCGATGCTGGTGCGGTGGGTGATGTCTACATCACGCCCATCACGTAACCGGAAACGTATCTTTATGTTCCCGCTCTTTTTCTTCGATTTGAGCAAAATCGTTATTCTTTCCATGTCATCACCTTGTTAAATGCGTGGGGCAAATTTACTAAAAATTGCCCCACCAAAATGCATTTGAATGGAATTTAATAAAATGATTTAGAATTATTAACTTTCGTAACATGCTGATAATCATTTGATTTAGGATATATCTAAATTTCATAGAATTTTATATTTTGAATCCTGTAGGGATCACAACAAGAAAGCGCAATCGCTGAGTAATCAGTCGGTTGCGTCTCTGCTTATTCCTTGTTGTGTCACGTTTTGCGCGCTTGGTGGACGTTTTACCGGTAGGGTCTAATAACACAGGAATTCCTGTTAGTCATACGGGTTCAGTCATTTAAGAGGAAAAGAACAGATGGGTGAGGCATAAATTCACTGAGGTGTAAAAATAATTGACACTTTAGCGTAAACTTTGTTACATTCTTCAATAAATCGCTAATTATTTTTTTGGTGGTCTATTCCATAACACCTATTTTTGCGGGTGAAAATAGCATAAATAAACCAAATGATACATAATAAAACAATAATATTATGAAGATAATTATTAATTTTTTAGTTCTGCTGCTTGCCCTGCTGCTGCCAGCCACCTCCACCGCCTACAGCTTCAAGGTCGGCGGCATCTACTATTACTATGACAGATTAGGTGAAAATCAAGTCGGTGTGACTGACGCAGATTCTAACTGGGATACTGCAGACTATTCTGGTGATGTTAACATTCCCGAGACCGTAACTTACAACGGCACCACCTACTCCGTCACGACCATCGACGAAGGTGCGTTCTATAAATGCAGCGGGCTGACCAGCATCACCATTCCCAACTCCATTACCACAATCGGTGGACGGGCGTTCGATTACTGCAACGGTCTGACCAGGGTTAATATAACGGATTTAAAGGCTTGGTGTCATATTCAATTCTCTGATAATCTTTCCAATCCTCTGTACTATGCTAATCATCTCTATCAAAATGGTTTAGAAGTGACTGATCTGATGATTCCGAATACCGTCACCACCATTGGCGACTATGCGTTCGAATGTTGCTTCAATCTGGCGAGCGTGAATATACCCAACTCCGTCACGAGCATTGGTAGCAATGCATTCCAAAATTGCTCTGGTCTGACCAGTGTTACCATCCCCGACTCCGTCACTTTTATTGGCGATAATGCGTTCTCTGCTTGCAGTGGGCTGACCAACGTCATAGTGGAAAGCGGGAATCCGAAATATGATTCTCGCAACAACTGCAATGCCATCATTGAAACAGGTTCAAATACCCTCATCACGGGTTGCAAGAACACAATTATTCCCAACTCCGTTACAGCAATCGGCAACGCCGCTTTCGCTGTCTGCATGGGCCTGACCAGCATTGACATCCCCAACTCCGTTACAACTATCGGCAATAGCGCTTTCTCTCGCTGCAGAAGCCTATCGAGCGTGACTATCCCCAACTCCGTCACGAGCATCGGCCAGTCAGCTTTCTATGGTACGGCTTGGTATGATAACCAGCCTGACGGCCTTGTTTATGCTGGATTGGTTGCCTACGAGTACAAAGGCACAATGCCAGCTGGCACAAGCATAATTCTAGCAGATGGCACTCTTGGGATAGCTGGAAGAGCTTTCTATGGTTGCAGCAGCATGACGAGCGTGACCATTCCCAACTCTGTTATGGCAATCGGCAACGGTGCGTTCTATAAATGCAGCAGTCTGACGAGTGTGAGCATCCCCAGCTCCACCACGAGCATTGGCGACGATACGTTCCGTGACTGCAGCGGTCTGACCAGCGTCTCCATCCCCAACTCTATCACTCGCATCGGCAACTATGCGTTCTCTCACTGCGGCGGCCTGACCAGCATCGACATTCCCAACTCTGTCATCACCATTGGCGACTTTGCGTTCCAGTCCTGCAATGGTCTGACCAGCTTGACCATCCCTAACTCCGTTACAGCAATCGGCAAAGATGCGTTCTTTTTCTGTCGCCGCCTGACTAGCGTGACTATCTCCAACTCTGTCACAGCAATCGGCGATGGTGCGTTTGGTTACTGCATTGGTCTGACCAGCGTCACCATCCCCAACTCCGTTACAGTAATCGGCGAAGGTGCGTTCGGTAAATGCAGCGGTTTGACCAGCGTCACCATTGGCAACTCCGTCACGAGCATCGGCAGCAATGCGTTCCTTGAATGTAGCGGTCTGACCAGCGTGACTATCCCTAACTCCGTCACAAGCATCGGCAGCAATGCGTTCTGTGAATGCACTGGGCTGACGAGTTTGACTATTGGGACCTCACTCACATCAATCAGCACAAATATCTTTGACGGCTGCACTAGCCTGACGAGCATTAAAGTTGAAAGCGGTAACACCGTTTATGACTCACGAGACAACAGCAATGCAGTTATTGAAACTGCATCTAACACATTGATTATTGGTTGTCAAAATACAATCATTCCCAACTCTGTTACGGCAATCGGCAACTCTGCGTTCTGGGGCTGCAGTGGTCTGACCAGCATTACAATCCCCAATTCCGTCAAGAGCATCGGCGGCTTTGCGTTTGGTTACTGCAGTGGTCTGAACAGCATCACTATTGGCAACTCAGTCTATAGCATCGGCGAAAGAGCGTTCTGGGGCTGTAGCGGTTTGATGAGCATGACTATCCCCAACTCCGTTACAGCAATCGGCGACGGTGCGTTCTCTCAATGCAGCGGTCTGACCAGCGTCACCATTGGCAACTCCGTCACGAGCATCGGCAGCGAAACGTTCCGTGACTGTAGCAGTTTGACCGGCGTCACTATCCCCAACTCCGTAACAAAAATCGGTCTAGGTGCGTTCTGGTGCTGTACTAGACTTACAAACGTGACCATTCCCAGCTCCGTTACGAGCATCGGTCGTGGAGCGTTCCATAACTGCATCGGTCTGACGAGAGTCACCATCCCCAACTCCGTCACGAGCATCGGCGACGGTGCGTTCTATGGCTGTTCTGCTCTTAAGGATGTGTATAGCTTCATTACCAATCCCTCAATAGTGACGAGTGGGGCAGATTTGTTCCGTGTTTGGTTACAAGATGGCGAATTTGACTATTCAGGTCGCACGCTTCATGTGCCGCACGGAACGATCAGCGCCTATCAGGCTAGCACGAACTGGTATCAGTTTTTCGGGCAGATTGTGGAAGATCTCATGACAGGCGATGTGAACTGTGACCTTGAGGTCAACATCGCCGACATCAATGCCGCCATCGGACAAATCCTGTCAGGAAACTATACCGCTTTGGGCGATGTGAACGGTGACGGCGAGGTCAACATCGCCGACATCAATACAGTAATCGACATCATTCTCGGTAATTGATGGCATAGCATTATGCATCAATGGAAAAAGCGACTTTCGGGTCGCTTTTCTTGTGTTTGCACATCACGAGCCACAACATCATCGACTGAAGAAATGTTTAATTTCCCATGAATAATCGGTTGTCAAAAATGACAACCGAATTCTAAAGTTGATTACACCTACTTACGGGAGCTTACACTTCAACTGTGCTGTAAGTAGCTGAGAAATAAATGGTTGTAACGTAAGTTTCTGTAATACACTTTAATAAAACAGGGCCTGTAGGGATCACCAGAAGAAAGCGCAATCGCTGAGAAATCAGTCGGTTGCGTTTCTTTTTTGTGTTGTTGGTTGCTTTTTAGAGGCCAGGTGCTCGCTAATCTGTTTCCCGATGTCGATCAGTGCCATGAGCTGAGCCGCGTAATTCATAGATTTCAAAAGTCGTCTCATCATGTCGTTGTTATTGTAATTAGTTGTTCATAAAAAATGTTAGTTAGATCTCAGTTATATATATATATGGCGACTACGGGATGTGGGAAATGGGCAAACCGATGATGTGAATTGAAAATAAATGATTACCTTTGTGGTCAGCACCTTGCATGATACTCCAAACCGCCAACAATATTATACCTAACCAATAAAACCTGATACGACTATGAGCAAGAAACTACTTTTTAGACTCGTCGCCCTCATGGCGGCCATAATGAGCGCCCTCGGCGCCGCCGCTGCCGAGGCCTATGCCAACTACACGCCGTCGAACACGACGCTGACGTTCTACTACGACAACTACCGCAGTTCCCGCACGGGCACGACCTACGACCTGAACACAGGCGCCAGCATTACCGGCTGGGACACCGACGGTACCAATGCCAGTGTGACCAAGGTGGTCTTTGACCCCTCGTTCGCTGGTGCCCGTCCGACGACAACCTATGCTTGGTTTTATGGGATGAATAAAATTGACACCATCATCGGCCTGGAGTACTTGAACACCAGCGAGGTGACCATTATGGCCTATATGTTCATGTGGTGCACAAGCTTGACGAGCCTTGATGTGAGCCACTTCAACACATCCAAGGTGATATATATGACTCAAATGTTCATCTCCTGCAATAGCCTAACGAGCCTTGACCTGAGCAGTTTCAACACGTCCCAGGTGACCAATATGGAATGGATGTTTTTTGATTGCACTAACCTGAAAACCATCTATGTGGGCGACGGCTGGAGCACGGCAGCCGTGACGAGTTCCGATTATATGTTCTATTATTGCACCAAATTGGTGGGCGGCAAGGGAACGACCTATGATGGCAACCACGTGGACAAGGCCTATGCCCGCATCGACGGCGGCACGAGCAATCCGGGCTATTTCACCGCAAAGAACGCTGGCCTGCCTGGCGACGTGAACGGCGACCTTGAGGTCAATATTGCTGATGTGAATGCCGTCATTGACATCATCCTGAATGGTAGCGAGAATCCCAGCGGTGACGTGAACCGTGATGGAGAAATCAACATTGCCGACATCAACGCTGTCATCGACATCATCCTGAACAATTGATACTGGAATATATGTCTAATAAGGAAAAGGCGGTCCTCTGACCGCTTTTTCTATATCTGCTCATCACAAAGCGCATCATTATTAAACAAAGAAATGTTTAATTTTCCATGAATAATGAGGGTGTGTCATTTTGAAGTGCCCTCCTCCGTTCGTAGGAATGGGTACGTGCTGGTGACTGTGATCTGGCTTGAAATGAATGCTGGATAGGCACTACATGATGCGATGCCTATCCAGCGACGGGATACTAACCAAAGATGTCGATTAATTGGTACCCTGGAGCTTGAAGGTAACGGGCAGGGTGAACCATACTGATACTGGCTGGCCATTCTGGCGGCCCGGAACGAACTTGGGCAGCGACTTGCAGACGCGAACGGCCTCCCTGTCGAGATCCTTGTCCACCGAGCGAACGACATTTACCTCACCAACTTTACCGGTCTTATCAACAACGAACGCTACAACGACACGTCCTTGAATATTGTTCTCGGCTGCCATTGGCGGGTAGTTGATGTGGGACGAAAGGTACTTGATCAGAGCCTCATCTCCGCCAGGGAACTGGGGCATCTGCTCCACCGACTTGAAGATTTCAGCAGGTTTCTCCTCAACAGGCTTTTTATCCTCAACAACTACTTCGTTAATATGTTCACTGATGTTGTTAATATTTGTAGTTCCCTCAGAATTGGTAACACTCCCTGCTATAGCATTAGTTTGCATTCGTTCGTCTTGAGACATAATCTCATCCTCCTCATTGACATTCTGGTCCTCGACAATTTGGAGTTCGGTTGCCTGATATGTAATCAATTCTTCATTTTGACGCACTTCAGGCTTTTCTTGTTCGATGGGTTCAGGTTCGGGTTCATCAGCCTCATTGGTCATGTCAATGAGCACTACCTTCTGTTCACCCTGCTCTACCAGTTTTCTCTCTTCAAGGTACTGATTAGCTTTCATGAGACCAAATGAGATGAAGCCAAAGATAATGGTACCGATGAGAGTCCACAGGACAGCCTTGTTGTGACGCTTGGGCGAGTCGGTACGGATTACATAAGCACCGAAGTCCTTGTTTTTTCCTTCAAACACAAGGTCGCACCATTCACGCGATGATAAATTAATTTGTGTTGCCATAATCGTTTCTATTTAAAAGATTAAACAATATTACTTGTGAGATTAGACCTTGCTGAATAATCAGTCAATTTCATTCCCTACTTTTGATTTCTTTAGAGCAAAAAGTCTAAAGGAATAGTGCGATGAAAAGGGCTAACTCTCACTTGCAAAATTACAATGGATTTACGGAAAATGGCTAGCATTCAAAGGTCATTCTTTCAATCAGAATATGCTGTTATTCAACTACTTAAGAAAAAAAATAGTCATTTGAGGGTAATTTGTCGTTTGGGGTTACTTATTACCTCAAAAAAAAAGCGTATTTTTGCGGTTGAAGGCTCCAAAAAACTCATGCCAGAACGCTATTGCACTAAGTATTTTTCTCCTTCAAAACTCAAGATATGAGAAACATCATACATATTATTATTTATATGCTAGCGGCGATAAGTTTTGCCGCCATTCTGGGTGGTTGCGGTAATGAAGCCGACAATCGCCAGCTCGTTGACATCGACACGCTGCTTGCACAAAATCAGGCCGAGGATGCCTTGCTGATGCTCAATGCTATCAATACCTCATCATATAACAACAAGGAGAGAGCCTATTATGATCTGTTGACAACCCAAGCCAACCACGATTGCCGCATTGCTGCCACCAATGACAGCAACATCAACGGGGCGGTGAAATACTTTATGGCACATAACGATAAAGAGAAACACGCCCGTGCTCTGCTCTATCAAGGCTACATCAATGCCGAATTGGGGGATCTGGACAAAGCCGTTACCTGCCTGCGTCAAGCTGAGGACCTTGCCATTGACAAGGACTTGAAAACCCGTGCTCTCGCCAAAATGAAGATGGGCGAACTGTACCAGAGCCAGGTCATCGGTGCCAAAACCCTTGGTGCCAGGAAATACCGCGAAGCACTTGAGCTGTTCAATACTCTGGACGACAAGCTTAACCAAATCATCTGCCTGAGTGAACTTGGCGGCCTGTACCGCATCAATAGTGAGAAACAGGACAGTGCCTTATTCTACATCAACGCCGCCATCAATCTATCCATACAGGAAATCAAACAGAAGTATGTGGTTGCAAACCTGTTTAGCCGCGCCGAGTACCATGCTTCCCGCGGCGATTACCAGGCTGCTAAAGACGATGCTATAGAGGCCATCAGCTGGAAGGGAAAACTCAAAATACACCCCCGAATCCATTACACTGCAGCCTCTGCCTACCTGCACCTGGGTCGCTTGGACTCGGCACGCTACTACTTGCGACACGCTCCAGAAATGACTACAGTCGCCGACAGCATCATGCACTATCAGCTGCTTGCCGATCTCGCCCGCCGCGAGGGCAAAGTGGATGATGCCATCAACTACCTGAACATGACTCACAATCTTGCCGATTCGGTGGCGATGAGCAGCATGAACGACAAACTGCTGGAAGTGGAGAAGAAATACGACTCTCAACAGGCGGCATTGGAGAATGCCCTGCTGAGTTCGCGCCTCAGAGGAACACTTTTGGGCCTTGCCATGCTGTTGTTGACGGCGCTGGCACTGGCATTTCTCGTGTGGAGATACCGCAACCGCCTGAAAATCCAACAGACCGAATATGAACTGCAAAAGGCCGACCTGGACGAGTCCATCGCCAGCCTGCAAAATATGCAGGAGACCATCAACGACTACGAGCAGAGCCTGAAAGATGCCAAAGCAGAGTACCTAGGCAATGAGGCGCGCATGAGTGATGCCATTGCTGACCTTGAGGCCAAAAAGCAGCAATCGGATGAGTTGAGAGCCATTGTGGACAATCAGATGCAAGTTGTTCACCAACTGCTGCAGTGGTCCTACGAGTGTAACGAGACGACCTTTGCCAAGCGCTTCAATAAGTTGATGACGATGCGTGGCCCCGACGAGGTTGGCGCGTCCTATTGGGACAACCTGCAATCACTGGCTAACGATCTGTATGACAACGTGCTGGTTAAGGTACAAGAGGCTGCTGGCGGAACCTTGCGCGAAGACGAAATCAACCTGATTGCCTTGTTGTGCCACGGCTTCTCGAGAACGGTTATTATGATCTGCATGCGCTATAGGAACCTGAGAACCGTCTCAAACAAGAAAATCCAGATTGCCCATAAACTTAACGTCAATTCCCTTGACGAGTTCTTGCAACCATACGTTGGAGTTAGAAAAGTGCCGATTATGTAAACTTGACTTCGGTTGATAGGATTCTAGTCCCTCTTTGCCTGAGTTCTGGCGTGTTAATGCGGATGTCACAATCAACGACAAAGATGGTATCGGAATGATTGGAACGAATCACATTCTCATCATGCATGTCGCTCAAGTAAATTTCTGGGGTGGCATAAGTCCAGTTTCGCGGGTTCTTGAGTTCAAATCCCATTTGTCGCATATATGTTGCGATTTCTTCGTCGCTAACTGGTTGCCCGTCGATGAAAGGTTGCTCAACAATAATTTTGAATTCCCCTCGCTTGCCACGTCCAAAACCCAATACAAAGAGACGCGTCTCGGGGATTTAATCTATTATTCTGGTGCAAAAATACAACCATTTTTCCAAAAGTGCATATGTCTTAAGAAACGCCTATGCGCATCGGATAATCCAATGGCCAGCCGAGGGTGGCACAAGGCATCCTCGGCTGGCTGCGGTATTGAAGCTACTGCTGTGTATTTGTGTATTTCAGTTTACAGGCGGTTGCGCTCGTCTTGTCCTGCGTGGCTGCCCTTGTAGCGGCTGCGGGTGGCATTGAATTTCCAAGAAATGTCGATGCCGAAGCGACGCTTGTCTTGATACTCGTGGTACTGAGTGCGGATGTTGATGCCGCCATAGGCAACTCGCTCCATGTAATTAGTTTTGAAAATATCATTAGCAAGGATGGCAACACTCAAACTTTTGTCCTTAAGGAACTGTTTGCCCAGACGCAGATTCAGATAGCCATTGGCCTCGGTCTGGCAAGGGCCTGATTCATTGTAAGGAGTGAAACCACCTTTGACATTCAAGAGCCATGAGTGTGGTAACGAGAAGGTGTTGTCAAGCGTTATTACGGAAATAAGCCCATTCCACTTGTGGGTGATGCCCAACGGATACACATCGTCGTTGCAGAAATAGAGGTCTGCCGAATAGTTCATCTGCCAAATACCCACTTTAGGCGTGAAACTTAATGTAATGCCATAATACTCCTGTTTGGGTGTATTGCGGTAGTCCATGATGACCACGCCGGGATGGTTTACGTCATCATAGGCAGTCTGGAAAGAGCGTATCGTGTTCTTGTGGTATTGATAGTATGCTTCTACATTTATCCACTTCCATGAGGAAGACCACGAGAAATTGTGATGGGTCTGCGGTTGCAAGAGTGGATTACCTGTATCGTACTCGTACTTGCTGCGATAATTGACCGAAGAAGACAACAGGCTATACTGTGGATTGTATCGCGAACAATTATAAGACAATCGGTGCTGCCAATTTTCTGAGTTATAAGCCAGCGATACACGTGGAATCAGTACTGAATAGTCAGGACTCATCTCATCATTGCGTTGACCGTCGATGTCATAAGTATTATGCTCATTTTGCCATCTCAGGCCTGTGTTCATTGAGAACTTGCCCAGTTGCAGCGAGTAGTTGGCAAAAAGCGACCATATTGACGTTTCTTGTTTCACATGACTATCGGCTGAGAAGCCACTTTGAATGAAATCGTGAGTGCGATGAACCAATGAGGCTTCTTCACCAAAGGTCAATTCCCCTTTTGGTACAGGCGCTGTGATGACCAGTTTTTCAGCCAATAGACGATTATTTGAGTTCGTTTGGCTACTGATGGTAGTTGAGCCTTCAGTACCACCCTCCATCTCGTTGATTGACTTGGCCTGATAAAAGTCTGCACTGAAATCGATATTGCACTTGCCGATATTGCCCACGTAGTAGGCATTAACCATGTGTGTCATGTGAGGTTTCTGTACCGTGTTCGTCATGCTGTGACCGCCATCAACGAGTACACCATCCCGCCACGTTTGTTCGTCCATCTCACGACGGGTGATACTGTTGCCAATGTAATTGAAGGCTGTGTAAGTCAGACCTACCGAATGGTGATCATTGATTTCCCAGTTCCAGCCAAGGTCGGCAAAAAAGTATTTCATCCTGAAAAGCCAAGATGCATCTTTCTTGTAATCCCACGTTGAGGAGGCCTGCAATTGATCCTGGGCTGTCGCATCAATGACCAAATTGTTGTCGGTCAAATAACCACGGGCAAAGAAGTCCATACCGTTGCGCAGGCGGTAGTTAAGAACTGCGTTGACGTTGGCGTAGTATTCTTTGCCTTGACGATAAGAAGCCGAGAAATTGCCGCTCCAGCCTTCACCGACCTTGCGAATGGTTTTGAGGCGGATGACTGAGGTGACTTCTGCACCGTATTCTGGGCCGGGGTTGGTGAGGATTTCGGCTGAAAGGATTTCATCGGCACGGTAGCGGTCGAGTTCGGTGTTGTCACGCACTTTCTTGTTGTTAATATAGATTTCAGGCTTGCCGTGGCCTGCTATGGTTCCATCACCCATCATCAAGGGAAGATGGGATAGCATCTCGGTAACCGAGCCGAATTGCTCCAACACAGTGCCCTGGACATTTGCGAG
>JAEEGI010025476.1_pt1 | contig 11463 bp, 8 predicted proteins | sample 8958751 | NCBI WGS metagenome assembly JAEEGI01 (sample SAMN16246545, study PRJNA631951) | gut metagenome | biome: gut microbiome; feature: rumen; material: KS-attached | host: Bos | place: Iran: Karaj | collected 2018-10 | reverse complement strand
CGTCACCATGGTTTGCCTTACAATTCTTCCCACAATGCTCAATATCTTTAATTTTCAGAGCGCTGAATGGTGGGTCACTCCCACGGGCAGCGATGAATTCCAGAAGCTGGTTCCCGCTTACTGGATGGGACTTTATCCTCTCACCTATTATTTCGCGGGCGCTTATCTCAGAGAATACGGTCTGCGTCTTAAAACAGGCGCTGCCGCGGCTCTCTTTGTCGGCACTCTGCTCGCTTCAACCGTATTCAACTGGTTCCGCAGCTACGGCGGCGGCTTCAAAACAGGCATTTACGGTTTCTGGTACGGCTTCTATCCGTTTGTGCTGTCTGTACTTCTCTTCCTGCTTATCAGCAGAATCAAGACAGATAACTGGAAGCCCGGTGTAAAGCTCACGCTCTGGCGCGTATCTGACCTTGCGCTCGGAATTTATCTGTGCTCCTACATTTTCGACACACTGATTTATGAGAACCTCAGATTAAATGTTCCCATAATGGTTGACCGCGTTCCCTACTATCTTATCACGGTTCCTATGTGCTTCCTGTTCTCGGCGATGCTTTCATTCGTTCTGGACGTGCTGGCAAAGCAGATCATCAGGCTTTACGAGTACCTCAAGAAGCTCGTTACGGAACAGATTCAGGGCGGCAACTTAATAAGATGGCAGGATATTCTCTTTATCGTTCTGATGTGCTTCGGCGTGATCCTTTCTATCTGGAAGCTCCGCTACGGTTTCGGCGGAAGCGACGAGGCGTTCTACCTCACCGTACCGCACCGTCTTTCACTCGGCGACGCGCTGTTCAGCGACGAATGGCACGTATCTCAGCTCTCGGGCTTTTTGCTCATTCCCTTTGTTTCGCTATTCAGAATGATAACGGGCTCCACGGACGGCATCATGATCGCCGCGAGAGTGCTCTATCTTGTTCTCCACACAGGCGCGGCGGTACTCATTTACACCAGACTGAGAAAGTACGGAATCATCAGCGTTTTCGGCTGCGTGCTCTACTTTATCTACACGCCCTACAATATCATGGCGCTCAGCTACAACACAATGGGAATTGAGCTTCTGCTCGTCGCCGGAGTACTGCTGGCAACCGCCGATTACTCTAAAAAACTGCTGCCGATCCTCAGCGGTCTGGCATTCGCGGGAGCCGTGCTCTGCAACCCGTATCTGATTGTATGCTATCTGATTTACGGCATCTGCGTCGGTGTACATTACGCAATCAGAAATAAAGAAATGCGCTTTGTGCTCAAAAGCGATATGTTCTCACTTCGCACCTTCCTGTTCTTTACAGCAGGAGCTGCGGGTCTGGCGATTATTTTCCTGATTTTCACACTCACAAGAACCGGCGTCGGCGATATCTTCGCAAATATTCCCGAGATGCTCAAGGATCCCGAGCACCCGCCGATTTCCTTCGGCAAAAAGGTCGAAACCTACTTCCGGTCGATTTTCAATATGACTCCGCATTTCAAGTATGTACTTTACGGCTACTTTGCTATGCTGGCGTTTATGATTTTCGACAGAAAGAGAAGGCTTCACCGCGCGGTCTACCTCTGTCTTTCCTGCGCTGCAACGGGAATCTCGCTGATTATGCTGCTTCCCGGAATATCGTCAACGACATACAACCACATCATGCTTCCGATGCTCTTTATCGGCATCACATCGTATATCCTGCTTGAGAAGAAGCCGAGAGAGCTTTTCGCGGCTGTGTTTGTGACAGGACTAATCTACTCCTTCTGCATTCACTACGGTTCGAACCAGATGATTTACTGTATTGCATCTGTCATGGTTGTCGCGAATGCGGCGAGCTTTGTTTTCCTCGGTCAGCTCCTAAAGGAAATGCGCGAAACACCCGATAACCTCACCTATACGACCGCTTCCCGGGTGCTGAGCTATATTCTCGTCGGTATCATCATCGCCTTCCAGGGCGGAGCACAGATCACCGCAAAGACTTGCCACGTATTCTGGGATTCCGCTCCGGACGCGCTTACCGCGGAAATCAAACAGGGTCCCGCCTCAGGTATTGTAACCACTGACGCGAATGTCGCAAGCTACAACAATATGTACACCGACCTGGTTCCTCTTCAGATGAAAGAACCCGGCAACATTCTCTTTATGAGCTTTGAGACATGGCCTTACCTTGCAATGAATGATTTCCCCTACGGAACCTTCTCGGCATGGACAGGTAACGAACAGGGTGAAAACACGCTCTCGAGGATGCGCACGTATTACGAGATGAATCCCGATAAAACTCCGAAGTATATTTACATTCCGAAATCGGCAAAATGGGACTTCAACACTCTGCTTCCCGAGCTCAAAAGCAAGGGATATTCCGTTACGGAAACCAACGTAAGCTATCAGCTTGAGAAAAAATAAATAAAGATTTAAAACGGCGAAAAGAAGTTGCAGAATAACTTGTTTTTTTCGCCGTTTTATGTTATGATTATATAAAATTGGATACTATTATACCACTATCTTTTTAAAGGGGGATTATCCTATGGAGATTACTAAATTATATGAATCCTGGTGCAAAAACGCCGTTGAGGATCAGGATTTAATCGCTGAGCTCGAGAGCATTCGCGGTAACGAAAAGGAAATCTACGAGCGCTTCTACACCGCCCTCAAATTCGGCACAGCCGGTCTGAGAGGCGTTATCGGCGCGGGCACAAACAGAATGAACAACTATGTTAACCGCCAGGCCACTCAGGGACTTGTAAACTATGTTATCAACAAGTACGGCAAGGGTGCTGTCGCTATTTCACATGACAGCCGTATCAAAGCCGACCTCTTCATGATAGAGGCCGCTAAGGTACTCGCCGCAAACGGAATCAAAACTTACATTACAACCGAGCTGCAGCCCACTCCCGTTCTCTCCTATCTGGTGCGTTACTTCAAGTGCCAGGCGGGTATCATGGTTACAGCCAGCCACAACCCCGCAAAATATAACGGCTACAAGGCATACGGCGAGGACGGCTGCCAGATGACCGACAACGCGGCTCAGGCAGTTTACGACGAAATCACAAAGCTCGATATCTTCAGCGACGTCAAGACAATGGACTTTGACGAAGCGATTGAAAAAGGTCTTATCGAATATGTTGACGACAGCGTTTATGACTCTTATCTCGACTGCGTGCTCGAGCAGCAGGTCAACCCCGGCATCTGCGCGGACGCGGATATCAGCGTTGTTTACACTCCTCTCAACGGCGCCGGCAATAAGCTCGTCAGAAAGGTTCTCGGCAAAATCGGCGTTAAAGAGATCAACGTCGTCAAGGAACAGGAAATGCCCGACGGCAACTTTACTACCTGCCCCTACCCCAACCCCGAAATCAAGGAAGCTCTGCAGAAGGGTCTTGAACTCTGTGAAGAAAAGCAGCCCGATCTCCCTCTTGCCACCGACCCCGACTCCGACCGTGTAGGTATCGCCGTAAAGGATTACGACGGCAGCTACCGCCTGATTACAGGCAACGAGGACGGCGTAATGCTGACCAACTATATCCTCTCCTGCAAGAAGGCTAACGGTACTCTTCCCGAAAAGCCCGTTGTTGTTAAGACAATCGTTTCCACGAAACTTATCAACAAGCTCTGCGAGAAGTATGACTGCGAGCTCAAGAACGTTCTTACAGGCTTTAAGTACATCGGCGAGGTTATCCTCAACCTCGAAAAGAAGGGTGAAGAAAACCGCTACCTCTTCGGCTTTGAGGAAAGCTACGGCTACCTCTCGGGAACTTATGTAAGAGATAAGGACGCTGTCGTTGCCTCCATGCTGATTTGCGAAATGACCGCTTACTACAAGAAGCAGGGCAAATCTCTCGCTGAGGTTATCGACGGTCTTTACGAGGAATTTGGTTACTATCTCAATCAGACCTTTGCGTTTGAGTTTGAGGGCGCTGAGGGTATGCAGAAGATGGCTGATCTGATGTCGTCCACAAGAGAGAATCTTCCCGCTTCTGTCGGCAAATACAAGGTCGTCAAGGTTAGCGACTACCAGCTCAAGAAGGAAACCGACCTCGTTACAGGCGAAGTTGAGCAGCTCACTCTTCCCACCTCGAATGTTATTGCGCTTCACCTCGAGGGCGATAACGGCGTAATTATCCGTCCCAGCGGCACAGAGCCCAAAATCAAGCTCTACATCACCGCAGTCGGCACAGATAAGGTTAACGCGATTGCTGTTTGCGACGAAATTGTCGCGGCTTCAAAGCAGCTTCTCGGACTGTAAAATAAGCAAAAATTTTCCCCTGACAATTGTCAGGGGATTTTTTTATGAATAAATTTTTTTGCGTTTCCATTCGGCTCCGTCAGAGATTGCGGAAGCGTACGGCACATCAACCTTATCGTCATAGCTAAGTCCGAAATACGTGCTCTTATTGCTGTGCATACTCCACTCGGGGTCGTATATAAGACCGTTTATTTCAGCCCAGCCGTGACCGCCGCTGTTTACAGCGTAGCTCTCCGTGTAACCGATTGCCCTGCCGACATAGGCGAAGGCTGCTCCGTAGCTGTAGCAGTCACCCTTGCCGTAAACAAAAATATCGTTCGCGCAGACCACAGGCCAGTCGTCCTCGCGGTACGGCGGATTATGACGGACGCCCTCCAGGTAATCACTCTTGATTGAGTCAAAGCATACTTTCAGCTTGTCCTCCTTGGACATTGATGAATTTGTCCATCTCGCAACGTCCTTGCAGGCAAGATGCAGCGTCTTGTCGGACTCGGAAACGACCTTCGTCGCCACGCCGCAAATTACATTCCAGTCAACTCCGTCTACTGTCACGGCGTCACAGTAATTGTAATCGACCTCGCCGTTCGAGCCGAAATAATAATACCCGTCGGTATCATTCCCTTTTATTGTGTTAAATGACGACTGAGTTGCAGGTGCTTGCGTAGTAGGCTGCGCTGTAGTCGGTGCAGCGGTAGTTTCAGGCTCCTTGTGCTTTACAAGAGTAATCGTCATTCCGTTTGTCAAATAACTCTTCATGTTGTCAGGGGTCTCGTATTGTTTGATATCAAATCCCGCCTGAGTAATCGCTTGCTCAACCGTACCGCCGACAAGCTCCGGCTGCTGTGTATAAGTACCGTCAGTTACAGTCACCTTCGCATAACGCTTTACCGTCACCTCTCCTGCTCCGGCATCAGACCATCTCTTTGATATCTCAGGTTCAACCGTGTCGCGGGCGCTCAGTGTAATACCTGCTTTTTTGAGTATCTCATCAACGGTCATATTATCCTTGCCGTCGACCGAAACGGCGTTTCCGTTGTCATTTACGGTTATCGTAACGTCTTTGCCGAAAAAAGAACACGAGGTTGCTGAAATCAAAACGACAATCAGAATAATGACTCCGGCAATTTTGCGTTTATTTCTCATCAATCCATAACCCCTAATAAAGCTTTGGCTTAATTATATTATATATCCCGCAGTTATGTCAATAGGCACAGCAAATCGACTGTTTGGGACAATCGCTCTGAAAAGTTTGTTAATCGTACACAAAAAGTTTCGTTATCACTAAATCATTATTCTCAATATGAATTATTTATTTTTCTTTTGTGCAAAATAGCATTGTGATTTTGCATTATCTGCTGTCCATTATTGCGAATTTTATTTCATTTTTATTAATTTTTTTGTGCCTTTTCGACTTAATTTGCAAGTCGCCTATTTTTTTGCTTCAAAATAAAAATTGACACAAAAGCCGCGTCATGATATAATTCTATATGTGAGGTAACTCACAAAAGGAAGGTATTTTTAGAATGAGTGAAGAGAAAATCACTGTGATAAACCCATTTGCAAAAATCGGTTTATCAAACGCGAACGCGGCGTCCAAGATCCAGAAAGGTAAAAAGAACCGCTGTGATGTTTGCGTCGGTACCGGTGTTATCCGATACGAGATTATCGGTGATAAAAGGATCGAGATCCAGTGTCCTCACTGTCTCGGTACCGGTATCCGCCACTTAAAAACTGTTAAGTAACATCACAGGGTTATAAGGATCCGCGCGTGCAAAAGAGCGCCATAACGGAAGGCAGCCCCTACTGTTATGACGCTTTTTCTATTTTTGCTATTATTTCACAGAAGAAAATTACAAAATAATTATCGGATAACGGTTTTGTAATTTTCTAATAAAGACTCTACAAACTATTTTTCCGTGTTACAATACCATTGTTTTCAGTTGTACGGAGGTTTTGAATATGGAAAACAAAAAGACCTGCGCTGACTGCGTAAATCTCGGCAGAGCCGTTTACTGTATGCAGTGCAAAAGATTGAAAAAAGGCTATAAGGATATGTTCGTTGAACAGAAGCCTCAGACGGAACACAAAGTGATAAAAGCACAGTAAAAACCGCTGTCGGACAGTCAGTCCGTCAGCGGTTTTTCGTAGTTTGAATAGGACTTAATTAACTAATAAACTTTTTCAGCTTTTTCGTATCCTCGTTCGGAAAAAGCTTTGAAAAATGCTCCATTATTTTTTCACAGGACTCCTGAGGCTGTTTTTCATAAACTCTTTCTGTAAAGCTGCCGCCCATAAAACGCTCAGGGGTGGAGTACTCGGCAACTCCCCATCCGTATGGCTTGCCGAACTTATCCTTCATGTAAACAAAATCGCTGATAATGACATAACACTGACCCTGCAGCCGCGTGATAATGGTATCAAAGCCCCTGTTTCCGCCCTTTTTGTAGTTTCCGAGCTGTTTGAGACGCTTTGAGATTATCGGCGCATTGAAATCAACCAGCTCATATAGAGTCTTGTCACGGTAATTTGCCAGACCATCGTCGTAGCGGGCGTCAAAGTCGTAACCGTCGCGGCGGTAGTTCGCAAAATCCGGAAACCATTCGGGACTGATATAGCACGCCTTCTTTTCAAAGAATTTGCCGTAAGCGCAGCCTGTTTCACGGATCACCGGGCCCTTCCACTCCCAAGCACTCCAGACGCCATCATCACTGTCGTACCAGCAATCCCGTGTAATATGTTCCTCAATCGAAAAGCCTTCGATTGAATTTGCAAAGAACGGCAAAAAACCGAATTCATGGATTGCGTTTATCAAATCTGTCTTGCTGCTTATGATAAAATCCTTCAAGATAAATCACCTGCGAAAAAAATTATAAGGAATCAAATATATCCAATACGCCGTAGACTATCCTTTCCATTGGGGTCTGATTGTCAAGTTCCTCAATTATTTCCTTTGCACCCGACAAATTATCCGTAATCAACTCGTCGGCTCCGCTTTGAATAAACTCCTCGATATCCTCATCGTCGTTGACCGTCCATACCAGAACCTTCTTGCCGTTATTATGAATGCTGTTGATTGTATCCACGGTCGCGGTTTCTTCCTCGAGTGCGAGATAGTCGCAGTTGAGCTCGGCAGTATCGCCGAAGGAAGCAAAAGCAAGAAAACCTGTATTCATCTCCGGATAAGTGCTCTCGACGTGATCTATCAGGTCGTATTTAAGCGATATGATTACCGTTTCGTCCGTCATATTTCTGTCTTTTATTATCTTAACCGCCTCGTCAGCCATTTGCTTATCTGCGGTCTCGCCTTTCAGTTCAACATATAGCGTGAGCCTTCCGTGTGAGGCATCGAGCATATCCTCCAGTGTAGGTACGGGTTCTCCGTCGACCCGAAGCTGCTTTACCTCCTCCAGTGTCATCTCAGACGGCTTCTTGTCTACCCCGGCAACGCGTGAAAATGTATTGTCGTGAAGCACCATGTAACTGCCGTCCGATGTTCTCTGAATATCAATTTCTCCGCCTGATGCGCCCATTTTGTAAGCGACATCTAGACCGGCGGCGGTATTTTCCGGAGCTTCAGAACCGCCCGCACGGTGCGCAATAAACCCTGTTGTAACCCTACCCGGAAATAGTTCTTTATAGAAACAGGAAACCGAAACCGTCGTCAGGCAAACAAGCAAAACAAGAACTATTGCAGTAACGATAACTATAGGAGATTTCCTGTTTTCTCTTTCCTCATAGCGCCACTCCCCTTCGCTTTTGAAATCAAGATAAAGCGAGGTGAGCTTGAGCGTCAAAAGCGGCATTGTCATAAGTATGAACATCAGCATGACGCATGAAATCAATGACAGCGAAAACACGGTAATCGGGATTAGAACGCTTTCGGGTATCTGCAAAAACAAAGATAAAAAAATGATAAATGCCGTAATAACAAAAGCTGCCGCAAAAACAGCGAGGAATACAAGGAAAAATCTCAGAATTTCAAGAAAGAATTTTTTCTTGTTCTTTCTTATAAGATTAATTGAATTGCTGCCTGACTTTCTGAGCGTCATTCCGTCAATCAGGGTTCCGTGTAAAATAAAGATAAACAACACGCCGACTAAAAACAAAGCGGCAATCAGAATTACGGCACCGATTGAGAACAGCGGATTTGACCAGATAACCGAGCTTATGAATTTTGGAACATATAAGCCCCTTGTCAGCGAAATCACCAATTCAAATCCGATTATCGGAGAAAGCAGCGAAACATACAGAACCACCAGTATGCCCGGCGGATTCAAAAACCGTTTCAGAGATAAAAAGCCTTCTTTAATACAGTATAATACGGACGGCTTCTCTCCTGTCAAAAGCCTGTTGCAAAGAATCACAAGAGCATTCAGGTCAACCGCTACAAACAGGAACAGGTTAACTATCGCTAAGATAATAAGCAGTATTCCCTGCCATGTTGTAAATAGAAATGAGAAATCTCCGCTCGTAACGGCAACATGTCCCGTGCTTCTGATCAACAGCCTGGAAATGAGCGAAAAGCACGACATCCAGATTTGCAGAGCAAGAGAAGAAATAATCTGAAATAATAATATCGACGGGACAGACTGACGGTAAGGCAATAATCTTTGTTTTTTCATAGGAGTTTCACCTTTTTCATTTATAGTTTTGCGTACTGCCAATCCTCATTCCAACCTGAATCAGTCGGAACATTCTGACCGCTGCTTCATAGTACAGCGCTTCTGCGTTGTCCAGAGCATCATCAAGCGTCATCGGAGCGTTCACTGTTGTCATAAGAGAGTCAATGCCAAAGTCAAAGATATCAATAGCGCCTTTACCAAGAGAACCGCATAGTCCGACTGCGGGAATCCCGTTTTTCTTTGCCCGCATGCCGACTCCGCTCATAACCTTTCCGAATGCGCTTTGCCAATCGGCGCGTCCTTCCCCGGTTACCACCAGATCAACGCCTTCAAGACGTCTGTCAAAATTGATCAAGTCAAGAACGGTATCGATTCCCGATCTCATTGCTCCGTTGCAGAAAACCATTAACGCGGCTCCCAGACCGCCCGCAGCTCCTGCTCCTTCGACAGCGTCACAATCTACCCCTGTACACCGCTTTATTATTTCACGGTAAATTTGCATGCCTGATTCAAGCCGTCTGCGAGTTTGCTCATCAGCGCCTTTTTGTTCCGCGAAGGTATTCGTCGCTCCGTTATCACCGCAGAGAGGATTTCTCACATCGCACATAACGGTAACGCGGCAATCATGCAGTCTCTTGTCAATGCCGCTTGTATCTATGTCATAAACCTTCTCCAGATCTCTGCCGAAGCCTTCGAGCTCGTTGCCAAAGGAATCGAGAAAACGAACCCCGAGCGCACGCATACAGCCCATACCTCCGTCGTTTGTCGCGGAACCGCCGATAGCTATGGAAATATCTGTGTATCCGCTGTCGATTGCGTGAAGAATCAGTTCGCCTGTGCCGAATGTAGTAGTAGTCAAAGGATTGCGAAGATGTACAGGCACAAGCGGTAACCCTGATGCAGATGCCATCTCGATAACCGCCTTTTTCCCGTCGATAACACCATACGACGCGGTTATCGGCTTCATCAACGGGTCGTGGACCGGCGCGGAAATTATTCTGCCGTTTACGGCGGATACAACCGCTTCAACGGTTCCTTCGCCGCCGTCAGCAACGGAAATGCTTGAGCAATCACAGCTTCCATAAACTTCCTTTGCAGCTTTTTCAAGGATAACGGCGGTTTCGGCGCTTGACAGACTGCCCTTGAACGAATCTGACGCGAATAAGAGTTTTAACCGTTTATCTTTCATGATTTATTCTCCTGCTAAAATATAAATACATTATATCATAATATTTTTGCTTTGTGTATAAATAAAGTAATTAATTTTGTCAGAATTACAAATAACTATGAAAAAGCTGCCGGATAAAAATATCCGACAGCAATAAGTTGATCTTTTTTAATTGTTGTAGTATCCGTTTACCTCTTCATCGGCATATGTAAAACTATCGCTGCTGTAAAAATAATAGGTCGGAGATTGTGACTTGGAATAGTTTATTGCGCCAATATACCAGCATGCTTCGCCGCTCGGTGTAGTTGCGTCAATAACGGAAGCGATTCTCCAATCACCTTCACCGTACATCTGATTTGCTAAGGATATTACACCTTGAATGGCATGCTGCTGTGAGGAATCGTCTTGCTGATTTTCAGAACCATTTCCTTCATTTGAAGTGTCAGGATAACAAAATGTACTGCTGCTCAAGAAATAATATGTCGGAGATTGTGAATTAGAATAATTGATAAGTCCTACACGATAACAGGGGGAACCATTTGAGTCGACTGTCTCTTGAATTGATGCTACTCTCCAGTCACCTTCACCATAAAGAGATGCAGCATTTTCGGTCGCCTTCCGGATGGCTTTCTGCTGCTCGGAATCGTCAGTCTGTCCGTTAGAAGTCGTTTCGCTCTGCTCGCTGTTATTTACGGTTGAGCTTGCGGAAACGGCAGACTGCTTTGAATCAGCTTTTGTAGAAGCGGCAGTCGCAACCGTTGCTTTAGTTGAAGCCGCAGTTGTAGCCGTTGAATCCGAAGAAGCATTCTGACCGCAGGCGCAGAGTGAGAGCGACATCGAAGCCGCCATACAAACAGCTAAAATTGATAATACCTTTTTCATAATCATACCTTCCTTCTTTCTATTAATACGTATTATAACATACTTTCTGAAACAAATCAAACCGGATATGCAAAAGAAAATTCACCTTGGTGTTTTACTGTGTATTTTCTGTGTAGTTTTACAGTTTTTAAGTGTTTAGAAAGTGAGAAAAACGGATAATAATAAACAGACTTTTGAAGCGTCAATTATTCAGCATTCATGCGGTTTTTGGCGGTTTTATGCGAAAAGAAACGCCCTAATATAAAATTAGAGCGTTGGCTGGGCTGGCGTAGGGTTGGTTTATACTTTAATACCTGCCCCGCTTGCTGCGGCGTGTATCACCGTCACAAGTTTCATCTGCGCTCTCCCTAAAAATGTCCCACCGGGACATTTTTACCCGCCTGCGGCGGGCTCGGTCGCCTTCGAATCCCGCCGATTTATATAGTCAATAATTAAGGCACCCGTTTAGGGTGCCCTATTTATTGGCTGGGCTGGCGGGATTCGAACCCACGGATGACGGAGTCAAAGTCCGTTGCCTTACCGCTTGGCGACAGCCCAAAATATTTAAGCTCAGTTGGCAGAAAACTGACTAAAACAAAGC
>JAEEGI010025474.1_pt1 | contig 11464 bp, 8 predicted proteins | sample 8958751 | NCBI WGS metagenome assembly JAEEGI01 (sample SAMN16246545, study PRJNA631951) | gut metagenome | biome: gut microbiome; feature: rumen; material: KS-attached | host: Bos | place: Iran: Karaj | collected 2018-10 | reverse complement strand
AACCGTCCGCTGCTTTGACGCCACCGCCCTGACTGACTGCGATTCTCTCCGCAGCGTGGAGGTGGCCTGGGGAAACTGGTATTACACGGCCCGGGAGGGCGTTCTTTTCACCGGCAGTCTGCAGACGCTGATCTGCTATCCCATGAAAAAGAATGTCAGCAGTTACCGCATTCCGGCGGAGGTGAAGAATATCGCCATCCGCGCCTTTGCGGGGAATGGCAGCCTGCAGAGGCTGGAGATCCCGGGCAGCCTGGAAAGCGTGGGGAGCCTTGCGTTCCTCAACTGCGCCGCCCTCCGGCGGGTCTATTTCTTCGGAAATGCGCCGGAGAATCTGGGCTTTAATCCCTTCCCGGACAGCGCGCGTATCTTCTATCCCGTGGAAGGGGAGGGCTGGTCTCAGCTGGACGCGGAAGCGTGGAGCGTACAGGAGCTTGCAGCCTGGACGGATAATGAGGGTCTCCTGCCGCAGAAAACGCGGCTCACCCAATGAACAAATAAACGGAGAATCGACCATATGAGCGGAAAACGCGTTCATCTTGCCTGGAGTCCGGAGCATTGCCGTCATTGCTTCGGCTGTATCGCCATGTGCGTCCGCGGCGCGTTAACGCTGGACCATGAGCGGGGAAGCCTGAGCTACAACATCCGAAAATGTATCCGCTGCGGCAGCTGCCTGCGGGCATGCCCCACCGGCGCGCTCCATGTGGAAACGGAGTATGAGCCTTGAAGCATCTTCACCCGGAATGACTTCCGGGTGATTTTTCATTGTATTTCCCGCATCAGTCTGTTATACTGGATACAGAAAAACTAAAACAGAAAAGGAGAAGCGAGCATGGGAAAATATGACGATCTGATCTTTACGATCCCGCAGGAGCATCATTCCTGGTATGGCTTCGTGGCGCCCCGCGGCTTTTTCCGCGGTACCACAATGATGGAGAAGGCCCACGTCTATATGGACTGGACCGCCGTCAACAAGCCGCTGCCCATGGAGGTGCCCCACACGCATCACTGTGCGGATGAATACCTGGTATTCACCAATGCCGACATGGCCAATTTCTTCGAGTTCGACGCGGAGATCGACGTTTGGCTTGGTGAGGATGCGGAGAACATGGAGATGTTCACCATCACCCAGCCCACCATCATCCGTGTTCCGCCGAAACTCTATCACTGTCCCGTGAACTTCCGCAAAATCAACCCGGAAAAGCCCATCGTCTTTTCCGCCGTCTATCTGGACGGCGACTGGTCGAAGATCAACCGGCGCGTCAACGAGCAGGGCAGAGAAGAATTCACCTACGACGGCGCGGGCATCCGCCGCTGCGTCATGGACCGTTCCAAGGAGTGCATCTACTGCGGCAAGTGCTTCTCCAAGGCCATGAAGGATTTTGAGGAGAAGAAGCCGGAGGAGAAGAAGGAAGCGCCCGCACCGCAGCAGAATCTGCTGGCTCCCTACTATGAGATGGCCAAAAAGCCCCGCACCGGGAAATACGACAAATATGTCTATCCCTACAAGCCCGATGTGCACACCGACAGCCGTTTCGTGAGCCCGCGCGGCGGCTTCCGCGGCACGGAGGAAATGGAGGAGAGCCGCCTGTGGTATCTCTACAACATCGTGCAGAAGGAGTGCACCATCGGCGAGGTGCATATGCATCACGCGGTGGAGGAGTATCTCTTCTTTACCGGGGCGGATATCTCCAAATTCTTCGAGTTTGACGCGGAAATCGAGATCTCTCTGGGGTCCGATCCCGAACATATGGAAACCTATACCATCACGGAGCCCACGGTCGTCCGTGTTCCCGCGGGCGTGTGGCACGGCCCGGTGGTCATCAAGCGCCTGGGCGCGCCCATCAACTTTGAGCCCTTCTATCCCAACGGAAGCTACGGCAAGGTCGTTTACCGCGACGGCAAATACATCTACGACGGCGGAGACCTGCCCAAGAAGTGATCTGCAGATATGGATGCCGCCTGCCCGACAGGGCAGGCGGCATTTCTTGTCCCTTATCAGAATCCGTACATATCCATGAAATAGACGATCATCTTCACGGCCTGGGCGCGTGTGGCTCCGCCGAAGGGGCCGAGGGTGCCGTCGGGGAAGCCGTTGATGATCCCCCGGCTCACGGCCCAGACCATGGCGTCCCGGGCATATCGGGAAGTCGTATCTCCGTCGCTGAAGGCGCTGAGATCACCCTTTGGCGCGTTGTCCATATTGCTGATGGTGATGAAACGATAGAGGATGGCCACCATCTGCTGGCGTTCGATGGGTTCTTCTCCGGCAAATTCCCCGGTGGATTTTCCGGTGATGATGCCGAAATCCCCGGACCAGCGTGCTATGGCGGCGTAGGGCGTCTCCTCTGTGATATCCGTAAAACTGAAGCTGCCGTTGATCACGGTGCTGCCGTCCAAGCTCAGCTGCAGATGAGCCAGCATCGCGACGAAATCCGAGCGCGTCATGGGATCGTTGGGCCGGAAGGTATCGCTGTCACCGGAGATGATGCCCCGGATCAGCGCGTCACGCACGGAAGGCGCGAACCACACCTTTTGGGAAACGTCGCTGAACTGATGGATCCGGGTATCAAATTCCATGATCGCTCCTGTGAGAGAATCGGAAACAAGGATGCGGTCTCCGTTCACCAGGATGCCCTGGGGCGAAGCAAGCAGCAGGTTATCCTCGGAGGTGGCGGCCATAGTGCTTACGCGGCCCTCCATCAGCCGGCGGACAGCGCCGTTTCCGGTATCCGCAATATAAACCGTGCCGTCTGCGCCGACGGCGATCCCCTGGGGGTGCTCAAAGAGGGCGGCTTCCGCAGGTCCGTCGGCATAGCCGCAGCCGTAGACGCCGTATTCATCCTTAGTCCCGCCGTCTCCCGCCAGCACCTCCAGCTTGCTGCCGGACAGCCGAAGGATGCGGCTGCGGCCGGTTTCCGCGATATAGAGGGCTCCCTTGTGCCAGCATAGGCCTGTGGGCTCCTCCAGGCCGGTGTAAACCGTGGTCAGGTTGCCCTCCGTGTCCAGCCGGCGAATTGCGCCGTTGCCGGTATCGGAAATGAAAATGGAGCCGTCCGCGTCAACTGCCAGGCCGGTGGGGTGGGAGAGCAGGGCCTCCGTGCAGAAGCCGTCCAGAAAACCGGCTTCCCGCTGGCCTGCCGCCGTCATCACCTTGCCGCCGGCGATATAGCGGACCGTGTTGGACCCGGCATCGGAAACCGCCCATCCCTCCAGAAAGGGAACGATGGCCCAGGGCTCCATGAAGCGAGCCTCCGCAGCTTCGGCGTCGTAATAGTCCGGGAAAACGATGCCGTTGATATCCCGATAGCTGCGGTCGCCGGCAAAAACGCTGGCTTCCCCGTCGCTGACGCACCAGATGACTTTGTTTTGAAGGTCTGCGGCGTAAAGCGTGTTGCCGTCCAGATAAATGCCGGAGATCATCCCGCCCTCAAAATCCGGCGATTCGAAGGCGGCGGAGACGGCGCCTGTCAGCATGGCGCAGATCAGGAGCGCGATCAGAATGGACCGTTTCATATATATTATATCTCCTTTCTCACATTTCAAGAGCGTCCAGCGTCAGGACCTCAAAGCCCTCCGTCTTGCCCTTGAGCCTGACGGAACCGCCGAGAGAGGTGGTCTTCGCGCGGCTGCCAAGGGCGTCGGCCACGGCGCGGGAAATATAGATCGTTCCGCCGGGGGCGTTGGATTCCAGCCGGGAAGCGGTGTTCACCGTGTCCCCGATGGCGGTGTAGTCCATGCGTTTCGGCGCGCCGATATTGCCGACGACGGCAGGCCCGTAGTGGACGCCCACGCCGAAGCTGACGGTGCGCCCGAAGCGCTCCTGCAGCTGTTGCCCCAGCGCCCGGGAGCCCTCCACCATGTCCATGGCTGCGCAGCATGCCAGATATACCGGGTCCTCCTGGGGCAGAGGCGCGTTCCAGAAGGCCATGGTGCAGTCGCCCACGAATTTGTCCAGAGTGCCGTGATGACGCATGATACACTCCGTGGTCAGCGTCAGATACTGGTTGAGGATGTTTACCACCGTGGGAGGATCCAGGGATTCGCTCATGGTGGTAAAGCCCCGGATATCCACGAAGAGCACGGCGATATGGAAGGTCTTTCCTCCAAGGTCCTCCGCCGTGCCGCCCTTCACGAGAAGCTCCTTGAGAATGGCGGGATCGACGTAGCGTCCGAAGGTGCTGGTGATATACCGTTTCTCCAGAGACGCCCGGATGTAGTTCAGGGCGACGGAGGCGACGAAAATGATCGTGAGGGCCGCGGGTACCCACAGCACATGGAGCACAAGGCCGGCAAACCGATAAAGGCAGAAGCAGAGCCCGAGCCAAAGGGCGCAAAGCACAAGCAAGGCCAGAACGGCGTGGAGCACCTTCCGGTCCCAGAGCCACCAGAAGCAGAAACCGGAGAGCAGGAACAGGAAAACCAGCTGGGGGAGGTTCGCGAGTTCGGCGGGGAAGAAGCCGGCGCGGAAAGCATCGATCACATTGGCGTGGACCTCGATGCCGTACATGGGAACCGCGTGGTCGATACCGGTGGGGTATTCGTCCTGCATGCCCGCGGCATAGGGCCCGATCAGCACGATCTTGCCGGCAAAGTAGCCCGGGTCAACGGTGCCCTCCAGCAGGTCGAGAATGCTGTATCCGTCGCAGTAGCTGCCCGGCGAAGCGGTAAAGGGAATGTAAAAGAAGCCCCTGGCGTCGGTCTTTGGCCTCTCTGCCGCCGCCATGCCGTGGAAGTCCGCGTACATCTCGTAAATCACCCGGGAGAAGGAATCCACCCGTCCGATCCCGGGGACGTCCACATAGAGCTTGGCATGCCGCAGGATGCCGTCACTGTCCGGCATGCAGTTGATATGCCCGGTCTTCGATACTTTCTCCAGGGCGTCATAGGGCTGATTCCATGAAAGAACGGCCTGGTCGTCCACATAAAAGCTCCCGTCGGTCACGACAGCGGCGCTGTAGAAGCTGCCTGCGGAGGCAAAGACCAGGTTGCCGCCGTTTTCCGCCGCCGCCGCCAGAGCCGCGTCTCCCTCCGGGTCCGCGCTGTCCCCGATGAAGAGCACGTCGACGCCGATGGCCGCGGGCTTCCTGGCGGGATCACGGTTCAGATATTCGATGGCCTCGGCCATGACGCTGCGCGGCCAGGGGAGAGGACCGAGGACATCCGAAGCCCTCTGGTCCATGCCGATGACCACGATCTGGCCGTCCATGGCGCTGGGCGACTGGTAAAGCGCGTCGGATGCGCTCCGGTCCGCATCCTTCAGGATCCCCCATGCGGCCAGGGCAGTCAGCGCCGCAGCGGCCAGCACCGCCGCGCCGATGCGTTTCAGGTTCGGGGAAATCTTCATACTGCCTCCGATTTCGATAGAATGAGGAAAGCTCAGAGACGGGGTCGATTTGTTCGCGGATTAATGAGAGGATTTCCCGTTGGTCTGTGCGGAAGGTTCGTCATCGTTTACCGGAAGAATTTCGATCACCGGGTCCTGCGGAACGATGAAGGTGAACATGTAAGCCTCCGTCTCCTCGCCGAAGGTCACGGGTCCTCCTCCCAGGGCATAGCCATTAAGCAGAACTTCAAAAGGCCTGCCCACCTGCACGGCGCTCACATAAAAAACGAATTCCTCGCCCACTTTACCGGTGGTGACGGGATCGTTGCCCTCGGTGGGGTAGTAGACCTCATAGTAGAAATTGTCTGAGCACGGAGGGATGATGGCGGAGAAATCAAAGATCGTTTCAAATACGGCAGTGTATTCCGCGTCGCCGGTGACGGCGGCGGGCTGCTTGTCCCAGCCGGTGAATTCATATGCTGCTTTTTCCGTAGCTGCCTTCACCGGAGCGCCGTGGGACGGGATCTCGCCGTAGGCAACGGAGGTAGTGTCGATGACGGAGCCGTCATCATACCTCCAGGTGATGGTATACCGGCGGGCTGCCGCTTCAAAGACGGCGGTGTACTCCGCATCGCCGGTGACAGCGGTGATTTCCGGCGTCCAGCCGGCAAAGGTAAAGGTGTTCTTTTCGGTAGCCTTTTTCGTCGGCGTTTTTCCGCTCCATTCCGGCACAGCGCCCTTTTTCACCTGCTCCGTCTTCAGGACCTTTCCCTCCGACTTCCAGGTGACGGTAAAGGCGGCGGCTTTCCCGAAGGCCGGATCGACGGATTGTGCCGCAGGCGGCGCTTCCACCTGTTCCAGGGCTTCCGTAAGAGCGGCCGCCTCCCGGGCTTCTGCTCCGGGGATCGCGGCGATCAGCTGTTCCACCTGGAACACGCCTTCACGGCGGATATGCTCCTGCAGCTCTTCATCATCCCGCACTTCTCTTAAGTAGATCGACGGCAGCTCGGCGATACCGACGGACGAAACGCCCCTGCCCGGCCGGAAAACCTGTCCGCCGGAGACCTGGCTGCGCGTTCTGCCGCTGAAAACGACGCCGTGACCTGTGACAAAAATGACTTCCCGGAGACTTACGACGCCGGAGGAGCCCCGGACGCCCAATACCATGGAACTGGTGCGGATCTCCATGGTTTCGTTGGCCTCCAGCGGAGAAGTCACATTGAAGGTGAGCTGACCGCATTTCAGCTTGACCTGCAGCTTTCGCCCGGATTTCTTGATCGTGACGGTGGTATCGCTGTCCAGCTTTACCGCCTTGGTATCGTCCAGCAGGATATAAGCGCTGCTGCCGCTGCCTGTGCTGACGGTATAGCCGCTGTAAAGCCGCATGTTCAACTGGTAACTCAGGCTGTTGCCGGCAGCGTCCTGAACGGACACGCTGCCCTCTGCCAGCTGCAGCCGCATCACGGCGGCTCTTGCCCTGGCGGCGGAGGCGGGTGTGGCCAGGGCCAGCAGCAGCCCCAGCGTCAGCATCAGGGAAATCAAGCGTTTCATGTGCGTTCCTCCCATGCCCTGCTGGCTTCAAACAGGGCCAGAATATTCCCGTCCAGGCTGCCCTCCTCTACCATGCTGTGAAGGATCCCCAGGGCCTTCTCCGCCGGCATGGGAGCTTTATAGGGCCGGTCACGGGCAGTCAGAGCGTCAAATACATCCAGAATGGTGAGCAGCCGCACCTCCCAGGGGATCTGATCCGCGCAAAGGTGCCGGGGGTAGCCCTTCCCGTTGAGATATTCGTGGTGCGCACCGGCCCATTCGGGAACATGGGCATAGGTTTTCGGGAAGGAGACGTGCTCCAGTATGCGACTGGTAACGGTGACGTGGCTTTCCATGATGCTGCGTTCCTCCGGCGTCAGGGTCCCCTTGCGGATAGAGAGGTCCTTGTGCTCCGTCTCCGTGAGCCAGGGCTGCAGCCGGCCCGCTTCATCGGTGAAGCTGCGGGCCGCCAGAGCGTCCACGGAAGCGAGATCTTCATCGGTCACGAAGCCGGCCTTGTTGATCCTTTCGATCAGCGCCATGCCCCCGGCGCGGGCTTCCTCCAGCTCCGCTGCCTGCCTTTCGGTCATCCTGCCCTCCAGGACCGCGATGCGGTCCAGCAGGGCCATGGTGCGAAAGCGCTGCCGGATATCCTCCAGGGCAGGGCCGAGCCGGCTCTCCTTATCCATGACCTCCAGCGGCACCACCAGCTTTCCCACATCATGGAGCCAGACGCTCAAAAGGAAGGTGCGGCGTTTGTCGCCGTCGAAGCGCGCCTCGCTGTTCTCCTCGTCCAGCCAGTCCAAAAACCTGGCTGCGTATTTTACCATGTTGCGGGTGTGATTTGCATTGTAGGGCGTGCGTTCGTCGATGGCGGTGGAAAGCGCGCCCACCAGAGAATCCAGCAGGGAAGTGATCTGCTCGGCGTAGAGCATGTTGGTGAGGCTGATGGCTGCCTGGGAGGCAATGGCCGTCGCGAGGAGTTCGATGCCGGGTTCGAAGGGGACCGTGACCCCCGCTTCATCCAGCGCGTTGATGAGCTGCATGGCGCCGATCAGCTCGCCCCGGTCGTCCGCCAGGGGCAGGACCAGCATCGTCTTGGTGCGGTAGCCGGTCATCTCGTCGTATTTGGCGGAGCCGGAGAAATTGAAGCGTTTATCCGTACGCACGTCGGAGACGTTGATGGCCTCGTTGTGCAGCACGACCCAGGAACAGACATAGCTGGGGTCCAGGGGTACCGGCGGCAGGGTTATGGGGTCCCCGTGGCCTCCCTGGCGGACGCCCATGGAGCGCGTCACCATACGGCAGAAGTGCAGGCCGTCGTCCTCCAGAAGGTAGAGGGTACCCGCATCGCAGTTGGAGAGATCCATGGCGGTATCCAGGATCTGGGAGAGCAGCTTTTCCCGGTCACGTTCCGCCGAGAGGGAGAGGCACATGTCAAGAAATTGGCGGATCTGCTCGGGCGTCATAATTCGATCACCTCTTTCGCAAGGGCAAAGCCGAAGCCGGGATGCCGCGCGGCAAGCTCCCTGTGAGCCTCGGCAAGCATGCGGTCCGTGTGAAAAGGGTCATGATGGATGATGCGGAGCCGCTTCGCCCCGCAGGCCAGGGCCAGCTGCACCGCCCGGTTCCAGGTGCTGTGGCCAAAGGAGGAGCGGCGGACCCACTCCTCGTCGGAATACTGCCCGTCGCACAGCAGAAGATCGCAGTCGCGGGCAAATTCCGCCAGGGCGGGGAAGATACCGTCTGTGATCGTGCAGTCCGGAATAAAGACGACGGTGCGTCCGTTGCCCCGCAGCTTTATAAGTGTCACGCCGTCGGGGTGGGAACCCTCAGCGGTCTCCACCGTCACGCTGCCAAGCAGCAGCCTATCCGGCAATCTGCGGCAGACGACCTGCGCGGGCAGCTGATCCAGATGGACCGGCCACAGAGGCGGGGAAAAAATGCGGTCAAACAGCGCCTCCGCCTCCGCCGTATCCCTGCCTTTTGCATAAATATGGATTTGATTGCCCGCCTCCATCAGCGGAGGGGAGAGGGTCAGCCCCAACAGATGATCCGTGTGGAAATGGGAGAGCAGCAGCGGAATGGGCCTGTGCCAGGCCGCTGGGGGAAGGACGCAGTTCATCAGCCCCGTCCCCGCATCCAGCAGAATGAACTCCCCGGCCAGCTCCACCTGAACGCAGGTCGTATCTCCGCCGAAAAGCGCGAAATCCGCACCTGCCCTGGGAATGGAGCCCCTGGTGCCGAGGAGCGTCACGCGATCCATGCAGACACCACCAGCCTTCCATGTCAGTGATTAATCTTATATAGAATTAGAATACGTTCCCTTGGAGCGGATGTCAAGCGCATTATCTGAAAAGAACAGTATCGAATTTGGATACTTCGTATAAGTTCACCATTGACTTTTTCGCGCCCCTGTGCTAATATCACAAAAATTCCCATACGTTCACCAGCGGTTTATATATTTAACAGGAGGACAGACATGGTAGAAGAGAGCATGCAGTATATCAGCGCCTATGATCCCGAAATCGCAAAGGTGCTTTCCCTGGAGTTGGACCGGCAGCGCAACAATCTTGAGCTGATCGCTTCGGAAAACCTGGTCAGCCAGGAAGTCATGGCAGTCATGGGCAGCGTGCTGACCAACAAGTATGCAGAGGGTTATCCCGGACGCCGCTTCTACGGCGGCTGTGAATATGTGGATATGGCGGAGAACATCTGCATCGAGCGGGCCAAGATCATCTTCGACGCCCACTATGCCAATGTGCAGGCGCACAGCGGTTCGCAGGCCAACTATGCCGTGTATCTGGCCCTCTGCAAGCAGGGAGATACCGTCATGGGCATGAGCCTGGACAACGGCGGACATCTGACCCACGGCAGCGCCGCCAACTTCTCCGGCAAGAACTATCACATCGTTTCCTACGGGCTGGATCCCGCCACGGGCAGGATCGACTACGACCAGGTGCGGGACCTGGCGCTGGCCAACCATCCGAAGATGATCATTGCCGGCGCTTCCGCCTATCCCAGGGTCATCGACTATGCCATCTTCAGCGAGATCGCCAAGGAAGTCGGCGCTTATCTGATGGTGGATATGGCCCACATCGCCGGCCTCGTGGCAGCGGGTGAGCATCCCTCTCCCGTTCCCTATGCCGACGTGGTCACTACCACCACCCATAAGACCATGCGCGGACCCCGCGGCGGCATCATTCTCACCAACAACGCGGACATCGCCAGGAAAATCGACAGCGCGATCTTCCCCGGCGTCCAGGGCGGTCCTCTGATGCATATCATCGCCGCCAAGGCCGTGGCCCTGGGCGAAGCCCTTCGGCCCGACTTCAAGGCATATCAGCACCAGATCGTTGCCAACGCATCGACCCTGGCCCAGAGCCTCATGGACGGCGGCCTCGATCTGGTTTCCGGCGGCACGGACAACCACCTGATGCTGGTGGACCTGCGTAAGCTGGATATCAGCGGCAAGGAACTGGAGACGCGGCTGGACAGCGTCCGCATCACCGCCAACAAGAATGCCGTTCCCGCCGATCCCAGGCCGCCCAAGGAGAGCAGCGGCCTGCGCCTGGGCTCTCCCGCCGTCACCAGCCGCGGGTTCAAGGAGCCCGAGATGAAAGAGGTGGGCGAGCTGATCTGCAAGGCGACGCTGGATTTCGCCGCGAACCGCAAGGAAGTCATGAATCGCGTTGCGGAGCTCTGCCGCCGTTTCCCCATCTACGAGCGGAAAACGCCCTCCACCCGGGACAGCATGTTCCCGGCCTGAGGCAGCGAAGGAAAACCATGAAGATGACCCCGGCACAGGCTCATGGCGGCCGTGCCGGGGTCGATTTCATATTGTCCGGGTCCGCTGAGAATCTGCTGCGGAAAACGGCTGCGCTTGGATTACCTTACCTGTCCCTCGCCGTACACCACATATTTCCAGCTGGTCAGCTCCCGGAGGCCCATAGGGCCTCTGGCGTGCATTTTTTGGGTGGAAATGCCGATTTCGGCGCCAAGGCCGAATTCCCCGCCGTCCGTGAAGCGGGTGGAGGCATTGACGTAGACGGCGGCGGCGTCCACTTCCTTCAGGAAGCGCTGCGCCGCGAAATAGTCCCTGGTTACGATGGCTTCGGAGTGGCCGGTGCCGTGCGCTTCAATAAAGTCCATAGCCTCCTGCTGACTGTCTACCACCCGTACCGCCAGGATGTAATCCCCGTATTCCGCATCCCAGTCCTCTTCCGCGGCGGGAATGCCCCGGCTGCCCAGGATCGCCAGAGAGGCGGGGTCGCAGCGCAGCTCCACCTTGTCCCTGTCCAGCAGGGGAACGGCCTTTTTGAGGAATTCCGCAGCGATATCCCGGTGCACCAGCACGCATTCGGCGGCGTTGCATACGGAGGGCCGGGAGCACTTGGCGTTGTAAAGGATCTCTGCGCCCATGTCCAGGTCCGCGTCCTTGTCGATGTAAACGTGGCAGACGCCCTCGCCGGTGCGGATGACGGGAACGGTGGCCTCCTTCGCGACGGTGCGGATGAGCTGTGCGCCGCCCCGGGGGATCAGCACATCCACATATTGCCCAAGGTGCATCAGCCCGCGGGCGCTTTCCCGGCTGGTGTCCTCCACCAGGCA
>JAEEGI010025471.1_pt1 | contig 11465 bp, 8 predicted proteins | sample 8958751 | NCBI WGS metagenome assembly JAEEGI01 (sample SAMN16246545, study PRJNA631951) | gut metagenome | biome: gut microbiome; feature: rumen; material: KS-attached | host: Bos | place: Iran: Karaj | collected 2018-10 | reverse complement strand
CGCCCCCAAGGCGGAGGCCAAACCCGCTCCCCAGCCGGAGGCCAAGCCCGCACCTAAAGCGGACAAGGACGAATTCGACCTGGATTCCATTCTGGCGGAGTTCAAATGAGCCAAAAAGCCATTATAGCCCGGGAGAGCGGCGAGCGCATCGACGCTCTCCTGGCATATTCGGGGTTTACCCGTTCCGCCGCCGCCCGGCTCATCAGCCAGGGCAGGGTCACCAGGGACGGCAAAGCCGTGAAAAAAAGCGACCTGACCCGGGCAGGTGATGTGTTTCTGGTGGAGGCGCCGGACGAGCCCGCCCCAACGGACACTCCCGCCCAGGATATCCCGCTGGATGTGGTCTACGAGGACGACGATGTGATCGTGGTGAACAAGCCCCGGGGGCTGGTGGTCCACCCCGCCCCGGGCCATCCGGACGGCACGCTGGTCAACGCTCTGCTCTACCACTGTGGAGAGAGCCTCTCCGGGGTGGGCGGGGAGCTGCGCCCCGGCATCGTCCACCGGCTGGACCGGGACACCAGCGGACTGATCATCGCCGCCAAGAACGACGAGGCGCACCTGGCCCTTTCCGCACAGCTCTCGGACAGAAGCCTGTCAAGAGTGTACGAGGCGGTGGTCCACGGCGGTTTCCGCAGTGATTCCGGTGTTGTGGACGCCCCTATCGGCCGTCATCCCGTCGACCGCAAGCGCATGGCGGTGACCGACAGGAATTCCCGCGGCGCCGTCACCCATTGGGAGGTCGTCGCCCGCTACCGGGACTTTACCCATGTGCGGTGCATCCTGGAGACAGGCCGCACCCACCAGATCCGGGTCCACATGGCCCACATCGGCCACCCCCTGCTGGGGGACATGGTCTATGGAGCCGGAAAGCCGGAAAAGGGCCTGGAGGGCCAGTGCCTCCACGCCCGGGAACTGAAATTCCGTCATCCCCGCACCGGAGAGGAGATCCGGCTGACCACCGAGCTCCCGGCCTATTTCACCCAGGTCCTGGCCCGGCTGGGTCCCCGGACGGATGCGTAGAGAAAGGACTGATCCCATGCTGTATGATGTGATCGTGATCGGCGCGGGCGTGACAGGCTGCGCCGTTGCCATGGAGCTGTCCAAATACAAGCTGCGCGTAGCTGTGGCGGAGCGCCGGGAGGACGTGTGCACCGGCGCCTCCAAGGCCAACTCCGCCATCGTCCACGCGGGCTACGACCCGGTGCCGGGCACCATGATGGCCCGGTTCAACGTCCGGGGCTGCAGGCTGCTGGAGCCCCTGTGCAAGCAGCTCAACGTGCCCTACAAGCGCTGCGGCTCCCTGGTGCTGTGCTTTGACGAGGCCGACCGGCCCAGGCTCACCGACCTGCTGGAGCGAGGGCTGGAAAACGGCGTGGAGGGTCTGCGGATCATCGACCGGGACGAGCTGCGGGACCTGGAGCCCAACATCTCCCCCAGCGCGGTGGCCGCGCTGTACGCCCCCACCGGGGCCATCATCTGCCCCTTTGAGCTCACCGCCGCCATGGCGGAAAACGCCGTGCGAAACGGCGCGGAATTCTTTTTCGATTCTCCCGTCACCGATCTGGTCCGGGAGGGAGAGCTTTGGCGGGTGGTCACGGCAAAGGGCGATCTCCTCACCCGGCAGGTGGTGAATGCCGCCGGGGTCTACGGAGCGGAACTCCACAATATGGTCTCCGACAACAAGCTCTCCATCATGCCCCGGCGGGGAGAGTACGTCCTGCTGGATCAGCGGGCGGGTTATGTGGTCAACCGCACCGTGTTCCAGCTCCCGGGAAAGCTGGGCAAGGGCGTACTGGTGACGCCTACGGTATACGGCAACATCCTCATCGGCCCAACCGCCGATGACGTGCCCGATCCGGAGGCCACCGAGACCACCGCCGAAGGTCAGGCGAGGATCCTGAACACCGCCCAGCTCAGCGTAAACGACCTGCCCCGGAGCCAGACCATCACATCCTTCTCCGGGCTGCGGGCCCACCTGGACCGGGCAGAGCACGATTTTTACATCCGTCAGGAGGTCCCCGGCTTCTATGACGTCATCGGCATCGAGTCCCCGGGTCTCACCGCCGCCCCCGCCATCGGGGAATATGTGGCCGGGGAGATCGCCGCTCTGCTGAACGCCGAGCCCAATACCGAATACCGGCCCGGCCGGGACCGGGTGATCCGCATAAAGGAGCTGAGCTTCGACGAGCGGGCTGCCCTGGTGGCCGCCGAGCCCGCCTACGGTCAGATCATCTGCCGCTGCGAGGGCGTAACGGAGGGCGAGATCCTGGACGCCATCCGCCGAAAGCCCGGCGCCAGGAGCCTGGACGGGGTAAAGCGCCGGGTCCGGGCGGGCATGGGCCGGTGTCAAAGCGGGTTCTGTACGCCCCGGGTGCTGGAGCTGCTGTCCCGGGAGCTGGGCGTGCCCATGACGGAGCTGACCAAAAACGGCGGCGCGCCGCTGTTGGTCAGCCCCCTGCGGGAGGAGGTCGAAGCATGACATTCCATGACGTAGTCATCATCGGCGCCGGGCCCGCCGGTCTGGCCGCCGCCATCGGCGCCCGGGAAGCCGGAGCCGACGATATACTGATCCTGGAACGGGACAAAGCGGCGGGAGGCATCCTCAACCAGTGCATCCACAGCGGCTTCGGCCTGCACACCTTCAACCAGGAGCTCACCGGGCCGGAGTACGCCGGACGCTACATCGACCGGGTGGAGGATATGAACATCCCCATACAGCTGGACACCATGGTGCTGGACCTGACCCGGGACAAGGTGCTGACCTGCACCAGCCGGCAGAAGGGCATGGAGGAGATCCAGGCCGGGGCCGTCGTGCTGTGCATGGGATGCCGGGAACGGCCCCGGGGCGCCATGGGCATCCCCGGCAGCCGTCCTGCGGGCATCTATTCCGCCGGTACCGCCCAGCGGCTGGTGAACATGGAGGGCTTTCTCCCCGGCAAAGAGGTCTTCATCATGGGCAGCGGAGACATCGGTCTCATCATGGCCCGGCGCATGACGCTGGAGGGCGCGGTCGTCAAGGGCGTGTGCAACCGCAGCGCCTATCCCAGCGGGCTGCAGCGAAACATCGTACAGTGCCTGGACGACTTCGGCATCCCGCTGATGGTGCGCCATACCGTCACTGAGATCCACGGCAGGGAGAGGCTGGAGGGCGTCACCGTCAGCGAGGTGGGGGACGACAAGCTTCCCATCCCCGGCACGGAACAGTTCATCAAATGCGACACCCTGCTGCTCAGCGTGGGTCTGCTGCCGGAAAACGAGCTGTCCAGACAGGCCGGCGTGGAGCTGGACCACGTCACCGGCGGGCCCCGGGTCAACGACCGGCTGGAGACCAGCATCCCGGGCGTTTTCGCCTGCGGCAACGTGCTCCATGTCCACGACCTGGTGGACCATGTGTCCCGGGAGGCCGTTCAGGCCGGAGCCGCGGCCGCCCGGTTCGTCCGGGGGGAAAACTCGGTCTCCGGCCACCAGGTCCTCATCCGGGCCGGCCGGGGCATCCGCTACACCGTGCCTCAGACGGTTGACCTGGCCACCATGAACGCTGAGGCAGCCATCAGCTTCCGGGTCGCCGACCAGTACCGGGACGCCTGCCTGGCCTGCTATGTGGACGGGGTGCGGATCGCCCGGCGGAAAAAACAGATCATGACCCCCGGCGAGATGGATCAATTCATCCTGCGCCGGGATCAGCTGAACGAGAACACGCGGCGGGTGGAGCTGCGCGTGGAGGATGCGTGATGGAGCAGAAAATGGAACTGACCTGCATCCGCTGCCCTATGGGCTGCTGCATGACGGCGACAGTGGAAAACGGCTCCGTCACCGCCGTGACGGGCAACACCTGCCGCCGGGGGAAGGAGTACGCCATGACCGAGGCTGTGGCCCCGGTGCGCACCGTCACCAGCACCGTGCTGTGCCTGGGCGGCGTCCGGCCCGTGGTGGCTGTGAAGACCGTGCCCGAGGTGCCCAAGGCAAGGGTGTTCGATGTGATGGACGTTATCCGCCGTATCCGCGTCAAGGCCCCTGTTCACATCGGGGACGTGCTGCTGCGCGACGCCGCCGGCACCGGCGCGGATATCGTGGCCACAGCGGAGCTGGACAAAAAATAAGCGGCGAGGTCTTTCCCCGCTGCTTCAGATCATTATGAAAAAACGCCGCTTATGCGGCGTTTTTTTGTTATTCTTCCGTCTCGTACCGACGCCGGATCTCTGGGGCTCTCTCCCGTTGATCGTACATGAAAATTCTATCATCCGAAGGAAATGTGTCACCCGTCATTGTGTTTTCCCGCCGCTTGTGATATCATCGGGCATATTCATCCATCGGGAGGCGAGGAATATGAACACACGCAGCCGGGCTGTGGCCCTTGTGGCCGCCGCCGCCGTCATGTGGGGCACCTACGGCTCCTTCGTCACGGCCATCAGTTCATGGGGCATGTCCGGGAATGTGATCGTTTTCCTGCGGTTCCTCGCCACCTGCGTCCCCGTGTTCCTTTATCTGTACTTCACCGACAGGGCAAAGCTGCGCATAAAGGCAAAGGACCTGCCGCTGTTCCTGGCAAACGGGCTGGCCAGCATCCTGTTTTTCACCGCCTGCTACACCGCCGCCATCCGCGAGACCAAGATCGCTGTGGCCGCGGCGCTGCTGTACACCTCTCCCGCCATGGTGATGCTGCTGTCTGCTGCGCTGTTCCGGGAAAGATTGACATGGCGCAAGATCTTCTGTGTGGTGCTCTCGGTGCTGGGCTGCGCCCTTGTATCCGGCCTGGGCAAAGGCAGCGGAGGTCTGACGCTCCGGGGGCTGCTGCTGGGGCTGGGGTCCGCCTTCGGCTACTCCTTGTACTCCATTTTCAGCCGGCTGATCCAAAAGCGGGGGTATTCCGCTCTCACCAACGTCTTTTACACCTTTACCGTGGCCACTGCGGCCTTTTTGGCGCTGATCCTTATTGACGGCACCGCGTCGGAGGTCCTCCGGCTGCCGGGTGCGACAGGACTGGCCCTGCTGTGCGGCCTGGTGACGGGCCTGGCCGCCTATCTGGCCTACACCACCGGGCTGGAACATATGGAGCCCTCCCGGGCTGCCCAGCTGGCCACGGTGGAGCCGGTGTCTGCCGCGCTGCTGGGCGCCGTGCTCTTCGCTCAGAGACTCTCGCTCTCGGAGACGGCCGGCGTGGCCCTGGTCGTGATCGCCGTGGTGCTGATGAACGTCTCTGCCCCGGGGAAAACGGCCTGATTTTTTCGAGGCAGCTTACCGCAGCCCTTGCATAATCCGAAAACCATGATATATTAGCATATATTAACCGTGTTTCCCGGAGGAACTCCATGAGCAAAGAACTAAAGACTCTTTTTCGAAGCGTACTGCTGTTTTTCTGTCTGATCGTATATTGGGAGCTCTTGTTGTATGCGGTGGCCCACGGATCCCTGCGGGGCATCAAGGGCTGGTTCCTGCTCTTCGCCCTGCCGCAGGCTATGCTCCCCGCCGCTCTCTGCGGCTGGCGGCGCGTCAAGGTCCGCCGTTCGGTGACGGCGCTTCTGGCGTTCGTCATTTTCGCCTTTTACTGCGCCCACCTCATCTACTGCCGGGTATTCGGCTCCATGATCTCCCTGTCCATGATGGGTGTGGGCGGCGACGCCATCACCGAATTCTGGGACGCCATGATGTCCACGGTGATGGACTCGCTTGGCTGGCTGTTTATGTGCGTGCTGCCGGTGCTTGTTCTCATCGCGGGGATCTTTGCGAAAGGGAAAGATGAGGACGGCGTGCGGCCTCTGCTGCGGCTGGCTGCCCTGGTCCTGGGCTTCGCCCTGTGGCTGACGGCAGGCTGGGCTCTGCGGCTGGGCGGCACGGGGACCACCTCCGCCCATTATGCCTTTGTCAGCTCCCTGGTGGACACCGACACCGCCGCCGCCCGGCTGGGGGTGATGACCACCTCTACCCTGGAGGCAAAAAGCATGGTCTTCGGCGGCGACGAGTCAGAGGCTGAAGAGCTTCTGGACGACAGCAGCGCCCAGGAGATCATTCTCCCCACGGTCCCGGCGGAGCAGGTGGCCCAAGCCCCCGCGGAGGAACAGCCTCCCCGGGAGGAGGCGCCGGTCCTCCATGTAAACCCCGCCATCGACTTTTCTGCCCTGGCCGCATCTGCACCCGACGAGGCGGCGGCCACCCTGTCCAACTACTTTGCCTCTATTTCCGGCTCCGCCCACAATGAGTACACCGGGCTTCTGGAGGGGTATAACCTGATCTACATATGCGCGGAGTCCTTCTGTTCCGCCGTCATCTCCGAGGAGGTCACCCCCACCCTGTACCGGATGGCCAATGAAGGCGTTGTGCTGACAAACTTCTACAACAGCTTCAAAAATACCACCACCAACGGGGAGTTCGCCCTGCTCACCGGCCTGTGGCCGGATGTGTCCAGGAAGGCGGACATGGGGGAGACCAACGGCAGCTTCGGCCAGAGCGTGCGCAACTACATGCCCTACGGGCCGGGGAACATCTTCCGGGCGCTGGGTGTGGACAGCTTCGCCTACCACAACTATTACGGCACCTATTACGGGCGCTACAAGACCCATGCCAACCTGGGCTATTCCTGCAAATTCCGGGGAGATATGCGCTTCACCGACACATGGCCCGCCTCGGATCTGCAGATGATGGAGCAGTCCGTGGACGATTACATCGGGCTGGACCGGTTCAATGTCTACTACATGACCTTCAGCGGTCACGGGCCATACAACATCAAATACAATGACATCTGCCACCGGAATTTCAAATACGTACCGGAAACGGTCAACGGCAACAAGCTGACTGTCCACGCCCGGTGCTATCTGGCCAGCAACCTGGAGGTGGAGCGCTCCATGGAGTATCTGCTCAACCGGCTGGAGGAGGCTGGCAAGCTCAACAACACCCTGATCGTCCTGGCCGGGGACCACTACCCCTATTACCTCACCGACGAGGCCGCAGAGTCTATCCTGGGCGAGCTGCCGGAGAAGGATTTTGAGCACTATCACTCCACCTGCATCATGTGGTGCGGCGGGCTGGATGAGCCCATCGTGTGCGACGCCCCCTGCTGCAATGTGGATATCCTGCCCACCATCCTCAACCTGTTGGGGATCGAGTACGATTCCCGGATGCTGTCCGGAACGGACGTCCTGTCCGACGATCTCCACGCGGCGATGCTGTACAACAAGAGCTTCATCACCGACAAGGTGAAGTACAACGCCGCCACCGGCGAGATCATCGTGACGGACGAGAGCTGGGCCCCAACTGAGGAGGAGCTGCAGACCTATGTGGACGGCATCTCCCGGATCCTCAGCGCCCGGTATGCCGCGGCGCTGTCGGTGAACAAGCTGGATTATTACCGCTATGTATGGACGGCCTCCGGACTGATGCCGGAGGAAGAGTAAATCCCTGTCATACCGCAAAAAAGACCGCTCGTCAGAGCGGTCTTTCAATTTTTTCGGGATTTTTAGGTTTTGCCGGAGGCACCAGCACCAGAGACAGGAACACCAGCACCAGGCCCGCGGCCATGGTATTATACGCGAAGACATACTCCCCGCCGTGGCGCTGTACGTAGTACTCCATGTACCCCGCCAGTCCCATCCCGGCCAGGAAACCCAGCCAGCACCCTGCCAGCCGGATCGAAAACTTCCGGGCGCGAAGACTTCCGGCGATCAGCAGAGCCAGCAGCGCGGCGCAGCTGACGATCTGCTCCATGCTGACAAATCCGTTGCTGCGCAGGAACAGCGCATCATACCGGGTGCTCTCAAACACGATCTGACCCAGGCAGTAGAGCGTCAGGAACAGGGCGGCTCCTCCGCCGTCGGGGAGGGCGCGCTTTTTCCGGCGCAGCAGCACCGCCCCCACGGCCAGAAAGATGACCGCCGCCCAGATGCTCTGACAGAAAAAGGTGGCAAAGCGCCACTCATATGCCCCGGACACAGCGTTGACCACCGGGGAGGCCCAGGGCAGCGTCTGTCGGGCAGGGTCCGTCATCAGGACCCGGCCGTGATTGATCACTCCGTACATATCCCCCAGCCGCCCTACGGCGATCCCGGCCGCAGCGGCCAGGCTCCCGTCGTCCAAAAATGCCGGAAGGTCACGGATGATCCTCACCAGCGCCAGCAGCGCGGCGACAGCCAGAGCGCCCATTAAGGCCCCAGCCAGGCTGAAGCCCCCGGTGTTCAGATCCGTGAACGCCGCGGACAGTCCCGCATAGTCCTCCGTACAGCAGTACCAGTGGACCAGCCGGGCAGCGCAGAGCGCTCCCGCGCCGATCAGCGGCGCGCTGACCAGGCCGGAGAGAGTCCTGCCGCGCAGGGTGCGCAGACCCAGCAGCACCAGCAGGAACACCGCCGCTCCCATGAGGATGAACACTGTCCGCCAGTAGATGGGCTGGCCCACGCCCTGCCAGAGAAAAGCGATTTTCTCCATGATCACTCCTCCTCCCGAGGCAGAGCCGTTGCGAAATAAATGATATCGCTCATGGTCCGCTCCTCGCCGAAATCCACCGGGTTGATCAGCTTGTCGTTGATGATCAGTGAACCGGTCTGCCCTCCATCCAGGGCATAGGCCCTGGGGACGCCCATATCACACAGCACGTCTGCCATTCGCCACAGGCCCGGCATACTGTCGAGAGGCTTGGCCATGGTCACCAGCAGGTAATGGCAATCCCCCAGCTGGCACAGGGCGCAGCGGGAATAGGATTCCATGATCTGGCCGATGGGGTATTTCTGCCGGGGCGTCACGTTCTCCCCGTCTTCGATCATCACCGGGCCGAAGCTCAGGGAGAAAAGCACGTTGTTTTCCTCGATATACCGGCGGATAGCCTCCTCCCCGGTCAGCTCCCCCGCCCGGACGAACAGCAGATCCCCGCCGCCGTTGATAAAGCAGGTGTCCAGGGTCTCCCCGTCCGCGCGGTACAGCTCCCGCCGGTACACCACGATGCCCAGGTCCCGGTACTTGTAGAAGTCGCCGCTGAGCGCCGCCACAGCGTTCACCGTAGTGGCCATTTTCGTGGGCGTATACCGTTTGCCCGAGTGGAAATCGTCGTCAGACAGATACCGGCGGAACTGGCTGGGATGCCCAAGTACCACCTCGGAAAAGGTGAAGCTCATGCCGTCGATATTCTGCCGCCAGGCAATGGCAAATATAGTCTCGTCCAGATACCAGTTGATGTTCCGTCCGGGCAGCGTCACCGTCTCCGGTGACCAGATCAGCTCCCGCCCGGCCAGCAGCGGCGCCGCCGCCTCGATCACCTCCGCGGTATCCGCGGCATTTTTCGACGAGCCCGTGCCCATGGGGTCCGGCTCCGGGGCCACTACCGTGCCCTCCGACAGCTTGTATACCTTGGGCACCGCCACCAGTCCCTCCAGGGCGGCGGAGATCAGGTTGTTGACATACTGCTCGTAGGCCTCGGTGCAGTGCGCGGGCTCGGCGGCGTCGGCGGCGCGAACCGCTCCCCCGGTGAGGGCCGCGGCCATCTCCCCGTCCGTCTTCACCCGCCATTTCCCGTCGGTCCATACGAGTTTTACCGTCATTTCCCGGGCGCGGCAGTACGGGGACAGGTCCCCGACCGTCTCCCGGAGCGCCGCCTCCAGGTTGTCGAAGACAAGCTCCTCCCTGTAACGGCCCTCCTCGTCGTATACCTCGTTTTTGAACGTGGCGGCCTCCAGCGCCCGCTCCAGTCCCGACTGAACGATCGAAAGGACCGGTTCCCGGATGAGGTCCAGGTCCGGCGCGGTCACCGTGACGCGCCTGCCCAGGGACCCAAGGACTTCCTCGTACCCCGGGGCGATCTCAAAGCGCCAGTACTTTTGCTGGGCAGCCCACAGCAGGGCGCTGCGGCTCTCGGCAGGCGACGGCACAGGCGCTGTTCCATCCGCCGTCAGCGCGGCGGCGCCCTCCCAGTCCCGAGCCTCCAGGCAGGAGAAGAATTCCTCCAGCACGGCCCCGGGCCCCTCCGGTCCGTCCGGGACCGGGATGTCCATGGTCTCCGCCCGGACGAACAGAGTCCCTGCCAGTGCGCAGAGCCCCGCCGCCAGGCACAAAAAGAGGGCGGTGATCCAGCGATTCAGTTTTCCGACCCGCTGCTCCATGCCGCCGCTCCCTTCTCTCCGATCAGATAAATGCAGGGCGTTCGCCTCCGCGCTCCGGCGCGCCCGCCGGGAAGTTTGATACCCTATCTTTATATCTTATATCACTCCGCTTTCCACCCGTCAACAAGAAGCCCGCTGCCGGGCCGATCAGGCACCGGGGCGGGCCGAAGCGCGCGGTCTGTGATTGGCGCACACTTGTTATGCTGCCGATACCCGCAACGGATACCGGCGCCCTCCGTCAGTCTCTGTCCGGGATCGCCGTGGCGAAGTACAGGATGTCGCTCACGGTGCGTTCCGCGTCCCAGTTGTTCACGGCCAGCGCTTGGTTGTTGAAGGTCATCGCGGCGGTCTGTCCGCCGTCCAAAGCGTAAGCGTTGGGCACGCCCAGGGAGATCAGCTCCTTGGCTACGTTCTTCAGGGTGGCTCTGCGCTCTTCGGAATAGCACACCACCGCCATCAGATAGTGTCCCTTTCCCAACTGGCAGATGACACTGCGGGTGTATTCATCCGTGATCTGGCCCACGGGGTATCCCTTCGGGACCACATTCCTTCCGTCTTCAATCATAATAGGGCCGAAGGCGAAGGAAAAGAGGATGTCGTTGTCCTTCACATACTGTTCGACGGTATCCCGGCTCACCAGCTCCCCGCGGTGAACAAAATGGAAATCCCCGTCGCTGTCCACAAAGCAGGTGTCCAGTGTTTCTCCCTCCGCCCGGTAGACCTCCCGCTGATACACCACGATGCCGTGTCTGCGGTACTTGAAAAAATCTCCGCTCATGGCGCCCACGGCGTTCACCATCTCCGCCATCTGGGAGGGACGATAGCGGTGTTTGGAGGCGAAGTCGTTGTCCGCAAAATACCGCCGGAACTGGCTGGGATGGGCTACCACCACCTCCATAAAGGAGAAGGGCATCTTGTTCACTTTCTGCTTCCAGCAAAGGACCAGGATGGTCTCGTCCCGATACCAGCTGACCCCGCCCTTCCCCACAGAAGTCTCCGGCGTCCACAAAAGGCTCTGCCCCGCCAGCAGCGGCTCCGCCGCGGCGATCACCGCCGCCGTGTCCGCGGGGTTTTCCGATGAGCCGAAGCCCTCCTTGTCCGGCTCCGGGGCCACCACCGTGCCCTCCGACAGCTTATAGACCTTGGGCACCGCCACCAGCCCCTCCAGGGCGGCGGAGCCCAGGTTGTTGACATACTGCTCGTAGGCCTCGGTACAGTGCGCGGACTCGGCGGTGCGCACCGCTCCCCCTGTGAGGGCGGCAGCCATCTCACCGTCGGCCTTTACCCGCCATTTCCCATCGCTCCATACGAGCTTGACCGTCATTTCCCGGGCGCGGCAGTACGGGGACAGGTCCCCGACCGTCTCCCGGGGCGCCGCCTCCC
>JAEEGI010025470.1_pt1 | contig 11466 bp, 10 predicted proteins | sample 8958751 | NCBI WGS metagenome assembly JAEEGI01 (sample SAMN16246545, study PRJNA631951) | gut metagenome | biome: gut microbiome; feature: rumen; material: KS-attached | host: Bos | place: Iran: Karaj | collected 2018-10 | reverse complement strand
AAACCCTTCAAAGACTTCTCCATCGTAAAAGCGCTCCAAAAACTACATGTTCATGCCACCATCGACCTGAATCACCTGTCCGCTGATGTAGCTCGACATGTCGCTGGCCAGGAACACAGCGCAGTTGGCAATATCGTCGACGGTGCCGCCACGGCGCAGGGGAATCTTCTGGCACCACTCCTTGCGCACCTCCTCCGAGAGGGCTTGCGTCATCGCTGTGTCGATGAATCCTGGTGCGATGGCGTTGGCACGAATGCCCTTGGGACCCATCTCCTGCCCTATCGACTTGGCCAGTGCAATAAGTCCGGCCTTCGAAGCGGCATAGTTGGCCTGTCCGGCATTGCCATGCACGCCCACCACGCTGGCCATGTTGATGATGCTTCCACCGCGCTGCCGCATCATGATGGGCACGCAGGCATGAATGAAATTGAAAGCCGACTTCAGGTTGACGCTGATCACAGCATCCCACTGTTGCTCGCTCATGCGCAGCATCAGTCCGTCCTTGGTGATGCCGGCATTGTTCACCAGGATGTCAATCCGGCCAAACTCCTCCTTCACCTGTGCCACCACCTGCTCCGTTTGCTCAAAGTCGGCAGCATTCGAGGCGTAGCTCTTCGCTTTCACCCCTTTGTCGGCAATCTCCTTCTCAGTCTCCTCATTCACTGCGAGGTCGGTGAATGCGATGTTGCATCCCTCCTCGGCAAACTTCAGCGCGATAGCCTTTCCGATACCGCGTGCTGCACCGGTAATCAGGGCAGTCTTTCCTTCTAATAGTTTCATTGTCTTAGCCCCAGGGTTGCTGGGGATAGTCTGAACAAGCGTGATTCCAGACGTAATTATTGTCAATAATAAAATGAAGAAGGCTCGCGCTTGTCCGAGCCTCCGTTCCCCCCAGACGGGGTGTTAAGTTTTTCCATGTTTTCCCAGTGCACCATACACGAACTTGGCCACTTGCGGCTTGGTGTCTTCCTCTTTCATGCCGTGGGCGATGCGGCCGTAGATGTAGGGCACCTCCAATCCCTTGATGCAGTAGTGGCAGATGTCGGCCACCAGGTTCACATTCTCAATGTCGAACTCGCCCGCCTCCTTGCCTTCGGCGAACACCTTCCTGAAGAGCTCCACTTCGGCCAGGTCGAAGTGCTTGCGCACCTTTTCCACCATCCAGATGTTGCGGAAGAACTCAGCGCGCAGGTTGCCGTTGCGCACCACCGTCTCGCGAATCATGTTCAGGTGGGTGTATATCAGCTCTATCACCTTCTCGTGGGGACTAATCTTGCGGGCCGCCACCTCGTCGAGTTTGTCGCTCAAGCGCTCCAACTCGGTCTCAATGACGGCATAGTAGATGTCGTCCTTCGACTTGAAGTATGTGTAGAGCGTACGCCGCCCTTTGCCCGATGCTTGCGCCACATCGTTCATCGTCGTCTTCTCTATACCGTTTTTGGCAAAGAGCTGGCGAGCCACGTCGACCAACAACTGTCGTGTCTTGGATATTGACATCTTCTTAGAGTTTTTTCTGATAATCACTTTTTTTGCACACTACCAATCACGTGTGCAAAATTACGCTTTTTCTTTTAAACTGCCAAGTTTTTTTCCAAAAATATTTTAAAAAAAACAGCTCGAACACGCAAAAACGAATCACAAGAGCACCTTTCACCACTTGTTACCTGCTTCCGAAACCGCATATCCCGCAGATAGACTAAAGCCAAAACGCCCCTTTTTTCAGCACATAAAACGCCCCAGAAAACAACGGTAACGCTATTTGAAAATTTGGTAACGCCTTTTTGAAATATAGTGCAACAAATTGGACACCTATTTTCGAAGTCGCCTCACCACTGCCTTCAAGCATGTAGACCAGCGTCGACTATTCAAAACCCTTGCGAAGCGGGAGTTCAAATTGCAAGAAAAAAGCATAAAAACAAAAAAACATGAGGAAAAATTTGGATATCTCGAAAAATAGCCGTACCTTTGCAACCGCAAATCAAAAATATCGCGGAGTGGAGCAGTTGGTAGCTCGCCAGGCTCATAACCTGGAGGTCGCATGTTCGAGTCCTGCCTCCGCAACTGCGACTGGGTAACAAGCTAACAAAATGGCTCGTTGCCCAGTTTTTTATTTGCAAGAAGGAAACACTACTAATATTCATTCACTTATTAAAACACAAAGAGACTATGAAGAAATGGAATTTATGGCTTTTCGCAAGCCTATTCACTGCAGTATTCACATTGGCTGCATGCGGTGATGATGACGACGAAGACGTGACTCCTCCCCCGGGCAACGGCGCATCAGTGGGCGACCTTGAAGGCACTTGGAAGAGTCCGGTCACAGAGGGTACCTACGTGTTCAAAGGCGACAAGCTTACTATTGACGAGTATGACGAGCGACACGAAGGGACATTCACCCTGAAGGACGGCGAACTCACATTCACCTACACTAAGGATGGCAGATTGACGACGGACAAAGCTAAAGTGGCCATGCTGTATGGCAAGCAGGTGCTCGTGCTCAAGGCTAAGCCCGAAAACGTAGAGGACTACTCCCTCGTGGAGGTGGCTACGGTGCTGTTCAAAAACGGCATAGCCCCCAAGACGCCCAGCTCTGACATACAAGGCAAGTGGTTCTGGTATCTGCTTGGCAACAAGCAGACGGTCCGCGCTGCTATGATTGTCAAAGACAACACCTTTGAAATGATTATCGGTGTGTGGGGACAGAAGTACACTGGCACCTACACCTACCAAGGTGGCATGATGACGCTTCACATCACCGATGGTTTCACCTCGCGCCAGCCTGGCACTGGTTATGGCGAAGACTGGGGAAACCTGGACCCTGCCACGCTGGAAGGCCAATGGTACGAGCTTGACAGGGAGCGTTGGACGATGCAAGACGGCATGCAGACCCTCTTCATTGGTGCCACCACCGAGGCTTACGGCGAGATTGCCGGTCTGCCCGCAGTCTTCTACAAGCAATAAAGCGGTACGCAAAGAAATCTCTAAAAAGCTCACCCAAATCTGCGTCTTGCAGATTTGGGTGAGCTTTTTGGAGTTTTTGTTTGTCATCTGACCGCAATTTTGCACCTTTGACCTTTGGTCGAAGGTACTTTCGCTCGGAAGAACAAAAGAAAAACGTGTTTTTCTTTTGTTCTTAGCTCGCTTATTTGTACCTTTGCATCAAATTTACGAAAACGGCGTGACTATGGCATTGAACACGAACAAGAACCTGAAGCTCTACTACTCCATCAAGGAGGTGGCCGATATGTTTGGCCTCAACGAGAGCACCCTGCGCTTCTGGGAGACGGAGTTTCCCTTTCTGAAGCCGAAGACCAGCGGCGCTAACAATGTGCGGCAATACACCGAGAAGGACATTGAGCAGATTCGCCTGATTCACAACTTAGTGAAGGTGCGCGGCTTCAAACTGGCAGCCGCGCGCAAGCTCATCAATGCCAACCGCGACGGCAGCGACCGCAAGGCCGAAATCATCTCGCGCCTCACCGACATCCGCAGCGAACTGCAACTGCTGAAGCGCCAGCTCGACGGTCTGCAGTAGTCTCCCCTGCCCTATTTTATTTGCTTCAATGCCAACTTCACCACCTGCTCCACGGGCAGCGTGGGCTGCTCTTGCAGGATGGCCACCACCACCTTCTGTGTGGGAGCCGGCGAGAAGCCCAGCATGGTGAGGGCAGCCACGGCCTCGTCGCGCACCGCATTGTTCACGGGCGCAGCCACCGTGCCACCGGCAGGAATCTCGTCGGCGATGCCCAGGGCCACAATCTTGTCGCGCAGATCGACGATGATGCGCTGAGCCGTCATCTTTCCTATTCCCTTGATGCTCTGGATGAGCTTGGCATTGCCCGTAGAAATGGAGTTGCAAAGCTCATTGACGCTCATGCTCGACAGCATCATGCGCGCCGTGTTGGTGCCCACGCCGCTCACGGTGATAAGCAGCTGGAACATCTCGCGCTCGCGCTTCGAAGCGAAGCCATAGAGCACATAGGCATCCTCGCGGATGGCCTCGTAGACGTAGAGTTTTGCCTCTTTCTTCCCCTGGATGGAAGTGTAGGTGTTGAGCGAGATGCTCAGCCCATAGCCAACGCCGCCGGCCTCGATGGTGGCCAAGGCGGGTGTCAGCTCGGTGAGTTCGCCCTTGATGTATTCAATCATGGTTGGTAAACGTTTATCTGCTTACTAAACGTCATGACGTGCAGTTTTATTGCGTGATTGAGAAAAAAGGGCGGCAAAGATGGCTGTATCCGAAAAAAAATGCCTAATTTTGCACACATGGAACGAACATTCAATGCCGAGCAGCAGCGCGTCATCGAGGCCTGCGGCGGCCACCATCTGGTGTTGGCGCCTCCCGGCTGCGGCAAGACGGCCGTGCTGGCCGAGCGCATAGCATGGGCATACGAGCATGGGGTGCCCTTCAGCGACATGGCGTGCCTCACCTTCACCAACCGTGCCGCCCGAGGGATGAAGGAGCGCATAGAGGCGCGACTGGGACAGGTCGACGACCTCGACAGCCTGTTTGTGGGCAATGTGCACCGTTTCTGCCTCCATTTCTTGGCTGAGCAGGGCCTGATGGCCGAGCACACCGCCGTCGTCGACACCGACACCAGCATCAGCATCCTCACCGACTTTCTGGGCGAAGACGAGCTGCAGGTGCTCGACGACAACCGCTCGCGCCAGCGCTATTCGCAAATCATCAATCTGCAGCACCTGATGCGCCAAGTGCGCCAGGGCTATCCCAGCCAGCTCATCGTCCACCGCGATGCCCTGCCCGCCAAGCTGCTGCGCGAACTCTGCAACGCCTTCCACATCGGCTATTCGCAACAGAGCGCCGTACAGCTCTACATGCAGGCCGACCTCTATCGCGACGACGACACTGCCATGCTAAGCAAGGAGGCCCGGCAATTGCTGATGCAGCTCTATGCCGCGCGCCAGTATGAGGCGTACAAGCAGCAGAACGACCTGCTGGACTTCGGCGACCTGCTCCTCAACACCTACGACGCCCTATCCTCTTCAGCCCCCGAGGGGTTAGCCCCCCCTACTGCCCCCGAGGGGGCTTCTATAGTTTTGCAACGGAAAGGGTCTATGGTAGCCCCCTCGGGGGCTGAAGGGGGGGCCAACCCCTCGGGGGGCGAAAGGGGGACTACGTTCCGCTGGTTGCAAATAGACGAGGTTCAGGATTTGAGTCCCTTGCAGCTGGCCATTGTCGACCATTTCACCGCCCCCGACGCCACTGTGGTCTTCTTGGGCGACCCCCAGCAGGCCATCTTCTCGTTTATGGGTGCCAAGACCGACACGCTGGCCATGCTGCGCCAGCGCTGTGGCGATGCCCATCTGCACAATTTTTATCAGAACTACCGCTCGCCGCAGTATCTGCTCGACGTGTTCAACCGCTACGCACAGTGGCAGTTAGGCATCGATGCCGCCCTGCTGCCCACCACGCACAACCATCAGCCACAGCAGACTGGCGACTTGCAGCTGCTGGAGGCCCACACCAATGTGGACGAGGCCAACATGGTGGCGCGGCTCGTGCAGCAACTGCACCATCAGCATCCCGACGAGACCATCGCCGTGGTGGTGGCCTTCAACAGCGATGCCGACGAGGTGAGCGCCGCCTTAGGCACGCTGCCCCACTTCAAGATTTCGGGCACCGACTTCTTCGACACAGCCCCCGTGCGCCTGCTGCTGGCCCATCTGGGTGTGTGCATCTTCGAGCACAATTTCATTGCCTGGTCGCACATCTTCGCCGGACTGGGGGTCTATGCCTCGTGCAGCGCGGCCCGCCAGGCTGTGCGGTCGCTGACGCAGTTGGCCATCAGTCCCACCGACTTGTTGCTCTACGATGGCTCCACCTACGTGGCACAGTTTGTGGCGGCCTACGAGCAGCACGACATCGTGGTGTTCGACACCGAGACCACCGGCCTCGACGTCAGCACCGACGACGTGGTGCAGATTGCCGCCCTGCGCGTGCATCGTGGCCGGGTGGTCGACGAGCTGAACCTCTTCATCGCCACCACGAAGGAGATACCACCCATGCTGGGCGACGTGCCCAACCCCCTCGTCGACGAGTATGCCCGCCATCGCCACCTGCAGCCCCGCGAGGCGCTGGAGCAGTTTGTGCTCTTTGCCCGTGGCTGCGACATCCTGGGCCACAACGCCACCTACGACTACCAAATCATGCACCACATGATGCTGCGCCATGCCCCCCACCTGAAGATGGCCGAGCTGTGGCCCACCTATTTCGACACGCTGAAGCTGACCCGCCTACTGCATCCCCGGCAGAAGAGCTACAAGCTGCGCGACCTGCTGGTGCAGTTGCAGCTGCAGGGCACCAACTCGCACTTGGCCAACGACGACATCGTGGCCACACTGAGCCTGATGGTGCACTGCTACGAGCGGGGGCGCTCCATCGAGGGCCGCCAGCGCGAGTTCCTCAGCCGCCACAAGGCCAAGGTGCAGCGCTTCCGCATGCTCTATGCCGAGCTGCACCAGCACACGTGCGAGACGTTGCCCCAGACCAACCTGACCGAGCAGCTGCGCTACGCCTACCACTATCTGCTGGAGCGCAAGCACATTCCCGAGCTGCCCAAGATGGGCCATCTGCTGCGCTACATCGAGAGCGAGTGGGACGGCGACATCAGGCACTATGCCGACCTCTGCACGCTGAAGGAGGCCGACCTCTGCGGCTCGGCCAGCATGGAGGAGCGCATCTTCGTCTCCACCGTCCACAAAGCCAAGGGGTTGGAGTTCGACACCGTGGTGGTCTACGATGCCGTCGATGGCAAATACCCCAGCGTCTTCGCCCGCGATGCCGAGACCCAGCGCGAGGAAGCCCGCAAGTTCTATGTGGCCTTGACACGCGCACGCCGACGCCTCGTCGTCAGCTACTGCCACAACGCCGTCACACGATGGGGAGCTTGGTACGCCAAGGTGGCCACCCCCTTCCTGCAGAGCCTGCGCAGCTGCTTTTCTTGATAATAGTCAATTTTCGGGGGTAAAAAATCAAATTGTACGGGCGTATGACAGAATAAAGCAATACCTTTGCCGCTGAAAAAACAACATCACATGAAGAGTATACTCGAAGGACGTCCGGCCCTGCAGGCCGAGATTGAAAAGATTGCCGAGGTGGCGGGCTACCTGTGGCAAAGCGGATGGGCCGAGCGCAACGGCGGCAACATCACCGTGAACATCACTGAGTATGTCGACGATGCCATGCGCCAACTGCCAGCCATTGGCGAAGCAAAGTCCATTGGCATCACCCTGCCCGCACTCCGTGGCTGCTACTTCTATTGCAAGGGCACCGGCAAGCGCATGCGCGACCTGGCACGATGGCCCATGCAGAACGGCAGCGTGATTCGCATCTTAGACGACTGTGCATCCTACGTCATCATTGCCGACGAGGCCGTGATGCCCACCAGCGAGCTGCCCAGCCACCTCATCGTGCACGCCCGGCAGATTGAAACCGGCAGCGGCTACAAGGCCACCGTGCACACCCACCCAATCGAGCTGGTGGCCATGAGCCACAAGAAGGAGTTCCTGGGGCGCGACGTGCTCACCCGCATCCTCTGGAGCATGATTCCCGAGACGAAGGCCTTCTGCCCACTGGGCTTGGGCATCGTGCCCTACACCCTGCCAGGCAGCAACGCATTAGCCGAGGCCACGCTGAAGGAGCTGGAGCAGTACGACGTGGTGATGTGGGAGAAGCACGGCGTTTTTGCCAAGGGCAAGGACGTGATGGATGCCTTCGACCAGATCGACGTGCTCTCGAAGAGCGCCAAGATATACATCAACGCGCGCTGCATGGGCTTCGAGCCCGACGGCATGACCGACGAGCAGATGCAAGAAATGACGCGCGCCTTCAACCTGCCGCGATGAAAAGAAACAACTACTAACTAATATAATGAAGTGCCCGTCGCTGTGAAGCGGCGGGTTCTTTTTTCGCAAACCTGTAAATTCCCGTTTTGCTGGGGAGCGTGAGGGCACCTGTGGTGAACTCCTAAATTACAAACATGCAATTTAGGTTTCGCTCGTTGGGGCCAGCGTGGCGAACCGAGTTGTTACGAAATAGAACACCCGATAGATAGAAATCGGAAAGAATGTCAAAATCTTTCAACACAAAATTTGTTCACGATTTCAAGGCAATCTGGAGCGAAAAAGACCCGTTTGGGAGCATGGTTCAACCGTCGTTAGATGGAGAACCGAGGAGAGAAAGCCAAATTTTTGCACACACGCCATGGTTTTGTGCACGTTTTTAGCCCCTATTTGGTGCCCTTTCGCGGTTTTGTAAGCACGCCAAAAAATAAAACGGCAACGCCAATTTTTTTTTCGGCGTTGACTTTTTAAAGCCAGCGATGCCCCTTTTTCGCCAAATCCGTTCCAATCGGTTGAATGACAATCATTTGGCAAAACATCTCAAAATTCGAAAATTTTCGACCAAAAGTTTTCTCGCGCAGAATTTTTGAATTATAGAGGGGTAAAATGGCCATTTTGTCAATATCTTTCGCAAAATAAACGTTTCCCTGTCCTGGCAGGTTTGTTCCGCTTTTGAACATAGGGAGTCCACGCCCTGTTCATTATATATTATATCTGCTTTATCACTTTGCATGGATTCCCTACCGCTATGGTGTTGGAGGGAATGTCGTTTACCACTACTGAGCCTGCTCCAATACTCACATTGTCGCCTATTGAGACTCCGGGGAGGATGGTGACGCTGCCGCCAATCCACACATTATTGCCAATGGTGACAGGCTTTGCCCATTCCTGACGAGAATTCCTTCGAACAGGGTCCGTGCTATGACAAGCCGTATAGATGGATACGTTAGGGCCTATGAAACAATCATCACCAATCGTCACATGGGCCTCGTCGAGAACGGTGAAATTGAAATTCGCAAAGAAACGCTTTCCAACGCTAATCTGCTTGCCGTAGTCACATCGAAATGGTTGGTTGATAATCACCTCATCGTTGCCAATATGGCCAAGCAGCTCTTTCAGCAGTGCCTTCATCTTCTGAGTTTCAGAGGGGTGCAAGGAGTTGTAGTGATGGATTTTCTCTCTCGTCTCCATCAGCTCTCTCAACAATTCGGGGTCAACGGCTGAGTAGACTTCGCCAGCCAACATTTTCTCTTTCTCTGTCATACGCTTCTTTGTTTTGCCAGTTCTATAGCTTCTATTCCTGTCAGATGCTCCATGTCGAAACGAATTGCCAACATCCGCGACAGGCCATTCTCTATCTCTTTTCGCAGCGCTTCTTCTCGATTCGGGTTGTATCTGTTGCCGAGCAACTGGGCTGTTGTCAGCTTCTCCGTTTCGTTCTCGATGATATGGATTCTGCCGAAGGCTATCACACTACGGAAGAAGGTGGTGTACTGTACTATATTTTCAAGCTTCGCATTCGCTCCACTTCGAGGAGTGAAGGAGTAGAGGAGATGTGGAGGTAAAGTGGATTAGACTTTACGTTACTATTCGTCGCAATTTGGCCACAAAATTACACAAAAGCGGGGAATTTCTTCCATTTTGCGAGTGAAGATTTGTTATTTTGACAAATATGATTATCCGCAATCAAGTGATTGAGACGCTTTCAGCGTCCTTGTCACCTGATTGCGGATAATTATTCTTCTTTTATATAAACTTTCTTAAAAGGATTACACATTTTGTGTAACACATTTTGTGTAATGCAAATAAGTTTGTATATTTGCAGCCGAATGACCAATAGAGAATGTTATGGAAAATCCCTTTGTTATCAAGTCGTACGAGTCGAAAGAGTTGTTTTGTGACCGCGAAGAGGAATTGCAGCTAATGCTACGTAATTGTGTTAATCATTCTGACGTTACGCTTATTTCGCAGCGTCGTATGGGTAAAACAGGACTGATACTCCGCCTATTTGACGAGCTACAAACCATAAGACCGGATATTCATACCATCTACGTGGATGTCTTTGCATCTCGCAACATTGATGACTTTATCAAGTTGCTGGCTGAGGCAACCATGAAATCATTCCAGCCAAAGACCCACATTGGTGAGCGGCTCATGAATTTTATCAAGTCATTGCGACCGCAATTGTCGTTTGACAACATTACAGGAGAGCCACAACTGCAAATAGCATATCAGACATCCCATGAAAAAGAATACACCTTACGAGGCATATTCGACTTTCTTGACAGCCAAGAAGTGCCAATCATTATTGCTATTGATGAGTTCCAACAAATAAGAGACTATCCAGAACAGAACATGGAAGCTCTGTTGCGCACCTATATCCAACAGATGCACAACCTGACTTTCATCTTTTGTGGCAGTAAAAAACATCTCATGGCAGACATCTTTGCTAACGAGAAGAAGCCTTTCTATGCCAGCACATCGTTTATGTCATTAGACAAAATCAAGGAAGAAGCATATGCAGTCTTTATTCGTCGCCTTTTCGAAGATAGGCAGCGTGATATTACAAGCGAAGCGCTCCAATTCATATTAACATGGACGCGACGCCACACTTTTTATACGCAACAACTTTGCCATACCATCTATGCTAATGGCAAACAAACCGTAAATCTGGAGGAGGTTAAACTGGCTTGTAACCAATTGATGCGGCAGGGCGAAGCTATATATCTACAATACCGGCAAATGCTGACGGATAAGCAATGGGACTATCTGATTGCTATCGCAAAAGAAAAAACTGTACATCAGATTACTGCATCAGCATTTTTAAAGCGTCACAAAATAGGAGCCCCCTCTGTATCTCGACGGCTTGCTGGTGCATTGTGTGAAAAGGGCTTGCTTAATGATGATATCACCCTTGAAGGCACTGCTTATAGCGTTAGTGATGTATTCCTTTCGCGTTGGTTGGAACGCTTATAAACAGAAAAAAGTGGCATCTATATGCCACTTTTTCAAGTCTCAGTATTCATTCTCGTTGAAATATAAATACCGCATTGGGAAACCAAGGGTTTATATCCCACCTTGTGACTATTGTGAAGGCTGTTTGGCACTGAAATAGGCCAAAAGGCCGATGCTTACGCTAAGAGCTTCTTCACAATTTCTGAGATGACACGGCCATCGGCTTTCCCGGCCAACTGCTTGCTGGCTGTGCCCATCACCTTTCCCATATCCTTCATGCTGGTGGCGCCCACTTCAGCAATGATCTTCTTCACCTCGGCCTCAATCTCGTCGGGAGAGAGTTGTTTCGGCAGATAGCTCTCCAGCACCTCCACCTGTGCCAACTCGGCATCGGCCAAGTCCTGGCGTCCTGCCTGTGAGTAGGTCGTTGCCGTCTCCTTGCCCTGCTTGGCCAGCTTGGAGATAATCTTCAGCGCATCGGCATCAGCCAGTGTGTCGTTGGCCCCAGGAGCAGTCTTTGCCTCCAGGAATACCTTCTTGATGTTGCGAAGTGTCTCCAGACGCACTTTGTCGCGAGCCTTCATTGCGGACTTGATGTCCTCACTAATCTGATCGAATAAAGTCATAATATTGATGTTTTTATCATTA